>WNGA01000458.1_pt1 | contig 60528 bp, 63 predicted proteins | sample 5400061 | NCBI WGS metagenome assembly WNGA01 (sample SAMN13153366, study PRJNA577476) | soil metagenome | isolation source: 100 cm soil or saprolite under grassland replicate 2 | place: USA:California | collected 2016-06-15
GCCCGGATGCGGTCCTTCTCGCTGGGGTACTCGCTGCGGATCGCCAGCAGCTCGCCCGCGTCCAGCCAGTAGCCACCGCACTGGGGGCACTCCTCAACCGCGACCTGCCGCTTGATGCTGAAGAAATGACGCAGGAGGCGGACCGAGACGCATTTGGGGCACATGCGCGTCTTGTTGGGATCGATCGTCACACCGGGGGCGCGCTTGAGGGTCAGGAGATCTCCGGCCGGCTCGAACGGCTCGTCGAACTTCTGCAGCTCGAACTGGTCGAACCAGATTCCGCCGCAGCGGGTCCGGCAGCCATCCAGGGTCACGTCCGCGCCGCTCGGCGACGCGCCCTTGATGGTCATCCGGCTCAGCTCGGCGTCACAGGCTGGACATTTCATCGGCGTCCCCTCGGTTAGGGTGTGGGCTGGCGGCGGCGCGCGGCATTGCGCTCCGCGACGAGGCGCCCGGCTTCGCCGCCCGACAGGTCGGCATACTGCATGGCCGCGGCCAGCGCCCGGTGGCCCGCCTGTTCGGCGATGAGCCGATGCATCTGCTGGCAGATGCGCCGATAGGCGGGATGACCCTGGGGCGTGGTGCGCAGCTCGATGATGTGCATGGCCTCTCGCGCATTGAGCTCCATGTAGAAGCGCACCCGGTAGGCCATGGCCACCGCATACGGCGCGACGGAGGCGAGACCCGCTCCGGCCAGGGCATCGTGGAGCGCCGCTGAGTCGTCCATCACCCGGGTCCAGTCGGCGAGCGCGCCCGCCTCCTCGAGCTCTTCGGGCGCGACGAAGCCGTGGCGAGGCGATAGCGGCTGCCATTCGAGGGTCAGCAGCCGGTGACGCTGGAGGTCGCGGAACGCGCCGTAGTCGCCCAGCACGTCGAAGCGGTAGCCGGTTCGCTCGAAGGCGCGGCCCGGCCGATGGCGACGGTTCTCGCGCTTGCCCACATAGGCCGCCAGCACCTGGGCGCGCTCGTCCGCTGAGAGCTTTCGCACGATGGCCAAGAGCTGATCGTCGGGCAGCTCCGAGACGGCGTAGAGCGCCGCCGCGACCACCTTGATCTCGCCTTCGGGATCGAAGTCGGTCAGGGTCACCTCCGCGCGGGGCTCGGGCTCGATCCCCTCGAGCAGCCGCCGCGCCGCCCCCTCGGAGGCTTCCCGCGTCGCCGTCAGGTAGCGGCTCCAGACGCCGCCGCGCTCGGGCCGATCCAGTCGCTTGAGGAACGCGGGGATCACCTTGTTGAGCTCGATCAGCATCAGCTCCGCATACTCGCGCACCTCGCTCAGCGGTTGAGCCCGCATCCGGAGCAGCAGCGCTTCATAGGCCTGACCGGTGCCGAAGATGCCGACATTGGAGCGCGTGGCCGCCGGCAGCAGCCCGCGCAGGCTGTCCAGCGCCTTCGCGCGGACGGTCATCCGCCACGGACCCTCGCCCTCGTCAGCGGGCTTGGGCACGCGCGCGCTCCAGTACTCCCGCATGGGATCGATCCAGCGCGCGTAGGTCGCGAAGGCGCGGTCCAGCGTGTCCATGAAGCGGGAGCGCAGAGGATGGCCGTCCAGCTCGGCCGGCACGTGGTACTTCCAGCTGCCGCCCGGACGGTCCGTGTACGGGACGTAGCGCGTGGACTGCTCGAGGTAGGCCATGAGCCGGCCCCACTCGAGCACCTTCGTGAGGATATTGGAGGCGCCTTCGCACGCCAGGTGGACGCCGCCGAGCTGCGCCACGGAGTCGTCACCGTACTCGCTGAACACGCGCTCGTAAAGCTGGTCGGCGCGCGTCGTCCCGATGGACGGCGCCCGCGGGTCTCCGCCCGCCTGCTCGAGAAACTCGTCGAGGAAGAGCCGACGCAGCGACTTGGCCGAGCGGGAATACCGGGCGAACAGCGCGCCCTTGACGACTTCGGGCAGATTGATCAGCGCGAAGACGGGGCCGTCGAGGTTCGTGAAGTACGGCGCGAGGGCGGCCCGCTCCTCGGAGGTGAACGTCTCCACGCGGCTATGTTAGCACGCGAGCGCCGTACCCCTCACCCTGCCCTCTCCCCAAAGGGGAGAGGGAGATAACGGGCCGTGTCATCCGGCTCTCTCCCCGGAGGGGAGAGGGAGAGCAGGGCGCGTCACCGCGCGAGGTAGGTGTCCCCGCCCGTGAACATGTCCTCGCGTGGCGGCGCGAAGATGTCGATGACTTCGGTGTCCACCGGAAAGTAGGCGCCGTGCGGCGTATTGCCCGGGATGATCCCCAGGTCGCCGGCCACACACGTGCGCTTCTCGCCGTTGAGGTCGAATTCCATCTTCCCGGAGAGCATCCAGAAGATCTGCTCGTGCGGGTGCTGGTGAACGGCGGCGCGGGCGCCGGCCTTCATCTTCCAGAAGACGACCATTTCCTTTTCGCCGACGAGGATCTTGCGGGTGATCTTCTCTCCGATCTTCTCCTCGGGGAGATCGTTGAGGCTCGAGTAGCCCGTCATCACAGGGATCGGCATCGCGCGGCACCTCCTGACGAGAGTCCTCTCACCCTAACGGCGCGACGCGGGCAAGTCAAGCCTCGTTGACCGGCTTGCGGAGCGCGTGGGATACTGCGCGTGATGCGGGTCTCCCGATTGCTCGCGTTCGGGGTCGCGCTCGTCCTTCTGACGGGCTGCGTGTCCATCAAGGCTGGCCGCGAGTTTGCCTCGCCCGACGCCAGCACGATCGTCGCGGGCAAAACGGGCAAGAGCGAGCTGCGCCGCGCCTTCGGCGAGCCCTACGAGGTGGGCCTGGACAGCGGCGATCCCACGTGGACCTGGTTCTTCGCCCGGTCCGGCGGCGGGGAGGATCGCTCCAAGAGCCTCACCGTCCGGTTCAACGCGGACGGCACCGTGAAATCCTATTCCTTCAGCTCAAATTTTCCCGACGACATGCAGCGCCTCAAGTAGCCCGGAGGCTCCAATGCCCAATATCACGACCCAGTGGTACGCCGGCCGCACCGATCAGCAGAAGCGGGAGATCGTCGCGGCGATCACGGATGCGATGGTCCGGATCGGCAAGACCACGCCCGACCAGGTGCATGTCGTCTTCCAGGACGTCGAGAAGTCCAACTGGGGGATCAACGGCAGGCTCGCCTCCGATCGGTAGCATGCCGAGGCTCAAGATCGGCTTCATCCCCATCGAGGGTGGGCACTACTACCGTGACGCCCTCGAAGAGGTGGCGCGCGGCGAGGAGCTCGGGTTCGACTCCGTGTGGATGGAGGAGCACCACTCGGTGGTCAATCACTACTGGCCGTCGCCGCTCCCCGTCCTGGCCGGTTTCGCAAGCCGCACCTCGAAGGTCATCCTGGGCACCGACATCCTCGTCGCGCCCTTCTATCACCCCGTACGGCTGGCCGAGGACGTGGCCATGCTCGACGTCATGTCCAACGGTCGCTTTGTGCTGGGCGTGGCCATCGGCTACAAGCCCGACGAGTTCGCGCTCTACGGCACCGAGCTCGAGAAGCGCGGCGCCCGCTTCGAGGAGCAGCTCGCGATCATGAAGGGGCTCTGGACCCAGGAGTCGCTCGCCTTCAAGGGCACGTACTACACGGTCGAGGGCAAGCTCGAGCCCAAGCCCGTCACGAAGCCCCACCCGCCCGTTTGGATCGGCGGCTGGGGCGACATCACCCTGCGCCGCGCCGCCACCCTGGGCGACAACTGGGTGCCCGGTCCCACCGCGGATCTCGAGCGGCTGTTGACCGGCAAGAAGCAATTCCTCGCCAACCGCGAGGCCGCCGGGCGCTCGGCGCCGCCCGCGGAATGGCCACTCACCCGCGACGTCATCATCGCCGATACGGACAAGCAGGCGCGCGAGCTGGCCGAGCGGCACATCATGGTCTCCTACCGCAAGGAGTACGCGGGCGGCTGGAGGCATCCGTTCATCGACGCCTCCATCGCGACCGATCTCGACGCGCTGATGAAGAACCGCTTCCTCATCGGCGATCCCGACCGGGTCATCAAGGCGCTCACGCCCTTCGTAAAGGAGTACGGCATGACCCATCTGATTTGCCGGCTCTTCTTCCCTGGCATGCCACACGCGCACATCATGCGCGAGCTGGAGCTGCTCGCCCGAGAGGTCATGCCGGCGCTCCGGTGAGAATTCCGCCCGAGGACCGGCGGCTGGAGCTGCTGGAGGCCAAGGCGTGATCGCCTGGCGCCTCGACCGCTCGTTCGCGTGGAATGCCGCCCATGTCCCGAAGCTGCCGGCGCGGCCGCGGAAGATGCCCTCCGGCCCCGGGGCTCGGATCTTCGAGCGCCGCGTGGAATGTCCGGTCGGCGTCGCGGCGGGGCCGCTGCCGAATTCGAGATGGATCGAAGCCTACGCGCGGCTCGGGTACGGGCTCCTCACCTACAAGACGGTGCGGACCACGTCGCACCCGGCTTTCGGCCAGCCCAATCTGGTGTTCTGCCGCGTCGGCGAGCCGTGCGTCGCCGAGCCGGCGCCGCGCCGCGTGGATCCGGCGACCGTGACGTGGGCCGCGTCCTTTGGGCTGCCCTCGCCCGATCCCGGCGAGTGGCGCGCCGACGTCATGCGGGCCAAATCGAAGATCCGGCCGAGCCAGGCGCTCATCGTCAGCGTGGCCGGCACGCCGGCCCAGGGCGGCGGACCGGAGCCGCTCGCGGATGACTTTGCGCGCTGCGCGCGCTGGGCCGCGGACGCGGGCGCCGACGTGATCGAGGTGCACCTTTCCTGCCCCAATACCACGAGCGAGCATCCGCAGATGCTCTTCGAGAACCCCGCGCTCTCGGCCCTGATCGCCGAGCGGGTGCGGCGGGCCGTCGGGCTTCGGCCCGTGATCGCCAAGCTCGGCGCCTCGCGCAGCCCCCGCCCCCTGCACGAGCTGGCGACGCGCCTGGCCCCGTACCTGGACGGCTTCATCCTGGTCAACGGGCTTCAACGCAAGGTCGTCAAACCCGACGGCACGCCGGCCTTCACCGGGACGGGACGCGAGCTGGCGGGGATTTGCGGGGCGGACGTCTATGACCACTGCCGAGTGCAGATGGAAGAGCTGCTGGCCTGGCGGAAGGCGGGAGCGTGGAGCCGGGCCATCCTGGCTGTGGGCGGCATCACCACCGTGGGGCGCGCCCGGACAGCCCTGGCCGCCGGGGCCGATGCCGTGATGGTGGCCACCGCCGCGATCGTCGACCCCTTGCTGGCGGCGCGCTTCCGGACCCGCCGCTAGGAGTAGGAGGGACTCGCCCGCTCTCGGCTTCTCCGCTTCGCCGGCAGAGCCGGCTATTGAACATCGAGGGTGCCGCGCGCTTCCCTTGTCTTTCCTGAGGAGTCCTGGACGACGAGGCGGACCGTCCACTTGCCACGGGCGGTGATCTCTTTCACCGGAATCTCGGCGAGCACCGCGCCCTCGACGTTCTTGCCCTTCTCGGTGACCACCGTCTTCCAGCCGGTGGGCGAATCGCCCTGGCCCAGCTGGATCTGAAAGCTCGCGAGCCGGTTGCCGGACGCCGTCCCGGAGATTCGGATCAGCGTTTGGCCGCGCGCTTGAACGGGCTGGATCGCCGAGACCCGGGCCGTCAGGAAGTCATTGGGATTGCTGAAGAGCGCGCGGGCGATATTGAGCCGCCCGGCTCCCGTGAACTGATCCCAGCCCGGCACCTCGATGTCATCGGCCGACTCGACGAGCATGCGCTCGACCTGGCCGGGGGTGAGATTCGGGTACAGGGACAGCAGGAGCGCGGCCGCGCCGCTGACCAGCGGTGCCGAGAAGGAGGTCCCGGTCGCGCGGTACAGCCACCGATCGCGGCCCACGAAATTGGCGCCCGCCTTGTAGTCCTTCCCCTCGGAGGCCACGAGAACGAAATCGGTGCCGCGAGCGCGAAGCGAGACGATATCCACGCCTGGCGCGGCCAAGGCCACGTTCTGCCCCCAATTCCCGAACGGCGGCTTCTTATCGTTCTGGTCCGTGGCCGACACCGTGATGACACCGCGGACGCCGGCCGGTGAATAGCCGCTCGTGTCTATCCCCTCGTTGCCGGCGGCAACGATGACCAGCGCTCCTTGGCCGCGCGCGTAGTCGACCACCTCCTGCTGGACAGCGGACAGCCCTTTGGCCCCGACGGACACGTTGATCACTCGCGCGCCATGCTCCACCGCGTAGAGGATGGCCCGGCTGATGGCCGAGTTGAGCCCATCGCCGAAGGTCCCCATGGCCTTGAGCGGCATGATCCGCGCGGCCGGGTTGATGGCAAGGATCAGGCCGGCGACGAACGTGCCGTGGCCATTGTCGTCCCAGGGATTGTTGTGATCCTCGATGAAGTTCCAGCCGATCACGTCGTCGGGGTACTCGGGATCGCTTCCGGGCCGGGGATTGGCCCAGAGATTCTCCGGCTGGATCGCCGGATGGCGGTAGTCGAGCCCGGTGTCGATCACCGCCACCGTCACGGGCGCGAGCCGCCCTCTCGGCACCTGGAGCGGCAGCCCGAGCTTCTTGAAGGCCCATTGCGAGGCCATGTCAGGCGGTGGCGCCGCGCTCTGCACCTGATAGATCCCGGCGGGCAGCGCGGTCATGAAGCAGCTATTCGGCTCCCGCAGAAACTTCGAGCCGTAGTGCAGGCAGATTTCGCAGGCTTCCCCGTACATGAACCTGTAGCTCGAGGCGGGCTGAGTGGATGGAATCGTCCGTATCGCACCCTCGCAGGCGAGACCCAGCGTGCAGCGATGGCCCGAGCCCGCGCCCGGCTGTGGCCAGCCGAGACCGGTTCCGACCATCGTATCGAACTTGTAGTTGCCCTGGCCGTCGGCCCGATCGACCAGCGGGCTGCCGCCCGAGGATTGAGTCGAAGGCCGGTAACCCGCGCCGCCGTACGCATATCTCAGGCCGACCTGGAGGCTCCACTTCTGATCCCGGTAATAGTCGAAGGCGGGATGCTGGCCGCCGAGGTCCCCGATATTGCGCGTCAGATCCTGGGCCGGAATCTGCGCCTTCGGATCCACGCGCGGCTGGAAGTCCGAGAGCCATCGGCCGAAGGACTCCTGGGTCTCCCGCCCCGGCGGCAGCGCGTAATCGGAGCGCGGGGTCTGGCCGAGCTGGAAGAGCTCGCCCAGCTGAGGGACCGTCACCAGCCACTTGTTCGGGTCGAACTTGAGCGACTGGGCGTACCCCTGGTCAACCTGGATAACCACCTTCGAATTGGGCACCGCTTGGCCATGCTCGTCCATCGCCTGGAGGTTGTGGATGACGGCATCGGACGGGCTCGGCCATGCCGCCAGCAGAATCAGAGCGGCGACGGCGGCCGGCGCGAGCCATCCCGTACGGCGCGGAATCCGCGGCGGCTTCATGGAATCCCCCTCCTCAGTCAGTGCACCCGGGGTCAGGGTACAAGGCGTCATTGAGGACATAGGCGGTGCCGTCGGGCGGTTGCTTCTTGGGATCGATCTGCCGGAACGGCCGCGTCAGCAGCACCGTCTGGTTGGCGCCGACGAGAAAGTTCCCGGACTCACCGGGCCGCAGCGCGGAGAAGCGCCCGTCCTGAGGCTGAAAGATCGTCGAGCACGCGGGGATGCTCCCCTCGATGGCGAAGCCGGACTTGTTCTCGATCCTGATCGTGGCCACCCGCTCCTGCTTGAAGCGGCTCGCGTCGAGCGAGACCCTGACGGCGCCCGCGATCTCGAGGGTCGCCAGGCTCAGACGGTCCGACGTCGCAATGGTCGGCCACGCGGCCAGCGCGGCCACCGTCAGGACAACGGCCCATGCGACCCGTCCGCGCGCCGTCACCGCCCCATCTCCCGCTCGTGCTCCTCCACCTCCTCCTCGGGCCGCGATTCCTCGAACTTCGAGGCGTCGTCCTTCGGCTTGTCGTCCTCGCAGCAGTCGCGGACGATCATGGGCCCCAGGCCGAAGAAGCCAAACTCCTCCTTCTTCTTCTCCTCGGCGCGCTGGAGGATCTTCTGGTAGATGCCAGGGCCGTCAACGTCGACGCCGGCCGCTTCGGCGCACTTCTTGGCCTTCTCGAACAGGTCGCTGTTCATCTTCTCCTGCGAGGCCTTGTCGCCGAGCGCCTGGTCGAACTCCTTGAGCTTATCTCCCGCCGGGCCGGTCTTGCGCAGAGGTCGCTTCGCCTCGCGAATGGCGATCAGACACGCCGCCACCTCGAGCGTCTCCTTGGACCACTTCTCCCACTCGTCCTTGTTCTTGGGGCATGGGTCCTTCAGGACTTTCTCAGCCTTGGCTTTCTGGGCTTTGGCGTGCTTGATGGCCTCATCGGCTTTCTTGTCGGGCGACCACGTCTGCCTGTCCTCCTGAGGCTTCTGCGCGGACTTGTCTCCCGCTTTGTCCGCGGGCTTGTCCGCCGGCTTCTTGTCCTGGGCGTAGAGCGGGGAGGCGGCAATCAGGGACCCGCCGTTGAAGAGCATCGTGCCCACCAGTAGCCCTGCGACGAGATCCCGCCATCGACGTTCACCCTGAATGGTGGCGTTCTTCCCTCGCGTCGCCGGCACCTATCGTCTCCCGTGTGAGGTCCCCGGGAATCGATCCGGGGCCGATGAGCTGCGGCGAACTGACTGCTGCGTAATCTAGGGGAAGGCCTGAGGCATGTCAAGAAAGCGCGACCCTGTTCCGACGCGCTGCCAGGCGTCCCAGTCGCGGGGGGCGTTGCTGTGTGTGTTAACCTCTTCCCAATGCGCTGGTTGATTGTGCTGCCCTTCGAGCGCCCGGAGCACATGGGCGTGGACTTCCGGGACGAGCTCCGGGCCATCGGCCACCAGGTCAAGACCTTCGCCTACCGCCGCGATAATCCTCTGTACAAGAACCGCGGCACCAAGGCCGCCTATCAGCTCTGGCTCCTGCGCCGGCTCGAGCGCGTCTGCGTGGAGTGGCGGCCCGATCTCGTGCTCGTGATCAAGGGCGGCCCCGTGACGCCGGGCCTCATCCGGCGGGTGAAAGCGCGGACCGACACGCGCTTCGTCAACTTCTTCCCGGACAACCCCCTCTGGATGATTCCGTTCGAGTGCATCGAGGCCTACGACCTCTTCTTCACCAAGGAGCGTTATGCCCTGCGGCAGCTCGAGCAGGCGGGGTTGAGGAACCTCCACTATCTCCCCATGTACTGCGTGCCCGAGATGCATCATCCCGTGGAGCTCACCGCGGAGGAGCGAGGGCGGTTCGGCTCGGCCGTCAGCTTCGTCGGTTCCTGCTATCCCTACCGGGAGCGATTCGTCTCGGAGCTGGCCGGCTATCCCATCCGCCTCTGGGGCGCCGGCTGGGCCCGCTCCGACCTCCCTGGGGTACGCGCGATGGCGGCGGGCGGGCCCATCTGGGGGCGCGCCAAGCTGGCCGTCTATTCGGGCTCCTCGCTCTCGCTCAACCAGCATCACCCCATGAACGACATCGTGGGCGTGAATACCCGCACCTTCGAGCTGGCCGCGAGCGGCGCCTGCCAGGTCGTGGACCTCAAGGAGGAGCTGGCGCCGCTGTTCACGCCGCGGGAGGAGATCGTGGCCTACCGCGACCTGGCCGAGCTCGGCCGCCAGCTCGACTACTACCTCGCCCATCCCGACGAGGCCCGCGACATCGGGCAGCGGGCGCTCAAGCGCGCGCTGCGCGAGCACACCCTGCGCCACCGCATCGAGGAGATGCTCGACGTGGTCGAGAAGCGCTTCGGCCGGCGCTAGCATGCCGGCGTCCCCGAGCTTCGCGACCGGGCTGCGCTGTATCGACTGCGGGGCGATTCGTCCGCTCGGCTATCACCTGCAGTGCGACACCTGCGCGGGTCTCCTCGAGCTGCAGTACGACTGGGACGCGCTGGCGAAGCGCGGGCCGGCCGTGTTCCAGGGTGCGGGGCTCTGGCGGTACGCCCCGGTGTTGCCGATCGCCGATCCGCGCCACCGCGTCTCGCTCGGCGAAGGACAGAGCCCGCTGCTCGATTGCCCCGCGCTCGCGAAGCGGCTGGGCGTGCGCCGGCTGCTGGCGAAGTTCGAGGGCTCCCTGCCGACGGGAACGGTGAAGGACCGCTCCTCCACGACGGCGGTGGCGGCGGCGCTCCAGTTCGGCTTCACGACCACCTCCGTCGTGAGCTCCGGCAATGCCGGCTCCTCGATCGCGGCCTACTCATCCCGCGCGGGGCTGCGCTCGCTGATCTTCGCCTACGAGCGGGCCTCGGCCCCGAAGCTGCTCCACATGGCGGCCACCGCGAGCGATCTGGTGATCTACCAGGGCGTCTACGACGATCTGATCACGCTCTGGGACCGCCTCGCCGAGGAGCGCCGCTTCTTCGACTGCGGCGCCTCGCGCAACGCCTACAAGCACGAGGGCAAGAAAACCATCGCCTACGAGATCGCGGAGCAGCTCGAGTGGCATGTCCCCGACGTGGTCGTCGCGCCGGTGGCCGTGGGCGAGACCTTCATCGCCGCGCATCGCGGGTTCATCGAAATGGAGCACCTGGGCTGGATCCCGCGCCGGCCCCTGATGGTCGCCGCCCAGGCGGCGCGCGCCAATGCCATCACGCGCGCGTGGCGAGACAAGCGACCGCTCGAGCCGATCAAGATCGGCTATACGGTGGCCGAGGGGCTGGCGGCCGGCAATCCCGGACGCAAAGGAGAGTGGGTGCTGCGCATCCTGGGCGAGAGCGGCGGGGTGGCGGGACAGGCCGAGGACGAGGAGATCCTCAATGCCCAGAAGATGCTGGCGCAGACCGAGGGAATCTGGGCGGGGCCCACCGGCGTGGCGACACTGGCCGTGCTCGGCCGGTTGCTCGCCCACAAAGAGGTGGATTCCGACGCCACCATCTGCGTCATCCTGAGCGAGACCGGGCTCAAGACCGAAGCGGAGCCGCCGAGCCGCCAGGCCATCGCCTTCGACGAGACCTCGCTGCGCCGGCTGGTCGAGGAGCGACTGGGAGGGCCGAAGCGATGAGACGAGCGCTGGCGGCGGCACTGGGAGCGGTGCTGCTGTGCCTGGTCTGGGCTCCCGCCGACGCCCAAAGTCTGGGCCAGGTCTTCGGTCGCGTCAATCCCTCGGTCGTGGTGATCCGGACACGGGAGCGCGCCGTCACGGCCCAAGGTCAGGCCGCCAGCGAGTCGGGAGTGGGCTCGGGTGTGCTCATCTCGACCGACGGCAAGATCTTCACCGCCGCGCACGTTGTGCACACGGCGGACGAGATCACCGTCGAGTTCCTGAGCGGTGAGACCATTGGGGCGCGCGTGGTTGCCTCGGAGCCCGAGGCCGACGTCTCGCTGCTCCAGCTCGACCGCGCGCCGGCGCGGCCGGTGGTGGCGCGGATCGGCGACTCCAGCCGCGTGCAGGTCGGCGAGCAGATCTTCATCGTCGGGGCGCCCTACGGCATCGGTCACACGCTCACCGTCGGATACATCAGCGCCCGCCACAAGCCCAACACGGTCTACAGCGCAATGTCGCGCGCCGAATTCCTCCAGACCGATGCCGCGATCAACCAGGGCAACTCGGGCGGCCCCATGTTCAGCATGCAGGGCGAGATCATCGGAATCGTGAGCCATATCATCTCCAAGTCGGGCGGCTTCGAAGGCCTGGGCTTCGTCGTCACGTCGAACATGGCGCGCCGCCTCCTGCTGGAGCAACGTTCGTTCTGGACCGGGCTCCACGGCTACGTCCTCTCCGACAAAATCGCCCGCGCCTTCAACCTCCCGCAGCCGGTTGGGCTGCTCGTCCAGCGAGTGGCGAGGAACTCCCCGGCCGAGCACGCCGGTCTCCGCGCGAGCACGATTCCGGCGACCATCGACGGCAAGCCCTTCATGGTGGGCGGCGACATCATTCTCAGAGTCGCCGGGATCCAGATCCAGGACGAGTCGAGCTATGTGAAGATCCAGGAAGAGCTGGGCCGCCGCCGCTCGGGCGACGTGGTGCCCGTCACGGTGCTGCGCGACGGCCGCGAGGTGGAGCTGAGCGCCCGCGTCCCCTGAGGGCGGCCCGCCGCGCGTCCCGCTTCAGGGCATTGACCACCTGCTCGGCGAGACGAATCGGCTCGGGCACGCGGAAGCGCGTCATCGCCAGCACCGAGCGAATGGCCTGATCGAGGCCGATCCGATGCCCCTGCGAGACGTAGACCGGCTTGACACCCTCGCGGGTGCGAACGACCGCCCCCCTGATCCTTCCGTCTATCCTCAGCGGTGTCCAGTCGCCGCGCCGCGGCCCCGGGTCGGCGTGCTCGCCGATCAGCCGTGACTTGGCGCAGCCCACGCTCGGCAGCCCCAGCAGCACCCCCAGGTGGGAGGCCAAGCCGAAGCCCCGCGGATGCGCGATCCCCTGTCCGTCGAAGACCACCATGTCCGGCCGGCGCTTGAGCCTGCGGAAAGCCTGGAGGATCAACGGGCCTTCGCGGAACGAGAGAAAACCGGGCACGTAGGGGAAGCGCGGCCGGCCCGCGGCCGTGGCCGTTTCGAGCACCCTGCCGTCAGAGACCGAGACCAGGACCACGGCCGCCCAGGCGCGCGAGCCGTCGGCCTCATAGGCAAGGTCCGCCCCCGCCACCACGCTCACCCGACGTGGCCCGCCGCTCAGCCTCAGGCGCGCCCGATAGCGCTCCTGGAGGGCGCGCGCCTGGGCGACGGTGAGGGCGGCGAGCGGAGCGCGGGGTGGCCTCACAGCGGGTAAGAGACGAGCTCTTGCGAGATCTCGACGAGGCCGCCGAAGCTGGCGCGCGCCTCGGCGGCCATGGCGTCGGTCTCACCGTGATACTCGGGATCGATGTGGGTGAGGATGAGCCGCCGCACTCCCGCCCGGGCCGCGATGGCGCCGGCCTGGCCCGCTGTCGAATGCGCGCCGAATCGCCCGCGCCCGCGCTCGGCGAACGTGGCCTCGTGAATGAGGGTATCGGCGCCTCGAGCCAGCGACACCACCGCTTCGCAAGGCTCGGTGTCCGAGGAGTAGACAACCGCTCGCCCGGTCTCCCGCACGTCGAAGCGCAGCGCCAGATTCGGCATCCGCCCATGCGCATTGGGCGAGGCGGTCACGGTGAAGGAGCGAGTGGACGCCACGGGAGCGCCGGCGCGCGCCGTCACCGCGTCGAAGGCGATCGGATACATGCCGGGCCGCTCCAGCACCTGGAAGAGACTCAGGAGGGCGCGCAGGGCCTCGACATGCTCCTCGCGGCAGGCGATGCCGAGCGGCGCGGATCGGCCCATGAGGAAGAGGTTCTGAACGAGGGATGGCAGCCCGTAGGCATGGTCGGGATGGATGTGGGTGATGATGACGCGCCCCACGCTCATCGGATCCACCTTCGCGTGGAGAAGCTTCTGGACGGGGCTGCCGCCGCAATCCACGAGGATGGATTCGTCCTGCCCGACGAAAAGGAGGGATGTGGTGTCGCGCTGGAGAGAGGGAACCGCGCCGGACGTGCCCAGGAAGACGAACCGCACGCCCTGATGCTACCGGCTGGACCGCGGCCGATCAAGCCGACGGCGGGCGCCGGATGACCGGCGCCGGACCCGCAGGCCTAGAACCCGATATAGCGGCGCAGGAATTCGAAGCCGCCGAAGACGCCGCCCAGCACGATCAACAAGGAGACGCCGATCGACAGCGCGCGATGCCCGCCGTCGGCCGCGGCCGTTTCGGAGTACTGCTCGTACATTCCCTGGCTCGCCCGGTACTGGCCGGGGTCATGCGCCCCTTCCCGCCGCGGCCGGAGCTCATGCAGGGCTCCCCGTATCCCCTTGTTCTCTGTTGGGGACGGCCGATCGATGCGCGCGTCGAAGATCCGGTCAACGCGAAGCTCTCTGACGTCGAAGGCGGGAGACACCATGCCTTCGACATAGATGTCACTGCCCCGCCCGAAGAGCTCGGTGGGGATGAGGGAGAAGGCTTCAGCGGTCTGGGCCGTCGCCGGGCGATACCGCACGCTCACCGGGGCCTTGGCCGCCATCGCCCGCACCAGCACGCGGCATACCCATGCGGAGAGCTCGGAGTCCCTGAGGGCCCGCTTCGGCTGCCCTCGCCGCAGGAAGGAGAAGAACCCGCCTTCGTCTCGCGCCACGTCTCGAAGCGCTGACATCGCTAACCTCCACCCCTGCCCGCCCGCTGCTCCGGTGGCAGGATCTGACCTGGGAGAATGCCCACCTGGTTACACCGCTCCCTGTCTGCTTCTGAGCAAGCGGAATGCCACTCGACGGCCGGATGAAAACCATCAGAAAGTCGGCCACTTCGGGAACAAGTCGGCGAGAGTCAGCTATAGCGTTTTGACCAAGCCGAGTAGTCCGGGTGACCAAAACGGGCCAAAACGGAGTCGCTCGAGCTGGGACGGCCGAGTCAGGCAGGACGGCTGCGCTTGAGCAGAAGCGGAACCGCAACCAACGCCAGGACGACACCGAGGATGCTCACGAGCTGGGCCACGCGGATCGACGATCCCAGCATGAGCGCGTCCGTTCGCAGGCCTTCGGTGAAGAAGCGGCCGAGGGAATACAGACCTAGATAGGTGAGGAAGAGCGCCCCGGGCGCCCGCGCGAGACGGTCGCGGAAAACCCAGACGAGCAGCGCGAAGACAATCGCGTCCCAGATCGACTCGTAGAGAAAGGTCGGGTGGAAGTACTCGAATTGCGCGTACTCCAGCGGGCGGTGCTGAGGGGAGATGAAGAGCTTCCACGGCAGGTCGGTTGGGGTACCAAAGGCCTCCTCGTTGAAGAAGTTGCCCCAGCGCCCGATGGCCTGGCCGAGAGCCAGGCTCGGCGCGGCGATGTCAAGATAGGTGTGCAGAGGCAGGCGCCGGCGCCACGCGTATGCTCCGCCCACGAGGATGCCGCCCAGCACGCCGCCGTGGATGGCCAATCCGCCTTCCCACACGGCGAGGATCTTGCCGGGGAACTGCGTGTAGTAATCGAGGTTGAAGGCGACGTAGTAGAGCCGCGCGCCAACGAGCCCGCCGAGCAGCGCGAGCTCCGCCGCCTTGAGCAGGTTCTCCGGGTCGATGCCGCGACGGCGCGCGTCGCGATGCGCCAGCCACAGCCCCAGCCCCATCGCCGTGGCCATGAGAATGCCGTACCAGCGCAGCGTGAGCGGCCCGATCTGCAAGGCGATGGCGCCCGGGGAATGAAACATCAGCGGCGGGTCCGGCATTTGGACCCGAAGGACCCCGTCCTGGACACGGCTTCCCTTATACGGCGGCCAGGGCATTGCTGTCAAATAAAACCGCGATTTTTCGAGGAGAATCGAGCCTAATTTGTTGACCGGCCCCCGACCCTCCGGTATCATCCAAAGGAGCGTCTCTTCGACTTTCAACTCCACAAGGAGGGCCGAGTGCCAGCAACCGGAAGCCTGAATGGCGGCGCTGCGGAGCTTGTCCTCAGCGCTGGACCCGTCGCGAAGTTTGTCCTCGCCGTGCTCGCGTGCTTTTCCATCGTCTGCTGGGCGCTCATCGTCGAGAAGTGGTGGGAGTTCCGGAAGATCCGCCGGGAGTCCATCCGCTTCCGCGAGATCTTCCGCGAGGCGCGCCGCTTCTCCGTCGTGTTTGGCGCCGCGCGGAAGCACCGTGAAAGCCCGTTGGCGCGGCTCTATGTCGCAGCCGGGCAGGAGCTGGTCAACGCGTACGGCAGCGCGGAGAGCGTGGACCACGTGCTCGAGGACCCCGACGAGGGGCTGCCGCAGGAGCGACTGGACGGGGCGTCCAGGGCGCTCCGGCGCGCCGCCGCCGCCGAGGTCGCGCGGATGGAGCGCTACCTGCCCTTTCTGGCGACCACGGCCAGCTCCGCGCCGTTCATCGGCCTGTTCGGCACCGTGTGGGGCATCATGACGTCCTTCCAGAACATCGGCGCCCAAGGCTCCGCCAACCTCGCCGTCGTCGCGCCCGGAATCTCCGAAGCGTTGATCGCGACCGCCGCGGGTCTCGGTGCCGCGATTCCGGCCGTGATGGGCTACAACTTCTTCGTCAACCGGGTCAAGCGCTGGGCCATGGAGATGGAAGGCTTCACGCTCGATCTCCTGAACGCCCTTTCCCGCCCGGCTCAGGCGCCGAAGCTGGCGCGGGTAGGCAAGGATGGCCATTAAGGTCGACACCGCTGAAACCGGTGGGGACAGCGGCTACAAGGTCGCCGCCACGATGGCGGAGATCAACATCATTCCCCTGGTGGACGTCACGCTGGTGCTGCTGCTGATCTTCATGCTCACCGCGCCGTTGATGTACCGGGGAATCGACGTCAATCTCCCGAAGACGCAGGGCAAGCCGACGGCGGTCGAGGAGCGGCTGGTGCTCACGCTGACCAAGGACCAGGCCATTTTTCTCAACGACAAGCCGGTGCAGATGTCCTCCCTCGAGCAGTACCTGCGCGACCAATTCAAGAACCGGCAAGACAAGACGCTCTATCTCCGGGCGGACCAGGCGCTGCAATACGGGTTCGTGGTCGAGACGATGGACCGCGTCCGGCGCTCGGGGATCGAAAAGCTCGGAATGGTGACGGAGCCGACGAAAGGACGATGAGGTCGGCGAGCGTCGCCGGGGGATTGTCCATGGGCTCCCGGCTCGATCCGGCGCTGCGGCGCCTGGGCCCCGCGCTCCGCGAGCGAGAAGTACCGCTGGCGGCGCTCGGCGTCTCTGCGATGGGGCACGCGCTCTTCATCGCGGGCTTCCTGGGCGCGGTGCTCTGGGGCGGCTGGCACACGTCGAAGACCTACGTCGTGAACCTAGTGCCGGCCGTCGCGGCCGTCGGCCACCCGAATGCGCCGGCTGCCTCGCTGCCGACGCGGCCCACGGTGCCGCTCGCCCAGCGCGCGCCGGAGCCGGCTCAACAGCCCAAGGAGACCGCTCCGCGGGAAGCTCCCCGCGAGGCGCGCCAGCTCCCCGAGCCGTCGCTGCCGGCCCCGAGCCTGCCGTCCCGCGCCACGACCATTCGGCCCGGCGAGAAGGAGTTGCCGCCGCTCGGCGGCGCCCGTCCGAGCGTGCGCGGAGAGAAGACTGGTGAGAGCCGTCCCGCGCCGACGGCCTCGCTCGGCCTGCCGAGCGGCTCGCCCACCGGCGCCGGCGCGCTCACGCTCGATGTCTCGGACTTTCCGTATGCCTGGTATCTTAGACAGGTACTCCAAAAGGTGTCGGTCCAATGGCAGAAGCAGAACCAGGTCAAGGACCCTGGCCAGAAGCCGATCATCTGGGTCGAAATCCAGCGGGACGGATCCATCCGCATGCCCAAGATCGACACGACGTCCGGGAATTCCCTCTACGACCAGGCCGCGCTGCGCGCGGTGATGGAAGCCAGCCCCTTCCCGCCGCTGCCCGAAGACTGGTCCAAGCCATCGCTGCGCGTGAAGTTCCGCTTCGAGCTGCTCCAGGGCGCCGGATGATGCGGCATCCGGGCCGGCCGCTCGTCATTCTGATCGCCCTCGCGGTGGCTGCCGCTATCGTCGGTGCCCTACTCACGCCGCTGCCAGCACGCTCACAGCAGTCCGGCGCCGACGTGCTCCTCAATGTCATGGCGAGCGGCGCGAAGAAGCTCAACATCGCCATCCCCGACTTCACCGTCGTCTCGGGGACCGATTCCCAGGGACTGAGCAAGCGCACGCCCCAGGTGGTGGGAAAGGACTTGACGTTCTCGGCGCTCTTCAGCGTCGTGTCGGACATCCCGGCGCCGGCCGCTGACAATCCCGCCGCGCTGAAGGAGCTCTGGGCGAACTTCGCCGCCGCGGGCGCCCACGTCGGGCTGCACGGGCTGCTGCGGCTGCGGAGCGACCGGGCCGAAGCGGAGATGCGCCTCTACGACCTCACATCGCCGGACCAAAGGCTCATCGCGGTCAAGAAGTTCGAGATGCCGGTGGCCCAAGCGCGCCGCCTCGCCCACAAGATCGCCGACGAGGTGGTGTTCCAGTTCAGCGGCGAGCAGGGCATCGCCGACACGAGGATCGCCTACGTGGGATCGGGCTCGGGAAGCAAGGAGCTCTACGCGATGGATTACGACGGCGTGAACGTGGCGCGCGTGACGACCAACGGGTCGATCAACCTGTCGCCGGCGTGGAGCCCGGATATGCGATCGCTCGCGTTCACCTCGTTCATGCGCGGCTATCCCTATCTCTATCGCGTATTCCCCTTCGAGAATCGCCCGGTGCAGCTCCTAGCCGGCTTCGGCACGCTGAACACCGCGCCCGCCTGGAGCCCCGACGGCCGGCTGGTGGCCTTCAGCTCGAACCGGGACGGCAATCCGGAGATCTATGTCCTGACGGTGGCGACGGCGGCGCCCCGGCGATTGACGACCAACCCGGGGATCGACACGGAGCCCTCGTGGTCGCCCGACGGCACTCGCCTCGCCTTCACCTCCGAGCGCGGGGGCGTGCCACAGATCTACGTGATGGACGCTGACGGCTCGAACGTCCGGCGCCTCACCACTACAGGCTTCAACACCCAGCCGCGCTGGTCGCCCAAGGGCGACACGATTGCCTTCACCTCCCGGCAGGGCAACCACGACACCTGGGCGGTGAGCCCGGACGGATCCAATCTCCGGCGTCTGACGGCCGGCCCCGCCGGTAATGAGGCCGCCTCCTGGGCGCCGAACGGGCGTCATCTCGTCTTCCAATCGAGCCGGCTCGGCGGCTTCCAGCTCTTCACCATGCTGGCTGACGGATCTGAGCAGCAGCCGGCCACGCGGAGCGCCGGCGAAGCCACAAGTGCCTCGTGGTCTCCGCGTCTTCCGTGATAGGATTGGGGCGGTGACGTGAACCTCTTCACAGGCACTTATCCGGACGGCATGTTCATAAGGAGGATTCGACCCATGGTGCATCGACGGGGCAGCGCGTTGCTCGTGATTCCCGTGCTGATCCTCACCCTGTTCCTCGTGGGATGCCCCAAGCGACCCGCCACGAGCGGAGCCTCGGCGCCGGCGCCAGGGGCGCCCGCCCCGGCCGGCGGGGCGGCGGCGGTAACGCCTCCGGGGCCCGGGCCCGCGGGCGGAGCGGCGACGACGCCGCCGCGGCCCGGTGAGTTCATGGCCACCGACAATCTCAAGGACATCTACTTCGACTTCGACAAGTACGATGTCCGGCCCGGCGACGCGAAGATCCTCGACGCCAACGCGGCCTGGCTCAAGACCAACCCGAACAACCTGGTGCTCATCGAAGGGCACTGCGACGAACGGGGCACCAACGAATACAACCTGGCTCTGGGTGAGCGGCGCGCCAAGTCGACGATGAACTACCTCGTGGGGCAGGGCGTCCAGGCGAACCGGATCACCATCATCTCGTATGGCGAGGAGCGCCCGGTCTGCGCCGAGCACAACGAAGCGTGCTGGGCGAAGAACCGCCACTCGCACTTCCTGGTCAAGGCACGGTAGCCTGGCGCGAGCGGAGCTCGTGATGTGGCATGTCGTGAAGGGGAGCCGATGGCTCCCCTTCATGGTTTTTCCCCTCCTGTTCGGGGCCGTCGTGGTGACCGGCGGTTGCGCCGACGTCTCCGAGCAGGCCATGCAGCAGGATATTGCCCAGCTCAGGCAGGATCTCAATGCCCTGACCCTGGCCGTTCATCGCGGGCGCGGCGACACCGAGACGGTGCTGGGCCAGCTCGAGAGACGCACGCGCGAACAGGCGGGCGAAACCGCCAGGCAGATCGCCGATCTTGGCGCGCGCCTCGACGCGCTTTCCACCGAAGTGGCCCGCGTGTCGGCGCGTCTCGACGAGATCTCCCAGCGGCTCGACAGCCTGAGCCGGCAGTCTCCAGGGGGCGGCTCGCCTCGCGGAGGCGGCTCCTCCCAGGCCCCCGCGCCGTCGCCTGCCCAGCCAGCCACCGGCGGACCCAGCGCTCAGGAGAGTTTTCAGGCGGCCTACCAGGATTTCAGCAAGGGCCTCTACCCGCTGGCCATCTCCGGCTTCCGCGAGTTTCTCAGGCGATTCCCCGACTCTCCTCTCGCCGACAGCGCCCAGTACTGGATAGGCGAGGCGTACTTCAGCATCGCGCGCGCGGGCGCGACGGCCGGGCGGGCGGACAAAACAAAAGAAGCGCTCGAGCAGGCCGTGCAAGAGTACCGAAAGGTGATCGTGAATTACCCGCGCGGAAGCAAGGTTCCAACCGCCCTCTACAAGGAGGCGCTGGCCCTGCTGGAGCTCAAGCAGACGGCCCTGGCCCAGTCCCGGCTACAGTATCTCCTCGATCATTTCCCTCAGGCCGAAGAGGCGCCCCTCGCGAAAGAGAGGCTGGCGGCACTGAAGCAGTAGCGGGAGCAGCGGGAAGCCGGCAGGCGCTGGACTTACGATTCGTCGGTCTGGTCGGGATTGAACACCCAGATCACCGTCACGTCGTGATCCGGGTTCGAGTAGACCATCACGCCGCGATGCGGATCCGAGCTCGAGACGTCCTGGACAACAACGGGACTCGCCCAGGCCGCGCCCGGCACACCCACCTCGCTGCCCGGCCAGAAGGAAAGCGTGAACGCAAAGACTACCGCCATGACGCCGCCCAGCGCGAGCCTTGGATGCCCCCAGAGCGGCTTCCAGATCGGCAGCCACCACGGCTCCCTGAAGGGCTCGGGATGCTCCCTTACGATCCGGGTCCGGACGCCGGACCAGAATCGGGACCACTCTGGATCGGCGGGAGCCGGGAGGCTGTTCTGCAGGAGGGCATGCAGCCGGGCCAGGCGATCCCGCTCACCGCGACAACCCTCACAGCCTGCCAGATGGCCTTCGACCGAGCGGGCTTGCCGCGCGCTCAGGGCGCCGTCCACATGGCGCTCGAGACGGCGACGATTCCAAAAACATCCGGGACTTAGCATGGCCAGGAGTATACCTCGAAAGCTCTGACGGCCCCTCGCCCTTGAATATTCCACCTTTAGCGCCTATGGTCGACCATCTATGGAGGAAACGGTCAGCATCGAGGTGTCCGACGGGCCCGCCCTCGAGGGATGGCTGGGGCTCGCTCCCGAACTCCGCGGCGGGCTGGTCATGTGCCACCCCCACCCGCTCTACGGGGGAGACATGGAAAATCCAGTGGTCATCCGCGCCGTCGAGGTGGCGCGCGAAGCTGGACTGGCTACGTTGCGCTTCAACTTTCGAGGGGTCGGAGGCTCTCAGGGAGTCCATGACGAGGGTTGGGGAGAGATGGAAGATGTCAGGGCCGCCCTCACTCTGCTTTCAGCCCATCTGCCGGGCGGCGTCCGCTCAGGGCTGGGTGGGTACTCCTTTGGTGCATGGGTCGCCGCCAGGCTGGCGGCCTCGATGGCTCAGCCTCCAGCCCTTGCCCTCATTGCGCCGCCCCTCGGGATGTCGGACTTCGATTTCCTCGACGGCTACCGGGACGAGGTGCTGCTCGTGGCGGGAACGCGGGACGAGTATTGCCCGACGGGCGATCTGGACCGGCTGGCCAAGCGCCTCACGGCTCCCACCGTGCGCGTGATCGAGGGCTCCGATCACTTCTTTTTCGGGAAGCTCTATCCGCTCGGCGAAGCGATCCGCGAGTGGATCGGCAGCTGGGTCGGCTCCGACTGATCAGCGGGGGATGATCAGCGCCGCTCGCGGGGCAGCCGGGCGGGCGTGGCGGTACCGGCCGAGAGGATGATCCGAATGCCCTCCTCGACCGTGAGGCCGGTCGCGATGGTCTCCTCGCGCGGCACGATGATCACGTCGCCCAGATAGAGATTGTTGGTGGGCACGAAGACCGTGACCATCTCGCGCTTGGCCTCCGGCCCCTCGACCAGGACCTCGGAGGTGACAAAGCCGAAAACATATTCGCCCTTGCGCGGGTGCTCGGCCAGGACGACCGATTTGAAGGAATTGCGCTTCTCGGGCGAGAACGACTCGAGCAGCTGCTTGACCGAGGGATAGATGCTGCGGAAGATCGGCAGCCGCTCGAGGACCCGCTCCACGCGGGCCAGGATCCGTCGCCCCACGACGTTGGTGGCGATGGTGCCCATCACGAGGATGACGACGACTGCCGTGAGGAATCCCAGGCCCGGGATGCGACCGCCGAAGATGCGCTCGTACCCGGGGGAGAAGAAGCGGTCGATGGCGTCCCAGAAGACGTATAGCAGCCACGCGGTGGCGATCGCGGGGACGGTGACGAAGAAGCCGGTGATGAACCGAACCTTGAACCAGTTGCGGAACGTCCCCTGCATAGCCCAGTGATGAGACCACACGGTCCCGGGCAAGTCAAGAAACTACGGGGAAAAGTGGCGCTCGTTACCGGCGGAGCGGTCCGAGTGGGCCGCATCATCGCGCTCGCGCTGGCGGGCGACGGGGCGGACGTGGCCATCGGATATCATCGATCGGGAGCCGCGGCGCGCCGGACCGTGAGCGAGCTGCGGGCGCTGGGCGTTCGCGCCGTCGCGCTTCGCGCGGATCTGGGCAAGCCCGCCGAGGCCCGCGGCCTCATCGCCGGCGCGGTCCGCCGGCTGGGGCGGATCGACGTCCTCGTCAACAACGCCGCGATCTTCTTCCGCACTCCGCTGGCCACCGCCACGGCCGCGCAGTTCGACCGGCTGATCGCCGTCAACCTCCGAGGCGCGTTCTTATGCTCCCAGGCGGCGGCGCGCGCCATGGGCCGGCGGGGCGGGCGCATCATCAATATCGCCGACGTGGGCGCGACGCGGGCCTGGCCCGGCTATATCGCCTACGGTGTGTCCAAAGCGGGCGTGGTCATGCTCACCAAGGGGCTGGCCGCGGCGCTGGCGCCGGGCATCCAGGTCAATGCGGTGGGGCCGGGCCTCGTCCTGCTGCCGGAGGGATTCCCCCGACAATCCGGCCGGCGACTCGCCGCCCGCATCCCGATGCGCCGGTCGGGCGCTGCCGAGGATGTCGCGGCAGCCGTGAACTTCTTCGCGACCTGCCCCGAGTACATCACGGGCCAGATCCTCTACGTCGACGGCGGCGCGAGCGTCGTCTAGCCGATGGCATTGACCGCGGCGCCGAAGCCAGGTAGCGTGACGGCAGCCTCCGGTCGAGCTATCTCCACTCCAGCGGAAGGAGCATGACGATGAAGGCCGCGGTGCTCTACAAAGCGAATACTCCTCTCGAAGTGGTCGAGGTCGAGCAGCAGGGCCCGCAGGCCGGCGAGGCGCGGGTGCTCGTGAAGGCCACCGGCGTGTGTCACAGTGACTGGCACATCATCAACGGGGACTGGACCCTGCCGCTGCCCATGGTCCTCGGCCATGAAGCGGCCGGGATCGTGGATTCGGTGGGCGCGGGTGTCAGCAGTGTCAAGCCGGGCGATCACGTCATCTTCTCGTTCCGTCCCCACTGCGGCCGCTGCCTGTATTGCTCGATCGGGCGCTCGATTCTCTGTGACGGCCACAACGACACGCCGCGCTGGGTGATGTTTGACGGCAGCCACCGGCTCCGGCGGGACGGCGACGGGATCAACCAGATGGCGCGCATCGGCACCTTCGCCGAGCAGGTGGTATGCCCGGCCGAGCACCTCGTGCCGATCCGCAAGGAGATGCCGTGGCCGCAGGCCGCGCTGATCGGCTGCTGCGTGCCCACCGGCGTGGGAGCCGTCACTCGCTGCGCCGGCGTCGAGGCGGGGGCCTCGGTCCTCGTCATCGGCTGTGGCGGCGTGGGGCTCAATGTGGTGCAGGGTGCACGCCTGGCGGGCGCTGGCATGGTCATCGCCTGCGACCTGCTCGACGGCAAGCTCGCCTTCGCCCGGGATTTCGGCGCCACCCACACCATCAACGCCTCGACGGCCCAGGTCGTCGAGTACGCGCGGAGCCTGACCGGCGGCCGCGGCGTCGACTACGCGTTCGACGCCATCGGGGGCGAGGCGACGACCCTGCAGATCCTCGACGCCATCCGCCCCGGAGGCACGGCGGTCATCGTCGGGATGGCGGCGATGAGCGTCCGAGCCCCGCTCACGCCGTACCTGATGGCGCTTCAGGAAAAGTGCATCAAGGGAACCATGTACGGCTCCGTGCGTCCCAACCTCGACTTCCCATGGCTGGTCGACCTCTACCTGGCGGGGCGCCTCGAGATTGACCGGCTCGTGAGCCGGACCTACCGCCTCGAGGAGATCAATGAGGGGTTCGCGGCCCTGCACTCGGGCCAAGTGGCCCGCGGCGTCGTCGTCTTCGACTGAGCGCGCCCGAGCGCGCCGGCGTCACAGGGTCAAAGGAGCCAATCCGTGAAGATCAGCGGCATCGAAACCTTCGTCGTCGACGCCGGGTGGCGCCCCTGGCAATTCGTCGCCGTCCGCACCGACGCGGGCATCACCGGATACGGCGAGTGCTCCGACGGGCGGAACCCGTACGGCGTGGTCGGGGCCGTCCGCGACTTCGAGCCCATCCTGGTCGGCCAGGATCCTCGGCCGATCGAGATGCGGTACTGGGACCTGTATCGAATGGCCCGCCAGAGCCCGGGCGGCATCGCGGCAAAAGCCATCGCCGGGATCGAGCTGGCGCTCTGGGACATCAAGGCCAAGGCGCTGGGCGTGCCGGTCTATGAGCTGTTCGGCGGGACGCTGCGTGAACGCCAGCCGGTCTACTGGTCGCATTGCGGCACGTCGCGGGCCCGAAACGCCGAGCTAATCGGCGTCCCGCCGGTTCGCACGATGGACGACATCGCCCGCCTCGGGGAAGAAGTCGTGCGCCGGGGCTTCCGCGCCCTGAAAACGAATATCGTCTTCCCGGGCGAGACGGCCCGGGTTCATTTCTCGGGATTCGGGGGCGGGCCGGGCACGACCGATCAGAACCTCACCGCCGAGATGCTCAGCCACATCGAGACGCTGCTCGGCACCTTTCGGCGCGCGGTCGGGCCCCACGTCGGTCTGGCACTCGACCTCAACTTCAACTTCAAGCCGGAAGCCGCCCGGCGCATCTGCCGGGCGCTCGAGCCGATCGGGATGATGTGGGTCGAGCTGGACATTTACGACGAGCGGGCCCTCCGCGAGGTCAAGGATTCGACCTCCATCCCAATCTGCTCGGGCGAGAATCTCTTCGGCCTCCGCGGCTATCGACCCTATTTCGAAGCGCGCGCGATGGACGTCGTCATGATCGACGTCCCCTGGAACGGCTTTGCGCAATCCAAGCGGATCGCCGATCTCGCGGAGAGCTACGAGCTCAATATCGCCCCCCACAACTACTACAGTCATCTGTCCACGCTCCATTCGGCGCACCTGTGCGCCTGCGTGCCGAATGTCCGGATCATGGAGATCGATATCGACGATGTGCCGTGGAAGGACGAGCTGGTCGATCATCCGCCTGTGATCGAGAACGGCGAGCTGGTGATCCCCAACCGCCCCGGCTGGGGCGCTGATCTCGATGAGGCCGTGGCCCGCAAACACGTCTGGGAGCCAGGCCGCCTGCCCGGCTACTCGGATCGGGCGATGTATCGCCGCTGAACTGAAGGACTTGCCGCGCGCCGTGCAGATTTACACGGCATGCAGTTTTTGCTTACCTGATCAGCCTTGACGCGGTCTCGCCCATATCGTCGTCCCCGCTGAAAGCGCCCATCTCTAAAGGACTTCTTCCCGGCCCGACGGAGTGGCATAGGCGATGCTTCCCTTGATAGCTGATGAAGCTCGCTCGGAAGGCCATACAAAGGGAGGAACAGGCATGAAGCGCAATATGCCGTCTATTGTCCTCGCTGCATCTCTTTCGCTCGTCGTCGTCGGGGCCGCCGCCTGGGCGGGCACCGACATGTCGAAGACGAAACGCGCCACGCACTCGACGGAAACCGGGTCACAGTCGGCCAAGCCTGCTGACGTCAAGCCGACCATCGAGGGCTTTCAGCCCGCCCTGGAGCTGGGGCCCGTCTACTTCGAATTCAACCGCGCCGAGATCCGCACCGCTGACAGCGGGACTCTCGAAAAGAGCGCCGAGTGGCTGAAGGCGCATCCCGAGTATCGCGTCGTCGTCGAGGGCGGCGCCGATCAGCGCGGCACCGTGCCGTACAACCGGGACCTTGCCGAGCGTCGCGCCAATGCGGTGAAAACCTATCTCATGGATCACGGCGTGCCGGCTGAGCGGATCATCACGGTCAGCTATGGCAAGGAGCGGCTCGCGTGCCGCGAAGCGGGCGAGGGCTGCTGGGCGAAGAACCGCCGCGCCGATTTCCTGATCAAGGAAGTGCGTCTGCAGGCGCCCTGAACCGGCTCGGACCAGAGCGTAGAGTCGAAGCAGAGGACGGTTCATGACCGCTCGGCCTCCCGGGGTGGGGCCGAGCGGTGATGCCTCTTATACGCGCAGGCGGAGCGCGCCCGCGCAGACGGAGATCTCGAGCGGTGTGGCGCCGCAGACTTCGCCGTCGAGCTGAACGGGTAGCGACGTGGGCGCGGTGACCCGTGCCCGATGGACTCGCGTGAGGGCGACCTTCGCGTTTCGGAGATGGCCGCCCCAGTAGATCGTCGGCAGCCAGGCGAGCAGTTCCACCCGGCCGAAGTCGCCCAAGCGCACAAGATCGAGGGCGCCGTCGGCCGGGTCCGCGCCCGGCGCGATGCGCATCCCGCCCCCGAAGTGGGCACCGTTGGCCACGACGACGCCGGCCGCCGGCCCGCACCACCGGCCGGCACTCTCGCTTTCCACCGTGAACACCACCGGCTGGTATGCCTGGAGCGAGCCAAGCACCGCGCGCAGATAGGGAACGATTCCGCCGCCCAGCCGCGCGGCGCGCGCGGCCACCATGGCGTCGAAGCCCGCGCCGGCGGCATTCATGAAGTAGCGGCTGCCGCCGGGCCAGCGCGCCAGCCCCAGATCTCGCCGCACCTCGCGGCCCGCGACCACGCCGCGGGCCGCGTCCAGTGGATCGCGCGGCAAGCCGAAATTCCGGCAGGCATCACGTCCACGCCCGGTCATGACGACACCGATGGCGGCGCGGGGCCGGCCATCCGCGCCCATGACCCCGTTGACGATCTCATGGAGCGTCCCGTCGCCGCCGACAGCCACGACGAGCGGAACGGATCGGCTCACGGCGTCGGCCGCCAGACTCAGGGCATCACCGCTCTCACGGGTCTCGACATGCTCGAAGGGGAAATGCAGCCGGCTGAGAGTGTCGCGGATGGAGGGCCAGAGCGCTCGGGTGCGGCCTCCGCCGGCCGCCGGATTGACGACGAGGAGAGCGGGTGGGGCGATGTCAGCCCACCGTTCCCATGGCCCGCAGGAAGTCGGCCATGGAACGGAAGTTCATCATGGGGTTCTGACTCTTCTCGGCTCCGATGGTCGTGGACGCGCCGCCGTAGTTGTGCCCGGGAAAGACCACCGTCTCGTCGGGGAGCGCGGCCAGCCGCTGGGTGAGCGAGTAGTACATCTCCTTGGGGTCGCTGCCCGGCAGATCGGTGCGCCCGCAGGACCGGATGAACAGGGTGTCGCCCGAGATGAGCCGCCCGTCGACGAAGAAGCACTGGGAGCCGGGTGTGTGGCCGGGGGTGTGGATGAAGGTGATGCCAAGCCGGCCGACTTGAAGCGTGTCGCCACCATCCACCTTGACCACGTCTGAGCCGAAGCCGCGGAGGAACTCGCGCTCGGCCTTGTGGACGTAGATCTTGGTGGGCGACTTGGCGAGCAGCTCTTCGACGCCGGGGATGTCGTAGCCGAACAGATGGCCGCCCACGTGGTCCTGATGCGTATGCGTCACGAGCGCGCCCGCGAGCGTCATCCCATCCCGACCAATGGTGTCGAGAATGGCGTCGACCTCCCACGCGGGATCCACGACGACGCACTCGCGCGTCTGCGGATCGCCGATGAGGTAGACGAAGTTCTGCATCGGACCCAGCTCGAGCTGCTTCAGGTAGGGCCCATCCGTCATGCCGTGATACTACCGATGAGACAGAACGCGGTCAACCGGAGCTGGGCGCAGCGCCGGCCGTATTCTGGCCGGGAATCTCGGTCTGGGCCTTTCTGAGATCCTCTAGCGCCTTGCTCTCCACCGCATAGATCGTGGGCACCGCTCTCACTTTCACATAGGTCAATCCGTCGGCTTCCTTGCCAAGCAGGAGAGCGCCCAACTCGCTGCCGTCGGCCTTGAGCAGACTGACCTCGAGGCCCGGCTGGTCCAGGCCGTAGCGAGCGACATCGTCCCCTTTGGGCGAGACGATCTCTTTCCAGCGGAGCGCCTTGAGCGTGAGCAGAAGATTCGTCACCCGGCCCTCTCTGGCCGGCCCCCGGCTTGGCTCGAGCGTCTTCCAGTCCGTCTCCCCGCTCCGTTCGACCAGCAGGCCCTTGCCGCCGGCATTCACGCGGGCGCGCTTGACATCCCTGAGATCGAAGGCCGGAAAGATGGACCTGTCCCGCAGGTCCGCAGCCGTCTTGCCCAGATCCTTGAGCGCCTGGGCGCGGACGAGCGCCACGGGACCCTGGCCCGCGACCGCGGCCACCGCCATGGGCTCCTTGCCGCGCATCTCGCTGGAAGATTTCACGAGCAGGGTCTTGGGCTCCTTGGCGCCCTCCTCCCAGATGCGCACGGTGACATCGGGCTTGGGGATCCAGCGCGGGATGTCCGCCGCCGTCTCGCCGAGAAACCCGGCGGCGCGGAGATCGCGCACGGCCCACAGGAGAGAGTTGACGGCGGCTGGGTCCGCCTTCAGCGGCTCGGGCGCCGTGATCTTCCAGCCGGACCCCTCGCGCTCCAGCCTGACTCTGCCCTGGGGATTCTCGAGCTCGATGCGGGCGGCTCTGTCGGGGGCATAGGCGAGGACGACCTTGTCGCGCAGCACCGCCGCGGTCTTGGGGAAGGCCGTCCACAAATCCTCGCCCACGAGCATCACCGAGGGCTCGCCCGCCCGCATGACGTAGACGCCCTTCTTCGCGGCGTCTCGACGACCGAAGAGAACCGTCTTCGCCGCCCGCTCCTTGTCGCGACCGACCCAGAGCGTCACCCGGGCGGGCCGGTCCAGGCCCCAAGGCGCCAGCGACTTGGGACTATCGGCCGCGAACTCCTTCGCTCGGGCCGCATTGAGCTTGTCGAGAAAGTCCGCGATCAGCTCGGCGTCGGCGCGGTACGGGCCCGGCTTGGCGATCCGCCATGCGCCGGAGTCGTCCACAGCGACCGAGATCCGGTCGCCGTCGAATTCCAGATCGATCTGACTCACGCTCTTCCGGTCGAAGGCGACGAGGGCGCGGTCCCTCAGATCGGCGGCGTCGCGGGTGGCGTCGCGCAGGGCGATCTCGCCTACCGTGAAGACCGGTGGCTTGGCGCCTTCGCGCGCGTAGACCCAGACGCCGGTGGGATTCTTGCCTCCGAGGAGCAGGGTCAAGGGCTCCGCGCGCCCCTTGACCTCGGCCCGTACTTCGGCGGCCGGCGGATCGAGCCCGAAGTCGGCCGGCTTGGAGGGATTGGGATCGATCTCGCGGTCCTTGCGGAGCGTGACGAAGCTCGTCACGAGGTCGTTGATCACCGCGCGGTCGGCGCGGGTCTTGACCGGCTCGAGCATCTCCCAGCCGTCGGCGGTCCGCTTGAGGCGGACCGTCTCGGTCCTCCGCTTGATCGTGACGGCCTCGACGTCCTTGGGCTCGACGGTCCAGAGCCGCCCCTTGGCGGACTCGGCCTGCTCGCGCGCCGGCGTGAGCCAGTAGGTGTCGTAAACGAGGAAGGCGCCGAGGCCGGCCGCCAGCACGACGAGAACCCCAAGCGTCTTCCAATTCATGGCGGGAGTCCCGCTACTTGGAGCGGCGGCGCTGGATGATCACCACGATCCCGCAGGCCAGCACGGCGCCCGGGAGCAGGGCCAGCGGCACCCACAGCACTACGTTCGATTGCGCCGAGGTCAGCAGGACGGGATTCTGGCGCGTGTCCTTGGGCCTCACCGAGATCTGGTCCTCTTCCTCGGCCAGCCAGGAGACGACGTTGAGGAAGAAATCGCGGTTCCCCTGCGCGCTCAGGAACTGATTGGAGGCGAAATCAGCGGTGCCCACGACCACGATGCGCGCCTTCGGCGTCTTCTTTTCGTCGGCGCCGGCGGGCTTGGCGCCGGACTTGACGTCCATCTGGGGCTCGACGGTCGCGACCAGGGCGACGGGCAGCGGCCCCCGCTTCTCGCCGGGGTCCGGCTGAGCAGTGCCCTTCTGGAACACGCTCCTGTCGGTTTCGCCCCAGGACTGCCGGCTCGTCCTAGCCAGGGTGTTGACCTGAATTCCCTTGGGGGGCGCCTTGGCGACATCGACCGAGCGCGTGAGGGGAAAGAGCGTCATGACGCCGGCCATGTCTCGCGTGATCGGATGCGAGTCGTACTGATTCACGATGGGCACGAGTGGCCCGGTTCCGAAGAGCTGGCCCAAAGGGTTGAGCTCGATCACCACGTCGTCGTCGAGGACCACGCCATATTTGGTCAGATATTTGCCGAGCCCCTCGCCCTGGAATGGCGTCGCCATGAAGAAGACCTTGCCGCCGCGGGCGATGTAGGCATCGAGGGCTGAGAGCTCCTGCGGGAACAGATCGGTTCTGGGGCCGGGTACGATGACGATCGAGGCGTCCTCGGGCACCTTGGGATCGCGGGCCAGCACCAGCTCCTTGACCTCGTAACTCGCCTTCTCCATCTGGTCCTTGGCCTGGCTGAAACCCGTCTTGTCCGTGTTGCCGGCCTCACGTTCGCCGTGTCCCTTGACCAGATAGACGAGGCGCTTACCGGATCGCGTCAGCTTGACGAGAGCATTGGTGAGCTTCTCTTCCTCCGCGTCCGTGACCTTTTCGGTTCTGGCCTCCGCGGCGGCACCGCTCTCGAGCACGGTGGTGCCGTAACTCTCCACGTTGTACTGGCGCGCCAGCGCCACGGCGCGATCGGTATCTTCGATCCGCCACGTGAATTTGCCCCCCGAGTAGGAGGCGTACTGGCTGAGCAGGTCCTCGGCCGTCCGCTTCCCCGGCGTATCGGAGCGGAAGAAGGCGATGGCATTCACCGGCGCCTTGAGCGTCCGGACGATCTGGATGGTCTGCGGCGAGAGGCTGTTACGGCGGTTCTCGGTCAGATCCCAGCGGTGGCTGTGCCGGTAGGAGACGGCGTTCCCGAATGCCACCACACCCAGCGCCAGCAGCGCCAGCACCGTCGCGCCCGCTCCGTAGCGCGTCGCGCGCAGGTCCAGCAGCCCGCGCAGCTCCTCGGCATTGAGAGTGAGCGCGACGAAGAGCAGGAAGCTCCCTGCGACGAGCAGGACCCATTTGAATGGGAGTCCCTGCCACGGCGTCAGATTCAGCAATCCGGCCACGAGGAGACATGCCGCGCCGAGCCAGACCGCGTAGCGCTTGAGGAAGATCATGCCGCTATCCCCGCCACCGCTTGGACTCGAGCGATCGCAGCGTGAGGAACAAGGCCAGGGCGATCGCGGTGAGGTAATAGACGAGATCCTTGGTGTCGATGATGCCGCGGCTGAATCCGTCCATGTGCTCGGTGATCGACAGATACTGGAGCAGCGCCCGGAGATTCGGACCGGCGAACTCGGCTCCCCAGCTGACAATCCAGAACGCCAAGAGCACGGCAAAGGTGCCGAAGCCCGCGACGATCTGGTTTTCGGTCAGCGACGAAATCAGGACGCCCACCGCCAGGAAGGTGCCGCCGGCCAGAAGCAGTCCGAGATAGCCCGACAGGATCGGGCCCCACTCGATGTGCGTGAAGAAGGCGACGAGAGCCGGGTAAACGAGCGTCAAGGCCAGGAGGATCACGAAGAGCACCCCGGCGGCCAGAAACTTCCCCGCCAGCACCTCGCCGTCGCGGATCGGGTATGTAAGCAGCAGCTCGATGGTGCCCGACTTCTTCTCTTCGGCGAAGAGCCGCATGGTCAACATCGGTACAAAAAACAGGAGCACCACGGCCATGTTGGAGAAGAGCGGGCGCATCACGTTGTCCGTGATGTTCAGGCTCTGCCCGAACTGCGGCTGCATGAAGGCCTGCATGGAAGCGTTGCTGTAATAGAGGAAGATCTGGCTGAAGAACCACCCCGAAATGAGGAGGAAGAAGGTGAACACGACATAGGCGACGGGCGAGCCGAAGTACAGCCACATCTCCTTCTTGAAGAGGGGCCACCAGCGCATCAGGCGGCCTCCACCGGCGCGGACGGCTCCGGGGCTTCCTCCCCCGCGACCACGCGCAGGAACACGTCCTCCAGGCTCATCCCGACCTGGCGCAGCTCGCGGAGCTCCCACCCCCGGCTCGTCACGAGCTTGACCAGCGCCCCGCTCACGTCCCGGCCGCGCGCGGATTCAACGACGAAGGCGGCGCTGCCGTCGCGGGACTGCAAGGGCTCCACCGCCAGCACGCCGGGCACGGCCCGCAGCGCTTCGGCCACATCACCTTGCGCCGCGCGCACACGCAGCTCGATGCGCGCGGTCGGGAAGACCTGGGCCACGAGCTCGGACTCCGTCCCCCGGGCCACGATCCGGCCGCGGTTGATGATGATGACGCCGTCACAGACCATGGAGACTTCGGGGAGAATGTGGGTCGAGAGGATCACGGTATGCTGGCCGGCCAGCGAGCGGATCAGCGCGCGGATCTCGGCGATCTGCTTCGGGTCGAGGCCGATCGTCGGCTCGTCGAGGATCAGGACCTCGGGGTCGCCGAGCAGCGCCTGAGCGATCCCGACGCGCTGGCGGTAGCCCTTGCTCAGCTTGCCGATCAGCCGGCGCTGCATCTCGCTCACGAAGCAGCGATCCATGACATCGGCCACGCGCGCCTTCCGCGTGCTCCGTGAAATCCCTTTGATCTCGGCGACGAAATCGAGATAGGTGGCGACCGGCAGGTCCGGGTAGAGCGGCGCGTTCTCGGGCAGGTAACCGATGCGCCGGCGGACCTCGAGGGATTGCGAGAAGACGTCGAAGCCCGCCACCCGCGCGCTGCCGCCAGTCGCCGGCATGAAGCACGAGAGGATCTTCATCGTGGTGGACTTGCCGGCGCCGTTGGGACCGAGGAAGCCGACGATCTGCCCCTTCTCGACGCCGAAGGTGACATCCTCGATGGCCGTGACCGGCCCGTAGCGCTTGGTTAGGTGGTCGACCTGGATCATAGAGAATACCGATAACGTCCGATCATCGCGTAGACCGCCGGAAAGTATAGCACACGGTCAGGAGAGGCCGATGATGGCGCTGTCGGCAACCTCGGCGACGGGGCGCGGCGCGACGGCTCGGGACGGATCAGCCGCGCGGGGGGACAGGGTCGAGATCGGCATCGGGCATGATCTCCTTGAGCCAGCCGGGAATCGGCACCATCTTCGAGCTGGCCGGATCCCAGCAGGCGTGCAGCGTGTACCCGCTCGCCACCAGCTCTTTGGCTTCGTTGCGGATCTCGTAGGCGAACGTGAAGCTCGCGCGCTTGCGCTGGCTCACGCGCGAGGTCACCTCGAGCAGCTCGTCGAGCCGGGCGGGCTTGACGTACCTGACGTGGGCTTCCACGACCGGCAGGTGCACCCGCTCGTTCACCTCGGACATGGGCAGCCCGGCCTGACGCAAGTACTCGACCCGGCCAACCTCGAAATAGGTGAGGTAGTTGCCGTAATAGACCACCGACATGGTGTCGGTGTCCTTGTAGCGGACGCGAATGTGAGTGATCGATGGCATCGAGGCGACGCGCCGGGGCCGAGCCCGTTGCTGATGGTATCACCAAGCGGGCAACCTTGACATGGGGACCGCCCCGCCCTATCCTCGCGGCACCTTCCCCGCCCTACGCGCTCGAAGGAGGGGTCTATGAGCCGAGTCACGCGACGTCAGTTCATGGCGCACACGGCGGCCGGGGCCACCGGCCTCACCGGCATCCTGCTCACCCGGTGACCAACGATCTTATCCGTGGGGACATCTAGTATTGGGGCTCGCTGATGGCGGGAGCCGTGCTGGGCTCCGTGCCCATCGTGGCCATTTACGTCTTCTTCCTCGACTACTACGTCTCGGGCCTCACGGCAGGCGCGGTCAAATAGATCAGCCGGACAAAGGAGGATTCTCAAATGAGAACGGCAATCTCTACGGCTCTGGTCCTCGGGATCGCGCTGGCGCTGCTGACCTCCTGCGGGAGCCCGACCAAGGAAGACATCGTGCTCAAGACCAAGAACGTCTCGACCAAGGCCGAGCTGGAGAAGGCACTTGGCAAACCGACTGACATCGCGAAGCTAGGTCCGCTGGAGAAGTGGAGCTACAAGGCCTCCAACGGGAAGGTCGTGTTCATCATCGTGGGCGACAAGGTGACGCTCGAGACGACGGGTGGCTCGGAGAAGGAAGAAGGGAAGGAGAAGAAGTAGAGCGGAGCTGCCCCTCACCCTAACCCTCTCCCCAAAGGGGAGAGGGAATCAGAGGTACTGGCCGTAACGGATTTTCTCCACCACGCCACGGATCTTCCGGTAGGCGTCGATCTGCTGGAGGAGATCCTGGGTGGTCACCAGCCCGTTGTCCCGTCCCTGCCCGGCGGCGTGCACCTTCTGCTCGAGCGCCCGGCGCAGCACCTCCCCCACCTCGCCCCCGTTCATCCCGCCCATGGGCGGCAGCACCGCCCGGTAGTCGATGTCGGCGACGAGCTTCCTCCCGGCGGCGGCCTCCGCCTGCGCCTTGACCAGCTCGAAGATCTGCTGCTGGGCCGGACCGTCGGGCAGAGTCACCTCGACCAGTCGATCGAGCCGGCCCGGCGCCACGAGCGAGGAGTCGACGGCGTCGGTGCGGTTCGTCGCCGCCACGACGACAATCCGGGAGAAGTCCTCGAGACCGTCCAGCTTCTCGCAGAGCGCCGCGACCAGCCGCGCGCTCGCCTCGCGGGCCTGAGCCGGCGGCAGCAGGTGCTCGAGCGAGAGCGCATCGGCCTCGTCCAGGAATACCACGCCCTTGCCCTGCTCCTTGGCCACCGCCAGGATCTCCTGGAGCACTTCCCCCGTGTTCGGACCGAACTTGGAGGTGAGGTTGGTCAGCTTGATGTGATAGAAGATCGCGCCGGCTTCCGTCGCCAGCGCCCGCGCGAGCAGCGTCTTGCCCGTGCCTGGCGGGCCGTAGATCAGCAGCCCTTTGGGCGGCGTGATCCCCCACTTGCGATACAGCTCGGGGTCCGTGAGCGCGGTGACGAAGCTGCGGACGATGCTCTTGGCTTCCGCCAGCCCCCCGATATGCTCGAAGGGCGTGTCGGGCTTGACCTTGACCTCGACCCGGCCGGTGAGATCGCCGAATTTCTCGCCGAGCTTACCGAAGACATCCTCGAGGCGACGCTGGATGGCCCACTGCTGGCTCTCGACGTCGAGCGCAGGGAGCGCGGGCGGGCTGGCGTCCTTGAGCGGTTCAGGTGCCATGTACGCGCAGTATCGGCGGTCTCAGTCAGCCAAGTCAACTCAGACGGCGGGCCGAGGCACGGCAATGGGCAGGCCGATCCGCAGCCGCAGGCTCGCGAGGAAGCCGCCCGCCAGCAGCACGGTGAGGGCGCTCCACATGATGCGATATCCGAGCCCGTGGGCGACATAGCCGAAGACGATGGCGCCGAGGGCGGTGCCCACCAGGAAGACCGAGCTGAAGATGCCCACGGCGCTGCCGCGCCGGCCCTCGGGCGTCACGTCCATCAGCAGGGCCGACAGCCCGGGATAGAGAAAGCCGTGGGCGGCGCCGGCCATGAAGCCGGCGAGAAAGAGAAACGGTAGGACCGGCACGCTAGATGTCGGGCGGATGAAGATCGCGATCAGCGCGAGGATCAGCGTCGCCGCGGCCTGGACGAACATGGACGGGATGATCACTGCGCGGCGGCCCCGCACGTCAATCAGGGCGCCACCCGCCACGCGCACCAGCATCGCGGCGCCCGCATAGGCCGTGTAGAAGAGCCCCAGCCCGGTGACGCCCAGGCTCTCGGCGAAGGTCGGCAGGAAGGTGAAGATCGTTCCCGTTCCCAATCCGAAGAAGAACATCAGCGCCATGTGCAGGCGAAGCAGCTCGCGCATTCCCTGACGGATGGCCAGCATGTCGAACCCGCCGGTGACTTCCGGCGCCCGCGCCTCGCGCATTCGGACCACGAACGCCAGCGCGGCGGCGCCGAGTAGCGCGCCCCCGACGAAGAGCCACGCGAAGCCGAATCGGCGGATCAGGAATTCCCCGGCCAGCGGCGCGAGGGACGTCGAGAGCAAGCCCGAGAGCCCGAAGATGCCCAGCGCCCAGCCGCGCCGCTCCAGCGGCACCAGATCGACCACGTGGATGTAGTTGGCGACGAAGAACGCCGAGAATGCCACGCCGTGCAGCCCCCGGAGCACCGCCAGCATCGGGATCGAGCTGAAGACGAGGAAGGCCGCGCTCGTGATGGTCACCGCGGTCGCGCCCAGCAGCATGAAGAAGCGGCGCCCGATTCGGTCGACCAGCGCCCCCACCAGCGGCTGGCAGAGGATACCGGTGGCGCTGTACATCCCCTGCACGACGCCGATCTGGGCCTCATTGCCGCCGAGCTGCTGGATGTAGAGCGGCAGCAGCACGAAGCCATTCAGGCTGCCGAAGAAAAAGAAATTGGTCCACATGGCCGCCGCGAAGGGGCCACGCATCAGCTCGAGGGTGGCTCTCACGTGCGTTGCGGCGGGATCTGCGGTGGCAGTAGAATGGCCGGCGACATGAATCACGCCGAGTATAGCACGCGCGTGAGCTAGGGCTCCCGCGTGGAGACGATCGCCGACGCATTCGCCGCCGCGCTCGCGCTCGCCGCCGACGGCCGCGGGCGCTTTGCCGCTGCCCAGCCGCTGCAGAGCTGGCCGGGCATCGTCCACGGCGGCGGCCTCGTCGCGCTGCTCGATGAGGCGGCGGCGACGCTCGGCCGCGCCGCCGGTCCACGAATGCTCGAGGGCCGTCTCACCTCGTCCGTGCCCATCGAAACGGCGCTCCCGCTCGAAGGCCATGCCGACGTCGGCTCCATCACCGTCAGCATTCTGGAGAACGGCCAGCCGCTCACCTCGACCACGATCACGCCGCTCAAGGAGGAGCCCGCGCGCGCCGTGGCGCCGTGGCAGCCCGACCGCGAAGGTTGGCCGCTGCCCATGTCCGAGGGCTGTCTGGCATGCGGCGCGATCAATCCACTCGGGCTGCAGGTCCGCCTGCGCTTCGACGATGAGGGTGTGTGGGCCCGCCTGACACCGCGCGAGCCGTGGCACGCTCCGGACGGCGGCCTGCATCCGGCGATGGCGCCTGTGGCGCTCGACGAGGTCGCCTGGTGGCTGGGCGCGCTGCTGATGAAGGAGGGCGGGCTCACCAACCGGATCAATCTCGCCCTCGTCCGCCCCCACGCGCCTTTCGCGGGGCCGCTGCTGGCCGCAGGCCGCTTCGCCGACGTGAGGCCCATCGACCGCAAGCGCAGCTTCTGGCGGACCGAGACGGCGCTGCTCGGCGCCGACGGTGCGCCGCTGGCAACGGCCTCCATCGTGTTCCGCGGCGGCGCCGACTACTCGGTGCGCCAGATGGAATACTTCCGCCCCCGCACGCCGCCCGAGATCTTCCTCCGGATGTTTCCGAATTACGCCCGCTAGAATTCTGGAGCCGGGCGGTCCGCTTGACCCCACCCTCTAGGCTGCCCTACACTCCGTCCACGACAAGCAGGCTGACCCAGTATTCCTGAAGGGGGACTCCAATGCCACTCTACCTCGACGTGCACCACAAGATCGACGGGTTGACGGGCGAGGCGGTCAAAGACGCGCATCAAAAGGATCTCCAGGTCCAACACAAGCACGGGGTCAACTACATCCGCTATTGGTACGACGAGGGCACGGGCAAGGTCTTTTGCCTTGTGCAAGCCCCCAGCAAGGAGGCCGCGGCGGCCGTTCACCGCGAGGCTCACGGTCTCCTGGCCGACGAGATTATCGAGGTCAAGGAAGGCTCATAGTCGGCGCGCCGTCTGGTCCGATGTCGTGCCCTCGGTGCCGCCATCCGAATCCGCCTGCGGCGCGGTTCTGCAACAACTGCGGCACCGGCCTCGCGGTCGCATGCCCGGCATGCGGGCATGGCAATATTCCGCGTAGCCGCTTTTGCAATGAATGTGGTGAGGACCTGACGCTCACGGAGTCGGCGCCCCGGGGCGCCGCGCCGGACTCCTACACGCCGAAGCACCTCGTGGCCCGCATCCTGACCTCCCGGGCCGCGGTGGAAGGCGAGCGCAAACAGGTTACCGTCCTCTTCGCCGATCTCAAGGGCTCCATGGAGCTCCTCGCCGACCGCGACCCCGAAGAGGGACGCCGGCTGCTCGATCCCGTCCTCGAGCGCATGATGGAAGCGGTCCACCACTACGAAGGCACCGTCAACCAGGTCATGGGCGACGGCATCATGGCCCTCTTCGGCGCCCCTCTCGCCCACGAAGATCACGCTCTGCGCGCCTGCTATGCGGCTCTCCGCATGCAGGAGCGGGTGCGCCGCTACGGCGACGAGATGCAGCGCACCCACGGCATCCCGATCCAGATCAGGATCGGGCTCAACTCCGGCGAGGTCGTGGTGCGGGCGATCGGCAACGACCTCCACATGGACTACACGGCCGTGGGCCAGACGACCCACCTCGCCGCCAGAATGGAGCAGATGGCGAAGCCGGGCTCCATCCTCCTGACCCCTGCCACCCTCCGGCTCGTGGAAGGACACGTCCGCGTGAGCTCACTCGGGCCCGTCTCCGTCAAGGGACTCGGCGAAACCGTGGAGGTCTTCGAGCTCACCGGCGCCACGCCGACGCGAACGCGCCTTCAGGTGGCCGCCCGCCGGGGTCTCACGCCTTTTGTCGGGCGCGACGCCGAGATGGACCAGCTGCGTGTCGCCCTCGAGCGCGCCCGCGCCGGACGAGGTCAGGTGGTCGCGCTCGTCGGCGAGCCGGGCGTGGGCAAGTCCCGCCTCGTGTGGGAGCTTGCGCACTCTCATCGGACGGCGGGTTGGCTCGTTCTCGAATCGAGCTCCGTCTCATACGGCAAGGCAACGGCGTTCCTGCCCGTGGTGGATCTCCTCAAGGCTTATGTTGGAGTCGAGGACAAGGACGATCCCAGGCGCGTGCGCGAGAAGCTCATCGGCAAGCTCCTGGCGCTCGACGAAGGCCTGCGTCCCGCCCTTCCGACACTCGAGGGTCTCTTCGACCTTCCCGTGGAGGGCGCGGCATGGACGAGCCTGGGCACGGATGAGCGACGGCGGCGCGTGCTCGATGCCGTCAAGCGACTCGTCCTGCGGGAGAGCCAGGTACAGCCGTTGCTGCTCGTCTTCGAGGACCTCCACTGGGTCGACACCGATACCCAGGTGCTGCTCGACGATCTCATCGAGAGCTTGCCGTCGCACCGGCTGCTCCTGCTCGTCAACTATCGGCCGGAGTATCGGCACGGATGGGGCGGCAAAACCTTCTATCAGCAGATCCGTCTCGACCCCCTCGCGCCGGAGACTGCCGAGTCACTCCTCGAAAGCCTTCTCGGAACCGACCCGGCGCTGGCGCCAGTCCGGTCCGCTCTGATCGAGCGCGCGCAGGGCAACCCGTTCTTCCTCGAAGAGAGCGTGCGCGCCCTCTTCGAGACGGGGGTTCTGGCCGGCGAGCCCGGCACCTACCGCCTGGCGAAGGCCATGCAGGTCGCCCAAGTGCCGGCCACGGTCCAGGCCATCCTCGCGGCGAGGATCGATCGTCTCCCGCCCGAAGACAAGGCGGTGCTCCAGACGGCATCAGTCATTGGCAAGGACGTGCCGCTCGCCCTACTGCGAGGGATCACCGCCCTCTCCGAGGACGACCTCGTTGCGACACTCGGCCGGCTGCAGTCGGCCGAATTCCTGTACGAGACGCGGCTTCTTCCCGATGCCGAGTACACGTTCAAGCATGCCCTCACTCACGAGGTCGCCTATGCCAGCCTGCTGGGCGAGCGGCGACGCGCGCTCCACGCGAGAGTCGTGGACGAGATCGAACGCCTCTATGCTGATCGACTGGCCGAACACCACGATCGGCTCGTCCACCACGCCTTCCGTGGCGAGGTCTGGAGCAAGGCGCTCGCCTACCTCAAAGAGCTGGGCGCGGTCGCCTCCCCGGCCGAGATCGAGCGGCTGATGGGCGGAGGGCCGGAGAACGCGGGCCAGCTCTGGTGGGCAGGCGAGCACGAGCGAGCGGTGAAGGCCGCGGAGCGTGATCGGGCGGTCGCTGCCTCGTTCGGGGACTTTTCCGGGCGTGTCGTGTCGGGATGCCGCCTCGGCCAAGCCCATCATGCCCTCGGCAATTATGAGCGGGCGGTCGATCTTTTCCGTCAGACGATCGCCTCCCTCCAGGGAGATCTCGTTCACCAGCACTTCGGCATGGCGGCCCTTCCATCCGTGTGGTCGCGCTCGTGGCTCGCGTGGTCTCTGGCGGAGCGTGGCGAGTTCGCCGACGGAGTGAGCGTCAGCGAAGAAGCCGCGCGGATCGCGGAATCGGCCGATCATGCCCACAGCCGCGTCCAGGCCGCCTTCGGGCTCGGAACGCTCTACGTGATCCAGGGCCGCTCCGATCAGGCGATCTCGGTATTGGAGCAAGGGCTCGTCATCGCGCGGCTGGCCGAGATCCCGTTTCTTGTCCCCTTCGTCACGGGGCCGCTCGGCGCCGCCTATACGCTCGATGGGCAGCTGGAACGGGCGGTGGCGCTGCTGGAGCAGACGATCGAGCAGGCCGTCTCGATGCGGCTTCAAGCCAACCATGCGCTGCGCCTCTCCTGGCTCGGCCGGGCTCAACTCCTCGCCGGCCGGCGCGAGACGGCCTTCGACCTCGCCCGTCGGGCTGTCAACCTCGCCGAAGAGCGACGCGAGCGCGGCCAGCAAGCGCATGCCCAATGGCTGCTGGGGGACATCGCGGCCAACGCCGAGGGCTCGGGAATCCCGGCGGCGCAGGCGGCGTATCGCGAGTCGCTGGGCCTCGCCGAGGCCCTCGGGATGCGGCCGCTCGTCGCCCATTGCCGTCTGGGGCTCGGCAGGCTGGAGCGCCGTGCCGGCAGCCTCGGCGAGGCGCGGGAGCATCTCACCGCCGCCACGACGATGTTCCGCGAGATGGACATGCGCGTATGGCTGGAGAAAGCGGAGATGGAGATGAAGGAGACGAGGTGAAGGGCGATTGGCGCTCGCCGGCGACGCCGTTCTAGCCGCGCCCTGCAACCCGGGACGGCGTCCCGGGCGACGCTCAATCGTGAATCGGAGGCCTGGGCGGACGGACGAAATGGGACTGCGAATCGAGGACCTCTCGGACCTTCCTGGCCAGATCCTCGGTCTTGAACGGCTTGGCGATCACGCACGCGCCATCGAGCTCGGCGGCGGTAAGCGGATAGGCGGATGCGAACATCGTCTTGATCCTGGGACGGAGCGCCAGAACCTCACCCATCAGGTCGCGCCCGGTGAGTGTTGCCAACAACAGGTCAGTGAGCAGAAGATGGATCGCGCCCGGATGCTCCTTCGCGATTCGGATCGCCTGCTCGAGATCGCCGCCGGCATCCAGGACAGCACAGCCCTGAGCCTCGAGAGCGGATCGCATTTGGGCACGAACCTCGGCATCGTCCTCCAAAAGCAGGGCGGTCTTTTGGTGGTCCAGGCCGGCGATGCGAGGGCCGGCCGTGGACGGCGCCCCGTCCGACATGGGCTGAAACTCTTTGACCTGAACTCCGAGGAAGAGCAGGGCCGAGCCGTTCCGGTCAATCCGCCAGACGACGGCCGGCACCTCGAAAGGCTTGCGGCCGGACAAGCGAATCTGCAGCCGCACTCCGTCGCCGGGTTCGATTCGATCCCGGAGCCGCACCTTGACCCCGAAAGGACTTACGTTGACCGTCTCCGTGCGAAGCCAGCGCGTGCCGTCGTGAACCATGACTGGCCATGCGGCGGCCTCGCGCGCATGTCGCCGCGCCTCCTTGCGCCGGGTGACAGCGCTCGGCTTATCGGGGGCCGCTTGCGGGAATGTCATGGCCGTTGCGCCCTTCTAGGTCCTCCACGTGCTATTCCTGCTCGAACTCGAACGAGCCGGGGAAGTCACGCGGCGAGACGGGACTGCTCACGCTGGTGAGAACGAGAATAGTGTCTCGCCCAGCCTCGACGGTCACCGGCTGATCCCACAGCAGGGTGCTGCCGACCCGCGCGGTGAGGCGAAACTTGCCCGGCGGTACATTCCAGAGCTCGTAGGGCTTGCCGAGCCGAAAGCGCTTCGAGATCGTCACGTCACGGTTCCCCATCTCCTCGCCAGCGAGCGTGATCCGAATGGGTATCATCCGGTCCCGCGGGTCGACTCCGGGCCACTCCGTCCGCCCCTTGACCTTGCTCTTCGCACCGGCCGCGCGCGTCTCCCCTTCGCGCTCGGAATGAGCGGACTGAAGGGCAAAGGTCTCGATCGGATAACCAGCACTCACGAGCCAGCGGCGCGCCGCTCGCACCTCCTGAGAGTCGGGCTGGCCTCGGCTGACAACCCACTGGAACTGCTGCGCCGTCTCCTCGCGGCGATCGAGATAGGACAGCGCGGTGCCGAAGCCGAAGCGCAGTGTAAGGTCCGCCGGCTCCTGGTTGAGGGCCTGCTGGTACTTGAGCGCCGCCGTCGCGTACTCGCCCTTTGCGAGCAGCGTGTCACCCTCCACCTTGAGCCGGTGGGTCATGGGTCCGGTCGGCAATTCCGGAACCTTGGCGACACCCGGCGACTGGGGTTGCTGACAACTTGCCAGCGCCAGAAACCCTAGCCCGAGCAGGAGACCGCGCATGGCTAGAGCTCCCTCCAGCCCAGGATCCGATGCAGAGCCCGCATGTTCTGCACCATGTTGATGTTCTCGCTGCTTGCCCGGATGGTCAGCGACGTCCCCTGGTTGAGAAATTCGTAGAAGCCGGGCGCTTCGTTCCAGATGGTCTCTTCGGAGACGAACGCGCCGTAGACGGTCGAGTCGCTTCCCACGCGGAACCCTGAGCCGACGTATCGACCGACCACCATGACGATGCCGTCCCATCGAAAGTTGGACGCGTTGACCGACAGGTCGCCGTCCTCGACCACCAGGATCCCGGCACCCTGGATCGTACCGGTGAGCCGCAGCCCTGTGAACATCGATGTCGGATCGAGATCACCCCTAAAGTAGATGAACTGCGGATCCGAAGGCGTCCCGAGATTGATCGTCTGGTTGACGCCGCAGCCGTTGGTCAGGGTGGGCTGGGTGGGGCTGCCGCTGGATCCGCTCATGACCATGGGGCAGGCCATGGTGCTCTGCAGTACTTGTGTCTGCGAGTGGGCGGCCAGCTGACCCAAAAAGGCGCCGAGGACGGCAGGATTGAGCGACGGCGCGGGAGCGATCGAAGAGAGTCCGGTCGTGAAGCCGCCGCCACTCTGATCCAGCCCCATCACGTTGCTCTGCTTGGGAGGCGTGTTAAATGCGGCCTCCGTATTCTGCTCATACGCGATCGGGGCGATGTTCGCCTGCACCCCCGGTTGCACCGCGACGCCGTACTTCAGAGCCGCAGGACCGAAAGTCCCATTTCGGTTGTAGTCGCGTCCGTCGAATTGAAACGGATTGCTGCTGAGGAAGGTGTCCGACTGGACGCCGGGGATGTTGAGCGCGCCGGGAAACGGTGGCAACTGGAGCCGGTGGATCACGACCTGGATCTGACGGGTCACACCGTTCACGGTGCCGGTCGAGGTGACGATGACGATCCCATTGCCATCCACGGTGGCACTGCCGGAGGGATCCAGCGCCGCTTGGCCGGTGAGTTGGGTATCGTTGGCCTGCGTGTCGTTCCTGGCCGTCGCGGTAAAGGTTCCCGATGCGGCAGTGAGCCCCGGTAAGGTCTGACCGATCACCATGGTGCCGCCCGCTTGGAGGACCGTGCTCCAGTCCGCCGTCTGCACGAGCGTGTCGAACGCCCATTCGATCCCGGCTTCGGCCACGTAGCGGGCCTGGGTCAGGTCGGCATGGTTTCTCGAGACCTGAGGCTCAGTGGCGGCCATCGAGAGGAAAGCCATGAGCATCATCGAGAGAATCACGAGGACGTAGAGAGATAAAGCGGCGGCCACACCCCGCTGGTCTCGGAGCACTCCGCGCACACGGATCATGGGCGCCCCTCCGCTCATCGGTTTCGCACCCGGACCCGATCTCGCACCGTCACAGCCACGCGGCCGGCCTGCCAGGTCGCGGCCTGTCGCTCAGGTCGGACGGTGAGCTGGATGTCCACGGATCGGATTGCCGCCGGCGCGCCCGCCGGATTTCCGTCCTCATCGAGGTACACGAACGTCAGCGCCTGGACTCCGTCGAGAATCGTCTGGGGAGTGACGTCCACGGCGAAGTCTTGACGCTGAAGCGCGGTTCCCGCCAGCGTGTACCAGATCCGTTCCGCAGCTCCTATGCATCCGTTGCCGTCGTTGTCGCTTTGGATTGTCAGACTCGTGGCCGTAGGCGCGCCGAATCCCGGCGAGGGGCCGACGATGGCGGACCACGGGCAGCCCAGCGGTGCCGCCCCGGCCAAGCCCTGCGGGTCATAGCCCGCGCCTTGAATCTCCTGGGCCATTCGCTGGAGCAGGGCGCGGGCGGCCTGCTGGCTCTCGATCTGATTGGCGCCGGTCAGGTAGGTCTGACTGCCGGATGCCAGGAGCGTCGCAATGCCCGCCATTACTATGCCGATGACAGCGACGGAGACCAGCAGCTCGTTGAGACTGAAGCCTCGCTCGTCTCGGATTTGCATCGCGGCCCTTCAGCGGAGCGCGAGCATGGTGGACAGCGTGACCTGCCGCTCGGTGGCCGAGACGCCCTGATCCGAGACGGGTCGATAGAAGACCTGGACAGTCACGACCGTGCGCGTGTGACCAGGAGGCGGCGGCGTCGCAGGATCGGGCGTGGCCGTCACCACGCGCCGATACCGGCCGTAGCCGGGAATTGTTCCATAGGCGTCCGCCGCGCAGGGCCCCACGCCGGCTGTGAAGCAGCTGCCGCCTCCGGCGATTGTGGCAAATCCCTGCTGCGCGGGCACGGCTGCGTTGCTCAGGGCCCATGCTTTGACGCGCTCGAGCTTGTCCTGCGCGAGGAAGAGCGCGGTGGACTGTTGGCGGCCGGTTTCCATGCCAGCCACGCCCACAGGGGCCGCCGACAGCAGTGCTGTCAGACCGACTCCGATGAGGAAGACGGCAACCAGGACTTCCGCCAGGGAGATACCCGCCTGGTCCCGAAATGGTGAGCGCGTCATGGGGTCGTGATGCGGCCGCTCGGTGTGACGGTGACCACGCGCGCCGCCCCGTTGTGCCCGGTTACCGTGAGAGTGCCAGCCTGGCTTGCCGTGGCGAGCGGCGTGAAGATCGGGCTGGCCCCTCCGTTGCTGAGGGCGACGCCGTTCTGGAGAGCGAAGTTGCCAGCGGCGTCGGTCCCGTCCCCTACCCAGACCGGCCCGCCGCAACCGCCCAGCCGGAACTGGTAAGTCGGTGGTGCGCCACCGGTTACCGTCACGCAGACGCTCTGACGGAGGGTGACGGCGAGCTGCTTGGCGCGATAGAGCGCCGTACGCATTTCCTGGACGCCGGCGGCAGCGCTCGCGCTGCCGTAGTAGGTCAAGAACTGGGGAAGGGCGATAGCGAAGATGATGCCCATCACGGCCACCACGACGATCAGTTCGAGCATTGAGAAGCCCCGCTCATGCCGCGCCGCCGGCTGAGCTTCAACTCTCAGACCCTCAAGCTTGCTCCTATCCATGAGCTCCTCGCGGAGTGAGGGGCTAAAGAAGCAAACCGCTTGCCACGCTCACCCTTTCCGGGCTGGCCGCTAAGTCAGCGAATCTCACCCCCTTTTGACCAGACGGAGATGACCTGCCGATGCCGAAGCACAACAAAATTGAGGAGTCGACCTACGGATCCCGGGGTGTTGTCAGGATGACGCGCACGAGTGGCGCTCCGTTATGTACGGGCGATCGTGTCGTCGCAGCGAAGAGTCGTCGACCGCGCTTCGGAAGCGGCGATCGCCGCATCCACCCTCTCCCCATGCTGCTTGACTGCGCCGTGTTCCGCAGCGCATCATCGCCCCGCCCGGGCAGGGTGCTGGAGTCGGCTGGCTTGCGCCGTCTCAGCCGCCGCCGACTCCGCTGCGATGATGCTCGATAATGGCCTTTATGTCAGCTACGCGCCTCGTGCGCACGACGCCGGTGTCTTCATGCCGCAGGCCCGCCGAACCCGTGCCACTCGGGGCGCGCGCGGGCTCACGAGTCGCACTGACACCAACGAACTGGGAGGACCCACCATGAAGTCCACAGTGACTCGCAGAGAGATGCTCGGGCTGCTCGCGGGGAGCGGGGCCGGCCTTGTGCTCAGCCCCGCGCTCCGCCACGGGGTGGCGCTGGCCGCCGACACGCCGAGGAAGGGTGGCCAAGTCGTGGTTGCGCTGTCACAGGAGCCCACCGTGTTCAACCCCCATCGGCCGCACATTGAGGTGGATCGCGGTGTGCACTTCGGGATCTTCGACAGCCTCTGGCGCGTAGACGAGAAGGGCCAGTTCTTACCCAACCTGGCGACCGAGGTGCCGTCCGTGAGGAATGGCGGCATCCAGAAGGGCGGGATCGAGTACACCTTCAAGCTCAAGCGGGGGGTGACGTGGCACGACGGCAAGCCCTTCACGGCCCGGGACGTTAAGTTCAACTGGGACCTCATCATGAACCCCAAGTTCGGCGCCTTCACCAAGGTGGGCTATGACGTGATCTCGGCCATGGAGATCGCGGACGAGTCCACCATCCGTGTGCGGCTCAAGGAGCCCTTTGCCCCCTTCCTCACGGCTTGGGGAGACACTTATCTGGTCCCGGCCCATATCCTTGAGGGCGTGGCCGAGCCGAACACCCACGAGTTCAACACCAAGAGCCCCATCGGCACCGGGCCCTTCAGGTTTGGGAGCCGCGTCGCGGGCGACCACCTGGTCCTCCGCGCCAACGACAAGTACCACGGGCCGGCGCCCTACCTCGAGCGGATCATCTTCAAGTACATCCCCGACCTGACCGTGCTCTACACCCAGTTCAAGACGGGCGCGGTGGACGTCACAGGCATGCAGGGCATCTCGGCCGAGTTCTACGCCGAGGCGAAGGGCCTGCCCGGCATGACCGTGCACCCCCACGCCACGCCGTCGGTGGAGTACATCTACTTCAACCACGGCAATCCCAAGTTCAAGGAGTTCGCCGTCCGTCAGGCGCTCTACTACGCGCTGGACAAGAAGGCCATCATCGACACGATCTACTACGGTGTGCCCAAGCCGGTGGAGGGATACCTCCCGCCAACCTCCTGGGCCTATAATGCCGAGCTGCCCCGGCACGAGCTCAACCAGGACAAAGCCAAGGCGATCCTGGACCAGGCCGGCTGGAAGGCCGGGCCCGACGGCATCCGGGCCAAGGGTGGCGTCAAGCTCTCCTTCACCAACTCCACCACCGCCGGCAACAAGCTCCGCGAGCAGACCCAGGCCTTGATCCAGCAGAACTGGCGGGCCGTCGGCGTGGACATGCAGATCAACAATATGCCGGCGGCCGTGATCTGGGGCGAGTACTACGTCAAGTCCAAGTACGAGACGCTCCTGGTGGGCATCCAGGCCACCATCGGCGGCGACCCTGACTGTCTCAACCGCATCCACAGCAAGTACATCCCCGCCAAGAGCGGCTCGGGGCGCAACGTGATGCAGTACGAAAACCCCCAGGTGGACAGGCTCCTCGAGGAGGGAGTGCGCGAGGTGGACCAGGCCAGACGCCGGGCTATTTACCAGAAGCTCCAGGAGGTGATCCGGGCCGACCTGCCCTACCTGCCCATCTTCGCCTACGTGCGCCTGGAGGGAGTGAAGCAGGGCATCCTCAACTACAAGCCCAACAGCAACACCCTCACCAGTACCTGGAACATGTACGAGTGGGGGTGGAAGGCTTGAGGCGGACTTCTGCGCGACCAGTCCTGGCCTCCTCACGCCGACCCTCTCCCTGCCAGGGAGCGGGAGTCGGTCCGATTCCCTCGCCCCCGGAGGGGGAGAGGGCTGGGTGAGAGGGGGCGGCCATGCGCAGCTACCTCGCCCGGCGAGCGCTTCAGGCCCTCGTGGTCCTGGTCCTGGTCTCGCTCGCCGGGTTCTCTATCCTGCACCTCGCGCCGGGCGGGCCTATGGCCATCTACGCCATGAGCCCGGCCATGAGCTCAGAGGACCTCCAGCGCCTCGCCCAGGAGCTGGGCCTCGATCGGCCGCTCCACGAGCAGTACCTCGGCTGGACCCGCGGCATCGTCAGCGGCAACTGGGGACGCTCCTATCGCGACGGCCGCCTCGTCCTCGAGGTCATCGCCGACCGCGTGCCCGCCACCGTTCTCCTGATGGTGAGCGCGTTCTCGGTCGCAGTCCTCTTCGGGCTCTTGACCGGCATCGTGAGCGCCGTCAGGCAGTACTCGCTCTTCGACCACCTGTCGACCTTCCTCGCCATGATCGCCCTGTCGATCCCGACCTTCTGGCTCGGCCTCATGGGGATCTACGTCTTCTCGGTCCTGCTCGGCGCGCTGCCGCCTGGGAACATGGGCACGGTGGGTGCGGACTTCGCGCTCGGGGACCGGCTGCGCCATCTCATGCTGCCGGCGGCGACGCTTGGCGTGGTCATGGTTGCGACGTGGAGCCGGTACACGCGGGCCTCCATGCTCGAGGTTATCCGTGAGGACTATATCCGCACCGCCCGCGCCAAAGGCGTGGCGGGGAGCGCCGTCATCCTCAAGCACGCGCTCAAGAACGCGCTCATCCCCCTCGTCACCCTGGCCGGGCTCCAGCTCCCGCTGCTCTTCAGCGGCGCGCTCGTGACGGAAACCGTGTTCACGTGGCCCGGGATGGGCCGGCTCTTCGTGGACTCGATCGGCTACCGCGACTACCCGGTGCTCATGGGACTCCTGATGCTCACGTCGCTCCTAGTGGTGATCGGCAACCTGGTCGCCGATACGGTCTACGCCCTCGTCGACCCGCGCGTGCGCCTGTCATGAGCGTCATCGAGGCCGTCGCGATGCCGGTCGCGGCCGAGCGGGGAGAGGGGCTGTCCCGCATCGTGCTCTCGCGCTTTGCGCGCCACCGGCCCGCTATCGCGAGCGCGGTGATCATCATCGTGCTCGGGCTGGGCACGCTCTTCGCGGGGTCACTCGGCCTGCCCGACCCGATTCGCATCGAGCTGACCCACAAGTTCGCGCCGCCCCTAACCAAGGGGCACTTCCTCGGTGCCGACGAGCTGGGGCGCGACATCCTGAGCCGGCTTCTTCACGCGGGGCGTATCTCGCTCACGGTGGGACTCGCCGCCATGGCCGTCACGGTGGTCTTCGGGGCGGCCCTCGGCGCGCTGGCCGGCTACTGCCGGGGCGTGGTCGACACCGTGCTGCTGCGGGTCACGGACGCCATGCTGTCCTTCCCGCCGATCTTCATGCTGCTCGCGCTCGCCGCCTTCGTGCGGCCGTCGCTAGCCTCGATGACGCTGATCATCGGGATCACCTCGTGGATGGACATCACGCGCATGGTGCGCGGACAGATGCTCTCGCTGCGGGAGCAGGAGTTCGTGGTCGGCGCGGAGGGGCTCGGCGCCTCGGGCCCGCGCATCCTCCTCCGCCACCTGATGCCGAACACGGTGGGCATCATCGCGGTGGCGGCGACGCTCGCGGTGGCGCGGGCCATTCTGCTCGAGTCCTACATCAGCTTCCTCGGCTACGGGATCCAGCCGCCGCTGGCGAGCTGGGGCAACATGCTCAACAACGCGCAGAGCTACTTCACCGCCGCGCCGTGGGTGGCGATCTTCCCCGGCGTCATGATCACGCTGGCGGTGACGAGCTTCAACTTCCTCGGCGACGGACTTCGGGATGCCTTCGACCCGCGTCACGTGATGTCGCGGTGGTGATCGACCGGGTGGTCGAAGACCGTCGGACGGCCCGACGGCAGAAAGCAGGGTGAGCCGCAGGACGTCGTGGGGCTGGGCCCGCCGTCCGAGGCGAACAATCCCAAAGGAGATGGTGATGGTCCAGACAGCGGACGTAGTGGTGGTGGGCGCCGGCGTCAACGGCACGAGCATCGCGTACGCGCTGGCGTCCAGGGGCGTCAAGACCGTGCTCGTCGACAAGGGCGCGGTGGCGGGCGGCGCCTCCGGGCGCTCGAGCGCACTCGTGCGCATGCACTACACCAACGAGTGGGATGCGCGGCTCGCGTGGGCGAGCTTCCCCGTCTTCAAGCACTGGAGCGACCTCATCGGCGGCCCGCCCGTCTTCACCCACACAGGCTTCGTGAACGTGGTCGCGCCGCCATACGCGGATAACCTGAGGAAGAACGTCGAGATGCTGCGCGGCATCGGCGTCAACACGACGGCGATCTCGCCCGCCGAGCTCAAGGCGCTCCAGCCCTTCGCCAACGTAGACGACGTCGGCGCCGCGGCATACGAGCCCGACAGCGGCTACGCCAATCCCGCGGAGACGGTGGAGGGCTTCCGGCGGCGCGCCAAGGAGCTCGGCGCGAGGATCATGCAGTGGACGGCGGTGACGAAGATCGACCGCCGCGAGAGCCGCGTGCTGGGTGTGGACACGAGCGCCGGCCGCATCGACGCCGGCGCCGTCGTGCTGGCGGCGGGAGCCTGGTCGCCGCGCATCTGCCGCGAGATCGGCCTCGACCTCCACTCGCGCCCCAAGGCCATCGACACCGTGGCCGTGACGCGCCCGCCCGAGCTCGCCTCTCACATGGTCTTCATCGACAACGTCCAAGGCAACTACTTCAGGACGGAGGCGGGCGGGCTCACACTGGCCGGCGTGCCGTGCCAAGAGTGGGACATCGACCCCGACACGCTCGGCACCGGGTTGCCTCCGCAGGCCGCGGGCATGGGCGCCCAGCTCCTGACCCACCGGATTCCCGCCATGGAGCGCGCCACGCTCGCGCGCGGCTATCGCGCCTTCGACGGCTATAGCCGGGACCGCCACGCCATCCTGGGCCGCGTGGAGGGGATCGACGGACTCTACCTCGCCACGGCGTTCAGCGGCTCCGGCTTCAAGATCGCGCCCGCCGTCGGCATGTGCATGGCCGAGCTGATCACGGAGGGCCGCGCCAAGACGGTAGATATCGAGGCCTTCAGCCTCCGCCGCTTCGCTCTCGGCAAGACCGTCGAGGGTCCGTACCCGTACGCCACGCGCCCGGACTACATCGATCCGGCGTTGGCGAATCCCACGTGAGGGCGGTGGAATGCACTCTCAACCGATTGACGCGCCTGACAACTTGAACTCGTTCAAGGGAACACGAGGGCGGCAATGAAGATCGAGGAGAAGCTGGTGACGCTCGGACTGACGGCCCTGCACCTCGAAGACGTCTACCGCGACAATCCCTCGGGCGCCCATTACATCTCGCACTACCCCCTCCAGAATCTCCTCTACCTCTCGGGCACGACGCCGAACAAGGACGGTAAGCCGTACTTGCAAGGCGTGCTCGGACGCGACCTCACGGTTGCGCAGGGCTACGAGGCCGCGCGCTACGCGGTGCTCACCACGCTGGCGGCGGTGAAGTACGCGCTCGGCGACCTCGATCGCGTCCAGCAGGTCGTCCACCTCCTCGGCTTTGTGAATTCGGCGCCCGGCTTCAGCGATCAGCCGCGCGTGATCAACGGGGCCGCTGATCTCCTCGTCGAGCTTTACGGCGAGCGCGGCAAACCCACGCGCGCGGCCATCGGCTGCCAGGGCCTCGGCAACAATGCGTCCGTGGAGGTCATTGCCACAGTCCTCTTCTCCGGCAACCAGGTGCGCGCACCGCTCGCGCGTGACCACTTCGTGAGGTAGCCGTCGTGGATTCACACCAATGTTCGCGACATTTCGGACGCGGGTGCTATGACACTGGTCAATCGCCTGCTGAGTATTCGTCGTGGTGCGATGGCAAGCCCTTGGAGTACTGCGGAGGCTGGTCTCGGCCTCCGCGCCCCACACCGCCTAGGCGCGGGCCTGGGCGGCCTTGGCCTTGAGCGCTTCCCAGGCCGAGAGAGGGACGGCGGGGGAGCCGAGATTGGCGGCGCGCACCTTGGGGCCGTGGAAGTCCGAGCCGCCCGTCGCGACCAAATCCCGCTCCTTACAGATCTGGAGGTACCCGGCGCGCTGCGCCGCCGAGTGCTCCGGGTAGTAGCACTCGATCCCCATCATCCCCCCCTCGATCAGCTCGGGAATGAGCTCGTCGCGCCCCGCGAGCCCGGGATGAGCGAAGACCGGCACGCCGCCGGCCCTGCGAATCAGCCGCACCGCCTCCACCGGCGCAAGCTTCTTGCGGGGCACATGGCCGGGGCGGCCCGAGGCGAGATACTTGTCGAAAGCATCGCGCACGCTCTTGACATAGCCGTGGTTGACCATCACCTGGGCCACGTGGGGGCGCCCCGCCGAGCCTTCACGCACCAGGGCGAAGACCTCCTCGGGCTCGATCGCCAGGCCCAGTGACGCGAGGCGCTCGGTCATGCGAAAGACGCGCTGACGTCGCTCGTCCCGCTGCTCGCGGCAGAAGGCCTGAAACCACGGGGCCTCGTAGTCCATGTAGTAGCCGAGGATGTGCACCTCCGCCCCTTCGACGTCACAGTTGATCTCGATGCCCGGGACGATCTCGAGCGGCCGGCGCTTGGCCGCCTCGTCCATGGCATCGGCCAGGCCCTCGGTGGAATCGTGGTCGGTGATGGCCAGCACCCGCAGGCCGCGCCGGGCGGCTTCCTGGACGAGCTCGCGCGGCGTGTACGTGCCGTCCGAGGCGGTGGTATGCGAGTGGAGGTCGACGCCTCCGGCCATGCGGCTAGCGGCCGTTCGCCAGCGCCCAGAGGTAATGGAGCATGGTGCGTACGGCAACACCCGTGCCGCCCTTGGGGCCCAGAGCCAGGTCGCGCTCGGCGAAGGCCGTGCCCGCGATGTCGAGATGGGCCCAGGGCAGGCCGCCCGTGAAGTCGCGCATGAAGAGCGCGGCGACGATGGCGCCGCCGCCGCGCTGGCTCGAGATATTGTTGAGGTCGGCGATATCGCTCTTGATGCCCTCTTTGTATTCCTCGTGCAGCGGCAGCCGCCACATCCGTTCCCCCGCCGCCTCGGTGGCGGCCAGCACGCGGCTCGCCAGCGCTTCGTCGCTTGCGAAGACGCCGGAGACGCCGAGGCCGAGCGCCATCACGATCGCGCCGGTGAGCGTCGCCAGGTCGACAATCTCGTCAGGCTTGACCGCCTTGGCGGCATAGGCCAGCGCGTCGGCGAGGGTCAAGCGCCCCTCGGCGTCGGTATTGCCGATCTCGATTGTGAGGCCGTTCATCGCCCGCACGATGTCGCCCGGCCGCTGGGCGGTGCCGGAGGGCATGTTCTCGGTGGCGGCGATGAGCCCGTGCACCTCGATGGGCAGCCGCAGCTTGGGCAGGGCGTGGAAGATGCCGAGCACGGCGGCCGCGCCGGACATGTCGTCCTTCATTCTCAGCATGCCGTCGGCGGTCTTGAGATCGAGCCCGCCCGAATCGAACGTGATGCCCTTGCCGACCACGGCGATCCGCCGGCGCGGCTTGCCCTTGGGCGTGTACGTCAGGTGGATGAACTTCGGGGGCTGCTCGCTGCCCTGGGCCACGCCCAGATAGGCCCCCATCCCGAGGCGCGCGCAGTCGGTCCGCTCGAGAATCTTGAGTCTGAGTCCCCCGGCCCGGGCGATCTCGGCGGCCCGCTTGGCCAGATACGTCGGCGTCACGATATTGGGCGGCTCGTTCACGAGGTCGCGGGTCAGGCAGGTCGAGCCGGCCCAGATCTCGCCCAGGCGCAGCCCCTGCTGGGCCGCGGCGCGATCGCGGGTGTCGGGCTCCACGACCGTGACCGACTCGACGGCCTTGTCGCTCTTCTCCTTCAGGTACTTGTCGAAGCGATAGGTTCCCAGGATCGCGCCCTCGACGATGGCTTGGGCCCGCTGCTGGGCCGAGACACCGTCGGACGGCATGAAGATAGCGGCGGCGGCCGCGCCGAGATCCCGCGCGCGGCGGAGGGCCACCGCGGTGCCCCGGCGCAGCGCTTCAGCGCCGGCCTCTTTCTTCGGCCCCAGCCCCGCCACGATGACCCGGGCCGCGCGGATGCGTCCGCCGGTTTGAAAATACGAAATCTGTCCCGGCTTGCCCTCGAACTTCTCGGTCTTGAGCATCGAGGAGAGGAGGCCGCCCAGCCGCCGGTCCAGAGCGGTGATCTCTGGAGTCGGCCGGGCGCCGTCGCCGTATCGCCCCACGACGAGCACGTCGGCGTGAACGTCCTGCGGGCTCCGGATTTCGAGGGCCACCTTCATCGGACCGCTCCTCCTTCTCCATAGAGCGCGACACCGCGACGAATCATCTCGGCAAGCCCCGGGGTGGTGTCGTACTGATCGAGCTCGGCCAGCGGCACCCAGCGGGCCTCGGCGGCGTCACTGCCCGCGCTGAGCGTGCCGCCGGTGACTGCGGCGACATAGTCGATGATCACCCAATGGTATTGGATGGGCTCGGTGCCGTCGGCGCGGACGATGCGGTCAATCACGCCGCACAGCCCGATGATCTTGATGCTGAGGCCGCACTCTTCCTCGACCTCGCGGATGGCGGCGTCCTCGAGTCCCTCGCCCAGCCCCACAAGCCCGCCCGGAATGCTCCACTTCCCCTCCGCCGGGGCCCGGCCGCGCTTGATCAGCACGACGCGCTCGCCGTCCAGCACCACCGCGCCTACTCCCACCCGGGGGGCGTCGGGGAATTCTCGCGCTATCGTCATGCCCCCTCACCCTGCCCTCTCCCCCATGGGGGGAGAGGGATTGAGGCTCCCACTCCCCTCCAGGGGTGAGGGTTGCAGGCTCCCTCTCCGCTCCGGGGAGAGGGCCGGGGTGAGGGGAGGATGGCCACGGGTCCAGCCGTCGGTCGCGTACTTATCTTGGGTCAGGGAATCGAGGAGCTTGCTCTCCTGCTCCGAGAGTCCTCCCGGACGAAGCTCGATACCGTGGGCGGCTCGGAACCCCTCGGCCAGCGCTTCTGCCGTCTCGTCGAAGGAGGGCCGACGGCCCAGGACGGCTTCGAGCGTGGTCATGCCCGCCAGCGGATCCCGCTCCCGAGGGAAGACCTGGCGGAGCCGCTCGGGAGCGGCGCCGAGCATCACCGAGCCGTGCTGCAGGAAGCCCGCGCCCTGGCGTCGCTGGGCGCTGCCCACGAGCTTTCGCCCGTCCACCTCGAGCTCATAGGACCCGGTGCGCGCGAAGCAGAAGGCCGGCATGACGGCAGGATCGGACGGCCGAACGGGTACCATCTCGACCGGCGCGCCGAGCCGGCGCAGGCCGGCCTCGAGCGCAGCGCCGATCCAGCGGTAGGTGGCCAGCAGGTCGTCGGCGCCGGCAAAGTCCTCCGCGGCGGCCGTCACACTATAGGTCACCTCGAGGTCGGGGCCCTCGTGGAGGATTGCGCTGCCGCCGGTGGGCCGTCGCACGAGGCCTATCCCCAGCGCCGCGGCGGCGGCGTGGTCGACGCGACCGTCGAGCGGTTGGCCGTAGCCGAGGGAGATCGCCGGGGGCCGCCACGCGAAGAAACGGAGGGTGGGCGGCCCGCCGCCACCCAGCCGGCTCGTGAGCAGCGCCTCGTCGAGGGCCATATTCGCGGCGCCATCGAGCGGCTGGGTGACGAGGAGACGAAAGGCCGTCACGGCCTGCCCCCTCACCCTGCCCTCTCCCCCTTCGGGGGCGAGGGTTTCAAGCTCCCTCTCCCCTGAGGGGAGAGGGTGAGGGGTCTAAGCCTGAGGGGTCTCATGCTGCCGGGACCAGCGGAGACGAGGCTGCCGCGCCGCCCGCGTCTGATCCAGTCGCCGCACCGGCGTGGTCACCGGCGCGTCGTGAATCACCTGCGGGGTCGACTCCGCCTCCCGCGCGATCTGGATCATCGCGTCGCAGAACTGATCCAGCGTCTCCTTCGACTCCGTCTCAGTGGGCTCGATCATCAGCGCCTCATCGATGATCAGCGGGAAATACGTCGTCGGGGCGTAGAAGCCCAGGTCCAGCAGGCGCTTGGCGATGTCCATGGCGGTGACGCCCAGCTTCTTCTGGCGGCTCGCCGAGAGCACGCATTCGTGCATGCAGGGGCCCGCGGCCGAGCGCTCGTAGTCGCCCTCGAGCCGCTTGAGGATGTAATTGGCGTTGAGCACCGCGTTCTCCGATACGGCGCGCAGGCCGTCCGGCCCCATGGTTCGGATATAGGTATAGGCACGCACCAGCATCCCGAAGTTGCCCCAGAAGGCGTGGAGCTTGCCGATGGACTGGGGCCGGTTCCAGTCGAGCGCGAAGCCGTCCTCGGACTTGGCGACGACGGGGACCGGCAGGAACGGCACCAGGTGCGCCTTGATCCCCACGGGCCCGGCGCCCGGGCCCCCGCCGCCATGCGGCGTGGTGAAGGTCTTGTGCAGGTTGAAGTGGCAGACGTCGAAGCCCAGATCACCCGGCCGCGTGATGCCCAGAATAGCGTTGAAGTTGGCGCCGTCCATGTACACCTGCACGCCCTTGGCATGACACAGCTCGGTGATCGCGTGGATGCGCGATTCGAACAGCCCGAGCGTATTGGGCTGGGTGATCATGAAGGCCGCCACATCCTCGCCGAGATGAGCCTCGAGGTCGGCCAGGTCCACCTCGCCGTTCTCGTCCGACTTCAGCTGCACCACCGAGTAGCCCGCCAGCGCCGTCGACGCGGGATTGGTGCCGTGGGCCGAATCCGGAATCAGCACCTTGTGGCGCCGCTCGCCCCGCGCCAGGTGATAGGCGCGGATCATCAGCACACCTGCCAGCTCGCCCTGCGCGCCGGCGGCGGGCTGGAGCGATACCTCGTCCATCCCGGAGATCTCCGCCAGATCCCTCGCGAGCTCATGCATCAACCGCAAAGCCCCCTGAGCCACGGCCTCAGGCGCGAGCGGGTGCAGTCGGGCGAAGCCCGGAAGCCGGGCCATGTCCTCGTTGATCTTGGGGTTGTACTTCATGGTGCAGGAACCGAGCGGGTAGAAGTGGGTATCCACGCCGTAGTTCATGAGGCTGAGCCGCGAGTAATGCCGGATGACGTCCACTTCGGAGACCTCCGGCAGCTCGGGTGGCGTCGCGCGGAGGCTCTGCTTCGGCAAGAGCGCGGCGGCATCGCTCTCGGGCACGTCGGACTCGGGCAGCGAGTAGGCGAAGCGGCCCGGGGACGAAAGCTCGAAGATCAGCTTGTCGTAGGCGGCCTTGGCAGCGTGCATGGCGCGCTCAGGCCACCGCCGCGGCCAGCGCGGCCGCGTAGGCGTCGATCTCGTCCTTCGTGCGCTTCTCGGTCACCGCGACCAGCAGGCAGTCCTTGTGAGCGCGGTCGAGCGCCTTGAGCGGAACGCCCGCCAGGATCTTCTCTTTCGTCAGGCGCTTGACGACGCGCTCCGGGGATTTCGGCAGCTGGAGCGTGAACTCCTTGAAGAACGGCGCGCCGTAGCGCAGCCGGACGCCCGGAATGGCGGCGAACGTCTTCGCCGCGTAATGCGCCTTGGCCACCGAGAGCTCGCCGACCTTCCGGAGCCCGCGCTTGCCCATGATCGCCACATAGACGGTGGCCATGAGCGCGCAGAGCGCGACATTGGTGCAGATATTGGAGGTCGCCTTCTCGCGCCTGATGTGTTGCTCCCGCGTCTGGAGCGTGAGCACGAAGCCGCGCTGGCCGTCGACGTCCACGGTGGCGCCGACCAGCCGCCCCGGCATGCGCCGCACCAGCTCCTGCTTCGCGGCGAAGACGCCCAGGTTCGGCCCGCCATAGCTCATGGGCACGCCGAGCCCCTGGCCCTCGCCCACCACGATGTCGGCGCCGAGCGCCCCGGGCGGGGTCAAGAGCCCCAGGTTCACGGGATCGGCGACCACGATCAGAAGCGCGCCAGCCGCATGCGCGATGTCACCGGCGGCCTTGACGTCCTCGAGGCAGCCGAAGAAGTTCGGGTATTGCACGACGACAGCCGCCGTCTTCGGCGTCACGCTCTTGCCAAGCCCGTCGAGATCGGTGACGCCGTCCCCCAGCGCCACCGACTTGAGCTTGAGCCCGGGCCCCTCGGCATAGGTCTCGACCACCTGGCGGTAGAGCGGGTTCACGCCGCGGGACAGCGCGATGACGTCGCGGCCGGTCACCGAGTGCGCCATCAGCACCGCCTCCGCCAGCGAAGAAGCCCCGTCATAGATCGAGGCATTGGCCACGTCCATCCCGGTCAGCTCGGCCATCATGCTCTGGTACTCGAAGATGCTTCGCAGCGTGCCCTGGCTCGCCTCGGGCTGGTACGGCGTGTAGGCGGTGAAGAACTCCCCGCGCGAGATCAGATGGTTGATGGGGCTCGGGATGGCGTGATCATAGGAGCCGGCTCCGAGGAAGCAGGCGTAGTCGTCCGCCGCCGCGTTCTCGCCGCTCATGCGGCGGAGCTGCCTGACGAGATCGATCTCGGCCAGCGCGCTCGGCAGATTCAGCGGCCGTGACAGCCGCGCCTTGACCGGGACGCGCACGAGCAGGTCCTCGATCGAAGAGACCCCAATCAGTGTGAGCATCTCCTTCTGCTGGGCGGGCGTATTGGGGAGGTAGCGCATGCTCAGCCCTCAGTGCCCGGCGCCGGCGATGAGCTTCTCGTAGTCCGCGGCGCCCATCAGCGCGTCGAGCTCCTTGGCGTTGGCCATCTTGACCACGATCATCCAGCCCTGGCCGTAGGGATCGGTATTGACCGTCTCGGGCTTCTTCGTCAGCTCGGCGTTGGCCTCCACGACCTCTCCCGACACCGGGGCGAAGAGGTCGGACACGGCCTTGACCGACTCCACCACGCCGAAGGTCGTCATGGCAGAGACCTTGGCCCCGACCTTGGGCAGCTCGACGAAGACCACGTCGCCGAGCTGCTCCTGGGCGAAGGCGGTGATGCCGATCCGCGCCCGGTCTCCTTCCACCTTCGCCCATTCATGCTCTTTCGTGTACCTGAGCTCAGCCGGAACCTTGGACATCGTGACGGCCTCCTAGGACTTCTTTGCTTTGGAAGGGTAAAAGGGTGTCTTGACCACTCGCGCCGGATACGCCTGGCTTCGAATCTCGACGTCCAGCTCGGCTCCGAGGGCGGCAAGGTCCGCCTTCACATAGCCGATGCCGATGTACTTCTCCACGGCGGGGCCGAAAGAGCCCGAGGTCACGATACCGGCCTCGGCGCCATCCTTCAGCAGCCGGTAGCCGTGGCGCGGCACGGCGCGCTCAGCCATCTCGAAGCCGACCAGCTTGCGCTTGACTCCCGCGGCACGAATCGCTTCGATGGCCGCGCGCCCGATGAACTCACCCTTTGCGGGCTTGACCACCCAGCCGAGTCCGGCCTCGAGGGGATTCGTGGTCTGATCGATGTCATTGCCGTAGAGCGCGAACTTCATCTCCAGTCTGAGCGTGTCGCGGGCCCCGAGCCCGATGGGCCGGATGCCGTCGGCCTTTCCCGCGTCCATCAGCGCATACCAGAGCCGCTCCGCCTGTCCCGCCGGCACGTAGAGCTCGAAGCCGTCCTCGCCCGTATAGCCCGTGCGCGAGAGGATGGCGGGCACCCCGGCGACCTTGCCGCGAATGAAATGGTAGTAGAGCACCCGGGCCACGTCCGCGTCGGCTAGCCGCTGGACCAGGCCTTCGGCCTTGGGCCCCTGCACGGCCAGCAGCGCCGTTTCCTCGCTCACGTTCCGCCAGCGGGCCGCGCCCTGGCCGTGCTCGGTCACCCAGCGCCAGTCCTTGTCGATATTGGAGGCATTGACCGTGAGCATGAAGTGCTCGGCACCCAGGCGATAGAGCGTCAGATCATCCACGATGCCGCCCTCGGGATAGCAGAGCAGCGAGTACTGGACCTGGCCGATCTGGAGCCCCGCCGCGTCATTGCTCGTGAGCCGCTGGACGATCGCGAGCGCGTCCTTGCCCTGGATCTCGAACTCACCCATGTGGCTGATGTCGAAGAGTCCCACCGCGCGCCGCACGGTGCGGTGCTCTTCGATGATGCCCGTGTACTGCACGGGCATGTCCCAGCCGCCAAAGGGGACCATCTTGGCCCCTGCTTTGACGTGGACATCACGCAGCGGAGTGCGCTTGAGCGGGCCAGTCGTGGTGGTGTCCGTCATGGGTTGGCTCGAGCCACCTCATCTTAAAGGATGCGGCGGGAAGCCGCAACGGGCCGACTGCGCTATTTACGCCAGCGCCGGCGGAGTGGAAGGGATCGCGGCGACGGCTTCTCGGTGACGGATCACCACCGTACCGGCGATGAAATCGTGGAGCGCCCGTCGGCGCTTGTTCGTGAGCATGACCAGAACCTCGCTGAACGTCCAAGCAATTTCTACGTTCATCATCACATTATCGAATGCGGCAAGAGCACTCTTTTCGCGTATGGCAGCCTGCCCTTCCAGCGATAGCCTCGGCCAAACCGTCGGGTCAACGCCGCTCAGGAAGACAAGCTCACTCGTAAGCACAATTGCGGCAATCGCGAGATCCACGGAGGAGCGGAGAAGTGCCTCGCGCCATCCTATCGCAGTGCCGTCGGTTTGAACTACTCTGATTCGGACCATCATCTTCCCTACGGTCCTCCCCCATTTGGCATGAAAGAAGGTCGGATATGCATTAGCCAGAAAGTAGGTCAGGGCGGAGTAGGCCATCTCCGCCCAAACTGGCATGGGCAGCACAAAGAACGGCAGCCACAAGGGGCCGAACAGGACTCCATCGATGAGGAGAGCGCCGAGCCGCTGCCAAAAGCTCGCGTACCGTAGATCGGGAGGAGGCGAAGGAGGCTCGGCCGAACCGCCCAAACTAGTCGAGGCCGAGGAGCCGGGCGGGGTTGCTGACGACCATGGTGCGCAGCTCCTCGGGGGAGAAGCCGCGCTCGAGCAGCATCTGGACGAACATCCGCAGCCC
>WNGA01000459.1_pt1 | contig 60524 bp, 75 predicted proteins | sample 5400061 | NCBI WGS metagenome assembly WNGA01 (sample SAMN13153366, study PRJNA577476) | soil metagenome | isolation source: 100 cm soil or saprolite under grassland replicate 2 | place: USA:California | collected 2016-06-15
CGCCTCCGCGCTTCCGACGACCGGCCGGTCTGGGTTGCGCACCTCATGGTCCCAGAATCCTCCATCGAGGCAGCGGAATTTGAAACCGATCGCGCCCAGTTTCTCGGCCGAGGCCGCACGCTGGAAACTCCCGAAGCGCTCACCCGCCGCCTAACGAACAGTATCGGTTTCGTGCTGGATCCGATTTTCAGCCTGCGCCGGCGCGTCACGATTTTGCCTAACCAGCGATTTCAGTTCGCGCTCGTTACGGTGGTGGCAGAGTCCCGCGAAGCGGTTGTTACACTGGCGGGGCGCTACTCTGAGTTTCACACTTGCGCGCGCGCTTTTGAGACCGCTTGGACCCATTCCCAACTGGAGATGCGTCGGCTCCACATTCGCCGGGCCGATGTGCAAACCTTTCAACAACTGGCCGGCCTCATTATCTTTCCACAAGCACAGCTTCGACCGCCGCCGGCGCGTCTCGGCCGCCGCGCCGAGGGTCAGCGAGCGCTCTGGCGACAAGGCGTTTCGGGCGATCTGCCCATCGTTGTCGTCATGATTGGTCACCTTCGTGACATGGAAGTCGTGCGAGAAATATTGACCGCACATACCTTCTGGCATCTGCGTGGCCTGAAGGTCGATCTCGTTCTCGTGAGCGAGGAATTGCCGAGTTACGAAGAACCATTGACCGAAAATCTGCGCCGGCTCACCGAAGCGCAGGCGCACTTGACCGGCGTCGATCAGCCCGGCGGCGTCTATCTCCGGTCAGCGACAAAAATCTCGAAAGAAGAGCTGATCGCACTTCAAGCGGCTGCACGGATGGTCTTGGTCGCCGCTCGCGGCACATTGCGCCAACAACTTGCCGCGACCGCACCCGCGGCTGCGAAACCGCGGCAGCTGGTGCCCGGACGTCAGTACCGCGAAGAGCCCTCTGCGCCTCTGCCTTTCATGGAACTGAAATACTTTAACGGTCTTGGCGGCTTTACCGAGGACGGAAAGGAATTCGTCATTTATCTGGGTCCAAGCACACACACGCCACTTCCCTGGATCAATATCATGGCGAACCCGAAGTTCGGCTCATTGGTTTCCGAGTCCGGCGCGGAATTTGTCTGGGGCCGCAATAGTCAGAACGATCGTCTCACGCCGTGGTTCAACGATCCGATTTGCGACCCGGCCGGAACCGCCATCTACATCCGCGATGATGAGCTCGGCGTCGTGTGGTCACCAACACCCAAGCCGATTCGGGAGAAGGACGCGTATCGCGCGCGGCATGGTCAGGGTTACACAACGTTTGAACACAACAGCCATGCGATCGAACAACGGCTGCTCACGTTCGTGCCGGTCGATGGTGCCGGGGGACAGCCGGTGCGCTTGCAGCGGCTGCGCTTACGCAACAATTCGTCGCGCCGACGAAAGCTGACTGTCACCGCCTACGCCACCCTCGTTCTCGGATCTGATCCAGAGGAAACTGGTATGCATCTCGTTACGAAATGGGATTTGCAGAGCCAGAGCCTGTTTGCCCGCAATTCCTACAACCCGGAATTTTGCGATTGCATCACTTTTGCCACTTCGGCTCCGACGCCTACTTCGTTCACCGCTGATCGCGCCGGGTTCATCGGACGTAATCGCTCGCTGCGCGATCCGGCCGCGATGGAACAGAAACGATTGACCGGCGACGTTGGCGCTGGCCTCGACCCTTGCGCTGCCGTCCAGATCGCAATTGAGATTGAACCGGGGGACACCGCCGAAATGACTTTTCTCCTCGGGCAGGCGGACGACGAAGAAAAAGCGCGTGGACTGGTTACTCGCTTTCGCGATCCCGCCAACGTCGAAGCCGCATTCCAAGAAACCCGCCATTGGTGGGACCGGTTCCTAAGCACGATCGAAGTGGAAACACCCGAGCTTTCCACGAACTTTCTGCTCAACCGCTGGCTGCTTTATCAAACCCTCAGCTGCCGAGTTTGGGGCCGCTCGGCGCTGTATCAATCGAGTGGCGCTTACGGGTTCCGAGACCAGTTGCAGGATGTGATGGCTCTTGTGCACGCCGCGCCACACTTGGCTCGCGAACACATCCTGCGCGCGGCGGCACGGCAATTCGTGGAAGGTGATGTCCAGCACTGGTGGCATCCAGAGTCTGGTGCCGGCGTTCGCACCCGAATCTCCGACGATTTCCTCTGGCTCCCCTTTGTTACTGCGCACTACGTCCGCACCACTCGCGACGCCGCGATCCTCGATCAAATGGTTCCATTCCTCCAAGCCAAACCGCTCGAGGCCGAGCAGACGGAAAGCCTTTCGATTCCGGCTGCTTCCCAGACGGAGCATACGTTGCTTGAACATTGCCGCCGCGCCGTCGCGCGCTGCGCCACTGCAGGTCCGCATGGACTCCCGCTGATCGGAGGGGGCGATTGGAACGATGGCCTCAACCGGGTTGGACTCGACGGTAAGGGCGAGAGCGTCTGGCTCGCTTGGTTTGAAATTTGCGTCCTCAGAGATTTCGCAGAATTGCTCACCCTGCGCGAACTTCACGAGGAAGCGCAAGCCTGCCGCGCCCGCGCGGCGGAACTCGCAAAGACTATCGACGATCAGGCATGGGACGGAGCATGGTATCGCAGGGGATACTTTGACGATGGCACGCCTTTCGGATCGAGGGAAAACGCTGAAGCGCGCATCGATTCGCTTCCGCAAACCTTGGCTGCTATTTCGGGCGCAGGAGATTCGGAACGCGTAGACGTCGCGCTGCGATCACTGGAGGAAAACCTCGTGCGTGAAGCCGACGATCTAATCTTGCTTTTTACTCCGCCTTTCGACAAAACCACCGCCGATGTTGGCTACATTAAGGGTTACCCGCCCGGCGTGCGGGAAAACGGCGGCCAATACACGCATGCCGCCACGTGGGTGGCCATGGCTTTTGCCCGCCAAGGCGATGGCGATAAAGCGGTCCGACTTTTACGGATGCTGAATCCGGTTGAGCACGCCCGGGATGAGAAGGATTGCGAACGCTACAAGGTCGAGCCGTATGTAATACCGGGGGACGTCTACTCGTTAGCCGGCCACATCGGGCGCGGCGGCTGGACGTGGTACACGGGCGCTGCGGCTTGGACCTATCGCGTCTGGCTCGAAGAAATTCTGGGATTCCAACTCCGCGGTGACACGCTCACGATTGATCCGGTCATACCGAAAGATTGGCCTGGTTTCCGTTTGCGATATCGTTTTCAGAACACTACTTATCGCATCTCGGTCGAGAACCCGGAACACTGTTCCCGAGGTGTCACCCTAGTGGAATTGGATGGAGCCGCGGCAGCCGACAAAATTGTGATGTTACGTAACGACGCGCTGCCTCACGAGGTGCGTGTTGTTTTAGGATCTAAGCCGCCGACGTGAGGAATCATCTGGTCGCCGCTGCACTTCCGGAGCACATCTCGCGACGGTCGCTCAGAACAGATAGCGTATTCGGTTAACCCGCTAAAGGTCTACCTCGAATCGGTCGTGGTTAAGAATCACTTGCGCTGCCAATTGAGCTAACGGTGCTGGAATAAAATTCGAATGTCGAATTTTGAAAATCAAGCCCGCGTGTGGCGGACGTAATGCCTCTCGACGCCTTTCGGGAGCAGCCGTTTGCGGCCGCGTTGACGCCGGCGCGCAAGAGTCGCCCGACCGCCTTTGGTGCGCATCCGCGCACGAAAACCGTGCTGTCGTTTCCGTGTCCGCTTGGATGGCTGATAAGTGCGTTTCATAAATGGCGAAATGGCTTTTGCCCAGTCGGAGAGCGGTTACGCTATGGGCACGCGCAAGTTTGTCAATGTTGCCGGTATTCGTCTCCACGCGTCAATGCTCTCCCAATTAGGATTGCCAGTGACTCCGATTTCTGAAATAAACAGAGCGGGCAATGGGCGAACAAGAACATGTCGTGGTCGAGCCGGCGACTGAGGCCGACCTGGATGAATTGTCGAACCTGCTGGTCGAATTGTTTGCTCAGGAAAGTGATTTTCGACCAGACAAGCACAAACAGCTTCGCGGGTTGCGACTCATTTTCGAACAACCCAGTCGCGGGCGCGTTTTCGTGCTGCGGCGCGACGGCGTGATTGTGGGCATGATCAATTTGCTGTTTACTATTAGCACCGCCGAAGGCGGCTTTGTGATTTTGCTCGAGGACCTGGTAGTCCACAAAGAGTACCAGGCGAAGGGCTACGGATCAAAGCTGCTCAACCACGCCATCGATTTTGCGAAGAAGAAAAATTTCCTTCGCATCACGCTGTTGACTGATCGACCCGAAAATGTCGCGCAGGAATTTTTCCGACGTCACGGGTTCGTTGAGTCTACGATGATCCCGATGCGTCTGTGGATTACGCCGCAGCAAAATAGTGATCGGTGATTAGTGATTAGTGATTAGTGGGCCACGGAGGTCGCTCCTTGGCGCTCGCGGCATCCGAGTGATGGTCGAGCCAGGTGTTCAATTGAGTCACGAGGCGTTTTTTGAATTCTGACCGAAATTGAACTTCGTCGACGACTTTTGCTACTTCCAGAGCGCTGGCCGGAGGCAAATTATTTTTGGCGTAAGTTTTTAACTCATCCGCGCGCAAGTCATCAGAGAAAAACGTAAACAGACTGGGCGCGTAGCGGTTTGCACCCGCCGCATCGATCTTCGCGAGCAGCGCTTTCATGTTTGTCCTGGCGAATTCCCAGGCAATGTCCGGATGCCCGCTGTCGCGTGCGACTTTTGGGACAAGAGAAGTGGCACGGCTCGTTGGCAGCTCATCCGTGAGAGCAATCGCAAGTGTCTTCTTCACGAATTTCGGATCGGTCACACAACCAAGCGCATTGTAGTAATTTTGTTTTTCCTCAATGCTCGTCGTTGCTAGTCCAAGCTGGTGCAGCTTCGTCCAAGTTTTTTCGTCGGCATAACGGCAGACGACTGCAAAAACTGCGGGACGCAGATCTGGCGCGAGCGATGCAGCGTTCGCGAGATATTTTTCGAAACGTTCGCGGCAGCCAGCAATTATTTCCGGGTCATTCAAATCTCCCAGAGCGCTGATCAAGCTCGCACGGAGGTTTGCGGCGGTGGACGGCTCCCCTTGTTTTGGTTCCCAGCCGAGTATCTCAAATGTCGGACGCAAAAGCGATCGGGCATAACGTTGAAATTTTTCTCGCTCCGGATTTCTAGCGAGCAGCCCGTTAATGAAAGCCAGCACATTGATTATCTGTTCGCGTTCGGCGATCTCAGTCAAAGCGGGCAATTTCTGGGCCAACTGAAAATAGCGCGACGCAGGCGCGCGATCGGCCTGCACAAGAGCCCACGCATCGCTGAGAAGATTAACGCGATCCTCAACGCCCAGCGTCGGCACAGCTTGAAGTAACAAACTCCAGGATGGCTCGTCATATTCAACGCGATAATTTCCAGCGCCCTTTACATTCAACTTGACCGCGCGATCTGCGGGAATGTTCTCCAGAATCTCTGTCTTACCTGTCATCAACAAAGTCGCAGGCGCTTGTCCAATGACCAAATACGTCAGCGGGATCTTCCACTCCAACGGCGGGGCGTTTTTGAAATTCACGGTGAACCGCTTTTGGGTAAGCCGAACTTTTCCGTCTGTTTCCCGCTTAACCGTCACGACTGGAAATCCGGGCTGCTCCGTCCAGCCAGCTGCGATGTCGCCGACCGGTTTCTTGGACGCTTCCGAGAGGGCATTCCACAAATCTGCGGTCGTCGTGTTCGAATACTCATGCGCGGCGGTGTACCCCCGAATTCCATCGCGGAACACGTCTTCGCCCAGAAAACTCTCCAGCATTCGCAGAAACGATAGTCCCTTTTTGTAGGTGATATCATCAAAAGCGCTGTTGGCTTCCGCCTCTGTTGCGATACGCTGCTGAATCGCATGCGTGGTCGATCTCGAATCGCCTTCCATAGCTTGCTCTTTAGCGATGCCGATGCGCCGACTGGGATCGCGCGGCAAATTGCGCCGCAGCCAGACCTCCCATTGCGGGTTGAAATGCGCGGTGCACTTGGTGCCCATCCATGAGGCGAACCCTTCGTTGAGCCAGAGATTGTCCCACCAGGCCATCGTCACGAGATCGCCGAACCACATGTGCGCTACTTCGTGCGCGATCACTTCGTAGATATTTTGCTTTGTCTCGGTGGACGAATTTTTCGGATCAAACAAAAGCGCAGACTCGTAATAAGTGATCCCGCCCCAGTTTTCCATAGCGCCACCGAAACCGCCCGGCAGAGCGATTTGGTCCAGCTTCGGCAACGGATACGGCACGCCAAAATAGTCGTTGTAGTAATGCAAAATCTGCGCCGTGGCTTCGAGTGCGTAGCGGCCCAGTTCTGCTTTGCCTTTCGTTGCGATCACGCGGACCTGCGTCGAGTCGCTTCGCGCTTCGATGAGATCGAGCTCGCCAGCAACGAAGACATTCAGATAACTCGACATCGGCGGAGTCGCCGCAAAGCGTACCTCTTTGCCTTCCGTGATTTTTCTTTCGCTCTCGATCGGCATGTTCGACACAGCGAGCCAGTTTTCCGGCACCACGGCGCTTAATTGAAAACGGGCGCGAAAAACGGGTTCATCCCAGCAAGGAAAAAATCGCCGGGCATCCGTCGCTTCGAATTGCGTCCCAAGCATAACCTTTGGCACGCCGGTGCCCTGCTCCTGGTAGCGCATGTAGAAAAGACCCTGCCCTTGCTGATTGATCTTGCCGGAGAACCTGAGCGCGAGAGTATGATCTCCTTGCGCAAGCTTTAAGGGCAACGTGAGCATAAGCAGTTCCTTTTCTTTGTCGGTCTTGATTGCAGACGCCGGCAAATCTTTGCCGTCAACAGACGCTGCTTCAATTTTGAGTTCGAGCGAGTTAAGCACCAGCTGATGTACCGGGCTGCGCACGTTTAGCTTCACCGTTTCTGTTCCAGTGAAAGTGAACTGGTCGATTTTCGGAACGATACGGATGGAGTAATCCGTCGGAACAACCTCTTTCGGCAATTTTCCTGGCGTTTCCTTAAAACTGAACGGCTTTTCCGCAGTCACGATTGAGGGAACCATAATAGAAAACAAAGCCGCCCAACAAAGAACCCACGCTTGCATTTCTCGCACTAAACAACGCGTGTGTGTTTTTTCACCCGCAAATGATAAGAACGGCGCGCACGGAGTGACGCCGTACCACCTACTCAACAACCAGCACCAGCAGCAATTGTCCGCTCCCGATTTGCGGACCTTTAATGACCAACGGGCTGCGCTTGCTCAGCTTCGCATCTGTTTCCAGCAAGAGTTCTTTCTCTTTATAAAGTTTTAGGTTCAAAACGTAGCCTGCTTCGCTCTCGCCTCGGGCATCAACATGCAGACCGAAGAATTTGCTGGTCGCAAGCCAATCTTCCTGGCCGGTCTTGAGTGTCTTTTGCGATTGGCCGATCACCTGAAATTGATTGTAGCCGAAAAACTTTTTCAGGGGTCCCTCGATGCGCGTCAATTCTGTCGGAATCGGTTGTGGTTGTGCGACATTTTCCGCGATGACGAGTCCACTCCAGACCGTCTCTGCGCCCCTCAGTCCCGGGGTCGCGCTGAGGATGAGGGCGAAAACAGGAATCAAGTACGCTGACACGCCACCCATAAGCAGTTATTTGGCCGCGTAATCGGCCGGCAAACTTTGCAATCCCTCTGTCCAAAGAACCGTTACGCGGTCCTGTTTTACCTCAAACATTGAGACGGTCGCATTTGGGCTGACTACCGGATCAACGCGGGCGTTGAGGATTTGGGTCAAATACGATGACTCCTCAGTCGGAGTTTTTTCGTGCACGACGAAAACCGTACAAATCAAAAAGACGGCGAGCGACAGAGTGCCTGCCCACAACAGACGAGGAATGGTCCACCACGTGGAGGTCGTGGCGGAGCGTCTGCCAGACGACTGAGACGCCTCGGCATCTTCCTGCGCGATTTTTTCGCGCACCTGATGACTGAAGAACTCTTCGTTCGTCAATGTCCGGGCGCCCAGCTGTTGTTTCAGGAGCTGCCGAAGTTTTCTTGCGTCCGCCTTTTCAACTTCAGCGGCAGCTTTGTCGGGGAGCGAGGCTTCGAACTCCGCCAATTCTCGCCCGCTAAGCTGGCCATCGAGCCATGCTGTCCATTTTTCCTCAAATGTTTTCATAAACGTCCCTCAACAAATTTTGCAATTTCTTGCGTGCATAAAACAGACGCGACATCACTGTCCCAATGGAGCATCCCAAGGCGTCCGCGATCTCGTGGTATTGCATGTCTTCGAGCTCCTTCATCAAAATGACAGCGCGTTGCTCGGGCGAAAGCTGTGTGATTGCTTGCTCGATCCGGGCACGAATTTCATCTCGTTCCATCATCTCGTAGGGCAGCGCTTCCGTTTTGGGAACGGTTTTGGACGCGGGATCAACTTGCCTCAACTGAATCGCGTCATCGAACTCCGCGCCTGCGCCTTTCACGTGCTTTTTGCGCAGCCAATCAATCGTCACGTTCATGACAATCCGATAAATCCAGGTGTAAAAAGCGGAGCGCCCGCGAAAGCGTTTAATTGACTTCCACGCTTTCAGGAAGCTGTCTTGAGACAGATCCCAGGCGTCCTGCTCGCTATGTACCATGTTGTAAATCATGCTAAACACACGTGTCCGGTAACGCGTCACGAGCTCGTCGAATGCTTCGGTGTCACCGGCCTGGCATCGTTTTACCAGGTCCAATTCCGATACATCGGCCTGAGCCGGAGTCGCTTCCGTTTGCATGATTGGACGGAACCCGCCCTTATTTCATTCAACTGCGATGACCTTAAGAGCCGAACCGGCGACGCCACTCGCCGCGGTATTCGCCCATCAGGGCGATAATGCCGTCCCGCACTCGAAAGAGTCGCTGCTGCAGAACTGCGTATTGCGAACGGGTGATCTGCCCCGTGGGTTTCCGCAATTGTGCCGCCGCGTCCATCGCAATGGTGATGGCTTTCAAGGCGCGCTTTAAGTACGCGATCGTCATCCCGATTTCATCAAGGCTATCGCCGCTCAAGGCTGCTGCGAGCTTGGCGCTGGCCAAGGCAGCGTGGGTCGCCAGTTTCACCGCTGCCGGTTCGTTCTGGAGTGAAGCATTTTGATCGAACAGTTGATCGATCCAAATAGTGAGCGCGAACGCAGCGCGATATAGGTCATGCTCCTCGAAGACCTCTGCCGACCTGTTGGTGTTGACCGCCTCCTCATCGTCGGTCACACCCTCGTCGAGCAACGCATCGACTTCCGCGCTCCAATCCTTGGCATCCAACAGCTGCGTCCAACCCATCTCCCGAGCGATGATTTCGTCCCGGTCGGGATCATCAAGGTATGTCTCCAGCAATTGCATGTACTTTTCGGTCTTGCCATCCTGCTGCTGAAGGAAGCGCTCCCACTCATACTCATCCCAGATACGTTCGGACTCACCCTCGTACTCAGCCATACCGGACTAAACGCGAGCTTCGCGGTGTGCGCAAAATTTTTCACACCGGCTTTGCTTCCTCGCCAGAAAATCTTCCGAGGGCAGCTGATTGCATCAGAGATGTCCATGACTAGGTTCGTCATGAATGGCCAAGCGCGTTGCAAAATCCAGTGTTCTAGCCTTGCTGATTGCGCTCTTGCTGTCTGCTTGCGCCTCGTCCGGTGATGAGTCAGCGGGCAGCGGGTCGACCACTCAATCTACCGGGACTGTTCCTGGAGAAAAACTATCCGACGAGGGAACGCTCGCTCCCGGCCCGCCTGGATCCAGCGGAAGCGTACGCTGGTGATCTGGTTGTTGTTGTGCCATCCTTGCTCGAGCTTACGGCTTTAGGCCTTCAACGGAGTCCATTGGCGAAATGCAACAGCGCCTCATGAACACCAGCTCCGTACTCCTTTTTCGCGACATACCCGCCGGCGTCGCGCACGGCGTCTTGCACTTCCTGAATTGCGTTAGCTGGGCAAGAAGGCATCGCGGCGACTTTTCCGTCCAACATTGAGATGTCGTTATGATGGTCGCCTGAAGCGAAGATGTTTTCGCGTGGAACTTCCAGTAGACGCGCCAGCTCAGCCAGTGCTGCCCCTTTGTGGTAGTCAGCATGACAAAACCGCAGATAGACTGTGTTGCGCTGGTAATCCAAGTTCGGATGCATGGCTCGCGCTCTCTCGATAAACTCCACGATGCGCCTGATTTCTTCATCGTTCTCGGCAACTAGACCCTCGAGCCGTTCAGCGTCGTAAATAAGCCGCGCTTTCGTCTCTCGCGTCACGAAATCCACGACTTCCGCGAGCACGGAGTCAGCCGAAGAAAACAGCTCGGCATGATCGCGCGCGCAGCGTTCGTTCCAGTCGCCAAACGGCTCCCATGTATCGCGGTTTCCCCCGCGGCGAAAAACATCGCGTTCGGTCGTGAGAATGAAATCCGGCCGAAAGGGAAACCCGAAATCGGCAAGTCCGGATTCCAGTAAATCGACGGAACGACCTGTATTAATCGCCCACAACGCGCCGGCATTCTGTAAGCGGCGAATCAATTCCATGCACTCGATATCGAGAACTGGTTCGCTAACTCTCGACACCAGCGTGCCGTCAAAATCGATGCTCAGTAACTTGATTAGTGAATGCATCTAACTGCAATTTAAGAATTGATTTCCGGGACGCAATGCGTCGATTGATTTCAGGAGCTAATCGAGCATGAAATCGGCTTACGAACTGGCGATGGAACGGCTGGAGAAGACGTCGCCATCGCTTTCACTAACCGAAGACCAGAAGAAAGAAATCGCTGACGTGGATTCCGTGTACCGAGCAAAGATCGCCGAAAAAGAGCTGTTCCTCAGGAATCAGATCAACAAGGCGCAGAGTGCCGGCAAGGTCAACGAAATGGAATCGCTGGAGAAGCAACTCGCGTCGGAAATCCGACGATTACAGGAGGCGTGCGAAGCGAAGAAAGAAAAGCTGCGCGCGCGCTTTGCGAAATAGGTAGCGGCGGGTCACCGAACCACTCGGGGACGATTGAGGTCAATCGCCTCTACCTTCGCACGCCTTCCTTCGCGGCGTTTTGGCAGATCGGGGTCTAAAAATCCGAGCATGTGTGCTCGTCTGATCGTGCGCACGCCTTCCTGCTTCTGCAAATCGACAATGTTTCGGCGAAACTTTTCCATCTTCGTCCAGTGCACCTTGGGGCGGAAATGGTGTTCAGCGTGGTAGCCGTTGTAGAAGAACAGCCAGTTATAGATTTTTCCGTAGCTGCTTACACCCCACGCGATCGGCTTGTCGGGATTCGCACCGTAATGACGGTAATAACCGTTCAAATAACTGAAACAGTGGCCAAGATACCAAAACGGCAGGAAATAAAAAATCACGTAACGCCAGTTGAAAAGGAACATCACGAATAGCGCTATCGCGAATGCCGCCAGCTCGAGATTTCCCCAAAACACGTCATTATTGCCGCGCTTGCGCAGTTCCTTGCGGATAGCGCCGACATCGTCACGGAAAAAACTAAGGAAGACATACTTCCATGGACTTTCCGGCTCGCCATCGTGCCCATGCCTATAGATCGACAACCAGTCAACCGTGTCGCCATTTTCATTCTGTCGATCCGAATTCCCTTTGTGGTGCTGCATGTGGACGGCGTCGTACATCGTCTGTGAGAAACAGCACGCGATTGATTGCGTGACTCCAAACAGCCGGTTCAGCAATTTTGAGCGGAAGAACGGGTTGTGAATGAAATTGTGCCCCACCCCATTGATGTTGGCATTGACCATTAGCGAATAAATGAACCCGAGGATCAACATCACCCATAGCGGTGCATGCGGGTAAAGGAAGAAGAGGCCTAGGAAATATGTGAGATGAAAAAGACTCGCCGCAGCCGGGACTGCATCCCAGCGTGTGTGCACGAACAGCCTCGAGTTAGTCGTCGGACGTTCTATTGAAATCACTTGGGTATTCATCGGGGAATTCATCGAATGCTAAAACTATTCGCCACAGAAACACCTCCTGGCAAGTTTTGAAGATTGCCAACGCCGTTTCTGCGCGCCTAAGTTAGACGCTCTCCATGTTCGCTCTTCAGCCCGAATTAAAAGTCTTCACCGGCTCCGCGAACCGCGATTTGGCCGAGCGGATTTGCAAATACATCGGTGTCCCGCTTGGGCAGGCGACCATCAGTTCGTTTCCAGATGGCGAAACTTACGTAAGGATCGAGGAGAACATTCGCGGGCATGACGTGTTCATTATTCAGCCGACATGTCCGCCGACCAATCAGCACTTGATGGAATTGCTCATCATGGTCGATGCGGCGCGGCGCGCCAGCGCGGACCGGATTACGGCTGTCATTCCATTTTTCGGATACGCGCGGCAGGACCGCAAAGACCAGCCGCGCGTGCCGATCACGGCCAAGCTCGTGGCGAATTTGCTTCATGCCGCCGGCGTGAGTCGGGTGCTTACCATGGATCTGCACGCACAGCAGGTTCAGGGCTTCTTCGACATCCCGGTAGACCATCTCTATTCGCTGCCGGTATTGATTAAATATCTACGACAACAGCTCACAGGAAAAACCGTGGTCGTTTCGCCAGATCTAGGCGGGCTCAAAATGGCTTCGGCCTACGCGGAGGCGCTCGGCGCTAATCTCGCCATTGTGGCAAAGGAACGCCGCAGCGCTACCGAGACCGAGGCGTTGTACCTCATCGGCGAGGTGGAGAACCACGACGTGCTCCTGATCGACGATCTTACTGAAACGGCGGGCACGCTGACCTCTGCGGCTGAGCTTATGAAAAAGCGCGGGGCACAGAAAATTTATGCGGGCGTTTCGCACGCTGTCCTGGTCGATCTCGCGATCCCGCGTTTGCAAAAATCGAAAATTACGGAATTAGTAACGACCAACAGCACGCCGGTGCGCACCGTGGAAGGGTTTAAGACCACAGTGCTTTGCGTCTCCGAGCTTCTCGGGGAAGGCATCAAACGGATACATAACGACGAGTCCGTGTCGTCGCTGTTCAACATCGAGAACGAAAAAAATGGCAAAACAAGTTAAGCTCAAGGCTCAACCACGGAGGGATGTGGGACGCTCAGCGGTGCGCAAACTCAGGGCGCGCGGACTAATTCCTGCGATCATCTACGGCGGCAACAATAAACCGCAGGCATTGCAAGTCGCCGCGCGCGAGATCAACGCCATGATGAGCCACGCTTCCGGAGAAAACGTTTTAGTTGAACTGGAGATTGCCGGCGAAGGATCCAGTCGCACCGCGCTTGTGCAGGAGGTGCAACACTCGCCCGTCGGTGGTGAGATTCGTCATGTCGATTTTCACGCCATTTCCATGGACCAGAAGATTCAAGCCGAAGTTCCTCTCGAACCGACCGGCACGGCCGTGGGCGTCAAAACTTTCGGGGGGCTACTTGAACAAAGCTTGCGCGCACTGGCGATTGAATGTCTCCCGGGCGATTTGCCGGATCGAATCACGGTGGATGTGTCTCAACTGAACATTGGTGACTCCATTCACGTTCGCGATATTCAATTGCCGTCCGGGGTAACGGCAAAGGTGCAGCCCGATCTTACTGCGTTCTCCGTGGTCGCGCCCATAGTCGAAGAGGAGCCTGCGGTCGCGGAAGCCGAAGTGGCAGCGGCGGGACCGGAAGTGATCACCGAGAAAAAGGAAGAAGGCGAAGGTGCTGCGCCCGCTCCGGCTGCAAAGGAAAAAGCTCCGAAAGAGAAGGAGCAGAAGAAGTAATCCAATTTCGGATTCTGATCCGTTCGACTCCGCTTCGTTTCGCTCACGACAAGTTTTTGGATTTTCGATTTCGCGACAGTGGAAGAGAAACCAATCCGCCTGGTCGCCGGTCTCGGAAATCCCGGTCCGCAATACGCGGCCACACGTCACAATATCGGGTTCATGGTTGCCGATCAGCTCTGCGCGCAGTTTGGATCGATGTGGGAGAAATCGTCAAAGTGGGACGCCCTCCTGGCTAAATGTGGCGCCGTGCTTTTGATCAAACCGACAAGCTTCATGAATCGGAGTGGCTATCCGCTTCTTGCGGTTGCGCAATTCTATAAAATCGAGCCTCAGGAAATTCTAATTATCCTCGACGATTTTGCATTAGCGCTCGGTCGCCTGCGCATACGCGCGCGCGGCGGATCAGGCGGCCATAACGGTTTGGAATCGATCATAATGCAATTCGGAACGGAGGACATTCCGCGCTTGCGCATCGGGATCGGCGACGCACCACGCGAAGGATCAGTCGATTACGTATTGAACCGCTTTTTCGATGAAGAGAAACCTTTGGTTAGATCGACAATTAATCGCGCAGTGAATGCTGTGAAATCCGCGATTGACAACGGTCTTGTTTCCGCGATGAACACTTTCAACAAAATCGAAGAAACATGAACCGCCGTTATGAAGCCCTGCTGGTGCTGAACGCTCAGGGCAAAGAAGACACCATCAGGGAAATTATCGATCGGCTGGAATCGGAGTTTCAAAAAGAAGGAGCTCAGATCGAACAGGTGCAGAAGATGGATAGACGCCAGTTTTCCTACGTGGCCGGCCCGCTCGATTCCGGATATTACGTGAATCTTGTTTTTAACGCTGATCCGGGAGTGATAGCGAAATTAAGAGCGAAATTTAAGCTCGATCCGGAAGTGTATCGACAGAATTACGAACGGTTGCGTGAGAAGAAGGAGAAGCCTGCAAAAAAGGTGGCTAAACGAAAGTGATTTCGTTATAACGCGAATATGGCCAGCTTTAACAAAGTTATTCTGCTCGGAAATCTCACTCGCGACCCCGAAGTGCGTTACACGCCAAAGGGCAGCGCAGTCTGCGATCTCGGCATCGCCGTAAACCGCGTTTATACCACCGACAGCGGAGAAAGACGCGAGGAAGTCACTTATGTTGACGTTGTGCTCTGGGCACGCCTGGCTGAGATCGCCGGCGAATACCTGAAGAAAGGACGGCCAGTTTTCATCGAAGGGCGTTTGCAAATGGACAGCTGGGACGACAAGCAAACCGGGCAGAAGCGAACAAGGCTGCGCGTCGTTGGCGAGAGCATGCAGTTGCTAGGCGGACGTCCCGGTGGAGCTGGTGGTGCAGGCGAAATGACTGGAGAGAATCGATCAACCACTGCACCACCCAAAGCATCAGCGCCAGCCGAGCCAGACGAGGACGAGATTCCGTTTTGAATGGTAGTTGCGGTTCACCGAACCGCTACTGGCGATTGTGGTTAATCGCCCCTCGTTCCCCAATTTCAAATGAACGCGACTGAAGCGTGCATAGCGCTCAACATGCTGCCAACCGTTGGGCCGGTGCGGTTGCGCAAATTGTTGGAAGTTTTTAAGGAGCCGCAGCAAATACTCGCTGCAAAATGCAGTGAGCTTCGCAAGGTCGAAGGAATCGGCAATGAAGTTGCGGACCAGATTTCAAACTGGGAATCGACTGTCGATCTTGCCGCGGAGGTGAAACGGCTTCGCGATTTTGGAGCGACCGTCATTACACAGGAGTCGCCATCCTACCCCCGGCCATTGCGCGAAATTCATGCGCCGCCGATCCTTCTTTACGTCTGGGGCGAACTACAGGAGCGCGATCACCACGCCATTGGAGTTATTGGCGCGCGGCGCACAACGCACTACGGCACGGAGTCGGCCAAGAAGCTGGCTTACCAACTGGCCTACGCGGGATTAACCGTAATCAGTGGCCTCGCGCGCGGGATCGACACCGCTGCCCATCAAGGGGCACTCGCTGCGAAAGGACGCACGATCGCAGTGATCGGCTCGGGGTTAGCAAAGCTCTATCCGCCAGAGAACGCTGCGCTTGCCGAAAAGATCCGAGCAGGAAATGGCGCGATCGTCTCTGAATTCTCGATGGAGATTGAACCAGACCGTCAAACTTTCCCGATGCGCAACCGGATCATTTCCGGCTGGAGCCACGGCATTCTCGTGGTGGAAGCTGGTTTGAATAGCGGCGCCCTCATCACCGCAGCGCAGGCCCTGGAACAGGGGCGCTCAGTTTACGCGGTACCCGGCCACATTAACGCGCCCAGCGCAATGGGATCGAATCGCCTCATCCAACAAGGAGCTAAACTCGTCATGGACGCCAGCGACATTCTGGACGATTTGCAAATTCTCCTTCCCGAAACGAGACCGTCACCCGAGGCCGCTACGCGCCCATTACCGCCGCTATCTGACGAAGAACGACGTGTTTATGACGCGATTGACGCGACTGAGACGTCGATTGATAATATCTCCGTTAAAAGCAAATTGCCGAGCTCGATCGTTTCGTCGACATTGTTGCAGTTAGAATTGAAACGCCTAGTCAAGCAGTTGCCCGGGAAATATTTCGTCAAGTTGGGCTAGGCCAAAGACTTACTCCGCCTTTGACGGTGCAGGCAAACTGCTCTGACTTGCAAAGACGCCCCGACTGAGTTCGATTGCTGCCCTATGTCCAAGTCCCTCATAATCACCGAGAAGCCTTCGGTTGCCACCGATATCGCCAAGGCCCTCGGCGGATTCAAAAAAGGTAAGGATTACTACGACAACGAGAAATATGTGATCTCCTGGGCGGTCGGTCATCTCTTTGAGCTCGCGGTGCCTGCTTCCATGAAAGAGCAGGACAAGTGGGACATGACGAAGTTGCCCATCATGCCGGTCGAATTCGAGCTGGAGCCGGCCGAGAAAATGAGCGGTCGAGCCAATGTTCTTCGCAAGCTTATTAGAGATAAGAACGTGTCGGAGATTATCAATGCATGCGACGCCGGACGGGAAGGCGAATTGATTTTTCGCTACATCATCCAATACGCCGGAACGAAAAAACCGATCAAGCGTGTCTGGCTACAATCGATGACCCCTGAGGCCATCCGCGAAGGCTTCTCGCGATTGCGAAGCGATGCTGAGATGCAGCCGCTGGCCAGCGCAGCCCGCAGCCGAAACGAAGCGGACTGGCTGGTCGGCATCAACGCGACACGCGCCTTTACTCTGCGGCTAAGCGGTGGGCGCGGGAGCACCGTGACTTCACTCGGCCGCGTGCAGACGCCGACGCTGGCAATCATCGTCGAGCGCGAGAACAAGATTCGGGAATTTAAACCGCGCGACCTACACGAGATCATCGGCATATTCCGCGCCGCTGCCGGCGAATATGCAGGACGCTGGTTCGACGAAGCATTCCAGAAAGACGAGGACGAAAGTCAGAGAACTAAGAGACTGCTCCATCGGCTGCAATTGACTCTGCCCGATGCGGAACAGCGGCTTGCCATTGAACGCGGTTCGTTATGGGAAGAGCACCGCGCCGCGGCGCGATTGTGGCATTATGAAATCGCCGAGGCCATCCAGCGCAAATGCAGCGGCAAGCAGGGCGTCGTCGAGCTGGAGGAAAAGAAGCCGAGCACGCAAGTGGCGCCTCAGCTTTATGATCTCACTGCCTTGCAGCGCGAAGCGAATAATCGACTCGGATTTTCCGCGAAACGCACGTTGCAAATCGCACAGGCGCTTTACGAAAAGCACAAGCTTATTACTTATCCGCGCACGGACTCGCGCGCGTTGCCCGAAGATTATCTCCCGACCGTAAGATCGACATTGAATAAGGTCGACAATCCGTTCGCGCGAAGAGTGGTCGAAAACAATTGGGTCAGGCCGAACAAACGCATTTTCAATGACGCGAAAGTCGGCGATCACTTCGCGATTATTCCGACCGGCACTGCCGCCCGATCGCTGGACGACCATGAGCGAGCGCTTTTCGACATGGTGAGCAAGCGCTTCGTAGCTGTATTTTTTCCACCGGCACAATACGAGAACACCACCCGGATTACGCGGGTCGCAGGCGAGCAGTTCAAGACGGATGGAAAAATTCTGGTAGCGCCTGGATGGCTTGAAGTTTATGGACGCGAAGCAGCGAGTGAGAAGCCGGAAGAAAATCTGCCAGCCGTGACGCAGGGCGAGAGCGTTCATACGGAGCGTATCGAAATCAAAATCGAGCAGACCAGGCCTCCTGTTCGCTACAACGAAGGGACCGTGCTCAGCGCGATGGAGGCAGCGGGGAAACTTGTCGAAGACGAAGAATTGCGCGACGCGATGAAGCAGAAAGGACTCGGCACGCCGGCAACGCGCGCGACCATCATCGAGACACTGATTTCAGCGCATTATTTGATACGACATGGTAAGGAACTGCAACCGACGCCGAAAGCGATCCAGACAATCACACTTTTAAAAAATGCAGTGCCGGAGTTAACCAGTCCCGAACTGACCGGCGAATGGGAATTTCGTCTGCGCGAGATCGAACATCGCAAGCTCACGCGTGACGCGTTCATGCGCGACATTCGCGAGCTTACTAACGATATCGTCGGGAAAGCCAAACATTTTCATCCAGACGAACACATGCCGGACAGTGAGCCGTTCGGACAATGCCCCAAGTGCGGCGCGCCTATCATCGAGCGGTTCAAGAGTTTCACATGCACAAATGAGGAATGTGATTTTACGATTTGGAAAACCATCGCTGGTCGGTTGTTAAGCCGCGAAGAATTTGAGACTCTCGTCCGGGACAAACACGTAGGACCATTGGACGGCTTTCGCAGCAGAAAAGGCAAACGTTTCCATGCCCTGCTGAAACTCAGCGACGACTTCAAGGCAGAATTCGATTTCGGATCAAACGGACAGGAGAACGGCGCTGCGCAACCGGTGGATTTTTCGAGTCAGGAGCCGCTTGGCAAATGTCCCAAGTGTGGCGGTCGCGTGTTCGAGCTCGGAATGAGCTACATCTGCGAGAATTCGGTCGGCCCGGAAAAGACATGCGACTTTCGATCGGGCAAAGTCATCTTGCAGCGACCGATCGATCGCGATCAGGTGAAGAAACTGCTCGCAACCGGCAAGACAGATCTGCTCGAGCGGTTCATTTCCCGTAAAGGCAGGCCCTTCAAAGCGTTTCTCGTATTGACCGACAAGAAAGACGTTGGCTTCGAATTCGAAAAGCGCCAGCCGAAACCAAAAGGAAAAAGGAAAGCAGCGGAGGTTGCGCCGAAAATTGATTTCACTGGCAGCGAACCCATCGGGAAATGTCCGAAGTGCGGCGGTAAAATTTTTGAGACTGAAAACAGTTACATTTGTGAACGTTCACAGGCTGACCGCAGACCATGCAAATTCAAACTAAGCAAAACAATTCTCGGTCGCGAGATCTCGAAAGAGCAGGCGCAGAAACTCGTTATGTTGGGGAAAACCGATCTCCTCGACGGCTTCATTTCAAAACGCGGCCGGCCGTTCTCTGCCTACTTGAAACTTGAGGACGGGAAAATCCGTTTCGAGTTTCCGGAGAAAACGGCGCAACCAAGCGAAGGCAAGCAAGTGAAGAACACGAGCTAGTTTCCTACGGCGCGCCCCGCCTGGCTGCCCATGCGGAATCTTAACGCTCGGCCGGCTCAACGTGTTGTTGCACCTGGTGCACCATGGCCACGGCACCAATCAGCACGATGGCCGCAATGACCTGGTGCAGGTAAAGACTGGCATGAAAGAAACCCCAGGTGATACAAACGGCAGCGAGCGTTTGCATCATCTCGAAATACCCCGCGGTCGATGCGCGCGTGAGGCGCAAGCCCTGGAAATAAATTAAGAGCGGAATTCCGCCTGAGACTGACGCCAGTAGAATCAGCCAAACCATTGCCTTCGTGGGATGCGCTTGCGCGGCCACTGGCCAGAGCGCCGCGCCATTCAGTTTGCCATAAACCAGAAGAATCAGTGTCATGCACGTAAGCCCGACGACGATGCGCATGCTGGAGGCGAGTTGGAGGGACATACCCATCATAACGCCACGACCCGCGACAGTTGATAGTCCCCAGAACAGCGCACATACCAATGCATAAGCGGTGCCGATATTCAGGCCAGCGTGTTCGAACGAAACGCCAATCATGGTCGGATGTGTAACAGAAACGAAGATGCCAGCGAGGATAGCAATGCCAGCATAAAAGAAGAATTGCCGCGCAAGCCGGTCACCAAAAAGCGCGAAGGCGCCGATCGTCGAGATAACGGGCTGGATATTTAGGATCACGTTCACCACGGTCGGGTTACCGTGTTTCAAGGCCAACGTGAAAAAAAATGTGCCGACTGCTGAGCCAGCGAATCCGGAGAAAAGAAGGAAGCCCCATGCGTGGGCGTTGACCTTTGGAATCTCGTGCAAACGCGAGATCAGGATTGGCAGGAACATGATGAGGAGAAGTGCATGCTCCCAGAAGACGATTACCTTTGCGTCGAAAACCGCATTGAGCGGAATACGCCATGCGCTTTCTGTGCCCCAAAGCGCTGCGCCCAGGGCGACTAGCCACGGGCCATAGGCTGCGCTGCGCGCGTTGTGGTTCTGCATTTCCGAATGCGGTAGCGTTGGCATGTTGTCACGTCAATGCGCTGCCCACACTAAATCGCCACGCAAAATGGGCTTAAAGAAGGATTGACGCCACAACTTATGGTGTGCTAATTAGCGCTCAACACTATGCGTTGCCCCAAGTGCGGGTCTCGTGATGACAAGGTCATCGATTCCCGTCAGTCGCGGGATGCTTCCAGCATCCGCCGCCGCCGCGAATGTCTGAAGTGCAAATATCGATTCACCACTTATGAAGAAATCGAACGCTCTGATCTCCGTGTTGTGAAGCGTAATAGAACACATGAACCGTTCGATCGGCGCAAACTAGCTACCAGCATCGCCAAAGCGTTTGAAAAACGATCTACCAGTCTTCTTACCTTAGAGGACGTGGTAGACGAGATTGTGCACGAGTTGGAAACCGGCGGGCGCGAAGTTCCTTCATCAGTGATTGGGTCCAAAGTGCTCGAAAAACTTCGCGCCCTCGATGAAGTAGCCTATTTGCGTTACGCGTCAGTGTATCAGCGATTTCAGGATGTCGACCAATTTGTAGACGCCATTCATACATTGGGACGTCGCGTAAAACCCAATGCGCTCCAGCGGGAACTGTTTCCGCCCGAGACAGCACCGAAATCCACGCAAGGATCGCGCAACGTGCCAATCAGCAAGAATCATGGTCGCGTTTAAGGAAGAATTTCCCTATCTCCGCACAAATTCGGGACAACTCTTCGAGTTCAGCCGCGATTGGCTACACGCTGCGATCACGCGGGCGGCTGACGAAGCTGGTTATCCCAGCTGGTGGCTCACCGATCATGTAACGGAAAGCATTGCTTTTTACCTGCACCTGCGGAATGACGAAAACGTGGTCGCCTTTAGCCAGTTGTCGCAGACTGTGCGGTACGTTCTGAAAGCCATAGGTTACAAGGAGATTGTGCCGCATTTTGCGCCCTCGCCGCCGCCCATTTCCATCTCGTTGCTGGATATTGCGCGGCATGCCGGCGCAGGTTATGAGCTCGCGTTTTTTGATCTTCTGGAAAAGCGAATCAGCAGCTTGATCGAAACCGGCGTCGACAATCTTCGGCTTTGTTCGCTTCAATCTTGCGTGAAACATCTTCGCGGCGTCAAAACGTGGACACGCGCCTGCGATGCTCTGCGCGAGGAAATTGTTTGCTTCGTCCGCGAAAGACTAACAGCGGCGACTGATGCCCCACGAATGGATTGCTCCATGCGTTGAAAATTTGGAAGATTCGGCAACACGACTTCATCTTCGGGTTTGAATTAGCGTCAGATTGCGCAGATTTACAGCAACCCGCTGGCCGAGACTTCAACCTATCAAAACGCCATGACGATTTTCGAAAAAATTATCGCACGACAAATCCGGGCGAAAATCATTTGGGAGGATGACGACGCTGTCGTTTTTCACGACGTTAACCCTCAAGCCCCCGTGCATGTGCTGATCGTGCCGAAAAAGGTGGTTCCGCGCCTGACGGATGCGACCGACGATGATCGCGCGTTGCTTGGCAAATTGCTTATAGTCGCCCGCGATGTGGCGAAGAAACTGGAGCTGTCTGGCGGTTATCGCGTGGTGATCAACTGCGGTCCCGACGCGGGCGAAAGCGTGCCGCATCTGCATGTCCATTTACTGGGCAAACGGGCGCTCGCCTGGCCGCCGGGGTAAAGCGGCTATTCACGAAATAAGCGCCCAGTCGATCCCAACGATCCGCTTGTCTGCGAAGCGTTTCAGCGACTTGGGAAAAACGAGATAGGTTGCGCCCTTTCTTTCTTTGAAGCCGACGATTCCAAAGTCCGTCCCGCTCTCGCTCTTTTGAACTGTCATGACCCGATTGCTCTTTATTTGCGATTGAAGATGTCGATCGGCAGACGGCTTTTGCCAGAGAGTGTACACCTGCGGCTTACCGCATTTTTCGATCACTTGCGAAAAGCGCGCCGTTTTTACTTTAACGAGTTTCATAACTCATGAACAGGCGATGTATCTGCTTTAGCTTGGTCAAGGACAGTACCGGCGCGCGATATAAAAAGCTCCGCCAGAGAACTACGGCACGGAGGATCAGACTACCGTTGCTGCATTCCTGCCCTGGCGGGATTCGTAAGTCCTCAGTCCATAGCCTCTGACGGAGAGCAAATTTTCTCGCAAGAATCGCCATGCGCAACCGTGAACTCCGAAGATTTCCCCACAAGTGGAAAAATCATCGCATTGACAAGCAATCATGGTTCTGTTTGCATCGCGCCGTGAAATGGCTCGCTCTGGTGTTTCTTATTGTTCTCGTCGGTATGACGAACTCCTGCACAACACTGGTTAATCGGCGCGATCTTTACAGTCCAGAGCCTGCACCCGACTCGTTGGAGGCCGCCCGGCAGTGGTACGGCACGCCCACCACCAGAACCGCTACAACGACAACGACGCGGACTGCAGTCGTACCGGAACTCCACCAGTACTAGCTAAAACTACCGAAGCGTTTGCCGATTTGGCCGTTTCTAGCCGAATGGCAGATTCGACTTTATGCGCGCGACATCCGTCTCGTCCACGCGCGCTGCTTTGCTCAACCGCCGTTTACGTTTAGCGTTTTTGGCGGACAACAAATGGCGTCGCGCAGAGTGTGCTCGCAACACTTTACCACGCGCGGTGATTTTAAAGCGCTTTGCGACTGATTTACGCGTTTTGCTTCGAGCGATCGGCTTTGGCATGAGGCGCGAAACATAATGGCGCGAGCGATTGTTGACAACCGGCTTTTGCGGCGCGCGTTATCCGTTAAAATTTGACGATGAGCGTGTCATCAAACCAAAAACCGCGCGTCGTCATCGTCGGCTCCGGATTTGGCGGGCTGGAAGCAGCCAAAAAGCTTGCCTGCAAAAATGTGCGCCTCACCGTGATCGACCGCACAAATTACCATCTCTTTCAGCCGTTACTCTATCAGGTCGCGACAGCCGCCCTCTCACCGGCCGACATTGCTGCTCCCGTCCGCGCAATCTTGAGCAGATCCAGGAACGTCGAGGTAATCCTTGCTGAAGTGCAATCGGTGAATGTCGATGCCAAGAAAGTGAAAACGGTCGACATGGAAATCGACTACGACTATCTGATCCTCGCCACCGGCGCGCGACATTCGTACTTTGGACATGACGCTTGGGAAAAACTTGCACCGGGATTGAAGAGTCTCGAAGACGCCATTGAGCTGCGCCGCCGGATTCTAATGGCGTTCGAATATGCAGAAAAAATCACGGATGAAGAGGCACGGAGGGCGGCGATGAATTTTGTCGTCATTGGCGGCGGACCGACCGGTGTTGAAATGGCGGGCGCGATCGCAGAAATCTCCCGCTACACGCTCGCCAAAGATTTTCGCCACATCGATCCATCTCAGGCACGTATCATTCTGATAGAAGGCGAGCCACGTCTGCTGGCTGCTTATCCAGAGGATTTATCGGCAAGCGCAAAGAAACAGCTGATGGACTTGGGCGTGGAAGTGCGCACGAGCTCGCGAGCAACGAACCTTACTGAAGCAGGAGTGCAGGTGGACGGCGAATTCATCCCCTGCCGCGTGAAAATTTGGGCTGCCGGCAACAATGCGTCTTTCGTTGGGAAGACCCTGGGAATACCGGTCGACCGGGTCGGCCGTGTCGTTGTGAACGACGACCTTACCATTCCGGGGAATCCGGAAGTCCAGGTGATTGGAGATCTGGCAAATTTTTCGCATCAGACTGGAGAGCCTTTACCGGGTATCTCGCCGGTGGCGATGCAACAGGGACGCCACGCTGCCCGCAACGTACTGGCGATGATCAAAGGGCGTAAACCGGGACGCTTCCGTTATTGGGACAAGGGCACCATGGCTACGATTGGACGAAATAAAGCGGTCGCGGATTTAAGATTCGTCCATCTCAGCGGTCTTATCGCCTGGCTGGCATGGCTATTCGTGCACATCGTTTTCCTCGTCGGTTTCCGCAACCGCTTGCTGGTTCTGATTCAATGGGCGTGGGCGTATATTACGTTCGACAAAGGCGCACGGTTAATCACGCGCAACTTTCAATCGGAGCAAAGACCGCCGGCGTGATAATCTCCCCACGGATCACCGTTCGGAATCTTCAGCGAAAGATCGCCCTCAATGTCGCCAACCTTCAAAAGTTCGCGCAGAACGTCGTTCGCCGTTGTTTGCAATTCCGAAAGCGGAAAGGAACGGATTTGAGCAAACTGCGCGAGATTTCCCTCTGGCTCATTTCCGATCGCCGGATGGCGCGTTTACATCGTGACTTCCTTGGCCAAAGTGGCCCGACGGACGTGCTGACGTTTCAACACGGTGAAATTTTTATCAGCGTTGAGACAGCCAAACGACACGCTCGCATTTTTGATAATCCGCTCGAGCGCGAGCTTCAGCTATACATCGTTCATGGCCTTCTACACTTGCATGGTTTCGGCCATCGAACGCCAGCCGAGGCGCGCAAAATGAAAAACGTCCAAGAAAAAATTCTGAACGATGCGCTGTAGCCGGGATCGATGATCCCGGCGGAACGAGTGCTCCACGATCCGGCGTCACCCCGAAAGCTTTCGGGGCCCCAGGTTTGAACTGAGGGCGTGGTATGTTAGCATTTTCAGCATGAGTTGTGGGCCACGGCAGGCCGACGCGTGCTTGGTGCAGATCGAAGGAATGGAAGGAATAACTCATGCCTCGAACGAGCTGGCGGGAACGATTACGACGGTGGAGCCCACCATCGAAAAAGAAACGCGTTCCGAAGAAGATCTTGACGTTCCCTGGCAGGTGGTGGTCCACAACGATCCCGTAAATTTGATGAGTTATGTGACCATGGTTTTCCAACGCGTCTTCGGCTATCCACGCGAGAAAGCAGAGCGGCACATGTTGGAAGTGCATCACAAAGGCCGATCGGTCTTGTGGAGCGGCATGCGCGAGCGGGCCGAACTTTATGTGCAACAACTGCACGGTTATCTCCTGCTCGCCACTCTCGAGAAAGCGTTCTGACATGGAAATTCGCCGGCGTAAGGACCAGATCGAACTTTCCGAGTTGGATCCGTTCCTGGCCGAATTGCTTCGGCAGATCCCCGCAAGCGCCGACCCGGGCGGCGTAGCGGCTGCCGAACAACGCCTCTTTAGTCCTCCAACGAATGGAAAAAAGGAAACGGAGATGTGTGCGGAGTGGAAGATGTATGTCGAACCTGAGTTGCGGCGTCTTTTTCAGACGGCGACGCAGACCGTCGCGGCAGATTTGGAGCAACTAAACGGGAACGAAAAAGCGTTCGCAAACCGCGTCCTACGCATTCCCTCCAAACATGCCGATGCCTGGTTGAGTGCCCTTAATCAGGCCCGCCTCGTCATAGCCGCAAAAAACAGTTTCACCGAAAACGAACTGAACGACCACTTTCGTTCACCCATCGGATCGCGACGCGATCTGAGCTTGTTCCAGATGAACTTCTACGGATTTCTGCAGGAATTTATTCTGCGGGAAATGGAAGGCTGAGAGAGACGGGCCAACTAATGTGGCGCAGGTGCCACGCAGCCACGACTTGGTTGCCATCACAGCTGTAGCCGCCTCGCTGCGTCGAGGCACCGGTTGGAATCAGAAGGCGACACTGCGCCGTGGCTACAACGCCATCGCAGCTTACGGATTGTTGTTGACCGTCCGCAGCGCAGGGTTGCTGAGCTCAACCTGTGCGCTGAGCCGCTGGATTAGCGTCCCCTGGCTCCTTGAGCTGCGCCGTGAGAACTCCGATGTCCTTTTGTTACGTGGCGATCCTTGCTTTGAAAAAATCGTCGCCTCCCTGGCACCAAAGCCGAATTAAGCTAGGAAACGGGGTCAGGCTTCCTGCTTTGCTTTGACCATCGCCATCAGCCGTTCTTTGATTGCAGTGGAGGCTTTCGCCGGGCGCAAACTCAGCGCGAATGCTTCATGCAATGCATAACATTTGGTGATGAATTCTTCGCTCTTTTTCCCGAATTTCTTCCGCGCTTTCTCGAATTCCTCTAGTTCCTCGGCCTCCAGCGCGCCGATAACGTAGAGCCGCGACTGGTTCTGGAATTCCCTAAAGTTCATCTCGCAACTCCTTCAGGCCGTCATAGATTTTTTTGAGCCCAAGTTCAAGCCTAGTTTTTACTGTGCCTAATGGTGTATTCGTTTTGGCCGCGATTTCGCGCTGGCTCATGCCCTTAAAAAATGCGAGATCGATTGCCTGCTGCTGGGGCGGTGGCAGGCTGCTTATGACTTTACGAATGAGGCGACGCGTGTCGCTCAGCACGATCTCTTCCTCAGTCGCATTATGCACCCACGCGTCAGGTTGCTGTTCAGTCTCGTTTTGCAGGCGTTCCTCTGCACGCGCATAAGCCTGCTTCTTCCGCAGGCCATCGATCGCGCGGCGCCGGGCCAGGGTAACCATCCAACCAAGAGGTTTGCCTTTTTGAGCGGAAAAATTTTTCGCCTGGTTCCAAATCTCCATGAAAATCTCCTGCAACAGATCATCGGCCTCGGCTTCGTTGTGAATCACTCTCAGGATAAGTGCCTTCAAAATGCCGTTGTATCGATCGTAGAGCTGAGAGAGCGCGTCTGCGTCGCCGGTCTGGATCCCTTTCATCAAGTCGAAGTCACTTGGCGCTCCAGGCTCGAGCTGCGGGACAACCGTGCGCGCCTGCGCTCGCGATTTTGACAGGCGCACGCGTTTCTTTGGCTTGCGGCGCGTGGAAGCAATTACTTTGGATGGCCTCATGTGTGATCAGGAATTGCAGGAATCAGAAACAGGATCGAGCGCAGGATCGCAATCGCGTGCCTTAATCTATGCGGGCCACTTCGTCCACCGATTTTGTGATTGCAAAATCGATTGATTGCGCGGGGCGTTTTGTGCGTCAAAAGTTAAGCGCATGGCACAAGGTCCGAATGACACATCTGTCGATCCGCTTTGGTACAAGGACGCGATCATCTACGAGCTGCACGTTAAGACATTTTGCGACAGCGATGGCGACGGCATGGGGGACTTCCGTGGTCTGATCGAAAAGCTGGATTATCTGCAGGAGCTGGGAGTCACTGCCGTCTGGCTGCTGCCATTCTATCCGTCCCCTCTGCGTGACGACGGCTACGACATCGCCGATTATTTCGACGTCAATCCAAGCTTCGGAACACTCGATGATTTTCGTGCGCTCCTGGACGCTGCACATCAACGTAACGTGCGCGTCATTACCGAACTCGTAATTAATCACACTTCCGATCAGAATCCCTGGTTCCAGAAGTCCCGACGTGCTGTTGCTACGGCAGCGTCCGGGGTCACCGACCCCGGCTACAGCGACTACCTCGCCTACAAGGACTTCTATGTCTGGAGCAACACGCCGGAAAAATACAAGGACGCGCGAATCATTTTCAAAGATTTCGAAACTTCTAACTGGGCGTGGGACCCTGTTGCAAAAGCGTACTATTGGCACCGGTTTTATTCGCACCAACCGGAACTGAATTTTGATAATCCGGCGGTGCACGATGCGGTCGAGAAGGTCTGCGACTTCTGGTTATCCATGGGCGTGGACGGACTTCGTCTCGATGCTGTTCCGTATCTGTACGAACGGGAAGACACCAACTGTGAGAATCTGCCTGAGACGCATGAATATCTGCGCAGGCTGCGCGCTCATGTCGAAGCGAAGTTCCCGAACCGTATGCTGCTTGCAGAAGCCAACCAATGGCCCGAGGACGCGGCCGCTTATTTCGGCAAAGGGGATGAGTCGCACATGAGTTTTCATTTTCCGCTCATGCCGCGCATGTTCATGGGGCTGCAGATGGAAGATCGCTTTCCGATCATAGACATAATGGAGCAGACGCCGCCGATCCCCGACAATTGCCAGTGGGCGATGTTTCTGCGCAATCATGACGAGCTCACCCTCGAGATGGTCACGGATGAGGAACGCGACTACATGTATCGGGTTTATGCCACGGATCCACACGCGCGAATTAATCTTGGCATCCGCCGGCGACTTGCTCCGCTGCTTGCAAACAGTCGCCGCAAAATCGAGCTGCTCAACACGCTGCTGTTCTCAATGCCTGGCACGCCCATCATCTACTACGGCGATGAGATCGGTATGGGAGACAATTTTTATCTGGGCGATCGCAATGGCTGCCGCACGCCAATGCAATGGAGCCCGGACCGCAACGCGGGGTTTTCGAGAGCGAATCCGCAGCAACTTTATCTGCCGGTCACGATCGACCCTGAATATCACTACGAAGCCGTCAACGTCGAGAACCAGCAGAAAAATCTTTCCTCTCTGTTGTGGTGGACGCGGCGGGTCATCGCCATGCGAAAAAACTTCAAGGCGTTCTCACGCGGCTCTCTCGAGTTTCTCTACCCGGATAACGCGAAAGTTCTGGCATTCCTTCGCCGGTGGGAAAACGAGACTATAGTGGTGGTGGCGAATCTTTCACGGTTCGCACAGTCGGCGGAGTTGGATCTATCGCGATTCGCCGGCTGCGTGCCGATGGAAGTTTTTAGTCGTAACCTGTTTCGGCCGATCAGGAAGTCGCGCTACGTCATCACGCTCGGCCCCCATGCGTATTACTGGTTCGCGCTGCAAGCGCCCACCGAGGCTCGTCGCGCGCAAAAGAAACGCGTTGTGCCGACGCTGAAAGCACCGGCTAAGCTGGAAATCCTGCTTCACGATAGTCAGCGAGATCAGCTCGAGCGCGAAATCTTACCGATGTATGTCCGCAACTGCCGCTGGTTTGGTTCGAAGGCGCGGACTTTTCGCGATCTCAAAGTGATCGAGCAGCTTCCCATTTCCGCGGGCGCGAACGGTGCGCAACTCTGGTTTATTGAGGTTAACTATCTGGATGCTCCTACGGAAATATATGCCATCCCGGTAAAGATCGCCTCACACGACGCAGCGCGCTCAGTTTCCCAGAACGCGCCGCATGCAATCATTGCGCGCTTTGCAGGCAGCGACGGAGCAGTTCTCTTCGACGCGATCTGGGACGAAATTTTTCGTTCACAATTGTTCGAAGCAATCGCACGTCGCCAGGCGATGAAGGCGCGGGCTGGCGATTTTGTCGGCGTCACCGCCAGCAGATTCGAGGCGGATCAAACGGTTGCCTCTGGTAATTCGCAGGTAGTCAGTGGCGAGCAGAGCAACTCGTCGATGCTCTTCGATAACAAATTTTTTCTTAAACTCTACCGTAAGATCGAGGACGGTTTGAATCCCGATGTCGAAATCAACCGGTTCCTGACAGAACACACGGAGTTTCCAAACGTGCCAGGATTCGTGGGTGCAATCGAATATCGCCGAGCAAAAGCAGAACCAACCGTTGTCTGCATGTTACAACGCGCTGCGGTAAATGAAGGCGATGTTTGGACACGCACTGTGGATGCGGTGGGCCGCTATTATGAGCGGGTGCTGGAGCGCAAAGCTGATCTTCAGAATGAAACCGCGCCTCCGCGTGCACTGCTGGCTGAGCTGATCGGTGGCGTTTACCCTGAAAAAGTAAAGCTGTTTGGACAGCGCACCGGCGAATTGCATCTCGCGCTGACATCGTCTCTGGATGATCCTGCGTTCCGGCCTGAGCCGTTCAACGTCATGGCGCAGCGTTCTGTTTACCAGACAATGCGCACAACATTGCGGCGGACGTTTACTCTTCTGGAAAAGAAGTTGCCGGACCTCTCCCGAGTATTTAGGGATGAGGCGAAGGAGGTGCTCGGCGCTGAGCAGGAAATACTCACGCGTGAAAAGCGGCTGCTTGATCGTCGCACCAACGCCGCGAAAATTCGGATTCACGGCGACTATCATCTCGGGCAGTTGCTCTATACCGGAAAAGATTTTGTCATTCTCGATTTCGAAGGTGAACCAGCCCGGCCCCTCAGCGACCGGAAGCTGAAACGCTCTGCATTGCGTGATGTCGCGGGAATGATGCGTTCATTCCAATACGCCGCTTACAGCGCACTCTGGCAACCAGCCATGCGCAAAGAAGATGTGCCTTTCCTAGAGCACTGGGCCGACCTCTGGTATCGCCAGATGAGCAGCGTCTTTCTAGAAAGCTATTTAAAGACGACCACCGACGCGATTTTCGTTCCGCAAAACAGCGAAGACCTTCAAATCATGCTTGAAGCCTACTTGCTCGACAAAGCCGTATATGAGATCGGGTACGAGCTAAACCATCGCCCAAGTTGGGTTGTCATTCCCATCCGTGGCATTAAACACATTTTGCGTGCGGTCTGAGTCTGAGCCATAGATGCGAAACAAGTGAAGGATTCTGTTTCCCCATCTGTAAAAATCTGTGTAAATCTGTGATTCACAAAAGCAAGAAGTGCATCATGAAGAATCATCTCGACGAAATCGACAATAACATCGAAGCGAAACATCTCTTAAAACATCCGTTTTATCTCGCGTGGACACGCGGCGAGTTGAGTAACGAAGCACTCGCGGATTATGCGCGGCAGTACTATCACCATGTCAGGGCTTTCCCGACGTATCTTTCAGCTGTGCACGCGAAGTGCGAGAACGAGGCCACCCGCAAGCAACTGCTGAACAACTTGATCGACGAGGAAGCCGGATCACCAAATCATCCCGAGCTGTGGCTTCACTTTGCCGACGGCCTCGGCGTCGCTCAGGACAATGCGAAAAACGCAGAAAAATGGCCAGAGACAAAGAAATTGATCGAGACGTTCCGATCAATTTGTGGCGACGGGTCGACAGCCGAAGGTCTCGCAGCTCTCTACGCGTACGAAAGTCAGATTCCGGCGATCTGTGAATCGAAAATCGACGGCCTAAAGAAACACTACGGCTTTAACAAGCCCGAACACTACCAGTATTTCAGCGTTCATATTGAAGCGGATCGCGAACATTCGGCTGCCGAGCGAAGGATGCTTGACGCCTATCTCAACGAGCAAAATTTCGAATCGGTAAAAAGATCAGTGAACCGTGTTCTCGACACGCTCTGGGAAATGCTGTTCGGCGTTTGCCGCCGTCATGCGATCGTGTGTTGACGGTGCTTGACACAAGCACCGCTACGCAAATCAGCGCGGTCGCAGAACGAGAAACGAACGCGCCCGATGTCGGCAAACCGATAAGACTTGGGGCTGGCTCGGATCAAGTGAACCAGCGACCTTATTGTAGTCGGAAATAGATGTGATGGGCTGTTGATTGATTTCTTCGATTACATCGCCTTTCTGCAACTCTGCCATACCACCATCAGGATCCACACTCGTCACTAAGACGCCTTTCACATTGGCAGGCAGATCAAGCTGACGAGCCATCTCCGGCGTTAGCTCTTCCACATGAATCGAAGCAAGTGGACCGCCGTCCCGTTCTTGATCTTCTTGATCGCTCGGTTGTCGCGGGTTTTGTGATTGCGGCTGATTTCGTCGTGGCAGAACGCCAGCGGACTGGTAATTAACGGGTTGTTCTTTAATCTGCGCCTTCACTTTGAGCGGTTTTCCGTCACGAATGAGTTCAAGCTCAACTTCCTTGTTTAACTGAGTCTGAGCCACAAGACTTCGTAGCACATTAAGATTCTTCACCTCATGCCCGTCGAATCTGCGAATAACGTCGCCTGGTTGAACGCCCGCCTGAGCTGCAGGCGAGCCAGCTTGGACTTCCGCGACAGGAACGCCGTCGCTTTCGACGTCGCTTTCACCAGGCTGCAAGGCTCGGGTCTGAATGCCGAGATAACCGCGAATGATCCGGCCCTGCTTCAACAAGCTTTCGAGCGAAGTGCGCACCGTGTTCGACGGAATCGCGAAACCGAGTCCCTGCGAACCGCCGGTGGTCGAAGCGATCACCGTGTTGATGCCGATCACTTCGCCGCGGAGATTGATCAGCGGACCACCGCTGTTTCCCGGATTAATTGCCGCATTGGTCTGCAGCAAATCAGCGAAAAAATCGCTGCGATTCGGCCGCCCTTTTGAACTAATGATTCCGTCTGTCACAGTTTCCTCAAACCCCAGCGGATTACCGATCGCGAGGACAAAATCTCCAGGCTGCACCGTGTCTGAATCGGCCAGTTTAAGTGGTTTGACGCCGGGATCGTCGATCTTGAGCACAGCGAGATCCACCTGTTCATCCGCACCCACTAACCGCGCTTTTTTTGTTCGTCCGTCGCTTAGTTGCACTTCGATTTGATCAACCTGATTGCCTTGCCTGTCGGTAACCACGTGATTGTTGGTGATGATATGACCCTCGTTGGTCACGATCACCCCAGAGCCGAGCGAATTCTGCACCAACGCTTCATCATTCGGGTTCCGGGATCTTCGTTGATTCGGGAAGAAAAACTCAAAGGGATCGAGTCCGTATTCTCGCCGAATCGCGATCTTCTTCGACGTTTTGACTGCCACAACAGACGGGACCACGCTTTTGACCAGCGTCCGCCGTTCCCGATTCAATGCCTCCAGCGATGCGACTTGTTTTGAGTCCACGCTCGGCTCCAATGCTAGCGTGTACTTTTCCGGTGTGCGCCCGGAGGGTAGCTTTAAGCCTCCGTGCTTAAGACGGTAGTCGTACAGCAGAGAAATTCCTGCGCTGACCACCAGGACAAAGAGCAAAAATTTGGCGAGATTTTTCATTAGCTAACATTAGAAAAAGTTCGTCCCTGTTGTTCGACAATCAGGCTGCGGAAACGTTGATTTTCGGGCCATTCCAGACGCGGATCTGCCTCGAAGATCGATATCGCAGCCGCGCGCGCGCGTCGCATTAAATCGGCATCAGTCTTCAGATTGCCGATCTTAAGCGCAGGCAGACCGCTTTGCGCCGTGCCCAGCAAATCGCCCGGACCCCGCAACTCCCAGTCAGCCTCAGCCACTTCGAAGCCGTTACCGGTTCTTTCCAAAACGGCGAGTTTTGCCGAGCCTTCCTTGGCCTGAGTCGAGGTGAGCAAAATGCAATACGATTTATGCTCTCCGCGGCCGATCCGCCCCCGAAGCTGATGCAATTGCGCCAGACCAAAACGCTCCGCGTTTTCAACCAGCATCACGCTGGCGTTGGGAACATCGACGCCGACCTCGAGCACAGTCGTGCTGATTAACACGTTCGTCTCGCCGCGCCGAAAGCCTTCCATAATCTGATGTTTTTCGACCGGCGCTATGCGGCCGTGAAGCAATTCGCAGCGAAACGGACGCAAACGTTCCCGCCACAACTGGTACTCCGCTGTTGCCGCTTTGACGTCCAATTTCTCGCTTTCGTCGATTAATGGATAAATCACGTAGAGTTGGCGACCTCTTTCCAGTTCAGTTCGCAAAAAGGTAAGAACTTCAGGCAGCTTGGAGTCATCACGCACGGCGGTGACGATCTTTCCCCGATTCCGCGGCATTTCATCGATTGTTGAAACGTCGAGGTCGCCGTAAATGGTCATAGTTAGCGTGCGCGGGATCGGTGTGGCGGTCATCACCAGCATGTCGGGAGCCGGTTCGCGCATCGCTAGTCTGGCGCGTTGGGCGACGCCAAACTTGTGCTGCTCATCGATGACAACGAGCCCGAGGTTCGAAAATGAAACGGATTCGTAGAGCAGCGCATGCGTTCCGACGATGATTTGTAGTTCGTGCATTCTGAATGGCACCTGCGCGGGACCAAACAACGAAAGAGGGCCACTCTCTTCCTGTCGCGCGCCTGTTCGCAGTGCAACGCGCACGCCCAGCGGATCGAGCCAGCGCCGCAGCACATCGTAGTGTTGTTCGGCCAGAATTTGCGTCGGCGCCATGAAGGCGGACTGATATCCGGCTTCAACCGCCAGAAGCATAGCTGCTATCGCGACTAAGGTTTTGCCTGAACCAACGTCGCCCTGTAGCAAACGATTCATTGGATGGCCAGCCGCCAGGTCGCGCCGGATTTCCGCATTCACTTTCTTCTGTGCACCGGTCAGTTCGAACGGAAGCGACTTCACAAATTTGTCGAATAATTCGCCTGACCCGCAGTGCGACTGGCCAATTCGAATCGACGAATCTGTGCGTCGCGAGGCGATGAGCATTTGCGTCGCAAAAAATTCAGAGAGGACCAAATGTTCGCGCGCGGAATCGCGTTGCTGCCAATCATCGGGGAAATGAATCGCGCGAATCGCCGCCGCGCGCGTCATGTCACCGTTCATCAGTGCGTCCGGCAAAAATGTTTCCAATCCCGCAGGCGCGGGATCATTCAAGAGCCGATAAATCATGCTACGCAACACGCGCTGCGATAGACCTTCCGTGGCGGGATAGATCGGCGTGATCCTGCGAAAATGAATTGATATTTCCTCATCGCTCTCGATGACCTCGAACTCCGGATGGTCCATGCAGATCCGTTTTCCTCGAAGACGGGGCTTACCAAAAACGACGAGGCGTTGCCCGGTCACAATCATCTTCTGCACGTAATGCAGGTTGAACCATCGGCAGACCAGAGGCTCACTGAGAGCGTTTGCCTCCGACTCCTGGAGCGTCGCTTCAAAAATTTTCTTCCATCCGCCAAAACGACGCAGCGAAGTTTTGATTACCTCGCCGCACAGACAAATCGGACTGTCGCTTTCCTCGCGCGGAAAATGCGGGAACTCGGTGCGATCTTCGTGCCGGCGCGGAAAATGAGTGAGCAAATCTTCTATCGTCTGAATCCCGAGACGCCGCAGTGCGAGGAGTTTCGGGCGTGGGATCCAACTCAGCTCCCCGAGCGGTTGCGAGATTTCGACGCTTCTAGCGGCTACTTGAGGTGATCGGTTAGCTGAGTTTATACCGTTCACTGTTTACCGATCATTGATCACAATCGCAGCGTTCCGCTGCGCGCACCGCTTCGATCTGCATGGAAACCAACGTTTCACCGCCATATTCATCCGCGCGAATTCGGAATGCGATATCCCAGGGTGGCGGCGGCAATTGATCCGCGACGCCGTTGAAATAAACCGCGCGGCGATGGCGATCGCCCTGACGCAAACGAAAGACGAGGTGCTTGTCGTTCACGATGCGCGGCGGCGCCACGGGCTCGATTTCGCGAGCAAAAAAAAGCGGCTGTGGATTTCCATTTCCAAACGGCTGCAACATTTCGTGCCAACGCAGAAACTCGACATTGATGTCCGTAAATGCCAACTCCTCGTCCAGGCGCAGAGAAGGTTGCAACGCTTCTTCCGAAAGAAGCTCGCGTGCGATGGTGCGAAATGCTTCGGCAAAGCGATGAAAATTTTCCTCGCGCACTGCGAGTCCGGCTGCCATTTCGTGTCCGCCGTATTTGTCGAGGCTGTTAGCGCAATGAGTCAGCGCCGCGACCATGTTCAGTCCTTCGATGCTTCGTCCGCTTCCCTTGCCGATTCCGTTCTCGTCGAAACCGATCACAATTGCTGGTCGATGATATTTTCGGACAATTCGCGACGCCACGATGCCAAGCACCCCTGGATGCCACGCGCGGCCGGCGGCAATGATGGCTGCATCACGAGCAGCGTCGAAATGAGCCTCGATCTGCTCTGTCGCTGCATCAAAGATTTGGTGTTCCACGTCCTGCCGTTCCCGATTGTTTTGATCGAGTTCTGCCGCGAGCGCCGTTGCTTCGCTTTCGTCATGTGTAAGCAGGAGCCGCAAGGATTTTTCCGCCGTGCTCAAACGCCCTGCAGCGTTCAACCGAGGGCCGAGCCGGTAACCGATGTCGTCTGGCAAGATCGGCGGGTGGACTCCGGCAATTTGCATTAATCTCCTGAGGCCGATGCGCGACGTGCGGGCGATTTCTAGGGAACCGCGCTGCACGAGAACACGGTTCTCGCCAGCTAGCGGCACGATGTCTGCCACCGTGCCGAGCGCCACGAGATCGAGCTTCGATTTCAAATCGAAGCCGGGCAGTGGCCGCGTCTTCAACAGTGCGTGACAAACTTTGAAGACGATCCCGACACTGCAAAGATATTCCGTACCGCACGGCGCTGTTTTTGGATTCACAATTGCAACGCAATCTGGCACCTCCGACTTCGGCTCATGATGATCCAGGATGATCACATCCACTTCGCGCTTGTTAAGATCCGCAACCTCAGCCACTGACGACGTGCCGCAATCGACCGCAATCAGTAGTTGCGGCCGATGTTTTTCGATACACCGTTCGATGCTTTCACGGCTCAAGCCATAGCCCTCCTCCATGCGCAATGGCAAAAACAGCTCCGGCGCGCCGCCATAAGCGCGCAATATTTCATCCAGCAGCGCCAATGAAGTCACGCCATCCACATCGTAGTCGCCAAAGAGCACGATGCGTTCGCGTCGATCGAGGGCAGCGAGAATTCGCGAAACCGCAGCGCGTATTTGCGGCAGCAAAAACGGATCGCTCAGCGAGCTAAGGCGTGGGCGCAGGAAGTTCTCAACTTCCTCTGAGCAGCGAAACCCTTTTCGTGAAAGTAGCCGCGCGATGCATTCGGAGTCGCAAATTTCACTCCATGCGATAGCGCCGCCATTCACCTCCTCGCGCGACGCCAAAATCCAACGGCTTTGCCGCGCAAAGCTGGGACGCGGCTCTGCATCCACCAACTTGTCTTCAACGCGGCTTTGCACCGATCAGTTTATTCGCCTGCATGTTCTTGACAAGATATCAGCCAGCTCTCGAGACGAGCTCGCGATCACGCTCGACAAAGCGCGATTTTCACTGCAAAAAAGCACCATGATCAAAGCGTTATCAATTGTCTTTATCAGCGTCGCAGCGACAGTTGTCGGCGGCTGCGCTAACAATCCTTTCGGCGTTACAACGTCAGAATCTCCCGCCGCGCAGCGAGATTACGAGCTGTTGTCGGGAACCTGGCAATTGACTCGCGGAGTGGTCAACGGAAAGGCCGTACCGGCAAGTGTGGCGCGAAACACGATTCTCATCACTGATCGCAATACGTTCCGATTCCCGAAGGCCAACAGCGTTGGGACGCATTCCGCTGGACACTTCACGATCAATCCGAATACCACACCCAAACAAGTGGACTCAATTGCAGACGGTGGACCTAATGCCGGTCAAGTAAGCCGCGGGATTTATGAGATTCCCGACCCGACTCACCAGCGCGCTTGCTTTGGCCCGCCGGGTGGTCCGCGTCCGACAGAGTTCAAGTCGTCTCCGGGAAGCGGACGGACTCTGCAGTACTGGAAGAAAATTGGGCCGGTGCCATCACGTTAAAATTCGGGACATCTGGCCAACCTTCTGGCGTGCGCACTGCCTGCCCGCGCGTGTGCGGGCGTCGTCGCGTCGCGTTTCTAAACACGCACAGTTGCTTGTGACGCCACAGCGAAAATGAGACTCATCCGCTGGATTGCGCTCCCCTGCTTTTTTCTTGTGCTCGTTTATGGCGTGTCGCCGTACTTTTCATTCTGGCGATTGACGAAAGCCTTGCGATCCGGTGACAGCGCCGCGGTCAGTTCGCACGTCGATTTTCCCGCTGTTCGAGCATCATTGAAGAAGCAACTCGTTATGCGATTTGCTAGTGCCACGGCTTCTCATAAGCGATGGGCGAACTTGGGGCCGACGCTGATCGACGTGATCGTCGACGCCTATGCCACACCCGACGGAATCGCTGCGCTTCTTTCCAATCCGGGAGCGTTGAAAAACCTTCAAACTCCGCGCCATTTCCGGTTCTCCAGTGGTAAGCCCGAAGACTGGTCAAAAGTAAAATATGCGTTCTTCACAGGGCCACGCAGCTTTGTCGTCGAACGAGAGGGAATAAAGCTGAAGTTTCGTTTTACAGGCGTAGGCTGGCTAATCAATGATCTCGATCTCGGTTTGGCCGAGGTCAAGCATTAACTCGTGCAGCGAAACTCATTCGCTAAATCGCATTCTGTATCGCGCTATACGAGGCTGAACACGAAATCTCGTTTTGAAAAAAAGCCATGCTTTGCGCAGAGTTTCGCGAACGTTCGCAGCCCTTCCTTTTCTTTTTCTCCAAAACTGAATAGGAGATTTTCGCGGTAATAGCGAAACAAGAATTGTTGATCGAGTTTTGGGTGATCGGGACCAGGAACACCGGCTATGAGTTTTGCAATCAGGCCCTCAAGGTCGGTGAAATTTTCATCGCGCAAGGCGCGCAAGCGGTTCGCGATCTGTTTTGCATCCACGACTTCAGGTCGAATCAACCAGAGTGCATAAACGAATGGAAAGCCGGTGAGTCTCTTCCATTGCTCGCCGAGATCCCAAAATTGAACTTCACCTGCGTGATTTTGGCGAAAGCGAATCGCTTGATCACCGATCAGTAGCTGTGCGCGAGAACCGGAAGCTAATTTGCCAACTGCAGGAGAGACGCGCGCGCCATTCTGAACCAGGCGGGGGTTCAGTCGTAACTCTGCAAGCAAGCAGCGCAGGAGATTGACGGCGGTTTGCGATGCAGGATCGAGTTCAATTTCTTCGACATCGGAAATTCGGCCGCGATGTGCGACGACGACGCTGTAAACCGATCCATCGGATGAAATCGAAACGTCGTCCACGATCTGGTAGATTGGATTCCGCAGAAATTCGAAACTAGAAACCAGCGCGATGTCGAGTTCGCCGTTAGCAAGTCGCTGGCATAACGCAGCGGGATGATCCAACTCGACGTCACCAGGCCAGCCGCGAATGAGCGGATGGGCGTTGAGATATTTTACGCAGCCGATTCGCAGGGAAGTCACGTCGGTCGATTTGTACGGCGTTTCTGTAAACTCCGAAAGCTTTCGCGAGCTGACACAGACGCCCTACAGCTCGCGCCCACCATTCACGCGCAGGCCAGCTCAGCAGGCGCAGAGGCGGATCTTTCGGCAGACGAGCGCGAGGATATGTGGCGATAGTGACTGTCGCGCTGGACCGGCTCACGACCGGCTTCACGAATCGCGCGCTCGAGCGCGGCTACGGTCTGTTGCTGCGGCGTGGTTGCGCCAGCCATGTGGAAGATTTTTTCCTCTAGAATTGTGCCGTGCAGATCGTCCACGCCATAGCTGAGCGACACCTGTGCGAGAGGCAACCCCAGGCTGACCCAATAAGCGGTCAAATGATCAATGTTGTCCAAGAAAATTCGGCTTACCGCCAGATTGCGAAGTTGTTCGAATGCAGAGGCGCGCTTTATGTGGGCGAGGATCCCATGGGATTGGGAGGGTTCGAACGCAAAAGGAACAAAGCCAGTGAAGCCGCTCGTTTCGTCTTGTAATTCGCGAAGGTGGCGCAAGTGATCCACCCGATGAGCCAGTGTCTCGATATGGCCGTAGAGCATGGTGCAGGTGCTACGACAGCCCATGGAGTGCCAGGTGCGATGCACATCCAGCCATTCGGCGGCAGTTTCCTTGCCGCGGCAGATTTGATCGCGCACAACCGGATCGAAAATCTCCGCCCCGCCGCCTGTGATTGAGCCAAGCCCCGCTTCACGAAGAATTTCCAGTGTATCGCCGATCGGCATCCGGAAAATGCGTTGAGCCAGGTGGCGGACTTCGATCGCGGTAAAAGCCTTGATGTGAAGATCGGGATCAAGTGCGCGTAACTCGCGTAAGAGGTCGAGATACCAATCCTTTTTCAAGCTGGGATGCAGTCCGCCGACCATGTGCACTTCAGTGACTCCGAGGTTAAGGGCCTCTCTTACAACCCGGATAATTTCCTCAATCGCGTACTCAAAGGCGTGCGCATCGCGTTTCTTGGCGGCAAAAGCACAGAACTGGCACGATAGCACACAGATATTGGAGTAATTGATGTACCGGTTGTGGATGTACGTGGCGGAGTTGCCGTTCTTGCGCTCGCGCACGACGTTCGCGATCATTCCAAGGGCGTTGAGATCATTCGCGCCATAGAGCGTCAGAGCGTCCGCCTCTGAAATGCGCTGCTGCGCCTCAACTTTTTCAGCGATCGGCCTAAGTTCTTTCGGAATAAGCTGGTAATTCATGCGTGGGTTGAGGGTAGCGCTTCGGCAGCCAAGCATGCACAGGCTGCTTGTGGCTTGCAACAAAAACCGTGGCTACGAATGTAGTGCAGGGTAAATTTGTCGAGTTGCCATTTTTCTTACAAACCTTGTCTTGTGCGAACGTCTAAGTGACCGATGCCTGGCAACGATCGAGGAAACCGAGCAAAATCGGAAGAAGACGCTGACGACTTGCGGCTCATGCAGCTGGTCGGTAGAGGCGATACCGGCGCATTCGAGCAGCTCATCGAAAAACATCAAGCTCTGGTGGCGGGGACAGTGGCGCGCATGCTGGGCAGTAACTCGGACGTAGAAGACATCGCGCAGCAGGTCTTTATCCGAGTTTGGAAAAGCGCGCGCCGATACGTCCCCCGCGCCAAATTCACCACGTGGCTGTTGAAAATTACGCGCAACCTGGTTTTTAACGAGATGCGCCGTACGAAGCGACGCGCGCATGTTCCGCTTCAGTCGGAACCGGGCGCAGAGGATCCCCCTGTCAAGGATGAGATGAATCTCGCGCCGGATGCGTCCCTTTTGGAGACGGAACTTCAGCGGACGATTGAGCAAGCAATTTTGCAGCTGCCGGAAACGCAGCGAATGGCGCTGGTGCTGCGCAGATATGAACAGCTTAGTTATGAGCAAATTGCCGAGGTCCTCGATCTCTCTGTTCCCGCTGTAAAAAGCGTGCTCTTTCGCGCGCGATCCGAACTCCGCTCCAAGCTGAGTAAGTATCTCACCTGAGCAGGAAGGCTCGGTCGCTTTCGTTAGCGCTCGATCACACGGCCGCGGACGCGCTTGATCTGCGCATGATGAGTGAGCACATGGACATGTCCGTCGCTCCCGCGGAAAAATGCGCTCAAAATCCAACTAACGATGCTGATGACGATCGCGCCCCAGAACGCACTCCAAAAGCTATCCACATGGAACCCGACCACCACGCTCGGCACTACCAGCAACAACAGACCGTTCAGGATGAGAATAAAAAAGCCGAGCGTCACGAGAATAAGCGGCGCACTGAGGATTAACAGGAAAGGGCGAACAAACGCGTTGAGAATGCCGAGCAAAAGCGAGGCACCGATCAATGCTGCGACAGTGTCATAACGGATTCCGTGGATGACCGAGGAGGCAACCATCACGGCAATCGTTGTGACAGCCCAGCGGAATACGAAATGTTTCATGCGAAGATGTAGTTACGATTCTGCACCGAACACGCCCGAGAAACAACTTGCCAATCATCGGTTGCGCGTTAAACGGATTGAAATCATCAAACCAAACTAAATCTGTGCCGAAAAAGAAGAAAACTGTCCAAGCCGACACTGCCAGCGGCGGTCCGCCGGAAGCAGGCGGATCACCTACCGAAATGAAAATCAAAAAAGAGCCCGCCGTCCGTCGGACGTCGAGGCCAAAAAGCGCAACCCCGCGCCAGAAAAGTGTGACTGCAGCGAAAGCAAAAATTTCAATGCCTCCTGAAGCGGGAACAGCAGCCGAACTCCCAGACGAAACAATTCGTCTCCGCGCTTATTTCATCTCCGAACGCCGGCGCAGGTTTGGTTTGCCCGGTGACGCGGAATCCGATTGGCTCGAGGCGAAGCGACAACTGCTTTCGGAGACTGGTCGCCGCTGACGTGAGAAGATCAGCAGCAGACACGATGGATAAGGCTCTGGCCGATTTAGCGCAAGCTCTGCGAGAACGCCTGGCAGTGATTCGAGACGAGCAAAGCCGTCGTGACGAAGAAAAGCACCTCGCACGATTGCGCGCCATCTCTGAAAAGATCGAGAAGTTCCAAGCGGCGCTTCCACGGCCAGTCGATCCCCAGCTGGCGCATTACCTTCAGCGCAAAAGTTTTGATAAGGCGCTGGAATATTTAGAAACCAACTGTAGGGACGGTCTGTAAGCGCCAATCCCATCTCGCGCGGATTCTAGTCGACCCTCATAGTGCGCCGCTACAGATCAGCGCGAATACAGCTCGACGATGAGCTGCTCGTTCACGATCGGCTGCATTTCTTCTCGCGATGGGATTCGGGCGACCTTGCCACTGAGCGTGTCGCGATCGACAGTGAGCCAGTCGGGCACGGGAACAATTTGGGTTAGATCAAGATTACGCAGCACCAGTTGCCGGGATTTTGGCTTGTCTTTGATCGTGATCTCGTCGCCCGCCTTTACATTGTAAGAAGCAACATTCACGCTGCGCCCGTTCACGAGCACGTGGCCGTGCGACACCAGCTGACGAGCAGCGCTGCGGGTGTTAGCAAGGCCAAGTCGGTAAACGACATTATCAATACGCGTCTCCAATAGTTGAAGAAGTGTTTCACCTGTCACACCGCGCTTCTGCAGCGCCTTCTCGAAAATCCTCCGAAACTGCCGCTCGAGAAGCCCATATTGATAGCGCAGCTTCTGTTTTTCGCCGAGCGCAATCGCGTACTCCGATTGTTTGCGCCGGGAACCTCTCGGGCCGTGCATGCCGGGCGGATAATTTTTCCGCTCCAATGCCTTGGAGGAACCGAAAATCGGCACACCGTAACGCCTGCTTACTTTGGTTTTTGGTCCTGTGTATCTAGCCATTGGGTTCGTAAAGTCGTTAAAGCGTTAAGCGGAATCCTACACGCGGCGTTGTTTCGGCGGACGACAACCATTGTGCGGCACGGGAGTGACGTCACGGATGACGGTGAGATCGAGCCCGACTGCCTGCAGCGCTCTCACGGCGGATTCACGTCCGGCTCCCGGCCCTCTTACCAAAACTTCCACTTCTTTCAGCCCGTGGCCCATGGCCTGGCGAGAGGCGTCCTGCGCAACCATCTGTGCTGCGTAAGCCGTGCTCTTGCGCGAACCTTTGAAGCCCACTTTTCCGGCGCTCGACCATCCAATCACGTTCCCTTTCATGTCAGTGATCGTAACGATTGTGTTGTTAAAGGTCGAAAGCACATGGGCGATCCCTGAATGAACGTTCTTGCTGCCTTTGGCTTTAACAATCTTCGGCTTGTCGACGTCATCCGTCGCGAGTGAGAGGCTCTCCGCAGCGCCCGCGGCAGGGGCTGGTTGTTCTTTCTTTTGCCTTGCAGGCTTTTTCGCAGACTTGGCTGCGTCAGCTTTTGATGCTGCTACCTTCTCGCCCTCGCGAGAATCCGCCGGAGTCGCGGTTTGCTTCGGCTCCTTCTCCTTTGGTTCTTCTGGAGTTGGATCGGTCGGACTGTTCGGCTCAGCCATAATTCTAATGAGTCACTTAAACTTTGCCGGCTTTGGCTTCCGGATTGCGGATCACGCCGACGGTCTTACGCGGTCCTTTGCGCGTCCGGGCATTCGTTGAAGTGCGTTGGCCGCGCACAGGCAAGCCCTTCCGGTGACGGATGCCGCGATAACTATTGATCGCTTGCAGACGTTTCAAGTTACCTTGCACGTCGCGGCGCAGATCGCCTTCAATTTTGATCTTGTTATTCGTGATTGCGTGAATGATTTCGTTCAACTGCTGCGGCGTAAGGTTTTTCGCGCGAAGGTTTGGGTCAATGTTAGTCTGCTCGAGAATGCGCCTCGCCGTGCTAAAGCCGATTCCGTAGATATAAGTCAGCGATGCCTCGATGCGCTTGTCTGCTGGAATTTCAACTCCGAGTAATCTTGGCATAACTAATCACTAATCACGTTCCACGGATCACCCTTGCCTTTGTTTGTGCCGCGGGTTCTTGCAGATCACGCGCACGACATTCTTGCGTTTCACGATCCTGCAACTCGCACAAAGTCTTTTTACTGATGGTCGTACTTTCATAATCTGCGAAATAGACAACAGCGGGGGCCACCGCGTTATCATTTTTGGCGATAAGTAATTCGCCCCTTCGACAAATCGTAAGGTGAAATCTCTAGCATAACTTTGTCACCTGGCAAGATCCGAATGAAGTGCAAACGCATTTTCCCGGAGATATGCGCCAGAACACGATGGCCATTAGCCAGTTCAACCCTGAACATGGTATTGGGCAGCAACTCGACCACTTTGCCCTCTACTTCAATTGCGTCTTTGCGCGCCATGTCAGAATTTCAGGCTCATCCTTCGTAATCAGGACCGTGTGCTCGAAGTGCGCCGAAGGCATGCCATCTGCCGTTCGCACCGTCCACCCATCATCAAGCAATCGTACTTCGGACGTGCCAATGTTGATCATCGGCTCAATTGCCAGCGTCATCCCTGCTTTTAACTTTGGACCGCTGCCGCGCTTGCCGTAATTGGGAATCTGCGGTTCCTCGTGCATTTTTCGTCCCACACCGTGCCCAACAAATTCGCGCACGACTGAGAAACTAAAGCGCCGCGCTTCATCTTCGATTTCAGCGCAAATGTCACCCACCCGCCGACCTTCGCGGGCGACGCTGATCGCGTGTGCGAGCGCATCTTCCGTAACGCGCAGCAGCTGATCCGTCCGTTCATCAATGATTCCAGCTGGGACAGTCGTGGCGTTATCGCCCACCCAGCCATCCTGGATAATGCCGATGTCCAGCTTTACAATGTCGCCGTACTGAATTCGCCGTTGGCTACCGATGCCGTGCACCACTTCGTCATTCAGCGAGATGCAAATGTTTCCAGGAAAAACGCGGTGCCCGAGCCGGTAACCGAGAAATGCGCTCTTCACGCGGGCCTCACTCATGAAATCCGCTGCCGCTTCGTCGACTTCTTTGGTCGTAATCCCTGGGCGAACCAGGTCGCGGACCCGGTCCAGGATATCGCTGGCCGTGCGACACGCCTGCCGCATCTTCTCAATTTCTCTGCCGTTCTTAATCGGAATCACGTCGCGCTTTTGCCCTCAATCAATCGCGAAATGTCGGCAAATACCGCTTCGCGATCACGGTTACCGTCGATCCGATGCAAGATCGACATTTTTTGATAAAAGGATGCCAGCGGTTCGGTTTTGGTGTGGAATTCTTGCAAGCGTGTTTGCAACACGCCCAGATCATCGTCATTGCGGCGCACCAATGGACCATCGCAGTAAGGACATACAGGCCGATTGGCAAACTGCGCGCTCGATGAGCTCGTGGTAAAACCGCATTCGCCGCATTGAAGCCGGCCCGCAATACGATCACGAACTGTCTCCTCCGACACTTCGAGCCAGATCACCAAATCCAAGGCCGTTCGTAACCTTGCTAACATTGCATTCAAACTCTCGGCCTGCAGCAGCGTGCGAGGGAAACCATCGAAAACGAACCCGTGGCTGCCATGCAAACGCAACCAATCCTCGATCAATTCAATGATGATCTTATCCGGGACCAGACCGCCGCTTCGGAGCACTTCAGCGGTCTCCTGTCCAAGGGGTGTCCCCAGATCTCGTTCACGGCGCAAGATAGCGCCCGGTGAAGTGACGGGAATGCCGAAGTGACGCGTAATCAATTCAGCCTGGGTCCCTTTGCCGGAACCGGGCGGACCAAGAAGCACAAGCCGCCTTTTCACCTATCGCCCGTAAAGAAAAATGGCGACCCCAGCGATCACGAGCACTGCGATCCCTACATACAGCCACATCAGCGTTCCACCTGCTGCTGCCTCGCCCCGAGCATACGAAGCGCGGTCAAATGAACGTCCGCGAATCCGGCCTTTTCGCAAAAAGCCGTCGTAGTGTCGCTGAATCAGGTGTGTCTCCACTTGCCGCATTGTATCCAGCATGACGCCCACAATGATCAACAAACTGGTGCCGCCAAAGAATTGGGCCGTGATCATGGGTACATTCAATCCCTGGCTAAGAAGGCTTGGCACAACTGCTATGACCGTCAAAAAAATCGCGCCGGCAAACGTGAGTCGCGTCATCGTGAAATCAAGAAAGTCGGCAGTCGGTTTTCCCGGCCGGACGCCAGGAATGTAACCGCCGTATTTCTTTAGATCGTCCGCGATTTGAGTCGGTTGAAACTGTGTGGCAACCCAGAAATAACTAAAAAAGAAAATCATTGCCGCCAGAGCAACGTAATGAGGCCAGCCCGTGGAAAGCGCGCTGGCGATCCGCGCGGCTGTAGGGCTGTTTCGAAAGCCGTACTGAACAATCGTCGCTGGAAAGAGAAGTAGTGCCCAGGCAAAGATGATCGGCATCACACCGGCGTAATTCACTTTCAAAGGCATGTATTGCGTCTGGCCGCCGTACATTTTGCGGCCCACCACCCGCTTGGCATACTGAACGGTGATCTTTCGTACCCCTTGCGTGATCGTGATCACCGCGGCAATGACGATGATCAAGAACAACACTAGCAATACAAGGACCATCGGATTTACCTGGCTTGATCCAGTTTGCGCAGAAGGCACAAAGGTCTTCCACGCCTGCGCGAGCGCGGCCGGCAAGCGCGCGACAATTCCAATCGTGATGATCAGGGATATCCCGTTGCCAATACCCCGCTCGGTGATTTGATCGCCCAGCCACATCAGCAAAAGAGTGCCGGTCGTCAGGGATATCACTGTTACGATTCGAAATTTCCACCCGAGATCGTCCACCAGCGGAATTCCCAGGTTCCGGATGGTATCCGTAATGCCCGGCAGCATGGTGTGATACGATTCAGGGTGCTGAAACGAGAGCGCCAGCAGGTAACCTTGAAAAATGCACAGCCCGACCGTGGTATAGCGCGTTAACTGCATGATCTTTTGCCGACCGCCGTCTTCACGTGCCAGCCTGCCAAGCTGTGGAATGACTGCAGTGAGCAACTGCATCATGATCGAAGCGCTGATGTACGGCATGATCCCTAACGAAAAGACCGCGCAATTTTCGAGCGCGCCGCCACTGAACAGGTTAAACAGCGCCGCCAAACCGCCGCCGGTGCGCTGAGTCAGTGATGTGCGAAACCATTCTTGCAAAACGGCCTGGTTAACTCCTGGGGTTGTGATTGCAGCTCCGAGACGCACAACCACGATTATCGCCAGCGTAAACAAAATACGCCGGCGCAGTTCTGGTATTTTGACTGTGTTTAGAAACGCCGAGACCATCCGCTAAATCTGGAACATCGGGTGCCGAGAAGCTAGCTTTCTCGCGATGCTTTCTTTTTCCCACGCGACTTCACTTTCACCGACGGCTTCCAGGTCGATTTTTTCTTCGTTCCCGCCTGCGAGGCAGGTTCAGCAAATGCTTCTCCGGAGGGGATCTCAGCTTGATCGCTCTCACTGATTGCACCTGATTTCCGTTCTCGTCCCGCGCGCAGTGTAATCGTTCCCCCAGCCTTCTCGATTTTCTCCCGTGCTGTGGCGCTGACCTTATCGGCTTCCACCTTCAGGCCGTGCTTCAATTCACCATCGCCAAGGATTTTTATTCCGGCGAAATGGCCTCGGACAAGATTCGACTCGCGTAGCACTTGTTCGTTTATCACGACTCCGCCTTCAAATGCATTGAGGTCGTCGATATTGACAATCGCGTAATGCTTGTGAAACGCCGCATTATTGAATCCCCGCTTCGGCAACCGTCGAATCAGCGGCATCTGCCCACCTTCGAACCCAAGCCGAATGCTCCCGCCCGAGCGGGCCTTCTGCCCTTTATGCCCTTTGCCGCTGGTTTTCCCGTGCCCTGAGCTTTCGCCGCAGCCCAACCGCTTGACGCGATGTCGCGCACCAGGACGCGGCCGCAAGTTATGAAGACGCATCATTTCGCTCTCCCTTTCCATCACCGGACTGGATTCCGCGCACTTTAAAAATTTCGTCCCTACGGCGAAGTGATCGTAGCGCGACAATCGTCGCCTTTACGACGTTAGCGTGATTACTTGATCCGAGTGACTTCGCCAGCACGTCGCGAATGCCGGCCGCTTCGGCTACGGCTCGCACGCCTCCGCCAGCAATAATGCCGGTGCCCGGCGACGCCGGCCGCAGGAGCACTCGCGCTCCATCGAATTCGCCGATCACTTCGTGAGGAATGGTGTTTTCGTTCAATGAAACTTTTTCCATCGCTTTGCGCGCTGCTTCTGAGGCTTTTCGAATAGCCTCGGAGACTTCGTTGGCCTTGCCAAATCCGCACCCCACTTTTCCATCGTGATCTCCAGCAACGATCAACGCGCTGAAGCTAAAACGTCGGCCGCCCTTCACGACCTTGGCACAGCGATTGATAAAGACGACTTTCTCCGTCGTATCGCCTTTTGCCGCAGGGGTTTTATCCGGCCTGCGCGAGTCTGGTCGTCTTCGTGAAGAAGTTGTTTGAGCCATGAATTAGAACTTTAACCCGGTTGCGCGTGCAGCGTCCGCTAATGCCTTTACTTTTCCGTGATAAAAAAAACCCCCCCGATCAAAAACGACACGCTCGAGTTTCTTCGCCAGCGAACGTTCCGCGATTGCCTTGCCGATCAATTCTGCCGCAGCCTGGTTTGCACGCATTTTTTTTCCGTCGAGCAATGAGCGCTCTGTAGTCGACGCGGCGGCCAGCGTCCGTCCGGCATCATCATCGATCACTTGAGCGTAAACGTGCTTGCCAGAAAAATGAACTGCCAGCCGCGGTCGTTGCGCTGTACCTGCGACTCTCTTCCTGATCCTTTGGTGAACACGCTTCCGCGCTGCCTTGCGACTCGTCGCCATACCTATTGAACCGTCTTGCCCTCTTTGCGACGAATCTGCTCACCCGCGTAGCGCACCCCTTTGCCCTTATATGGTTCTGGAGGGTAAAACTGACGAATGTCCGCCGCCACCTGGCCGACCAGTTTCTTGTCAACGCCTTGGATCGTAATTTTCGTGTTATCCGTGACCGTGATTTTGATGTCTTTCGGAATCGAAAATGGAACCGGATGCGAGAAGCCGAGGCTCAAGTTGAGGATCGATCCCTGCACCGCAGCCCTGAAACCGACGCCTTCGATTTCGAGTTGTTTGGTGAACCCTTCACTTACTCCCTGCACCATATTATGGACAAGACTGCGTGAAAGACCGTGTAATGCCTTTGCGCTTCGCGTTTCTGCTCCTCGCACCACTGATATGCGGTTGTCTTTCACGCTTGCCGTGATATCGCGCGGGAGTCTCCACTGAAGTTTCCCCTTCGGCCCTTCCACCGAAACCGCTCCGTCACCGTCAATGTTTACTTTGACCTTGTCGGGGATCTCGACCGCTTTGTTTCCAATTCGTGACATAAATTTACCACACGTACGCCAGCAGTTCCCCGCCGAGCTTTTGTTTTCTCGCTTCGCGTCCTGACAAAATGCCGCGCGAAGTGGACAGAATTGCCAGACCCATTCCACCAAGGACCCGCGGAATTTCGTCCGCGCTAACGTATCGGCGCAATCCCGGGCGGCTCACCCGCCGCAACCCTGCGATGGCGCTCGAACGGTTAGCGAGCTTGTTCGTGATCTTGATCTGTGGATGCGCCGCGCTCGTGTCAATCAAGTAGTCCGTGATGTAACCTTCATCTTTCAAGACGCGCGCGATCTCAGCCTTAATTTTTGAGTAGGGAACCAGCACTTCCGGCTTCTGCGCCCGCGTCCCGTTACGGAGACGCGCGAGAAAATCGGCAATGGGATCAGTAATAGTACTCATGAGAATCAGGCGGCTTGCGCGGCGGGTTTCTTTGCCCGGTCGCTAAACGGCATCCCCATCTCGCTTAAAAGCGATTTGGCTTCCTCGTCGGTGCGTGCCGTGGTGACGATTGTAACATCAAATCCGATGTTGCGCTTGATTTTGTCGAGTTCTATCTCAGGGAAGATCGACTGGTCCGAAACTCCCAGAGTATAGTTCCCGTGGTTGTCAAAACAACGCGGAGACACGCCACGAAAGTCACGAATGCGCGGGAGAGCAGCTTTGATGAAGCGCTCGAGAAATTCGTACATACGCTCTCCCCGTAAGGTCACCTTCGCGCCAATCGCCTGATCTTTGCGTAGTTTGAAATTGGAGATGCTTTTCTTCGCCAGAGTTTCCACTGGACGCTGGCCCGTAATCAACGCGAGTTCCGCTTTGGCCTCTTCCAGCGCTTGTTTCACGTCCGATTGCGAGCCGATCGAGGTGTTAATAACTACCTTCTCGACCTTCGGAATTTGGTGAACGTTTTTGTAGCCGTGCAGTTTTTGCAGCGCCGACATAACCCGCTCCTTGTAATAGCGATGAAATTCGTTTTCCATAAGCTGGGAGCTAGCGCTTCTTGTTCTTTTTCGCTTTCGACTCTGCAGCTTTCACCGGTTTCGCATCGCGCTCGATCAATTTCACATTCGAAATATGAATTGGGCCTTCGCGCTCGGCGATCTTGCCGCTCGGATTGTCCTGTGATTTCCGCAGATGTTTCTTGATAATGCGTACACCTTCGACCAAAACGCGCTGCTTCCCCGGAAACACCGCCAGGATTCTGCCTGAGGAGCCGCGGAAATTCCCGGAGACGACTTCAACTTGGTCGCCTTTTCTAACGTGACACTTCATTCGGTTCATAGCACTTCCGGGGCAAGCGAGACGATTTTCATGAAGTTGCGCTCACGCAATTCGCGCGCAACGGGGCCGAAAATGCGTGTGCCGCGCGGATTCAAATCTTTATCGATAATAACGATCGCGTTGTTATCAAAGCGAAGCAGAGAACCATCCTCACGTCGGATCGGTTGTTTCGTGCGGACGAGAACTGCACGCACCACTTCGCCCTTCTTTACTGTTCCGGTGGCGCTCGCTTCCTTTACGTTCGCAGTGATGACATCACCGATCCCGGCGTAACGGGTCGCTTTACCTATCACGCCAATCATGGTCGCCATGCGCGCGCCGCTGTTGTCTGCCACATCTAATCTGGATCGAAGTTGTATCATCGAAATCCTCCCTCTTCGTCTTACTGTATCCTTGCACCTGCGTCCGCAGCTATTTTCGGACGACCTCCACTAGACGCCATCGCTTCAACTTGCTCAGTGGCCGCGTCTCCATAATGCGAACAGTGTCGCCGGTCTTCGCCTGATTCTCCTCATCGTGCACATAAAATCTTTTCATTTGTTTGACAATTTTGCCAAACTTGGGGTGCGGCACACGCGTGACCGTTCTCACTACAATTGTCTTGTTCATGCTGCTGGAAATCACTTCACCGGTTCGTGTCTTGCGTGCACTACGGTTCACCGGCGCGGATTGCGGCGAAGCTGGTGACGGGAGTGGTTGATCTTGCTCGGCCATAACTCTACTTACTCGCAGTCTGTTTGGCGCGCTGCGACAGCACTGTTTCGAGCCTGGCAATATCGCGCCGCAGCAACCGCAACCTGCTTGGCTGCTCAAGCTGGCCACTTTGCTGTTGCAACCGCAGGTGGAGACTTTCCTGGCGCAAGTCGCGTCTCTTGGTCAGCAATTCGTCCGTGGTCAGCTCAGTGAGTTCTTTCATTTTCATCGTTCTCAAGCGGCCCTGACATGATGTCGTGTAAGAAACTTCGTGCGCACCGGCAACTTGTCCGCGGCAAGACGCAGAGATTCGCGTGCGATCGATTCCGGCACGCCGTCCAACTCAAACAAAATGTTGCCGGGGCGCACTGTCGCGACCCAGTACTCGGGTTGGCCTTTGCCCTTGCCCATACGCGTTTCCGGTGGACGCGAGGTCACAGATTTATCCGGGAAAATACGGATCCACAGTTTACCCTTGCGTTTCATATTGCGAGTGAGCGCGACGCGCGCGGCTTCGAGCTGCGTGTTGGTGATCCAGGCGCGTTCCAATGTCTGCAAACCGAACTCGCCAAAATCGATTTTTAGATTGCGCGAAGCCGTTCCCTTTCGGCTTCCTCGCTGGGTCTTTCGATACTTCACGCGTTTTGGCATTAACGGCATAAATTTTCTCCTTAGACTTCAACCTGCTCGTGTGCGGGTGGCGGCGGCGGTGCGACTGGCTGAGGCGCTGGTTCTTCCTTTTTACAAATCCAACATTTCACGCCGATCTTACCATAGACCGTGTTTGCTTCCGCGAACCCGTAATCAATCGGCGTGCGCAAGGTATGCAGCGGGATTTTTCCCTCTCGATACCATTCCGAACGCGAAATCTCCGCGCCATTGAGCCGGCCAGAGCACCGCAGCCGAATTCCCTCGGCGCCAAAGTCCATCGCGGTCTGCACGGCTTTTTTCATTGCGCGGCGATAAGCAATTCGCCGCTCGATCTGTAACGCTACATTTTCTGCGACAAGCTGAGCATCAAGTTCCGGCGTTTTGATTTCCTGAATATCGATCTTGACCTGTTTGCCCTCGGCCATCTTGGAAATTTCTTCCGTCATTTTTTCGATCTCCGCCCCCTTTCGTCCGATCACAATCCCCGGACGGGCGGTGTGAATGGTCACGCGAATTGAGTTCCATGCCCGTTCGATCACAATTTTCGATACCGCCGCAAATTGCAGCTTCTTCTTCACGTAATTGCGAATCTTCAGATCGCTATGCAAAAATGACGGGAATTCTTGCGGCAACGCATACCAGCGCGAGCGCCAGTCTCGGTTTACACTCAGCCGAAACCCGGTTGGATTCACTTTTTGTCCCATAAATTATTTCTTCCTATTTGCGTTCTGCGTTGGCTTTGGGGCTTTTTTTCCGGCGCCGCCACTGCACTTTCTATAGCCTCACTCTTCGTCTGTTTCTTTGTAGCCTTGTTTTCCTGTTTCCGTTTCGCTTTTCGCGTTTCTCGCGTCTCGATTGAAATTTCGTCCGATAGAACAATGCGAATGTGACTGGTACGCTTCAAAATCCGGCTGGCACTGCCCCGCGCGCGCGCCATGATTCGCTTCAAAGTTGGGCCTTCACCGACAATCGCCTCTTTCACAACTAACCCATCCGGTTTCAGGTTGGCATTATTTTCTGCATTGGCGATTGCGCTCTTCAGCGTCTTGCTAATCAAAAATGCCGCCTTCTTCGGCGTGAAAGCTAGCAAATCGAGTGCTGCCGAAACCGGCAGACCCTGGATCTCACGCGTGACTTCGCGCGCTTTATACGGCGAAATCCGCGCATACTTATGTATCGATCTAACTTCCATTTATCTTAAACTCCTATTGGGTTGTGCATCCACCTGGAGCCGGTCCCCAACTTTTATTCTTTCCTTGCTTGAATTCATTTCCTGAATCACCGCACCACAAATCTTTTGCCGCACATCGACTACGCGCAGAGTCGCGATCTTTCGATCATCTTGCATCACTCGCATAGGCATCCCAATTTTTACTCCTTGTTTTTCGCCAAGGTTGCCGACTACAAACGACCACTCCTCCTTCACGCTGATCACGCTCCCATCCATTAGGCCGGGCTCAGGCAGGTCCGGCGTGCTGGTGGATTTGGTGATCAGCGTATTGATGCTGCGCAGCTGCGCCTCCACTTCCATTCGCGCTTTTGCGTCGCCGCCCTGCGAGGTTTTCAAATAACACAACACCGCTTCGTTCAAGCGCAACATCTCGTCGCGATATTGATCGCGCTCTTTTTGCGCAAGTTGAAGATCGCTTACTGCTGCCAGCAAACGCTGCTCCAGCTTCGCCCGGTCCTTGTTCGCTGACGCCAGGCCCAGCGCCTCCATTCGCAATTCGAGATCGGAATATTTCCGGCGGAGTTCTTCTGCCTCCGCGTTGGATTCAGCCAGGCTGCTGGTTAATGCCTTAAGCGACTCCTGTGCAATCGACAGTTGCCTTTGCAGTTGTTCGTTTTCCTGCAATGCTTCAGCCGTCGCGGGCGACGCAGCGGTTTCTATCTTCGATTCTGACAAAGAACTGTTTCCCTGCGCTTGCGCGCAAATCCCAATTGCAAGTTGCAAATTCAAAATTACAAATTGCACGATCCCGCGGCGTAACCGCGACGTGCCAACCTGCAATCTGCAATCTGCAATCTGCAATTACTTGGTCACCTTCGCCGTGTGCGAACCGTGTTTCTTAAACACACGCGTAGGCGAAAATTCACCGAGCTTGTGGCCAACCATGTTCTCGGTGACGAAAACAGAATTAAACGTCTTTCCGTTGTGCACCAAAAACGTGTGGCCGACAAAATCCGGCGTCACCATCGAGCGTCGCGACCAGGTCTTGATCGGTTTCTTGACGCCCGAGCTGTTCATCTTGTCGATCTTCTCCAGAAGATGCAACTCGACGAAGGGACCTTTCTTTAACGATCTAGCCATAAAAATCAAATGGTAATTGGAATCCGGAAGCCAGGAATCCAAGAGGAATTTGAAGTCCGCCTACATTCCTGTTTTCCTGATTCATCTTCTTTTGCAAAATTCTTCCGATCAGGTTTTTTTCTTCGGCCTTCGCCTTTCCAAGATAAAACGGTCGCTCGGTTTATGTTTGCTGCGCGTTTTGAATCCTTTGGCCAGTTGTCCCCACGGACTGACTGGATGATGACGGCCGCCGCCGCCTTTTGACTTCCCTTGTCCGCCACCCATGGGATGATCAATCGGATTCATCACCATGCCCCGGACGTGCGGCCGGCGCCCTTGCCAGCGAGTGCGTCCCGCTTTGCCGCTCGATACATTCATGTGATCAACGTTCCCTACTTGGCCCACCGTGGCGAAACAGTTCTCGTGAATCCGTCGAATTTCGCCGGAGGGCATTTTCACGAGAGCATAACCCGCCTCGATGTTAGTTAACGTTGCCTGTTGCCCAGCGCTGCGCGCGACCTGACCGCCACGACCAGGACTCAATTCGATGTTATGAATGTTCGTGCCAAGCGGAATGGCGCGAAGCGGTAGAGCATTTCCCAACTCAGGTGGAACATCATCTCCGGAGATAACCGTCGATCCTACTCGAAGCCCGTTTGGCGCAAGGATATAACTTAGCTCGCCATCTGAGTATTTGATAAGAGCGATTCGGGCAGAGCGGTTCGGATCGTACTCGATCCCGATAACGGCCGCCGAGACACCGCGCTTGCGCCGTTTGAAATCAACTTTGCGATATTTGTGCTTGTGACCGCCCCCGATGTGACGTGACGTAAGGCGGCCGTAGTTGTTGCGTCCGCCGGATTTGTTCTTCGGCTCAACCAACCTTCGTTCAGGGCGCCATTTCGTGATTTCATCGAAGCCAGGCAGCGACTTGAAACGCAGCGTTGGCGTTAGTGGGCGAAATTCCTTTAGAGCCATATGTGTCTCCCCATCAGATGAGGTCGAGCTTCTCCCCTTCCTTCAACGTCACGATGGCTTTCTTCCACCGCGGCCGCCGTCCTAAGGGGCCTCGCACACGTCTCTCCTTGCCGGCGTAATTACATGTATTGACATCGACAACTTTCTTTTGAAACAGCCGCTCAATTGCGTTCTTGATCTGAAGCTTGTTCGCTTTCGGACTGACGCGGAAGACATACTTGTTTTGCTTTTCGCTCATCAACGTCGATTTCTCAGTCAACGAGGCGGTCTGAATAATCTCGTGCGGCTCGTTCATTGCATCACTCCGTAGTTTGATGATTCCGCGGCGACCGTGTCCGATCCGCTAATTGTTCGAGTGCCTTCTGGGTGACAAGAATCTTCTCGAAGGCCAGCAATTGCTCTGTGTTTACATCGGAAGCGGTCGCAAGCGTCACCCGCTTGACGTTGCGTCCCGATTTCAAGGTTGTTTGATCGAAGGTGTCCGAAATTAATAGAACTTTCCTCGCGTCGGTCTGTTCTTTCACCAACGCAACGAAGGCCTTCGTTTTCAGCTCTGACACGGCGAATTTTTCGGTCGTCAAAACGTCGCCGGACTTGATGCGCTCGCTCAAGGCTTTCCGAAACGCCAGGCGCCGTAATGATTTTGAAATCTTTTTGGAATAATCGCGCGGCTTCGGGCCAAACACGACGCCGCCACCTCGCCATATGGGCGATGATTTGTAACCGGCGCGAGCGCGGCCAGTTCCCTTCTGCCGCCAGGGCTTTGCACCAGAAAGGTCCACTTCCGCTTTGGTCTTTGTGTTAGCCGAACCGGAACGACGCGCTGCGCGCATCGCAACGACCACATCATGGACGGCCTGGCTACCGCGTCCATCTTCAATGACGTCGATTCTCGCTTCCTTCGCTGCGGCTTTGGTCAAAACTTTGGCGCTCATTTCTTATCGGACAGTTATGGCGGGCTTCTTCGCCGCCTCCTCTTCGTCGTGTTTCCGGTGCTCCGCGTGTACGGCTAGCACTCTTTCCGGATGCTTGATAGCTGGCCTAACTATCACGTATCCACCGTTCGGCCCGGGCACCGCACCGCTGACTAAAATCAATTTCTCGGCTTCGCGCACCTGCAGGATTTGGAGATTTTGCACAGTCACACGCTCGCTACCGAGGTGCCCTGGCATTCCCTGGTTCTTCCAAATGCGTCCGGGCGTAGAACGATTGCCGACTGCGCCGATGCGCCGATGCGTTTTCGAACCGTGCGCTGCGCCCTGTCCATGGAAATTATGCTTCTTCATCACTCCCTGAAATCCCTTTCCTTTCGATCGACCAATCACGTCCACATAGTCGCCTGGCTGAAACTGGGTAACGTTTAAATTGATCTCGGCTTCAGGGAGATCGCTTGTCAGGCGAAACTCGCGCACAAATTTCTTTGGCTCGACTCCGGCCTTTTTGAACTCACCCAACGACGGTTTTATAACACGGGACTCCTTCTGAGCGCCGAACGCAACCTGCACCGCTGAATATCCGTCGTTTTGGTGGGTCAAGCGGCGCAGTAAAACATTATCGCCCGCCGCTATCACAGTCACCGGGTGCAATCGACCTTTGGCGTCGTAAACGCTGGTCATACCGATTTTTTGTCCAAGAAGTCCGATGCTCATGACCGTGCGATTGCAAATCTTTCAGAAGCGCCTCCGCTTAAATCTTAATGGTAATGTCAACGCCCGCAGGCAAGTTCAGTTTCTTTAGTTCATCCACTGTCTTGGCCGTTGGCTCGATGATGTCCAGCAGCCGTTTGTGGGTGCGAATTTCAAATTGTTCCATGGACTTTTTGTCAACGTGTGGGGAACGATTCACGGTGAACTTCTCGATCAGTGTCGGCAGCGGAATCGGCCCGGCTACGCGCGCCCCGGTGCGTTTGGCAGTCTCCACAATCTCCACGGCAGATTGATCCAGCATGCGGTGATCGAATGCCTTCAACCGAATCCGAATGCGCTGGCCATTGCTCATTTGCCCTCTTTCTGATCGAGAATGGCCGCAACCAGGTTGGCTGGCACCGGTTGGAAATGGGAAGGTTCCATCGAATAACTGGAGCGGCCCTTCGAAAGCGAACGGATGGCAGTCGCGTAACCGAACAACTCGGCAAGCGGAACCTCGGCATGAATAATGGCGAGATTGCCGCGCGTTTCGATGTTGTTGATGCTGCCACGGCGTCGACTCAAGTCACCGCAAATGTCTCCCTGAAACTCGTCTGGAGTGATGTTTTCCACCCTCATGATCGGCTCCAGCAGAATCGGTTTGCCTTGTTTGAATCCGTCTTTCATCGCGAAGATCGCGGCCATTTTAAATGCGAGTTCGCTGGAATCGACTTCGTGGAACGAACCGTAAACGATATCGACCTCAACATCGACAACAGGATAACCGCCCAGTACGCCGTTGAGCACCGCTTCTTGGATGCCTTTTTTGACGGCAGGAATGTATTCGCGCGGAATGATGCCGCCGACGATCTTGTTCTCGACGACTAGGCCTTTGCCGCGCTCGGCTGGGCGCACGTCCACCTCCACGTGTCCATATTGGCCGCGGCCGCCTGATTGCTTAATCAATTTTCCAACGCCGTGCGCGTTCGTGGTGATCGTTTCGCGGTACGCAATCTGTGGTTTGCCTGCGTTTGCGTCCACCTTGAACTCGCGAAACATCCGGTCGCGGATGATTTCCAGGTGCAACTCACCCATCCCGGCGATGATGGTTTGGCCGGTGTCTTCGTGCGTATAAACCCAGAAAGTCGGGTCTTCTTCTGAGAGGCGCTGCAACGCAGTCGCCATTTTTTCCTGATCCAGTTTCGTCTTCGGCTCAATAGCCATTGAAATCACTGGGTCAGGGAAAGACGGCGGCTCGAGAAGGATGGGATGGTCTTCATCGCAGAGCGTGTCGCCAGTGGTGATATTTTTAATACCGACGATGGCGGCGATATCGCCGGAGTAGCAGGTCTCAATGTCTTCGCGTTTGTCTGCTTGAATCTGGATCAAGCGCGAAATGCGTTCGCGCTTGTTAGTGCGCGGGTTGTAAACCGTGTCGCCCTTACTCAGCGTGCCGGAATAAACTCGGAAGAAAACCAGCTTACCTACGAACGGATCGCTCCAAAGTTTGAAGGCCAGTGAACAAAAGTTGCCGTTGTCATCCGTCGGCACTTCCACCGGCCCACCGGTATCTGGGTCTTGGCCTTTGGCCGGCGGAATGTCGAGCGGGCTCGGCAAATAATCGACAACCGCATCGACCAAATACTGAATGCCGATGTTTTTCAACGCCGAGCCGCCGATCACTGGCACGAATTTGTTGGCAATCGTTTGCCGACGAATTCCAGCCTTTAACAGTTCCGGCGTGACCGGCTTTTCATGGATGACGGCCTCGGCGACACCGTCATCGATGTTGGAAACATGTTCGACTAGATCGTTGTAAGCTTTTTCAACAAGTTTAACATACTCCTTTGGCACATCAGTGACTTCATATGTCGATCCAAGTTGATCATCTTCGGAATAAATGATCGCCTTCTTATTAATAACGTCGAGCTGGCCGCGCAGCTGATGTTCGCTGCCCAGCGGCAACAAAACCGGCCACGCGTTCGCGCCGAGTTTCTTGTGGATGCTGTCCACCGACATCTCGAAGTCCGCACCGACGCGGTCCATTTTGTTGATGAACGCCAGCCGCGGCACATTGTATTTGGTCGCCTGACGCCAGACTGTTTCGGATTGCGGCTGCACGCCCGCCACGCCGTCGAAAACGGCGATTGCCCCATCGAGCACGCGTAATGAACGCTCCACCTCGGCGGTGAAGTCGACGTGTCCCGGCGTATCAATGATGTTGATACGCTGCTTGACGCCTTCGAAAATTTTGTAAACGCCTTCTTCTTTGCGTTGCGCCCAAGTGCACGTCGTCGCGGCCGACGTGATCGTGATCCCGCGTTCGCGCTCTTGCTCCATCCAGTCGGTGACGGTTGTGCCCTCGTGCACCTCGCCCATCTTGTGGATCATACCGGTATAAAAAAGCACCCGCTCGGTGATCGTCGTCTTACCCGCGTCGATATGCGCGGCAATGCCGATGTTCCGCGTTCGTTCCAGCGGAAACTTGCGATTCGGCGAATTTGGATTTTTCACCGCAGTCTTTTTCTGTTCCATCGTCGCCGTCGCCATAATCGTCACCAACGGAAATGCGCAAACGCCCGGTTCGCTTGCGCCATTTTATGTGTGTCTTCGCGTTTCTTGATCGCGTTCCCCTGACCGGCTGCGGCGTCCTTTATCTCGTGAGCGAGCGCTTCCGCCATCGGCATTCCCTTACGATTGTCCGCGTATTGGACAATCCAGCGCGTAGCGAGGGAAATTTGTCGCGCGGGCGTTACTTCCATAGGAACCTGATAGGTTGCTCCACCAACGCGGCGCGATTTTACTTCCAGCCGCGGACGAACATTTTCGATTGCCTTGTTGACGACTTCCAGCGGATCGACTGAATCAGAACCTTTGCGCGATTTATCGATCGCGGTGTAGACGATCCGTTCCGCGAGCGATTTCTTGCCACGCTTCATTACCGTAGTAATGAGTCGCGCCACCGCGGGACTCCCATATCGGGAATCCACGTGCTCTTCCTTTTTGTAAACTCTCCTCCGTCGCGACATTGTCGATCTTCTTTTTCAAATTCTACTTCTTCTCAGCCGCTGCGGGCGCCGCTTTCGCCGCGCCGCCTCCACCGGCTGCGCCACCTTTCGGGCGCTTCGCTCCGTACTTGGAGCGACCGCGCCGGCGTCCATCGACACCCAGCGAGTCGAGCGTGCCGCGCACAATGTGGTAGCGCACGCCTGGCAAATCCTTCACGCGTCCGCCGCGCACGAGCACGATCGAGTGCTCCTGCAAGTTATGCCCCTCGCCCGGAATGTAGGCAATCACTTCCTGGCCATTCGTCAACCGCACTTTTGCCACTTTGCGCAAGGCGGAGTTCGGCTTCTTCGGCGTGCGCGTCATTACCTGCACACACACACCGCGCCGCTGTGGACAACGGGCGAGCGCCGGCGATTTCGATTTCATCGAAACCTTCCGTCGTCCCTTTCGAATTAATTGATTAATCGTGGGCATGTTAAAACAAAGCGCCGCCAAAACCTCGTAGTCCGGGCGACAAAAAACCCGCCTCAGGCCGCGCAACAAACCCTCTCACGCGCCTGATGCGGTAAGCCGCGAATATAGAGGGAAAATCGCAAGCACGCAAAATAATTTTCGCGTGCGCACAGACCATCGGGCGTTCGAACAAGCCGCCGCGATCAATAGCGTTCTTTTTGATACGAGCCGTGGAAACGTTTTTCCTGGTCACCAACACGGAACCATATGTCCTGGCGCAATGGATCGTCGCGGACGATGTCGCTGGGCCCGACATCGTATCGCTCCGTCACGTTCCCGTTTTGGTCGTACAAAGTGATGTGATAACCGTGGAGCGGCACGGGTGTCGGATTGACCGGACCCGGTGCGGGTGGAGTTGTCGAGACACACGCGGAGAAGGCTGTCAGGCAAACCAACCAAACGATCAATCTTCGA
>WNGA01003383.1_pt1 | contig 60486 bp, 47 predicted proteins | sample 5400061 | NCBI WGS metagenome assembly WNGA01 (sample SAMN13153366, study PRJNA577476) | soil metagenome | isolation source: 100 cm soil or saprolite under grassland replicate 2 | place: USA:California | collected 2016-06-15
GCCCTGGTCGCGCCGACGCTGGTGTTCGGGACGATCCTGTACGCCGGCCGGATCGCCGAGGGCGCGGTCTCCGTCGCCCGCCGGCTGCGCCTGCTGCCCGATCCGGCGCCGCGGCCGGTGGACCCACCGATCGAACGGGTCGCGGCCAGCCTGCGCCGGCTCGGCCGGGAGGTGGCCGCGCTGCCGCCGGGCACCCCGCAGCTTCGCCGCCGCGCCCTGCAACTCGCCTACGACGACCTGCTCGCCACCGCGTGCCGGGCCCTGTCCATCCGGCACGAGCTCTGTGACCTGCCGCCGGGCATGGACCGTGAGGTGGAGCGGCTGCGGGTCGAGGCGTGCCTGGAACGGGCCGGGCTGCAGATCCGGGACCGGCGCGGCCGGGCGGCGTAGCCTACGCCGGTGCGGTTGTTCGTTGCGGTGCTGCCGGACGAGCCGGCGCTGGACGCGCTGGCGCAGACGCTCGATCCGCTGCGCGACGTCCCCGGCGCGCCGCGGTGGAACGACCGGTCGCTGTGGCACCTGACGCTGGCGTTCCTCGGCGAGGTCGAGCCGGACCGGCTCCCGGCGCTGCGCAGCGCGCTGGCCGACGTGGCCACCTCGGTCGGGCCGTTCACCCTGCGGCTGCGCCGGGCCGGCACGTTCCCGCCCCGGCGCCCGGCGCGGGTGCTGTGGGTGGGCGTCGCCGGCCAGGTGCCCGCGCTGCGGCGGCTCGCGCTGCTGGTGCAACGGGCCGCCTACGACGTGCAGGTGCGGCCGGACGGGCGGTCGTTCACGCCGCACCTGACGCTCGGGACGTGGCGGCCGGCCGACGGTGCCGGCGGCTGGGCCGGCGTCGAGGCGCTGGCCGGGCTGGACGGGCCGGCGTTCCGGATCGATCACCTGGTGCTGTTCCGCAGCCACCCGGGCAGGCAGCCGCGGTACGAGCCGCTGGACTCCTTCCCGTTCGGCGGCTGACCGGACCGGCTACCAGCCGTAGTCCTCGGGGGCGGTGCGGTAACCGGGGAAGATGTCGTCCAGCTCGGCCAGCACCGCGTCGTCCAACCGGATCTCCAGGGCACGCAGCGCGCCGGTGAGCTGCGCCTGTGTGCGCGGCCCGACGATCGGCGCGGTGACCGCCGGCTGGTGCAGCAGCCAGGCCAGCCCGACCGCGGCAGGCTCCTCGCCGAGCTTGTCGCACAGCGCCTCGTACCGCTCGAGCTGGGGACGCGCCTCCTCCAGCGTCTCGGCGGCCCGGCCGGACCGGCGCCGCTTGCCGGAGCCCTCCTTGGCCAGCACCCCGCCGAGCAGGCCGCCGTGCAGCGGGCTCCACGGGATCACACCAAGCCCGTAGTGCTGCGCGGCGGGAAGCACCTCGAGCTCCACCTCGCGGGCCAGCAGGTTGTAGATGGACTGCTCGCTGACCAGGCCCAGGAAGTTGCGCCGCTGCGCGACGCACTGCGCCTGCGCGATGTGCCAGCCGGCGAAGTTGGACGAGCCGACGTACACGATCTTGCCCTGCTGCACCAGGACCTCCATCGCCTGCCAGATCTCCTCCCAGGGCGTGCCCCGGTCGACGTGGTGCATCTGGTACAGGTCGAGGTAGTCGGTCTGCAGCCGCGTCAGCGACGCCTCGCACGCCCGCCGGATGTTCAGCGCGGACAGCTTGCCCGCGTTCGGCCACTCGGCCATGTCGCCGTACAGCTTGGTGGCCAGCACGGTCTTCTCCCGCCGGCCGCCGCCCTTGGCGAACCACTTGCCGATGATCGACTCGGTGCGCCCGCGGTGCTCGCCCCAGCCGTACACGTTGGCGGTGTCGAAGAAGTTGATCCCGACGTCCAACGCCCGGTCCATGATCTTGTGCGACGCGGGCTCTTCGGTCACCGGACCGAAGTTCATCGTGCCGAGGCAGAGCCGGCTGACCCGCAGGCCAGTCCGCCCGAGGTGTGTGTAATCCATGTCACGGACGCTAGTACGGTTGCCGCTGCGATGCTGTGCCGATGGGGTACCGATTCGACGAGGACGCCGCGGTCACATCGCTGGGCGGCGGGCGGTACGGGGCGCGGCTGGCCGGTGACTGGGCGATCGGCAACGCGCTGCACGGCGGGTACCTGCTGGCGGTGGCCTGCCAGGCGGCGCTCGCCGACGACGCGCACCCCGACCTGCTGGCGGTCGCGGCCAACTACCTGCGCAGCCCGCAGCCGGGTCCGGCCGAGGCGGTGGTGGAGCGCACCCGGTCCGGCCGGCGGGTCGGCTTCTCCCGGGTGCTGATGACGCAGGACGGCGAGCCGTGGCTGGACGCCGTGGTCACCACCGGGACCGTGACCGCGGACGATCCACAGTGGACGGAAGTGTCCGATGAGGACAAGCCCGGTCCGGACGAGTCCATGGTCATGCCCGCCGCGGCGCCGGACGGCCGGGTGATCCCGATGGCGGAGCTGCGCGAGATCCGGCTGGACCCGCGGATGCCCTGGGTGTCAGGGCGTTTCGAGGGTCCGCCGAAGACCGCGGGGTGGATGCGGTTCGGCGACGGGCGCGAGCCGGACCCGCTGGCCATGGCGTTCTTTGTGGACGCGTTGCCGCCGGTGACGTTCGCGCAGGGCCGGTTCGGCTGGGTGCCGACGGTGCAACTGTCCATGCAGGTACGGGCCCGACCGGCGCCCGGCTGGTGCTGGGGCGTCATGCGCGGCGGCGTGGAGGTCGGCGGCTTCCTGGACGAGCAGATGGAGGTCTGGGACTCCGCCGGCCGGCTGGTCGCGCAGGGACGGCAGCTCGCCGTTGCCCCGCGGACCTGAGTGCCCCCGGCTGCCACACCCTCACCGGGGATGTGCCGTCCGGGTGGATCGGGAGGCGGTGCCGTTACCGCAGTACGGCCGGGCGGCCCTCGCGCAGTTCGCCGTCCTGCATGACCAGCACACGGTCGGCGTACTCCCACGTCTGCGGATCGTGGGTGGCGATCAGGCACATCGAGCCGATCGACACCAGCTCGCGGAACGCGGTGAACAACACGCGCGTCCAGCCCGCGTCCTGGTGCGCGGTCGGCTCGTCCGCCAGCATCAGCGCCGGCCGGAGCAGCACCGCCCGGGCCACGGCGCAGCGCTGCTGCTCGCCCAACGACGCCTGCCGGGGATAGCGCGCGGCCAGGTGCGCGACCCCGAACAGCTCCATCAGCGCACGGCCACGGTCGCCGAACTCGCGCAGCCGGCCGGACAGCCGGGCCGGCATCAGCACGTTCTCGGCCAGCGTCAGGTCCGACAGCAGCCCCAGCGCCTGCGGCACCAGCGCCAGTTCGGCCCAGCCGAACGCGTCCGCGGCCCGGCCGGACAGCTCGCCGCGCCAGTCCAGCCCGCCCGCGTCCGGCTCCTCCCAGCCGCACAGCACGTTCAGCAGGGTCGACTTGCCGGAGCCGGACGGGCCGACCAGCGCGACCAGCTCCCCCGGCCGCAGCGTGAAGTTCACCCCGCGCAGTGCGTGCACCTCCTCGGCGCCGCGGCGGAACGACTTCGTCACCCCCAGCCCGGCGACCAGCGCGTCGGCGGCACTCACTGCTCGGCTCCACGTTCGCTGCGCGCCTCGGGCCGCGTCCCGTTCCGTCGGACTGTCCGGGCCGGCTGCCCCGCGATGCTGACCCGCTGTCGCCTCGCGGTCACCACGACTCCACGACCCTTCCGTGCTCCAGCCGCAGCAGGTGGTCGGCGGCCTCCATCACCCGCGGGTCATGCGAGGACAGGATGAACGCCGCGCCCTCGTCGGTGAGGTCGTGCACCGCCTCCAGCACCCGGTCGGCGCTGGCGGAGTCCAGTTCGGCGGTCGGCTCGTCGGCCACCACGACCCTCGGGTGGCCGACGACCGCGCATGCGAACGCCAGCCGCTGCTGCTCGCCGCCGGACAGCTGCGCCGGCCGGTGGTCGATCCGGTGCTCCAGGCCGAGCAGGCGCAGCAGCCGGTCGACCTCCTCGGCATCCGGGCGGGTGCCGCGTAGCCGGCCGGCCAGCTTCACCTGCGCGGTAGCGTCCAGGTACTCGACCAGGTTGTCCATCGGGTTCTGGAAGACGTAGGCCACCGCGGTACGGCGCAGCGCCCGGCGGCCGCGCGCGCCCATGCTGGCCACCTCGGTGCCGGCGATGCGGACAGAGCCGGTGGTGGGGCGGTCCACGCAGGCCAGGATCCGCAGCAGCGACGACTTGCCCGATCCGGACGGGCCGACGATCGTGCTCACCTTCGCCCGCGGGAAGTCCTTGTCGACGGCCGTCAACGCGTCGACCTCCTCGTCCCCGGTGACGTACACCTTGCCGACGCCACGGCACAGCGCCGCCACTGCCTCGGCCGCCCCCTCGACTGCCGCCGCGGGCGGGTAAGGGTCGGCGGAGGGGTACGGGTCGGGGTGGTAGCCGCCCGCAGGCGCGTACCGGTCGTCGTCGGGCTCGCCGCCGAGCAACTCGTCACGTGCCAAGGCGCATCACCTCCGATGTGTTTGCCCGGCCGGCCGCATGATGCGCGTAGGCCGAGGCGAGCACCGCCACCGCGGCCGCGGCCAGCCCGGCCAGGGCCAGCGCGAACAGCGGCAGGGTGAGCAGCGGCGGCGGCGGGCGGTAGGTGTCCAGGTCGATCCGGTGGTAGACGGACAGCACGGCGAGCAGCGCCAGCCCGGCGCCCACGCAGACGGCCGCCCCGATCAGGGTGACCAGTTCGGCGAGCAGCGAGCCGAAGTGCGCCCGCCGGGACAGCCCCATCCGGCGGGCCAGCGCGTACGCGGCCACCCGCTGCCGTTGCCGGGTCTCCAGGTAGAGCAGCAGGCCGCCGACCGCGACCAGCCCCACCAGCGCGGCCAGCGCCTCGAGGTACCCGAACGCCCAGGTCACGCCGAGGAAGTTGGCCACGTTCCGGACCTGCGCGTCGGTGGAGACGGTGAACAGCTGCATGCCCTGCCCGGTCATCGCCCGCTGGGCGGCCGCCTCGTCGTCGGTCCACACCTCGGTGAACCGCTTCGCGGTGTTGTCCACCGGGCCCAGCGCGGCCACGTCCACCAGCAGCAGCGGGTCGGTCACCCGCTGGCCGGGCAGCACCGCCGCGGTGTCCACCACGTTCACGGTCAGCACTCGTCTGCCCAGCTCCACCCGGTGCGGGCCGGGGCCGAGCCGGACGGCCACCGCGGGCACCTCGCCACCCGACCGCGGACCGCGGATGTCGGCCAGCAGCGCGGCCAGCGGCCTGCCGGCGAACCGGTCGTCCCAGAACGCGTACCGCGGGAAGGTGCCCGGGTCCACCGCCAGGATGGTCACCCGGTCCCCCTGCACGGTGGCGTCCTCGTACCGCAGCACGGTGGTGCCGACGCGGTTCAGCGCGGAGGGGTCGCGGGGCAGGTTGGTCGAGATGAGCTGCACGGCGCCGCCGGTGAACACCCGGACCTTGGCGTCCAGCGTGTACGCGGTGGTCTGGGTGATCGCGCCGGAGTAGACGAGCACGCCCACCGGCAGGCTCATCGCCACCAGCACGGTGGCGCTGACCAGCGGCGCGGACACCACCCGGCGGGCGGCCAGGTACAGCGCCGGCCCACGCCGCTCGGACACCCGGCGCAGCAACGGCAGCAGCAGCATGAGCAGCCGCACCAGCAGCACCGCCGCGCCGGCCAGGAACAGCAGCGGGAACGCGACCAGCAGCAGGTTGACCTGGGCGACGTTGTGGTCCACGGTGACCGCGTCGCCGCGCTGCAGTTGCTGGTACGCCAGCCCGGCGGCGGCCAGCACGGCCAGCTCCCACGGCACCAGGGCCGGCCAGCGGCGGCGGGCGCCGATCGGGCGTTCCACGGTGTTGCGAGCCCGGATGCCGGCCACCGCGGCGAGCAGCGCGATGCCGGCGACCAGGGCGGCCAGGCTGGTCACGGTGGCGAACTTCGGTGCCCACGAGTCCAGCTCCGGTGCCGGTCCGAGCTGGCGGACCAGCAGCCAGGCCAGGCCGAGCCCGAGCACCGCCCCGACGACGGCCGGCAGCGTCAGCTCCAGCGCGGCCAGGCCGGCCAGCCCGGCGGGGCCGACGCCGCGGGAGGCCAGCAGCCGCACCTCGGCGTGCCGGCGGTCCGCCCAGTAGCTGCCCGCGGCGCCGACCAGCAGCAGCGCGAGCAGCGTGCCGCCGAGCGCGATCGGGAACACCGGGCCGCGCAGCCCGTCCCGGATCCGGGTGGCCTGGTCGGCGAAGTCACGCAGGTTCGGGTTGGCGTCCACCCGGGTGACCACGTCGTCCGGCCGGTACTCCGCCCGCAGCGCCGCCGCGACCCGGTCCTGGGCTGCGACGGCGGTCCGCGCCTGGGTCAGGGTCAGGTGCGCGCCGTCGATCGGCGTGGCCCAGCTCGAGTCAACCCGGACCGCGTTGCCGAACAGGTCGCCGTCGCCGGTGAGCACGGCGGTCATGGTGGCCGCGTCGGTGGCGATCGCGATCGGCGGCGGGGACTGGTTGGCGAAGGCGAGGTTGAGGAACAGGTTGGTGTACCTGCACCAGTACGGCCGGACCGGCTCCTGGTACAGGTTGCGGTACACCCCGACCACCCGGGCCCTGGCGCCGCCGGCGAAGGTCACCATGTCGCCGGGCCCGGCCCTGAGCTGGCCGGCCGCATCGGTGGTGATCCACACGCCCCGGCCGGGGACGCTGCGCAGCGGGGTGACGTTGCGCAGCGCGTCGGCGCCGTACCACAGCCGGACCTGGGTGCTGGCGATGCCGAGGCTCACCGGCGTGGCGGATGCGGCGACCTGGGTACGGTACGGCTGGCCGAGGCCGGCCGTGGCGAACTGCCCGGTGACCAGGTCGGCGTAGCGCGGTCCCACATCGGCAGTGCCGCGCAGGGTGACCTCGGGGTAGACGAAGTTCGGGCAGTTGGCCGCGGCCATCTTCTGCAGCGACGCCGACGACGCCGAGGACAGGAACCAGGCGGCCGACGAACTGGCGCAGGTGAGGATCGCCGCGGCGCCGATCACGGCGAGCAGTACCGCCGGGTGCCGGAACGCGCGCAGCGGCGCCCGGGTCCACGGCGGCAGCAGCACGACGCCACCACCGGTACGACGCGGTGGCGCACCCGGCACGCCGGGCGCCTCGGCCGGAGCGGGCGGTACGGTGGCCGGCCCGGTGCCGATCGCAGGTGGCGACTCGCGCACTGTCTCGAGCACCGGTCGTCACCTCCCAGGGCAGCATCGCCCGGGCGGGCGACCCGGTTCGCCCGTATCGCCGCGGTCGATACCAACTCGTGACGCGCGCCGACGGGATGAGACGTGCCGTCACGAGATGGCACATCCCGTGGTCCGGTCGGGTCCGAGGGCGTCACGATATTGGCTGGCCGCGCGCGGCGGGCGCGCCGAGACTGGTGCCGTGTCCGCCGCCCTGTCCGCCGCCCTGTCCGCCCGCGGTGTCACCGTCAGCCGGGGCGCCGCCGTCGTCCTCGACCGGATCAGCCTCACCGTCGCCCCGGGTGACCGCGTCGTGGTCGTCGGGCCGAACGGCGTGGGCAAGACCACGATGCTCCGCGCGCTCGCCGGCGAGGTCGCCCCGGAGTCCGGCGCCGTGACCCGGCACCCGGCCAGCGCCGTCGTCGTCCACGTGCCGCAGGAGCCGGACGTGCGGCCGGGCGAGACGTTGGCCGGCCACCTGGCTCGGCGTACCGGCGTCGCCGCGGCCAGCGCCGAACTGGACCGGTCCACGGCCGCCCTGGCCGCCGGCGAGCCCGGGGCAGACGGCGCCTACGCCGCCGCGCTGGAGAGGTGGCTGGCGGTGGGCGCGGCCGACTTCGCCGAGCGCGCGGATGCGGTGACCGACCGGCTCGGGCTGGCCGTGGACCTTCTGGAACGGGGGGCCGCGGAGCTGTCCGGCGGCCAGGCGGCCCGGCTGCGGCTGGCCGCGGTGCTGCTCACCCGGGCCGACGTACTGCTCCTGGACGAGCCGACCAACGACCTCGACCTGCCCGGGCTGGCCGCGCTGGAAGAGATGGTGGCCGGCTTCCCCGGTGGGCTCGTGGTGGTCTCGCACGACCGCGAGTTCTGCGCCCGGGTGGCGCGGCGGGTGGTGGAGATCGACGAGTTCAGCCACCGGGCGGCCGAGTACGCGGGCGGCTGGGACGGGTACCTGGCGACGCGCACCGCCGCCCGGGTCCGGGCCGAGCAGGAGTACGCCGAGTACGCGGCCCGCCGGGACGGGCTGACCGAGCGGGCCCGCCGGATGAAGGAGTGGGCCCGGGCCGGGGCCCGCCGGGCCGGCAACCCGGCGGACGAGCCGGACAAGAACATCCGCTGGCGCGAGGTGCAGCGCTCGCAGCGGACCGGCGCCAAGGCGGCGGCGCTGGTGCGGGCGGCGGAGCGGCTGGACCCGGTTGACGAGCCGCGCGACCCGTGGGAGCTGCGGCTGACCATCGCCCGCGCGGGGCGCGGCAGCGAGGTGGTGTTCTCGCTGCGCGACGCGGTGGTGGAGCGCGGCGACGTGCGGCTCGGCCCGGTGAACCTGACCATCGGCGCGGGCGAGCGGGTGCGGCTGACCGGCCCGAACGGCTCCGGCAAGTCCACCCTGATCGGCGCGCTGCTCGGTCGGGTCCCGCTGACCTCCGGCGAGCGGTACGTCGGGCCGGGCGTGGCGGTCGGCGAGATGGAGCAGGCCCGGGACGCGCTGCGCGGCCCGGAGCCGCTGCTCGAGGTCTTCCGCGGGCTCTCGGGGCTGTCCGCAGCCGCCGCGGGCGCGCAGTTGAGCATTGTGGACAGTCGTACCCTGCTGGCGAAGTTCCGGATCGGCGCCGAGGTGGTGCTGCGACCGGCCGACACGCTGTCCCCGGGCGAGCGCACCCGGGCCGGGCTCGCGCTGTTCCAGGCCCGCGGGTCGAACTGCCTCATCCTGGACGAGCCCACCAACCACCTCGACCTGCCGGCCATCGAGCAGCTCGAGCAGGCGCTGTCGTCGTATCCGGGAACGGTGCTGCTGGTGACCCACGACCGCCGGCTGGCCGGCGAGGTGACGGTGACCCGGGAGATCGACGTGACCGGGCTGCACGCACGGTAGGTTCGCACGTGTGGCCGACTACCTGCAGGTGCTGACGACGACGGAGTACCGGGAGGACGCCGACCGGATCTCGCGGTCCGCCGTCGAGGCCCGGCTGGCCGCATGCGCGCAGGTCATCGGCCCGATCGTCAGCACCTACCGGTGGGACGGCGCGGTGGAGACCGCCGAGGAGTGGCAGGTGCTGCTCAAGACCGCGGCGGACCGGTACGACGCGCTGGAGGCCTTCCTGCGCGAGCAGCATTCCTACGAGCTGCCCGAGGTCATCGCCACGCCCATCGTCGCGGCCAGCGCGGCCTACCTGAGCTGGATCCGCGAGCAGACCCGCGGCGACGCGCCCTGAGGGCTGCGGCGTGGCCACGTACCACCCGGTGCGCGACGCGGCCGACCCGCGGCTGGACGACTTCCGCGACCTGACCGCCGCCGACCGCCGCCCGGACCGGCCCGGCGGCCGCGGTCTGGTCATCGCCGAGGGCGTGCCGGTCGTGCAGCGGCTGCTCGGCTCGCCGTACCGGGTCCGGGCCGTGCTCGGCGTGGCGGCGCGGGTCGACGCGCTGCGCGCCGACCTCGACCCGGTCAGTGTCCCCGTCTACGTCGCGTCGGCCGAGCTGATGGCCGGGGTGGTCGGCTTCCACCTGAACCGCGGGGTGCTGGCCGCCGCCGACCGGGCACCGTCGCCGCCTCTGGACGCGCTGCTGGCCGCCGCCCGCCGGGTGGTCGTCTGCGAGGGCCTGAACGACCACGAGAACCTGGGGGCGCTGTTCCGCAACGCCGCCGCGCTGGGCGCCGACGCGGTGCTGTTCGGGGAGCGCTGCGCCGACCCGCTGTACCGGCGCTCGGTGCGGGTCTCGATGGGGTACGTGCTGCGGGTGCCGTTCGCGACGCTGCCCTCCTGGCCGGGCGGGCTCGGGGTGCTGCGCGCGGCCGGGTTCACCGTGCTGGCGCTCACCCCGCGGCGGCCGTCCGTACCACTGTCCACTGTGGACATAAGCGCCGACCGGTTGGCGCTGCTGGTGGGCGCCGAGGGACCCGGGCTGACCGACACGGCGCTGGCCGCGGCGGACGCCAGGGTGCACATCCCGATGCCTGACGGCGTCGACTCGCTGAACGTGGCCACCGCGGCGGCCGTCGCGCTGTACGCGCTGCGCCCCCACACCTGTCCATGTGGGCACTCCGGTGACCCCTGATGATCGCCGCAGGGAGGGGCTGCGGGGGATCAGACCAGCGAGTCACGCCAGGCCTGGTGCAGGTCGGCGAACTGGCCGGTGGCGGCGGTCAGGTCCGCCGGGCTGCCGTCCTCGACGATGCGGCCGCCGTCCATCACCAGCACCCGGTCGGCGATCTCCACCGTGGACAGCCGGTGCGCGATGATCAGCGCGGTGCGGTCGGCCAGGATGGTACGCAGCGCCCGCTGCACCAGCCGCTCGCTGGGCACATCCAGACTGGACGTAGCCTCGTCCAGGATCAGCACCGCGGGGTCGGCCAGGAAGGCCCGGGCGAACGCGACGAGCTGCCGCTGCCCCGCGGACAGCCGCCCGCCCCGCTTGGCCACGTCGGTGTCGTATCCCTCCGGCAGCGCCGCGATGAACTGGTGCGCGCCGATCGCCCGGGCAGCCTCCTCTATCTCGACGCGGGACGCACCCGGCCGGCCGAACGCGATGTTGTCCGCCACCGTGCCGGTGAACAGGAAGTTCTCCTGCGTCACCATCACCACCGCGCGGCGCAGGTCCACATCGGACAGTCGCCGCAGGTCGATGCCGTCGAGCTCGACCACGCCGGACTGCGGGTCGTAGAACCGGGCCAGCAGCCGGGCCAGCGTCGACTTGCCGGCCCCGGTGGCGCCGACCAGGGCCAGCGTCTGCCCGGCCGGCACCGCCAGATCCAGCGCCGGCAGCACCACGGTGCCGTCCCGGTAGGAGAAGTCGACCCCGCGGAACCGCACCTCGCCGCGAGCGCTGGCCAGCGGCGTGGGGTCGTCCGGCTCCGGCACCGACGGCGTCTCCTCCAGTACCCCGGACAGCTTCTCCAGCGCCGCCGCGGCCGACTGGTAGGAGTTGTAGAACATCGCGATGTCCTGCATCGGGTCGAAGAACCGGCGCAGGTACAGCAGGAACGCGGTCAGCACGCCGAGCTTGATGTCGCCGTCCATCACCCGGTACGCGCCGTAGACCAGCACGCCGGTCATGCTCACGTTGCCGAGCAGCTTCACCCCGGGCACGAACACCGCGATCAGCTTCCAGGCCCGCTCGTTGGCGACCCGGTAGTCCTCGTTCACCTCGGCGAATATGTCGTCGTTGCGCGGCTCGCGGCGGAACGCCTGCACGGCGCGGATCCCGCCGAGGGTCTCCACGATCTGCACGATGACGACCGCGACCGCCTCGCGGGTCTTGCGGTAGGCCGCCGCGGAGTGCTTGCGGAACCACCGCGACAGCGCCCACAGCAGCGGGAACGTGGCCATGGTCACCAGCGCCAGCGGAAGGTCGAGCACCAGCAGGATGACGCCGATGGTGAGCACCGACAGCAGCGCGGTGATCAGCCCGTCCAGCCCGTCGTCCAGCAGTTGCTGCAGCGCGTCCAGGTCGGAGGTCAGCCGCGAGATCACCCGGCCGGAGGTGTACTTCTCGTGGAAGGACAGGGACAGCCTCTGGAAGTGGCTGAACACCCGGCGGCGCAGTTCCAGCAGCACGGTCTGCCCGGTGCGGCCGACCCGCATGAGGAACTGGTACCGCAGCAGCGCGTCGGCCACCGCCGCACCCGCGATGGCCAGCACGACCACGATCAGCGGCGTCGCGTCGCCGCGGCGCAGCGCCGGGATGCCGCGGTCGATGCCGATGCCGACCAGCACCGGCGCGGCCATCGAGGCGGCGTTCTGCGCCAGCACGACCAGCACAGCCAGCCACAGCGCCCGGCGGTGCGGGCGGAGCAGGTCGCCGAGCAGCCGGCGGGATCTGGCGCGCAGGAAGATGCCGATCTTCTCCGGCACCTCGGACGCCTGCTCGGCCGCCACCCCCCGCCAGTCCGCGGTCCCCGATTGGGAATCTGTTCCGGACTCGACTCCAACGCGCGGTGGCGCGCCGGCGCCCTGCGCGTTCCCACTCATCGCGGCACCCCCAGCTCAGCCTCTTGGGACAGCAGGTCGCGGTAGGCCGGCACCGTCTGCAGCAACTGCGAGTGGGTGCCCACCGCGGCGATGGTGCCGCCGGCCAGCAGCGCCACCCGGTCGGCCAGCAGCACGGTCGACGGCCGGTGCGCGACCACCAGGCCGGTGGTGCGGGCCAGCACCCGACGCAGCGCCTGCTCCACCAGCGCCTCGGTGTGCACGTCCAGCGCGGACAGCGGGTCGTCCAGCACCAGCAGCTCCGGCCGGCCGAGCACGGCGCGCGCCAGCGCCAGCCGCTGCCGCTGCCCGCCGGACAGGGTCAGGCCCTGCTCGCCCACCCGGGTGTCCAGCCCCCACGGCAGCTCGTACACGAACTCGGCCTGGGCCACCGACAGCGCCTCGGTGACCTCGTCCTCGGTGGCCTCCGGGCGGCCCAGCGTCAGGTTCTCCCGCACGCTGGCCGAGAACAGGGTCGGCTCCTCGAACGCTGTGCCCACCGCCCGGCGCAGGTCGGCCACCCGCAGGTCGCGGATGTCCCGGCCGGCCAGCGTGATCCGGCCCGCGGTCACGTCGTACAGCCGCGGGACGAGCGCCACCAGCGTGGTCTTGCCCGACCCGGTGGCGCCGACCAGGGCCACCGTCTCGCCCGGCTCAAGGGTCAGGTCGATGTCGTGCAGCACCGGGCGGTCGGCGTCCGGGTAGGTGAAGCCGACCCCCTCGAACCGCAGCCGGCCGGCCCGCGCGCCCTCTGTACCCGGCCGCACCGCGGCCTCGGCGAAGCCGGCCAGCGGACCGTCGGTGATCGTCGGATCCGAGTCGAGCACCTCGTACACCCGGTCCGCCGCGGTACCCGCCTCCTGCGCGGCGGCCAGCAGCCAGCCCATCGACTCGATCGGCCAGACCAGCAGCAGGAACAGCGACACGAACGCGACCAGGGTGCCGATCGTCAGCACCCCGTGCACCACCGCCAGCGCCCCGACCGGCACGATCGCGGCCAGCACGAGTGACGGGTGCGCCTCGATGACGGCCCAGATCAGGGCCAGCAACTGGATCTTGTTCATCTCCAGGTCGCGCAGCCTGCGGCCCTGCTGGTCGTACCGGCCGTACACCGTCCGGGACCGCCCGAAGGCCTTGACCGTGCGGATGCCGCCGGCCGACTCCTCCACCAGCGTGGTCAGCTCGCCCTGCTGGTCCTGCACGCTGCGTGAGCGGACCCGGTACTGGTGCTCGAACCGGTACATGAACCAGACCAGCGGGAGGGTCAACAGCACGACCAGCACGGCCAGCGGCCAGTAGATCATCACCAGCATGACGGTGACCACGACGAACGTTGCCGAGTTGACCACCATGAACACCAGGCCGAAGCCGATGAACCGGCGGATCTGGGACAGGTCACTGGTGGCCCGGGACAGCAACTGGCCGGACTGCCAGCGGTCATGGAACGCGACCGGCAGCCGCTGCAGGTGCCGGTACAGCACGTTGCGGACGTCGGTCTCCAGACCGAGCGCCGAGGTGGACATCGTCCACCGGCGGAGGAACACCAACGTCGCCTCGGCCAGCCCGAACAGCAGCGCGAGGCCGCCCAGCGGCCAGACCGCGGCCCGGTCACCGTTGCGGATCGGCCCGTCGATGACCTGCCTGGTGATGAGCGGGACCATGATCCCGGCCAGCGTGGCGAGCAGCGCGGCCACGGTCATCAGCAAGAGGTACCCGTAGTACGGCCGGACGAAGGTGCGCATCCGCCACAGCGAGGAGATCCGGGAACTGGCAGGACGTGACGTATCCATCGTTAGCAAGGCTAACCGGGGCCACCGACGATCTCATCCGAGTTTCTCGCCCGGCGCAACCCGCGCCGGCGGCGCGTCGGGGGCCTGGTCAAAGTGGTCAGGCCCTGGTCGGAGGGCCTGGTCAGGAGCGGCGCGGCCCCAGCAGTATCTCGTCCCAGGACGGCACCCGGACCCGGCGCTCGGACTGCTCGTCCGCCGCGTCGGCGGAGGTTGCCGGCGGGTCCTGCCGGTGCGGCACCAGTTCGGCCACGGAGGGGATCGGCTCGGTGGCGTGCTCGCCGTTGGCAGCGGCCCGGGCGGCGGCGGCCAGCGGGGTGACCGGGGTGAGCCGTCCGGAGAACGGGCGGTCCTCCTCGCCGGTCAGGTGCTGCGCCAGGTCGTCCTCGGCCACCAGCGCCTTGGTGGTCAGCTCGAACATCCAGGTCGCGGTGCGGTCCCGCTCGGCGGAGCGCCACCGGGCGACGACGAGCCAGGTGCCGTCCTCACGCTTGTGCGAGTCCCAGGTGACCGCCTCCGGATCGACGCCGCGCGCCTCCAGCCGCCCGTCCACCAGCTCCGCCAGGGTGGGTGCGGCGGGATCGCGGCGTACCCGGGCACGGCGCGCCTGCTGGACCACCTGGACACGCTCGGCCAGCACCGGGTACGCGAACCGCATCACCCGGTCGATCGACATGCCGGACTCGGCGGCCACCTGCTCGGGGGTACTGCCCGCGCGCACCCGGCTCTGGATCTCGCGCGGGGTCAGCGGGGTCACCAGCGGCAGGGAGAGCTGCCGCTGCCCGGAGCTGCCTCGGACCGCGCCGCGCAACGCGTCGTCGATGGGCAGCAGGTAGCAGTCGTCGCCGTCGGCCGAGACGACGAGGTGCGCGCCGTCCTCGGCCAACCCGACGAACCGCAGCCGGCGCATCCGCCCTCCCGCCAGCAGGGATCTTTCGGCCAGGCTACGGCGTGTAACACGCGGATCCGGTCAGGACACGCGTGTGGTGGCGGGCACTCCGCCGGGATGCGGCGCGTAGGCCAGACAGGGAGGGGTGTCCGTGCACGTAGCGAAGTCACGGCGGGTCAGGTGTCGTCCGACCTGCTGGTCCTGGCGCCCCGACCGGGTGAATCACACCGCTCCAGGCATGCCATAGGTGGCGCAGATGAATTTGGCCCGCCAGGATTGGCCGGCCGTCGTACAGGGTAGGCGGTTTACGCGGGTCAGGTTTCGGCTGCGCATATGGCGGTCCGTGCCTGACCCGGAGCATGCTCGCCTCCTGTGACCCCGTCGAGGCGCTGCCACTGACCCGCAGGGAGGATTTTCATGGGCTGGACCGTCGCTGATGCGCGCGCGTTCGTCCGGACAGTGCACGAGGGCCAGGTCGACACGCTCGGCCGCTCGCTGGTCGAGCACCTCGAGGCGGTCTGCGAACGGGTCGAGCAGATGGGCGGTGAGGAGGTCGACCAGGTCGCCGCGCTGCTGCACCACGCAGTGGCCGAGGGCGGGGTGCAGGTCGCGGACTTCGGCCTGCTCGGCCTGCCGGACCGGGCGATCGCCATCGTGGACGCGCTGACCAGGCGGCCGACCGAGACCGAGGACGAGCACCTGCACCGGATGATGGACACCGCGGGGGCGGTACGCGTGCTGCGGGCCGATCTGGCACACCAGCTCCATCCGGACCAGCTCGAGTGCGTGCCGGCCGCCGAGCGCGAGCGCACGCTGCACCGGTGCTGCCGGATCCTCGCCGAGCTGGACAAGGAGCCCGAGCTGACCTTCCGCTAAGCCGGTCCGACGGGAGGGGCGTCCGCGGCATCGGGCGCCCCTCTGCCAAGTCAGACATCAGCAGCACCGCCGGGCCGGGCTGCCGGCGCGCAGCCGCGCCCGCGGGGTGCGCCGCTCCGCGGGGCACCGCCACCGCGGCGACGAGCGGCCACTACTGCCGCAGCGCAGGGCGGCCACCGCCGCGGCCCCGGTCACAGGCGCGGTCAGAGGCTGGGTGAGAGCCGCTCCACCACGTAGTCGATGCTCGCCGTCAGCGCCTCCACGTCCGCCGGGTCGATGGCCGGGAACATGCCGACCCGGAGCTGGTTGCGGCCGAGCTTGCGGTAGGGCTCGGTGTCCACGATGCCGTTCGCCCGCAGCGTCCCGGCCAGCGCGGCGGCATCCACCTGTTCGGCGAAGTCGATGGTGCCGACCACCAGGGAGCGGTTGGCCGGCTCCGCCACGAACGGGGTGGCGAAAGCCGACTTCTCCGCCCAGGTGTACAGCCGGCTGGAGGAGTCCTGGGTGCGGGCGACGGCCCAGGGCAGGCCGCCGTTGCCGTTCAGCCAGTCGAGCTGGTCCACGAACAGCGCCAGCGTGGTGACCGCCGGGGTGTTGTACGTCTGGTTCTTGCGCGAGTTGTCGATCGCGGTGGGCAGGTCGAAGAAGGTGGGCACCCACCGGCCGGAGCCGGCGATCTCGTCCACCCTGGCCAGCGCGGCCGGCGACACGAGCGCCACCCACAGGCCACCGTCGGAGGCGAAGCACTTCTGCGGGGCGAAGTAGTAGGCGTCCGCCTGGCCGATGTCGACCGGCAGGCCGCCGGCCCCCGAGGTCGCGTCGATGAGCACCAGCGCGCCCTCGTCGGCGCCCGCTGGGCGGCGCACCGGGGCCATCACCCCGGTGGAGGTCTCGTTGTGCGCCCACGCGTACGCGTCCACGCCGGCCTCCGCGCGCGGCTCCGGGCGGGTGCCCGGGTCGGACCTGATGACCGTCGGGTTGCCCAGGAACGGCGCCTGCGCGGTGACCTGCGCGAACTTCGCGGAGAACTCCCCGAACGCCAGATGCTGGGCGCGGTCCCGGACCAGGCCGAACGCGGCAATGTCCCAGAACGCGGTGCTGCCGCCGTTGCCCAGCACCACCTCGTACCCGTCCGGCAGGGCGAACAGGGCGGCCAGCCCTTCGCGCACCCGCCGGACCAGCGCCTTGACCGGCTCCTGCCGGTGTGAGGTGCCGAGCACGGTGGTGGCCAGACCGGACAGCGCCCGCACCGCCTCGGGGCGGACCTTGGACGGCCCGCAGCCGAAGCGGCCGTCGGCCGGCCTGAGGTCGGCGGGGATCTGGATGGCGGCACCGCTGCGCTCGGCTGCTGTGCTCATCGGTTCGCTCGCAAGCTCACTGGCCCTCCTCGCGGGTGAGCCACCAGTCTCCCAAACGCGAGTCGAGGCTTTGTCGTACCGGGGTCCTAGGGTCTGGTGACATGGGGTCTGGTGACATGCGCTACGGATTCGTGCTGCCGTTCTGCCACCCGCGCCGGGTCGCCGACGCCGCGCTGGCCGCCGAGCGGGCCGGCTGGGACGGGGTCTACGTCTGGGAGACCATCTGGGGTTGGGAGGCGTGGGTGTCGCTGGCCGCTGCGGCGACGGTCACCGAGCGGATCAGGCTGGGTACGATGCTCACCCCGCTGTCGCGCCGCAAACCGTGGGAGCTGGCCAGCCAGGCGCTGTCGGTGGACCACCTGTCCGGCGGCCGGCTCACCCTGTCGGTCGGTCTCGGCGCGGTGGACACCGGGTTCGCCGCGTTCGGCGAGGAGACCGACCGGCGGCGGCGCGCCGAACTGCTGGACGAAGGGCTGGACATCGTCACCGGGCTGTGGGCCGGGCAGCCGTTCCGCTACGACGGCACGCATTACCACGTGCGGCCGACGGACTTCCTGACCCCGCCGCCCACGGTGCAGCAGCCGCGGATCCCGATCTGGGTGGTGGGCGCCTGGCGGCGGGAGAAGTCGATGGCGCGGGTGCTGCGGTACGACGGGATCCTGCCGAACGTGTTCGACCCGGACGGCAGGGCGAAGGAGGCCGGGTTGGCGGACGTGCGCGCGCTGACCCGGTGGGTGGCCGAGCGTCGGCCGCCCGAGGCCGGCCCGTTCGACGTGGTGGTGGAGGGCGAGACGCCGGCCGGTGACCCGCAGGCCGCGGCGGACACGGTGCGTCCATGGGCGGAGGCCGGCGCCACGTGGTGGATCGAGGGCATGTGGGGCGCCCAGGGCAAGCCCGACGAGGTGGACCGGGTCACCGGGCGACTGCTCGCCGGCCCACCTCGGAGCTGAGCCGGCTCAGGCGCGCCCGACGGCCTCGATGTTTTCGAAATGACTGATCTCGTCCCAGCCCTCCACCTCCTGCGGCATGCGGGGACCGGGGCCGATGTACCGGGCGGACGGGCGCACCAGGCGGCCGAGCCGCTTCTGCTCCATGATGTGCGCGCACCACCCGCCGGTGCGCGCGCAGGTGAACATGGCCGGCATCATGTGCGCCGGGACCTCGGCGTAGTCGAGGATCATCGCCGCCCAGAACTCGACGTTCGTCTCGATGGCCCGGTCCGGGCGCCGGCTGCGCAGCTCCTCCAGCGCCGCCTGCTCCAGCGCCAGGGCCGCCTCGAAGCGGGGCGAGCGGAGCTCCTCGCAGGTCCGCCGCAGCACCCGGGCGCGCGGATCCTCGGCCCGGTACACCCGGTGCCCGAAGCCCATCAGCCGGTCGCCGCGGTCGAGGATGTCGGCCACCACCTGCTTGGCGTTCCCGGTCCGCTCGACCTCCTGCACCATGGGCAGCACCCGGGCCGGCGCGCCGCCGTGCAGCGGCCCGGACATGGCCCCGATCGCGCCGGACATGGCCGCGGCCACGTCCGCCCCGGTGGAGGCGATCACCCGCGCGGTGAAGGTGGACGCGTTCATCCCGTGCTCGGCGGCGGACACGAAGTACGCATCCACCGCGGCGATGTGCCGCGGGTCCGGCTCGCCGCGCCACCGGGTCATGAACCGCTCCACGATGGTGTTGCACTGGTCGATGCGGGACTGCGGCACCGCCGGCACGCCGATGCCGCGGGCGGACTGGGCGGCGTACGACAGCGCCATCACCGCGGCCCTGGCGAGCTGCGAGCGCGCCTCGTCGTCGGTGATGTCGAGCAGCGGCTTGTAGCCCCACAGCGGCGCCACCATGGCCAGTGCGGCCTGCACATCGACCCGTACGTCGCCGCTGTGCACCGGGATGGGGAACGGCTCGGCCGGCGGCAGCCCTGGCCCGAACTTGCCGTCCACCAGCAGGGCCCACACGTTGCCGAAGGTGACATGTCCGACCAGGTCTTCGATGTCCACGCCCCGGTAGCGGAGCGCCCCGCCGTCCTTGTCCGGCTCTGCGATCTCGGTCTCGAAGGCCAGGATGCCCTCGAGCCCCGGCTTGAAGTCGTCGGACATCAAGTACCCCTCTGTGTATGACCCATGGAGTCCACGCCATCCTCGCTGGTGCCGATGGATCCGGCACGAGCGGGCACGTGTGGATTATCTCCGAGTCTTACGCATGTGAAACGATCACGCTACGTCCCGGACACAAGTGTGGGAGGGCGGTTGGGCCCCGGAGTCGGTCGAACGGGTGACGTCGGAGCGGACGTCGCCGGGATCCGCATCACCTACAACTCCGCGCACCTGTCCGAGCCGGACCTGGCGCCGGACTGGATGACCCAGTTCGGGCACTGGCTGGTGGACGCGGTCGAGTCGCTGGCGTTCCGTGAGCCGAACGCGATGGTGCTGGCCACCGCGGACGCCGCCGGGCGGCCCAGCGCCCGGACCGTGCTGCTGCGCGGGTACGACGCACGCGGGCTCGTCTTCTACACCAACTACACCTCCCGCAAGGCGCGCGAGCTGGATGCCAACCCGTACGCCTCCGCGGTGTTCCCGTGGATCGCGCTGGAGCGGCAGGTGGTGGTGGGCGGCGCGGTGCACCGGGTGTCCCGGGAGGAGTCGGCCGAGTACTTCGAGACCCGCCCGCGCGGTGCCCAGCTCGGCGCCTGGGCCAGCCCGCAGTCGTCGGTGATCGCGTCCCGGCAGGCGCTGGACGATGCGTGGCAGACGACCGCGGCGCGGTTCGCCGACGACGAGCCGGTGCCGCTGCCCGAACACTGGGGCGGGTACCGGATCGTGCCGGACACGGTCGAGTTCTGGCAGGGCCGGCCGAGTCGGCTGCACGACCGGCTGCGGTACCGCCGGACCGAGCAGGGCGGCTGGGTGATCGAACGACTCGCCCCGTGATACGTACGCGGGTCGGCTTCGCCGTACCCGCCGCCTGGTCGGGGGTCGGCTTCGCGGTACCCGCCGCCTGGTCGGGGTCGGCTTCGCCGTACCCGCCGCTTGGTCGGGTCTAGAACGCTGGCTGAGCGGGGCAGCGTTGAGTGGGCGTGGCTCGGGGGTGGGCGCTTGGGTTCCGTTTTGCCCGGTGTCGGCTGGTTGTGGTCAGGTCTAGGACTCGGGCGTGGGCGATTGGTGCGCGACCGGGAGGCTGTTGTGGCGAGTGAGCCTGTGAACGCGGCCAGCGAGGGGGGCTCGTGAGCTTGGCGGAGCGGGTGCGGCGGGTGGCGGTGGACACCGAGCCGCTGCGGATCCCGGCGTACCGGCGGATCCTGGTCGGCTACAGCGTGTCGTTCATCGGCTTCACGGTGACCGCGGTTGCGGTGCCGGTGCAGCTCTTCGCGATCACCGGCTCGTCGTTCTACATCGGCGTGCTCGGCCTGGTGCAGATCGTGCCGCTGATCGGCTTCGGGCTGTGGGGCGGCGCGGTGGCGGACGCGGCCGACCGCCGGCTGGTGGCGCTGCTGTCGTCGCTGGTGGTGTGGGCCACGACGCTCGGGCTGCTGGCCCAGGCGGTGCTCGGGTTGCGCAGCGTGGGGCTGATCCTCGGCCTGATGGCCGTGCAGGCCGGGGCGTTCGCGATCGTCCAGCCGACCCGTGGGGCGATCATCCCGCGACTGGTGCCCGTCGAACTGGTGCCCGCGGCGAACACCCTGAGCTTCACCCTCGGCAATGTCGCCACCATCGCCGGGCCGCTGCTGGCCGGTGTCTTTCTCGGTCTACCGTCCGGCTACGTGTGGGCGTACGCGGCGGACGCGGCGCTGTTCACCGTCGGCCTCTACGCCACCCTGAGACTTCCCCACCTGCCTCCGATCGGCGAGACCAGCCGGCCGGGGCTGGGTTCGGTGGTGGACGGCCTGCGCTTCATCGCCGGGCGGCCGGTGCTGCTGCTGTCGTTCGCGGTGGACATCGCGGCGATGGTGCTGGCCATGCCGCGGGCGCTGTTCCCGGAGGTGGCCGAGCGGCGGTTCGGTGGCCTGGGTGCGGTCGGCTGGCTGTATGCCGCGATCGCGGTCGGCGCCGTGGTCGGCGGGCTCTCCTCGGGATGGATCGGCCGGGTGCGCCGGCAGGGGCTCGCGCTGGTCGCCGCGGTGGTGGCGTGGGGGCTGGCCGTTGCGCTGGCCGGGCTGGCGCCGTCGCTGTGGCTCGCCGTGCTGCTGCTCGCGGTGGCCGGCGCGGCGGACCTGGTCTCCGCGGTGTACCGGCAGACGATTCTCCAGGTGTACGCGCCGGACGAGATGCGCGGCCGGCTGCAGGGCGTGTTCGTGGTGGTGGTCACCGGCGGCCCGCGGCTGGGCGACGCCCGCGCCGGGATGGTGGCCGCCGCGGTCGGCGCCACCGTGTCCTGGGTGGCCGGCGGGGTGGCGTGCGCGATCCTCGTCGTCATCCTCGCGCTCGCCTTCCCCGCGCTGCGCCGCTACACCACCGCCACCCGGCCCGCGGACACCGGCCCTACAGACCCGGGAGGAGCAGGCCCGCGGCCACCAGAACATGCAGCCGGTGGGTAGACACCCCGCTACTGACCGCCCCGTCACGATCCAGATCCGAGTGTGGATGGCGGCGACTGGGTGGTCGCCGCCCATCCATCGGGGTGAGACGGAGGGGGCCTGAATGTGGGCAGGTACCACACTCGACCCCGACTACGAGCAGCGACTGACCGCCGAGGCAGAGGCAGGGTTCGACCCGGGCACCTTGACCCGGCGCCCGGCCGGCCGGCCTTCCCTGTCCGGGCGAGCCGGCCACTCCAACCGACTGGACCTGCGCGTCGACGACGAGACGTACCAGGCCATCCGACGGATCGCCGACCAGGGCAACCGCAAGGTCAGCGACGTCGTCCGCGACGCCATCCGCCGATACCTCGAAGCCTGCTGACGACAGGGTGCCCGCGCGCTCAACGCGGCAGATGTGCGCGGCCGCTTCGCGGCTACGGGCGCGCTCCGCGCGGTGCGTAGTGACCGGAGAGCGACACGAGGTCACACGTTGTAAGTGAAGCTGGTCGCCGGCCACGGCGTAGGCGGCCACGTACCCGGTCTGCCCGACCGGGTGGCCGGCGGCCGCGATGGCGTGCTCGACCGAGTCGATGCGCAGGTGCACGGCGCCCAGTTCGCGGGCCAGTTCGCGGGCGACCGTGGTCTTGCCGCTGCCGGGCAGGCCGCCGAGGACGATCAGCACCTCAGGCCAGCGCCCCGGCGGCCACCCGGAGGTCGGCGACCAGCGCGTCGTACGCCTCGGCGCGGCTCTCGTCCGGCACGCGCAGCACCGCGGACGGGTGCGTGGTGGCCATGATCCAGGCGGACTTCACCGCGGCGTCCTCCTCGGCGGTCGGCGGGTCGTACGGCATGAGCTGACCGCGCTGCCTGGTGATCCGGAACGACGGACCGAGCAGCGCCTTGGCCGCGGTGGCTCCCAGGCAGACCACCACCTCCGGCGAGATCAGCGCGAGTTCGGCGTCCAACCAGGGCCGGCAGGCGGCGATGTGTTCGGCGCCCGGTGTCTGGTGGATCCGCCGCTTGCCGCTCAGCCGGAACCCGAAGTGCTTCACCGCGTTCGTCACGTAGCTGATGTCCCGGTCGATGCCGGCCTCGGCCAGCGCCCGGTCGAGCAGCTTTCCGGCCGGCCCGACGAACGGCAGCCCGCGCCGGTCCTCGACGTCGCCGGGCTGCTCGCCGACGAGCACCACCCGGGCGTCCACCGGCCCTTCGCCGAACACCGTCTGGGTGGCCGGCTTCCACAGCTCGCACGCTCGGCAGCCGGCGGCGGCGGCACGTAGCCCGTCCAGGTCGGCGGTCTCCGGCACGACGGCGACGGCGGTGTCCATGCCGCGATTCTGCCCGGCCCGCGCGCCGTCGAACCTCGGGGTGCGCCAGGATGGCTCGGGTGGGCGTGGTGGTCCGGCCGGTGCCGGTTCGGCGCAGGCCGGTGCAGGTCGGCCTGTCCGCCGACGGCGTCGACACCGTCGACGCACGCGGCCGGCCGCGGTCCTGGCCGCGGTCCGTGGTCGCCGGGCTGCGGCTGCTGTCCATCGGGGCCACCGGGACTGACCCGGCCGGGGTCAAGGTACCGCTGGCCAGCGGGCTCGCGGTGGACGGCCACGGCGGCGAGCTGATCCGGCTGCCGTGGTGGGGCATCGGGCACGAAGCGCTCGAACAGGCCGCCACCGCGGCCGGCGTCCCGCTGCGGTACGCCGAGGGTCGGGCCGCGCCCGGAGACGAACGGCGAGTGAGCATCGCAGCGCGGAAGGAGCGAACAGCGGAGCAGGCCGGGAGCCGACCCGTTGGCAGCGATGGCCAGCCGACCCTGTACCGGCCACGGTGGAAGGTACCGACCCCGGTCGCGCTGTCGCTCGGGCCGACCGCCGTCGGGGTGATCGACCGGGACGGTCGGCAGGTGTCCTGGCCGCGGGTCGGTCACCCGTCCGGCGGCGGCCGTGCGACTCCCCCCGGTTCGGTCGCCCCCTCGGCCGGGGTCGGTCACCTGACCGGCGGCGGCCGTGCGACACCCCCCGGTACGGTCGCCCCCTCGGCCGTCCCCGTTCCGCCGGTGGCCAGGCTGCGGCTGTACCGCGACTACAACACCGGATCGTGGCTGAAGGCGGTGTCCCTGGTCGACCCGTGGCGGCGCGAGCTCGTGCTGATCCGGTGGGACACGCTGGCGGGCGCCGGCCCGATGCACGACGCCGCCTGCGCGGCCGGGCTGCTGCCGGAGTTCTGCTGGGAGTCGGCGCTGCCGGACCAGATCGGTGTCGGCCGGGTGCCGCTGATCGTCTGAGAGGGTGTTTGAGAACGTCGGCCGGATGCATCCGGCGATCCAGGCGTCGATCCGGCAAGGCGGAGGAGGAGCCGATACTGGTCTTGTATCGGCGACGACGACAACGCCGCCGGGCGGCGTCTGGGCGTCGGAGAGCACGTCCAGCACGGCCGCGGTCCCGGTGCCCTCGTCCAGCACCGCGGTGGAGCTGGCCGCGACCACCGCCAGCCCGCGGTCCGGCAGCGGCAACCAGTACTGCACCACGTCGCTGACCACCTGCCGGCCGGCCCGGTCCTCGCCGCCGTCGGCGATCACCCGGACGCGTACCGCCGGCCCGGGCGGCAGCTCCACGGTCTCCACCGACCGCGGGCCGATGTCGCCGGGCCGGTCCACGCCGAGCTGCTCGGTCAGGGTGGCGATCGGGTCGCCGTCGCCGGCCCGCCACGGCGTCACTGACACCTCGATCACGGTCCGCGGCGGCTCGCCGGACTCCGGCCGCCACGCCACGGCGGCGATCTGGCAGCCGCGAGCGGCATAGTGCTCGGCGAGCACGGTCAACGACCCGGTGAACGCGGCGCGCGCCCGCTCGTCGTCCAGCAGGGGCTGCGCGGCCACCAGGTCGCGGTACTGCTCAGCGATCAGCCCCGGCCGGGCCGCCTCGTCCAGCCCGAGCTGGTACCACCCGTCCGCCGGGATGGGCAGCGCGACCGTCGGCGCGGTGCCGTGAGTGCTCACGACGGCACCCCCGGGCCGTCCCACACCCAGTCAAGGGTGCGGGCGATCGCGTCGAACAGCTCCTCCAGCGCCTGCCGTACCGACAGGTTCGGCGTGGAGAACGTCATCGCCAGCACCTTGTCGGTGCCGGGCACCGGGACGAAGTACTGCGTCTCGGCGGTCTGCACCGTGTCCCCGCCGGAGCCGGCGAGACCGGAGTTGGTGGTGCGCCGCAGCCGGGCCGCCGTACCGGCCGGCGTCTCGAACCGCTCCGCCGGCGGCCGCACGTCCCCGTCCGCGTCGCTGTCGTCGGTGAGCTCGGCCATCACCCGGCCGAGCTCGGCCGGGTCGAGCACCGGCTGGTCCGCCGCGTCCCGCGGGGCCTCCCCGACCGCGATCACCAGCGAGGCGGACAGCGACAGGCCCTCGACCACCTGGTCCATCAGGGCCGCATAGATCGCGCCATGGCCGGCCGCCTGCCGGGCATACTGCCGCAGCATGGCGGTCAGCTCCCGGCGAAGCTGACGCATCACGGGGGTACGGGAGGAGCCGAGCCGGTCCTCGACCAGCTCGGCGATCGTCTCGGTGCGGGTGCGCGGGTCGAGATCGAGCTGGTACCAGCTCGCCGGCACCGCCACGGTGAACTCCGGCAGCCCGGTGTCGTCCACGTCCATCGGCTCGACCATCGTGCGAACCCTAGCCGGTCGTCATGGCTACGGGACCACCGGCGCGAGCGGCATGGCGATGCGGGTGACGGTACGGATCACCTCCGGGTGGCGGGCGGCCCAGTCGATCGCGTCGTGGGCCAGCGTCGCGGCGCCCTCGACCACCACGTTCGGTTTGGCCGGGTCGCTGCTCGGCCACTTCGGCACGACCACGCTGGCCGGGTTGCTGACCACGTCGCAGACCTTGCCGGTCGGGTCCTTGATGAAGTCCTTGGCGTTGGCCTCGAGCCGCCTGTCCACCACGTGGCCCACGATCGTCTTCACCGCGCCGTCCGCGGTCAGCTTATTCGCGGTCTGGTCCAGCACGCCCCGCGCGCCGCTCCTGCTCAGCGTCCGCAGCGCGTCGCCCGCCTTGGTGAGCGTCGCCCGCAGCTCCGGCCCGGCCGACCTGGCCGCCGTCTTCAGCAGCTGCGAGGCGTCCTGCAGGTTGCGCACGTTCTTCAGCGCCTTCAGGCCGCCCGCCGCCTTGGCCATCTTCCCCAGCGGCAGCACGCCGACCACGTCGGCCAGGATCTGCGACGCGCTGACCTTGCGGCCGCTCGCGTACAGCACCGCGTCGGCGATCAGCGCGGCGGCGTTGACCGCGAGGGCGGCCGCGCCGAGGATCTCGCCCACCACCGGCACCCAGCCCAGTGCCAGCGCGGCGATGCCGAGGTAGCCGCCGACCTTGCGCAGGATGGGGGCCAGCGTCTCCAGGCTGTCCAGCGCCCACTTGCCGAAGCTCGCCAGTGCCCGCTTCCACCAACTCTCGTTCTTCAGGTCGTCGTCGATCGCGTGGCTGATCTTGCCCGAGCAGGTGTGCGCGGCCTGGTCGCGCTGCTCGATCGCCTGCGTCATCTCCCGGACGGCGGCCTGCATCCGGTCCTGCGCCTGGGCGAGTTGCTGCTCGGGCTGCGGCCCGTTCCAGACGAAGTCCTTGTGCTGTGCGCGCGCCTGGGCCTGCAGCATGTCCTTGTTGTGCGCGTTGGTCTGCGCGATCTGCTGGTCGCCCCTGGCCGCCTGGTAGTCCTTGATCGCCCGGGTGGCGAGCTGCTGCGCCTCGCGGATCTCCGGGTGGTATGTCGCCAGCGCGCTGCCGACCTTGGTGTACCGCTCGATCACCTTGTCCAGCAGCGGCGGCAGCTTCTCCTTGAACGCCTCGAACGCCTCGGCCGCCTCGCCCTTCCAGAACGTGTCGCTCCGGACCGAGCGCAGCCGCTGGTTCTGGGTACGGAGCGTGTCGGCGGTGCCGGTCAGGTCGGTGGCCAACTTTGCGATCTTGTCCGGGTCGCCGACGACGGGGTTCTGCCCGCTCTCCAGCGCCTGTTGCGGGCTGATCTTCTCAAACCGGAACACCGTTGCCTCCAGGCGGCACGTGCGCGACTCGGTCGTGGCTGCCGTGGGCGCCTCGGCCGGTGTCCCGGGTGGCTGCCTCCATCGGTTCGCCCGGCCGGTTCACTCGGCGTCCTCGACGTCGTCGCCGCCCCGCTCCGCGTCGGCGTCCTTCCTCCGCCTGACCGCCCAGGCCGCCGCGCCGGCCGCACCGAGCACGCCGACGGGGGCCGCCATGGCCGCGACCGACATACCGTGGTGGCCGCCACCGGCACCGCTCGGCCCCGGCTGCGCGGTGGCCTGGCCGCCCAGTCCGGCGGAGCCGCCGCCGGAGTCCGTGCCGTGGCCGGCCGCCTCGGTCGGATGGTCCGCGCCCGCGCTCGGGCCGCCGACCCCGCCGCCGGCCCGCCCTGCGGCAGGGTCGGTGCCGCCGGCGCCACTGCAGTGACCGGAGGTGCCCAGGTCGGTACCGGTCCCGCTGCCGCCTCCCAGGTCGGTGCCCGCGCCGCCGGCGGTCCCGAGGTCCACGCCGGTCCCGGTGCCGCCGCCGAAATCGCCGCCGCCCAGGTTGCCGCCGCCCAGGTTGCCGCTGCCCAGGCCGCCGGTGTCCAGCGGGGGAACGCCGGAACCACCGATCGGGGTGCCCGCCCCGCTGACAGGGCCGCCCTCGACCGGGTTCGGGATGCCGTCGCCGTCGTCGTCGTACCCGGGGATCGGAGTGCCCGTGATGGGATCGCCGATCGACCCGGAGCCGCCGATCGACCCGCAGCCGACACTCGACGGGTCGCTGATCGGGCCACCCGTGATGGGACCGCTGCGGGTGACACCGCCCGGATCGCCTGTCCCCGTGGCCGGCTGCCCGGTGCCGGTGGCCCCGGTGCCGGAGCCGGGGCTGCCCTGCGCCTCCACCGAGTCGGGTATCCCGTCGTTGTCGGAGTCGGTGTCGCGGTAGTCCGGCATGCCGTCGCCGTCGGTGTCCACCGGCAGGTCGCTCCCGCCCGGCAACCCCGTCCCCGTCCCCGCCCCCACCCCCGTTTCCGTTCCCGTTCCCGCCCCCGTCCCGGTACCTGTGGCTGTCCCTGTGCCGGTGTCCGCACCTGTACCCGTGCCGGTCCCGGAACCCGCGCCGGTACCCGTGCCGGTCCCGGTACCTGAGCCGGTCCCGGTACCTGAGCCGGTCCCGGTACCCGTGCCGGTCCCGGTACCTGAGCCGGTCCCGGTCCCCGTGGCGCCGGCTCCGGCGCCCATGCCGCTCTCCTGCCGGTCCGGGATGCCGTCGTTGTCGGAGTCGGTGTCGCGGAAATCGGGGGAGCCGTCGCCGTCGGTGTCCGGCGGCCGGAGGTTCTGGTTGTCACCGTTCGGGTCGGTGGCGCCGTTCAGCTTGGCCAGCAGGTCCTTCTCGGCCTGGACGATGCCGTCCTCTGTGGTCTTGTAGGTCCTGGCCGCGTCGGCGGCGGCGTCTGCGACCTGCCGCAGCAGCGTGGAGATCTCCTTGCGCTTGTCCGACCAGTTCCTGCCGAAGTCCTCCACCGCGTGGGAGACACGGGAGGAGCCGAGGTAGTCGCCGGCCGCCCTGGTCGTACCCTCGACGCCGTCGAAACCGGCCTTGACCCTGAGCAGCGCCTGGGCCATGTCGGCCAGCGCCTCGTAGTCGACGATGATCTGGCTCATCGGACGTCCTTCGGGTCATCGACTGGATGCTGCTCGGCAAAGCTGGCCTACTCTACCCCGGTTGGTCCGGATGTGTCCAGCTCGCGGTAGAATGTCCGAAAGCCTGACGGTACTAAGGTGTCGGCCGGGAGGGGACCGATGCTGGAGTTCGACCGGGTGACCAAGCGGTACGGCGACACGGTGGCCCTGCAGGACCTGACCTTCAGCGTGCGGCCGGGGGAGATGTTCGGCTTCGTCGGGGCGAACGGCGCCGGCAAGACGACCTCCATGCGGATCGCGATGGGCGTGCTGTTGGCCGACTCGGGCGAGGTCCGGTGGAACGGTGCACCGGTCACGTTCGAGACCCGGCAGCGCTTCGGGTACATGCCGGAGGAGCGCGGCCTCTACCCGAAGATGCGGGTCGGCGAGCAGTTGGAGTACTTCGGCCGGCTGCACGGGCTGGACCCGGCCGCCGCCCGGGCCGCCGCCGAGCACTGGACCGACGCGCTCGGGGTGGCCGAGCGGCGCGGCGACCCCGTCGACAGGCTCTCCCTCGGCAACCAGCAGCGGGTGCAGCTCGCCGCTGCGCTGGTGCACCACCCGGAGGTGCTCATCCTGGACGAGCCGTTCTCCGGGCTGGACCCGGTGGGTGTGGACGCGCTGGCGGAGGTGCTGCTCGGGCGGTGCCGCGCGGGCGTACCGGTCATCTTCTCCAGCCACCAGCTCGACCTGGTCGAGCGGCTGTGCGACTCCGTGGGCATCATCAACGCCGGCCACATGGTGGCCACCGGGACGGTGGGCGAGCTGCGCGCGCGGGAGGGCCGCCGGCAGCTCCGGATCGTGGTACCGGACGCCGAGCCAGGCTGGGCCGGCGGGCTGCCCGGCGTCACCGTGGTGTCCGAGAACGATGGCGAGGTGTTGCTGGAGCTGGCTGGCGTGGACGACCAGACCGTGCTGGCCGCGGCGATGCGCACCGGGCGGGTGGAGCACTTCTCCTGGCGGCAGCCCACGCTGACCGAGCTGTTCCGCGAGGTGGTGGCGGCATGACGAACGCGCGGGGCACCCTGCTGGTGGCGCGGCGCGAGTTCTCCACCCGGATCCGGGACCGCGGGTTCCTGATCGGCGCGGCGATCACGCTGGTGATCCTGCTCGGCATCATCGTGCTGCCGAAGGTGCTGGGCGGGAACGGCGATGAGTTCTCGGTCGGCCTGCTGGGCAACGCCACCCGGATGCGGCCGGCGCTGCAACAGGCGGCCGGCTCGGCCGGCGTCACGCTGAACTTCAGCACGGTGACCAGCCGGGCGGAGGCCGAGGGCGCGGTCCGGGACGGCACCCTGGACGCGGTGCTGGACGACGACCGCGGGGTCGTGGTCAAGGACAACCTGGACAACCGGCTGGCCACGGTCGTGCAGGCGGCGCACCAGCAGGTGGTCGGCGCGGAACGCCTGGCCGCGGCCGGCATCGACCCGGCCAAGGTGTCCGCCGCGCTGGCGGTGCCCCCGCTGAGCGTGGACAAGCTGAGCGGCGGGTCGACCGCGAGCGGGCGCAGGCAGCAGGTGGCGTTCTTCGCGGTGATCTTCCTGTACGGCCAGATGTTCGGGTACGCGATGTGGGTGGCGCTCGGCGTGGTCGAGGAGAAGGCCAGCCGGGTGGTCGAACTGCTGCTGGCCACGTTGCGCCCGTGGCAGCTCCTGGCCGGCAAGGTGGCCGGGATCGGGGTGCTGGGGCTCCTGCAGTTCGTGGTGCTCGGCGTGGCCGGCCTCGCCGCCGGGCTGGCCACCGGCGCTCTCTCGGTGCCCGGCGAGGCGCTCGGCACGATCGGCCACGTGCTGGTCTGGTTCGTGCTCGGATATGCCTTTTACTCCTGTATGGCGGCAGCGGTGGCCGCCCGGGTGTCCCGGCAGGAGGATCTGCAGAGCGCGATCGGCCCGATGCAGATCCTGCTGATGGGCAGCTTCTTCCTGGCCATCTTCGCCGCGCAGCAGCCGCTGGGCACGCTGGCGGAGACGCTGTCGTACGTGCCGCCGTTCTCGGCGATGCTGATGCCGCTGCGGGTGGCCGCGGGCGGCGCCGGGCTCGGCCAGATCCTGCTGGCCCTGGTCGTCATGCTGGTCGCCACCGGCGGGCTCGTCCGGCTGGCCGGCTGGGTGTACGCCGGCGCTGTGCTGCGTACCGGCTCCAAGGTCTCGCTGGCCGACGCGCTGCGTGCCGGCCGGGCGCACAAGGTGTCCGCCGCCGCCTGAGCCCGCCCGGGTACGGCGTCAGGAGCCTGGCCGGAGCCCGCCTACCCGCCGCGGCCGGCCCGCGGCCGGGGCACCGCGCTAGGCGTGCCGCAGCCGCCGCTGTCCGGCCAGCAGCCGGTCGATCCTGGCCACCACCGGCCGCGCGGCCGGCGTGCCGCGTGCGGCGCTGCGTACCGCCCGTCGCTGCCGGACGGCGCGGAACTCCGCCCACACCCGCTTGCCCTCCCCCTCCGGCTCGGTACCCCAGCGGTCGGCCTGGCTGCCCACGATCAGCAGGCCGCGGCCGTGCGGGTCGCGGATCGGCGTCTCGTGCCTGTCCCGCGGTTCGGGCAGCCTCGGCGAGCCGTCGTAGACCGACAGCGTGGCCCGGTCGGAGCGCGCGGACAGCCGCATCCGGGGCGCGCCGTGCCCGTGCAGGAGGGCATTCGTCACCAGTTCGCTGCCGACGAGCACCACCCGGTCGATCAGCTCAGGCGGGCAGCCGGCCTCCCCGAGTGCCGCGGCGAGCAGCCTGCGTGCGGTAGCAGCGCCGTTGGGTCCCTCCGGGAGGGTCACTGCGAGCACAACCGCATGCACCTCCCGTTCCGCGCGACGCCCCCCTTACTTAACGGTCTTCCCATCGTCGGCCGAGGCTGAACGTGGCAGGCCGACCCGCATTTCATCCAGCAGGCTGTCCACCACCGCGGTGAGGTCGCCGCCGGATGCCTCCGCCACCCGGCGCTGCCGCAGGTAGGAGCTGCCGAGCTCGATAATGCCGGGGATCCGGTGGAGTTCGTTGAGGCAGTCCAGCCGGCGCGCCACCGGGGTCAGATCCTCGACCAGGTCCATCAGCGCGGCCTTGACCGGGCGCAGCCGGCCGGCGGAGTCCACCAGCAGGTCGGCGTCCAGGCCGTACCGTGCGGCCCGCCACTCGACAGGGCCGCCACCGCCCCGATCTCCTCCAGGGTGGGCAGCCCGTCGCAGATCCGCAGCTCGACCGTGCCGAACCGGGGGTGCGGCCGGATGTCCCACCACACCTCGCGCACCGACTGGATGGTCTGGGTGGAGATCAGCACCTCCATGTAGGACTCGAAGTGGTCCCACCCGGAGAGCTGGTACGGGATGCCCGCGGTGGGCAGCCCCTCGAAGACCTTGCTGCGGTACGACGCCAGGCCGGTGTCGCTGCCGATCCAGTACGGGCTGGACGCGGACAGCGCGAGGAAGTGCCCGATATAGCCGAGCAGCGCGTTCACGATCGGGATCGCCTTGTCCGGCGAGCGGATGCCGACGTGCACGTGGATGCCGAAGATCTGGAGCTGGCGCGCCAGCCACTGGTTGCGCTCGACCAGCAGCCGGTACCGGTCGTTGTCGGTGATCTTCTGGGTGCTCCAGTCGGTGGTCGGATGGCTGCCCGAGCACATCAGCCCGACGTTGTACTTCGCCGCGGCGGCCTGCACATCCGCCACCGTGGCGGCCAGGTCCGCCTCCGCCTCCGCCACTGTGCCGCATATTCCGGTGATCACCTCGACGCAGGACTGCAGCAGCTCGTGTTTCGCCTTGGGGTGCTCGCCGTCGCCGTCGTCGGAGATGTCCCGCAGGATCTCGCTCGACACCGAGGTGAGCTGCCGGCTGTCGAGGTCGACCAGCTCCAGCTCCCACTCGACGCCGAGGCTGGACCGTTCGGAGGGGGTGAACTCGATCCGCACGGGCCTCAGCGTACGGGTACGGTGCGCCGGTCGCCGGGTTGCCTCGGGGTTGCCGCCGACCGGCGGAACTGTGAGATCCACCGCCAGATGAGATCGGTGCCGTCCGCGTGGCAGGCGTTGTCCCATCGCGGCCAGAGGTGCCCGCAGTCCAGCGCGGTCATCGCGACCACCGGCCGGGGGCTGCCCGCGGCGAGCAGCCTGGGCAACGCGGTCACCGGGCGGAAGCTGGTCCCGGTGTACGGGGAGTACCCGCCGCGGTAGGGCACCGCCGCGTCGTGCCGGCCGTGCAGGTGCCGGACCCGGATCAGGCCGGCGGCCGCGCGGCAGCTCCCAACCAGCCCGCCGGCCGCCCCGCCGGCCGCCGCGAAGACGTCCGGCCGGTCGCACTCCGCCCGGATCGCCATCATGTCGCCGTTGGAGAACCCGACGACGTACACCCGGCCGCGGTCGATGTCGTAGCGGGTGGCGAGGTCGGCCACCACCGACACCAGGTAGGCGACATCGTCGGTCCGCGCCCGGTGCGCGGCGCCGCAGCAGGCGCCGGCGTTCCAGGACGCTCCCCGGCCGATGCCGTACGCCACCACGAAGCCGTGCGCGTCGGCGTACCGGGACCACTGCCCGGTCTGCTCCATGCCCTGCCACCCGTTGTTCAGCCCGTGCAGCACGATCACGACCGGCGGCGTGGACCGGGCGACCCGCTCCGGCGGCAGGTGCAGCTGGTAGCCGCGGCCGCCGGCCAGCCGGATCCCGCGGAACGCCGGGCCGGTCAGCGCCGGCCGCCACGTGAATCCCGGCCGCCCGTCCACGGACCCGGCTGCCCGTCCGGGCGCGGCACCGGCCCCGGCGCCCGGCGTGGCGCCGGCCCCGGCGCCCGCTGTGGCGCCGGACTGGGCAGCACGAGGCCCGTGTGCGACGGCCAGGCCGGCCGGTAACACCGCCGCCAGCACCCCGGCGGCCGTCATCGCGAGCAGCCGACGCAGGGCCGGTTTCATGCCGTTCCCACCCGGCTGTCCGTCAAGAACGACACGGCGGACCGGCCGTCAGGCCCGTGGGCCGGTGTGCAGCGCGTTGACCGCCTCGCGCAGGTGGGCGTGGCCGCGGCGGAGGTGGGCAGGGTGCCGTCGTCGGCCAGCAGGTCGCCCTGCTCCTCCACGGCGGCCAGCCGGGCGGACAGCTCGGCCGCCACCGTGTCGCCGGGAGCGCTGCCGAGCTGGCGGCGCAGCAGGGCGGCCTGCTCGCGGAGCTGGCGGTTCTTCAGGTACAGGTCCACGAAGACGGACACCTTGGCGCGCAGTACCCACGGGTCGAACGGCTTGGCGATGTAGTCCACCGCACCGGCCGCGTAGCCGCGGAACGCCTGGTGCGGTTCGTTGTTCACCGCGGTCAGGAAGATGATCGGGATGTCCCGGGTCCGCTCCCGGCGCTTGATGTGCGCCGCGGTCTCGAAGCCGTCCATGCCCGGCATCGACACGTCCAGCAGGATCACCGCGAACTCGTCGGTGAGCAGCGCCTTCAGTGCCTCGTCGCCGGACCGGGCGCGCACCAGCCCGTAGTCCAGCGTGCCGAGGATGGCCTCCAGCGCGACCAGGTTCTCCGAGCGGTCGTCGACCAGGAGGATCTTCGCCTTGTCACTCACGGGGGCCGCCCACCTCGCTGGCGCACGGTGGTCGCGTTCGCGACGTCCTTGCTGTGCCCATCGGTTCGCTCGCAAGCTTGCTCACGCCCACGCTCACCGCATCCCCCAGGCGCTGGACCCGGCCGGTCCCGTGATCGCCGCCGACACTACCGGCTCAGCCAGATCCGCAGTACCCGGAGCAGGTGCTCCACCTCGACCGGCTTGGTGATGTAGTCGGAGGCGCCCGCGGCCAGCGACTTCTCCCGGTCGCCGCGCATCGCCTTGGCGGTCAGCGCGATGATCGGCAGGTGGGCGAACTCGGGCCGGGACCGGATCTCGCTGGTGGTCTCGTTGCCGTCCATGCCCGGCATCATGATGTCCATCAGCACCAGATCCACCGCCAGATCCTGCTCCAGCAGGGAGATCGCGACGCGGCCGTTGTCGGCGTAGCGCACCTCAACCCCGCGCTGCTCCAGCGCGGACGTCAGCGCGAAGACGTTCCGCACGTCGTCGTCCACGATGAGCACCCGCCTGCCGACCAGCACCTCGTCGTCCTCGGCGGATCCGGGCGCCGGCCGCTCGCCCACCGGCCGGTGCAGCACCAGACTGACCCGGTCGCGCAGGTCGTCGCGGTCCCGGACCAGGTGCGCCGGCAGCGCCGCGGCCTGTTTGCGCAGCCTCGCCGGTGGCCTCGGGTCGAACACCACCACCGGGACCGGCCGGTGCCGCGGGTGGTCGCGCAGCCAGTCGAGCAGGGCGCCCGCCTCGGCGCTGTCCGGACCGGCCTCCGGGCCGACCACCGCCACCGCGTCCAGGTCGCCGTCCTCCAGCACCGCCAGCGCGGCCGCGAGGTCGTGGACGTGCCGTACCTCCACCTCCGCCCAGTCATCGAAGTCCGCCGCCACCCCGACCACCAGCAGTCGGCGCAGCTTCTGCGCCGCGAACGCGGCCAGCCGGGCCACCGCCTCGGCGACGGCCACCGTCCCGGACCCGTCCGGCCGGCTCACCAACGCGTCGTACGCGCCGGCCAGCAGCGCCTCGCGGGCCGCCTTCTGCGCGGACGGCGGCAGCACCGTGAGCACCGGCAGGTGCCGCAGTTCGGGGGCGCCCTTGAGCCGTTGCAGCAGCGGGACGCCGTCCACCGGCGGCAGCGTCGTGCTGACCAGCACCGCGGCCGGCGAGAGTTGCTGGATCCGGCGTAGCGCTGCGTCGGCGTCGGTCTCGACCACCACGCGCAGCCCGTTGACCCGCCCGGCGTCCACCGCGGTCCGGGCGACGGCGGGCGAGTCGCAGGCCACCACCAGCACCCGGTCCTGCACGGTGATCACCGTGCGGTCGTCGTCCACGTTCGGGTCCTCCGACAGCAGGGGGCTGGTGGAACCGCCGTCCACGGCCACGTGTCCGACCACCACCGAGCCGTCCTCCAGGTCGGTACGGGCCGGGCCTGCGGCGGCGCCCCCGAGCACCGTGGCCGGCGCGCCGGCCACGGTGCTCGGCAGGTACAGCGTGAACGTCGAGCCGCGCCCCGGCCGGGACTGCGCATGGATCTCGCCGCCGAGCAGGCGGGCGATCTCGCGGGAGATCGACAGGCCAAGCCCGGTGCCGCCGTAGCGCCGCGACGTCGTGCCGTCCGCCTGCTGGAACGCCTCGAAGATCACCCGCAGCTTGTCCTCCCGGATTCCGATGCCGGTGTCCACCACGTGGAACGCCAGCACCATCGGGGCGTTGCGCAGCGACGGCGAGCGCAGCACCGACCTGTCCGCGCGGGAGATCCGCAGCTCCACCTCGCCGGTCTCGGTGAACTTCACCGCGTTGGACAGCAGGTTGCGCAGGATCTGCTGCAGCCGCTGCTCGTCGGTGTGTGCGGTGGCCGGCAGGTCCGGCTCGACCCGGACCGCGAAGGACAGGCCCTTGTCCGCGGTCAGCGGCCGGAAGGTCGCCTCCACGTAGTCGACCAGCCCGCGCAGCGCCACGTCGGACGGCCGGACGTCCATCTTGCCGGCCTCCACCTTGGACAGGTCGAGGATGTCGTTGATGAGCTGCAGCAGGTCGGAGCCGGCCGAGTGGATGGTCCGGGCGAACTCCACCTGCTCTGCGGTCAGGTTCCCGGACGGGTTGTCGGTGAGCAGCTTGGCCAGGATGAGCAGCGAGTTCAGCGGCGTGCGCAGCTCGTGCGACATGTTCGCCAGGAACTCCGACTTGTACCGGGACGACAGCGCGAGCTGCTCGGCACGCTCCTCCAGGGTGCGCCTGGCCTGCTCTATCTCGACGTTCTTGACCTCGATCGCGCGGTTCTGCTCGCCCAGCAGCGCGGATCGCTCGGCCAGCTCGGAGTTGGTCTTGCGCAGCTCCTCCTGCTGGCCCTGGAGCTGCTCGGACCGCTCCTGCAGCTCCTGCGCCAGCCGCTGCGACTCGGCCAGCAGCTCCTCGGTGCGGGAGTTGGCGATGATGGTGTTCACCGTGACGCCGATGTTCTCGGTGAGCTGGTCCAGGAACGCCAGGTGCACCTCGGAGAACTCGCCGAACGACGCAAGCTCGATCACCGCCAGCACCTGGTCCTCGAACAGCACCGGCAGCACCACGATGGACGCCGGCGACGCGGAGCCGAGTCCGGAGGAGATCTGCACGTAGTCCCGCGGCACGTCCGCGATCAGGATCGGCGCGCGCTCCAGGGCGGCCTGGCCGACCAGGGACTCGCCGATGGCGAACCGGTCCGCCAGCCCGGAGCGCCCGGAGTACCCGTACGAGGCGATCAGCCGGAGCTGGGTGACCGCCCGCTCGTCCGGCTCGACCAGGAAGAACGCGCCGTACTGGGCGGCCACCACCGGGGTCAGCTCGGACATGATGAGCTGTGCCACGGTGAGCAGGTCCCGCTTGCCCTGCATCAGGCCGGACACCCGGGCCAGGTTGCCCTTGAGCCAGTCCTGCTCCTGGTTGGTCCGGGTGGTCTCCCGCAGGTTGTCGATCATCCGGTTGATGTTGTCCTTGAGGTCGGCCACCTCGCCGGACGCGTCCACCGTGATCTGCCGGGTCAGGTCGCCGGTGGTGACCGCGGTGGCCACCTCGGCGATGGCCCGCACCTGCGTGGTCAGGTTGCCGGCCAGCTCGTTCACGCTCTCGGTCAGCCGCTTCCAGGTGCCGGACACGCCCTCCACCTCGGCCTGCCCGCCGAGCTGGCCCTGCGAGCCCACCTCGCGCGCCACCCGGGTGACCTCGGCGGCGAACGCGGAGAGCTGGTCCACCATCGTGTTCATCGTCGACTTCAGCTCGAGGATCTCGCCGCGGGCGTCCACGTCGATCTTCTTGGACAGGTCGCCGTTGGCGACCGCGGTGGTCACCAGGGCGATGTTTCGCACCTGCGAGGTGAGGTTGTTCGCCATGGAGTTGACGTTGTCGGTGAGGTCCTTCCAGGTGCCGGCCACGTTCGGCACCTTGGCCTGGCCGCCGAGCCGGCCCTCGGTGCCCACCTCGCGGGCCACCCGGGTGACCTCGTCGGCGAACGCGGACAGCGTGTCCACCATCGAGTTGATCGTGTCGGTGAGCTCGGCGATCTCGCCCTTCGCCTCGACGGTGATCTTGCGGGTCAGGTCGCCGCGGGCCACCGCCGTCGTCACCTGGGCGATGTTGCGGACCTGGTTGGTCAGGTTGTTCGCCATCGAGTTGACGTTGTCGGTCAGGTCCCGCCAGGTGCCGGACACCCCGCGCACCCGGGCCTGGCCGCCCAGCCGGCCCTCGGAGCCCACCTCGCGGGCCATCCGGGTGACCTCGTCGCCGAACGCGGCTAGCTGGTCGACCATCGTGTTCATCGTGGACTTCAGCTCGAGGATCTCGCCCCGGGCGTCCACGGTGATCTTCTGCGACAGGTCGCCGCGGGCCACCGCGGTGGCCACCTGGGCGATGTTGCGGACCTGGTCGGTCAGGTTGCGGGCCATCACGTTGACCGACTCGGTCAGGTCCTTCCAGGTGCCGGCCACCCCGGCCACCTCGGCCTGGCCGCCCAGCCGGCCGTCGGTGCCCACCTCGCGGGCCATCCGGGTGACCTCGTCGGCGAACGCGCCGAGCTGGTCGACCATCGTGTTCAGGGTGTTCTTCAGCGCCAGGATCTCGCCGCGGGCGTCCACGGTGATCTTCTGTGACAGGTCGCCGCGGGCCACCGCGGTGGCCACCTGGGCGATGTTGCGTACCTGGGCGGTCAGGTTGCCGGCCATGAAGTTCACCGAGTCGGTCAGGTCCCGCCAGGTGCCGGACACGCCCGGCACGCCGGCCTGGCCGCCGAGCTGGCCCTCGGTGCCCACCTCGCGGGCCACCCGGGTGACCTCGGCGGCGAACGCGGAGAGCTGGTCGACCATGGTGTTCACGGTCGACTTCAGCTCCAGCAGCTCGCCCTTGACGTCCACGGTGATCTTCTTGGTCAGGTCGCCGGTGGCCACCGCGGTGGCCACCTGGGCGATGTCGCGCACCTGCGAGGTCAGGTTGTTGGCCATCGAGTTGACGTTGTCGGTGAGGTCCTTCCAGGTACCCGACACGCCCTCGACCTCGGCCTGGCCGCCCAGCCGGCCCTCGGTACCCACCTCGCGGGCCATCCTGGTGACCTCGTCCGCGAACGAGGAGAGCTGGTCCACCATCGTGTTCACGGTGTTCTTCAGCTCGAGCATCTCGCCGGCCACCTCGACGGTGACCTTGCGGGACAGGTCGCCGTTGGCCACCGCGGTGGTGACCAGCGCGATGTCCCGCACCTGGTTGGTGAGCCGGCTGGCCATGGTGTTGACCGAGTCCACCAGGTCCTTCCAGCTCCCGGACACCCCCCGCACCCGTGCCTGGCCGCCGAGCCGGCCCTCCGAACCCACCTCGCGGGCCACCCGGGTCACCTCGTCGGCGAAGCTGCGGAGCTGGTTGACCAGGCTGTTCACGGTGCGGCCCACCCGCAGGAACTCCCCGCGCAGCCGCCGGTCCCCGTTGGACAGCTCGATGGTCTGCGACAGGTCGCCGGCCGCCACGGCGGACAGCACCCGGCCGACCTCGACCGTCGGCTGCACCAGGTCGTCGAGCAGGCTGTTCGCGGCGGCCACCGCCTCCGCCCAGACCCCGCCGCCGGGCCCCGGGCGCAGCCGCTCGGACAGCTTGCCGTCCCGACCCACCGCCCGGCGTACCCGTTCCAGCTCCTTCGTCAGGTGCAGCTTGCGCTCCACCACCTCGTTGAACACGCTGGCGATCTCGCCGAGGATTCCGCCCCTGGACTCCGGTAGCCGGCCGCGGAAGCTGCCGTCCCGGACGGCGGTCAGCGCGGCCAGCAGCTCGCGCAGGTCGGCCGGGTCGACCCAGCCGTTCGCGGCCGGGTGGGCAACCGGAGTCATCGCATCGCCCCTGTCGTAGGAGGGCACGTGGGGGATATCGCCGGAGCCGGCAAACGTGTCACGCCGGTACCTGCCGGGCTCCGGCCAGTCTGGCACGATCGACCCGTCGCACCCCACCTCGAAGGACCCGGCTCACCCGTGATGACGATGAGCGCGCTCGGCGTGCACGCGAGCTTTGCAGCGTCCGCGGAGTCGATCGCGGCCGCCCGGCGGCTGGTGCGCCGGACGCTGGCGGAGTGGTCGGTGGGGGAGGCGGCCGACGACGCACTGCTGGTGGTCAGCGAGCTGTGCACGAACGCCGTGATCCATGCCGGAACCGGGTTCACGGTGAGCTGCATGCACCTGGGCACCGCGGTCCGGCTGGCCGTGCGGGACAGCTACCCCGGACGCGGGCTGCCCACCGCGCTGGTCGGGCCGGAGGCGCAGCGCACCAGCGGCCGCGGCCTGCTGATGTGCGCCGCCCTGTCCTCGGCCTGGGGGGTGGAGTACGACCGCACCGGCAAGGTGATCTGGTGCCACCTGGCGGTGCCCGGCGCCGTCCCCGCCCAGCAGCCGCCGGTGCTCGCCGCGGTCACCCTGGACACCTCCGGCCGGGTCCGGGACTGGACCGCGGCCGCCGGCGAGCTGCTCGGCTGGACCGCCGCCGACGTGCTGGACCGCCCGTTCGCCGACCTGGTCGATGCGGGCGCCGCGCCGGGTACGGAACGGCTGCTGGCGCTGCACCGCCGCGGCCACCGCGTCCCGGTGCAGGCCCGGTTCCTGCCGGCCGGCTCGCCCACCCCGGCCATGGTGCTGCTGGCGCCGGAGGAGTACCGGGAGGCGTTCGAGCTGCCCGCGGTGCCGGTGCCGGCCGAGGAGGAGCGGCAGGGTGACGCGCTCGCCGCGCTTGACTCCGACCGGCTGCCCGCGTACGAGCTGCCGCAGCGTGCCACCGAGGCCTGCTGCGACTACCTCGGCGGCGACGCCGCGTACCTGATGGTGGTCGACGACAACGGCGAGCTGCGGGTGGCCGGCTCCACCGGTCTGGCCGACGGGATGGACTCCTACGTCGAGCAGACCGACGACGTGCTGCGGGCGACCCCGGAGCGCATCCCGCAGGTGGTCGGCGACCTGGCCGGGACGGCGCAGGCGCCGCCGCCGCTGACCGCGGCCGGCATGCGGTCCGCGGTGTCGGTGCCGGTGCTGGTGGACGGCCGGTTGACCGGGCAGCTCACCGTGGCATCGGCGATCCCGGGACGGTTCAGCCACGACGACGCCGCCCGGCTGCACCTGGCCGCCGCGCAGCTCGCCCGGCCGCTGGAACGGGCCCGGATCACCGACCTGGAGCGCCGCCGCCGCGGCTGGCTGTCCTACCTGGCCGAGGCCAGCGACCTGCTGGCCGGCACCCTCGACCCGAAGGCCACCGTCGCGGTGCTGGCCCAGCTCGTGGTGCCGCGGCTGGCCACCTGGTGCGCGGTGCACATGGCGGACGAGCGCGGCCGGCCGCGGCTTGCGCATGTCTGGCACGCGGACGAGTCGCTGCTGGACGCGGTCCGGGTGCTGCTCGAACGGGAGCCGCCGCCGATGCCCACCGACGCGACCGCCACCCCGTGGGCCACCGCCGCCAAGGTGTCGGACGGCACGGGCGCCGAACTCGCCGCCGACGCCGTGCCGGCGGCCGACGTGGAGCGGATCCGCACCGGCCCGATGGTGACCTTCGCGCTGACCGCCCGCGGCCGCACCCTCGGCGTGGTGGTGCTCGGCCGGGACCCGGGCCAGCGGTTCGGCCGGGACGCGCTGGGGCTGTCGGAGGAGATCTGCCGCCGGGCCGCGCTGATCCTGGACAACGCGTTGCTCTACTCCGACCACCTGGCCACCTCGCACGCCCTGCAGGCCAGCCTGCTCCCGGCCCGGCTGCCCCAGGTGAACGGCCTGGACGTGGGGGTGGCCTACCAGGCCAAGGGCGAGGGCCACGATGTCGGGGGCGACTTCTACGACCTGTACGCGGTCGGCCCGGACACCTGGAGGTTCGCCATCGGCGACGTGTGCGGCAGCGGCCCCGCCGCGGCCGCGATCACCGGCCTGGCCCGCAACGCGCTGCGCATCCTGGGCCGGCGCCGGCTGCCGCTGGCCGAGGTGCTCGGCCAGCTCAACACGCTGATCCTGGAGGAGTCGGTGGACCCCCGGTTCCTCACCGCGCTGCACGGCGAGATCCGCCCGCTGCCCGGCGGCGGCGTGCGGCTGGCGGTGGTGGCGGCCGGCCACCCGACGCCGTACCTGCTCGACGGCGTCCAGCCGCCGCAGCCGGTGTTCAAGCCGCAGCCGCTGCTCGGGGTGCTGCCGGAGGTGTCGTACCAGGCGGAGGAGCTGACCCTGATGCCCGGCCAGATGCTGGTCTGCCTGACCGACGGCGTGCTCGAGCGACGGCGCGGCGACCGGATGCTCGGCGAGCAGGACCTGGCCTGGGTGCTGGCCCGCTGTGCCGGGGTGTCGGCGGGTGCCGCCGCGGCCCAGGTGCAGCAGGCCGTGCTCGAGTACTCCCCGCAGCCGTCGCGGGACGATTTCGCGGTGCTGGTGCTGCGCGCTGTCTGATCCGGGTGGAACCGACCGGCCCCGCGCCACGTCCCACAGGCCATGACGGTCTTCCGACGGATTCCCCTCGTCATCGCGTCGTGCGCCGTCGCCGGCCTGGCGGTCACCGGCTGCGGTACGCAGCAGGCGGGCGACGGCTCCGCGGCCGGTGGCACCGCCACCACCCCGGCCCCGACCGGCGTCCCCACCACCCTTCCCACCAGCCAGCCCGCGCCGACCAAGCCGGTCGCGGTCGTGGTGCACGGGGTGATCGAGCAGGGCGTCGAGCCGGGCTGCTACGTGCTCACGCCGGACCAGGGCGGCCCGAAGTACCTGGTGATCGCCAGGACGACGCCGCCGATCGGCGTACCGGTCACCGTGCGGGGTACCACCCAGCCCGGGATGGTCTCGTACTGCCAGCAGGGCACCCCGCTGCAGGCGACCCAGATCGAACGGCGCTGATTGACCGGTCGCTTGCTGGGATGAGGGGAAGCGGCCCGCGGATCCGGCCTGATCCGCGGACCGCGCCGCCTCCCGTGGCGAAGCGTCCGGTGGCGAGGCGTCCGGTGGCGAGGCGTCCGGTGGCGAGGCGTCCGGTGGCGAGGCGTCCCGTGGCGTGCCCGACCGGCGCTCAGCCGAGCTGGACCGGGCTACCCAGCGGGGCCAGCAGCACCCAGGCGCCGCCCGGCCGCAGCAGCAGCGGCGCGCCGTGGCCGTCCCGGTACTCCGTCGGCGCGTTGGCCCGCGGCCGCCGCCAGGTCCCCTCGATCATCCGGCCGTCCCGGAACAGCAGCACCCGGCCGTGCCCCACCGTGTGGGTGTAGCGGGCCGAGTTGCCGGCCGCGTCCACGTCGCCGAGGTCCACGCCGACCGGGCAGAACTGCACCAGCACGTTGGGCGTGGCCAGCGGCGCGCCGCCCGCATCCCGCATCGGGCCGCCACGCGCGGTCTGCACGAAGGCGTGGTGCGGGCCGTCCCAGCCGTAGTTCACCGGGGTGCCGCCGATCTGCACCGTGAACCGGTTGATGTGGCGGGCCCGGAGCAGCCGCGCGTCCCTGCCGGCCCAGCGGAAGCCTACGTCCCGCGCCCCGCCGGCCTTCGGCATCGCCTTGGCCAGCAGGTAGAGGTCCACGGCGAGGTTGTGCGGCGCCGGACGGTCGCCCAGCCGGCGGTAGACGTCGCCGTGCGCGCTCGCGGAGCCGTCGGCGAGGGAGGAACGACGGAAGGCTGCCATCGGACCGCCCGCACCGCCGGAGAACGCCAGCCCGATCGGGCCGTACTGGGCGAGCAGTTCCGGGTCGGAGGTGCGCACGCTGCGCACCGGCGCCACGGTGCGGGGCCGCCGGTTGGAGTAGATCGCGACGATCCGGGTCAGGCCGCCCTCGGCCTGCTCGACGTAGACCACGTCGGCCCGGGAAAGCCCCACCTGCGGCCGGGCGGCCGCCACATTGTCGATCTTTACCGCGATCACCGGGCCGGTGGGTGGCGCTCCGATGCCGGTCAGCGGGTGGATCGGCTTCGGCTTGGGCTTGGGCTTGGGCTTCGGGGTGGGCGTCGGCGTGGGGCTCGCGGGCGCGGGCAGCCGCAGCGTCGTCTCGGGCGGGGAGGAGCAGGCCTGACCGCCGAGCGCGGTCGCCAGCAGGGCGGCGAGCAGCGCGGCGCGGCCAACCGGAGCGTTCGTGATGTTCACCGCAGGAGCGTACGAAGCCATGCGCCCGGCGCGCACATCCGGCGTCGTCGGCGCCGCCGCTTGACAACGGCCGAACGCGATATATCTTGCCTCTGGGTGCTCGCGATATATCGCGAGCGGTACCGAGGAGAACCCGCGATGCCCACCTGGGAGATCAACTCACCGCAGAAGCTGGCCTTCGAGGACGTCCGCGTGCTGCGGCTGCGCACCATACGTGGCAACGTCCACGTGGTGGGTACCGACGGCCCCGCCCGGTTGGAGGTCACCGGCGTCCGCGGCCGCGGCCTGAAGGTGCGGCACGAGGACGGGGCGCTCCAGGTCGGGTACGACGACTGGCGGGTGCCGAAGGGGTTCTTGTCCTGGCTGCTCAAGCGCCGGGCCTGGCGGCGCCGGGCGGTGATCTCGGCCGCCGTGCCACGGGACTGCCTGGCCGACCTCGGCGTGATCAGCGCCAGCGTGGTGGTGTCCGGGCTGCGGGAGCGGGTCGACGTGCGGGTCACCAGCGGGGACATCACGCTGGCCGACCTGACCGGCCCGGTGGACGCGGACGCGGTCTCCGGCTCGATCGAGGCACAGGCGGTGGCCGGCAGCCTGCGGATACACACCATCTCCGGTGACCTGACCGTGGTCGAGGGCTCCGGCGGCACGGTGTACGCCGAGACCACATCGGGCTCGGTCACCTGCGACCTGGCCGGCGCCGACGCGGGAGACGTGCGGCTGTCCACGATGTCCGGGGAGATCGTCATCCGGCTGCCGGAGGACAGCGACCTGCGGTACCGGCTGCAGGCCACCAGCGGCGCGCTGACCAGCGCCTTCGGCCCGTCCTCCGGGCACCGGGCACCCGGCCTGTCGGTGATCGACGGCAAGGTTGGCGCCGGCAGCGGCGAGCTGTCCGCGAAGACCGTGTCCGGGCACATCTCGCTGCTCCGCCGCCCGGCCACCGACGCGGAGCCGAGCAAATGACCGCGAGGCGACAGCGAGTGAGCATCGCAGGGCCGCCCCGCCGGCGGAACGTCTTCGCGGGGGGTGCGCCGCGGCCCGAGGAGCGGAGCGAGCGCGGAGCCGAGCAAATGACCGCGAGGCGACAGCGAGTGATCCCGCTGCGGCGGACGGTGAGCGTCGCATGACGAACGTGTTCAGCCACGGCCGGCTGCGGCTGTACCTGCTGAAGCTGCTGGCGGACAGCCCGCGGCACGGGTATGAGCTGATCCGGCTGCTGGAGGACCAGTTCATGGGGCTGTACGCGCCGAGCGCCGGCACCATCTATCCGCGGCTGGCCCGGCTGGAGGCCGAGGGACTGGTCACCTACAGCCAGCAGGGCGGTCGCAAGGTGTACTCGATCACCCCGGCCGGCCGGGAGGAGCTGGCCCGCCGCAGCGGCGATCTGGCCGAGCTGGAGACCGAGATCCGAGACTCCGTACGGTGCATGGCGGAGGATATCCGGGCCGCGGTGCGGGGCACCGCGCGGGACGTGAAGGACGAGCTCAGGCGGGCCGCGCGGGAGCTGCGCCGGCAGCAGCGCACCGGCCGGCTGGGCCACCGGCCGCGGACCGATGCGGGCCAGCCCGACGGCCCGCTCGGCGGCGGCCCGCTCGGCGCCGGCTGGCCGGCGTCCGGCTGGTCCGATGCCGAACCCGGCCCGCTCACCGACCGGCTGGTGCCCCGCATCCAGGAGCTGGTCGTGCAGGTGGCCGCCGCCGCCCGCGCGGCACGCCCCAGCGAGGCGCAGCTTCGGGAGTGCCTGGCCATCCTGGAGGACGCGTTCGCCCGGATCCGGGCCGTGCTGCGCGAGAACCGTCACTCCTCCTGACCCAAGACCGCTTCGTGCCACCCGCCGGCCGAACCGCGACGTGCACCGAGGCGGCACACTGTGCGCATGGTCGAACAGGTGGACGTGGTGGTGGTCGGGCTCGGCCCCGGCGGCGAGGACGCGGCCGGCAGGCTGGCCGAGGCGGGGCTGTCGGTGGTGGGCGTGGATCGCCGCCTGGTAGGCGGGGAGTGCCCGTACTACGGCTGCATCCCGAGCAAGATGATGATCCGGGCCGGCAACGCCCTGGCCGAGGCGCGCCGGGTGAACGGGCTGGCCGGGCACGCGGAGGCCACCCCGGACTGGGCGCCGGTCGCCGCCCGGATCCGGGACGAGGCCACCGACAACTGGAACGACCGGGTCGCGGTGGACCGGCTCGTCGGCAAGGGCGTCCGGTTCGTCCGCGGAACGGCGCGGCTGGTCGGGCCGGCCACGGTCGAGATGTCCGATGTATCCGAAGTGTCCGGCGTTGACGGTGCGGTCGGTGCGGACGATGGGGTGCGGCGCTTCGAGGCGCGCCGCGCGGTGGTGCTGGCCGCGGGCACAGAGCCCGTCGTACCGCCCGTCCCGGGTCTGACCGAGACGCCGTACTGGACCAACCGCGAGGCGCTGCGGACCGCGGAGCTGCCCGCGGAGCTGCTGGTCCTCGGCGGCGGCGCGGTCGGGCTGGAGCTGGCCCAGGCGTTCGCCCGGTTCGGCGCCGCGGTCACCGTGATCGAGGCGTCCGACCGCGTGCTGGCGGTGGAGGAGCCCGAGTCGTCCGACCTGGCGCGCCGGGCGATCGAGGCCGACGGGGTCAGTGTCCACACCGGATACTCCGCCAAGGTCGTGTCCCATGTGGACGGTCGGTTCACCGTCGGGCTGGAGGACGGCAGCCACCTGGCCGGCACCCACCTGCTGGTCGCCACCGGACGGCGTACCGACCTGCGCGGCCTCGGGGTGGATACCGTCGGGCTGGACCCGACCGCCCGGGCGGTGCCGGTCGACGACCGGATGCGCGCCGGCGACCGGCTGTACGCGCTCGGTGACATCACCGGCAAGGGCGCGTTCACGCACATGTCGATGTACCAGGCGGACATCGTGGTGCGCGACATTCTCGGCCAGGGCGGCCCAGGCGCGGACTACCGCGCGGTGTCCCGGGTGACGTTCCTTGACCCGGAGATCGGCGCGGTCGGGATGACCGAGGCGCAGGCCCGGGACGCGGGTCTCGCGGTGCGGGTGGCGGTCAGCGAGCTGCCCAGGTCGGCCCGCGGGTGGATCCACAAGGCCGGCAACGACGGGTTCATCAAGCTGGTTGCCGACACCGACCGGGGCGTCCTGGTTGGCGCCACCTCGGCTGGCCCGACCGGCGGCGAGGTGCTGTCCGCGCTTGCTGTCGCGGTGCACGCCGAGGTGCCGGTGGCCACCCTGCGGCACATGATCTACGCGTACCCGACCTTCCACCGTGCCATCGAGGACGCGGTCAAGCGCCTGGACTGATCAACCACCGGCCTCAGCATCCCGCGCAGCCGGTACGGCTCGGTGGTCCTGCCGGAGCCGGCCGCCCCGGACGGTAGCTCACGCGAACACCTTTCTGGCGCTCGGCGTCCGCGTTCGCGTGGCTGCTGTGCTCATTGGTTCGCTCGCAAGCTCGCTCACGTGGAAGCAGGCGCGCACCGCCCGCGCCGGGGCGGCGCGCCGGTCGGGGGTTTCGGTGCCGGCGCGGGTGGCCCCGATGCCGCAGCCGGCGGCGCCCCGGCGCCGGCCGCCCCGACCGGAGTGGTCGAGGCGACCGGCGGTGTGGCCGGCAGCCCCGCAGACGTGCTGGTCATCGGGCTGAATCATCCACACGGCAGATGCCGGCCGTACTTTCGTTGGCTAACGGTTCGGTTGCGATGCCCCCGCCGACGTTCATCCTGAACGGCCACCGCAGGCCGGTCCGGGCGGTGTCAGGCGGAGCGGCGGACCTGTCCGCCGCTTCGCCTCTCACCCGAGACGCCTACCCCCCTTAACGGGCGCCCGATGCTCCGGCCGCGGCCAGGTCGCGGGCCACCCCGGGCGCCGGGGCCGGGCGGGCAAGCCGGCCGGGCCACCAGGCGCGCCGGCCGACGTCCAACGCCAGCGCCGGCACCAGCAGCGTGCGCACCACCAGGGTGTCCAACAGCACGCCAACGGTGACCAACACGCCCATCTGCAGCATCATCACCACCGGCAGCACGGCCAGCACCGAGAACGTCGCTGCCAGCACCACGCCAGCGCTGGTGATCACGCCGCCGGTCACCGCCAGCGCCCGCAGCACGCCGCGCCGGTGCCCGTCCGGAGCCGGGTCGGCCGCCACCTCCTCCCGGGCCCGGGTCATCAGGAAGATCGTGTAGTCCACCCCGAGCGCCACCAGGAAGAGGAATCCCATCAGCGGCAGCGACAGGTCGATGCCCGGGTGCCCCAGCGCGTGGTAGAGCAGCGCCGCTGCGCCGAGCGCGGCCACGAACGACACCGCCACGCTGGCCAGCAGCAGCAGCGGGGCCACCACCGCGCGCAGCAGGAGCACCAGCACGCAGAACACCACCAGCAGCACCAGCGGGATGATCAGCCGCTCGTCGTGCGCCACCGCGTCCCGCGAGTCCAGGCTGCTGGCCGTCGGGCCGCCGACCACCGCGTCCGCCCCGGCGACCGGATGCACCGCGGCCCGGACGTCGCGGACGGCCTGCTCGGCCGCGCGGCTGCCCGGGTCCTCGGCCAGCACGGCGCGGATCCGTACCCGGTCGCCCGCGGTCTGGGTGGACTCGATCCGGGCCACCCCGGGTATGCCCGCGGCCGCGGCCGCCACCGCATCCTCGGTGCCGACCTTGGCGTACACCTCGGCCGGCGCCGACGTGCCCGCCGGGTAGTGCGCGGTGAGCAGTTCCTGACCCCGCACCGACTCCGGGGTGTGGGTGAACATGCCGCGCTGCCCGGCCGAGCCCTGCAGCGTGGTGGTGCCCAGTGCGAGCGCCGCGAGCCCCACCGCCGCGACGGTCCACACCAGCCGCGGCCGACGCCCGACCGCGCCCGCGATCCGCGCCCACAGGCCGTGGTCGGCGGCGTACCCGGACGTGGGTGTCCCGCCGGACGCGGCTGTGCGCGAGGCGTCGAAGCGCGGCACGAACGGCCAGAACAGCCACCGCCCGAACACCACCAGCAACGCGGGCAGCAGCGTGGTCATCGACACGAACGCGACCACGATGCCGGTGGCCGCCACCGGGCCGAGCCCGCGCAGGTTGTTCATCTGCGCGACCAGCAGGCAGAGCATGCCCAGCGCCACCGTGGTGGCCGAGGCGAGCAGGGCCGGCAGGCTGCGGCGCAGCGCATCCGCCATCGCGGCATGCCGGTCGGTGTGCCGGCGTAGCTCCTCCCGGTACCGCGCCACCAGCAGCAGCGCGTAGTCGGTGCCGGCCCCGAAGACCAGCACGGTGAGGATGCCGGCGCTCTGCCCGTTCACCGTCAGCCCGGCGTACCTGGCCAGCAGGTACACCACCGCGTTGGCGAGCTGGCCGGCCACGCCGGCACAGAGCAGCGGCAGCAGCCACAGCACGGGGCTGCGGTACGTGATGAGTAGGACCAGCGCGACCACGCCGATGGTGACGAACAGCAGCGTGGTGTCCAGCCCGGAGAACGCGTCCTGGAAGTCGGCGATGGTGCCGGCCATCCCGGTCACCTTGACCGCCAGCCCGGGCGGCGCGTTCGCCTGCACGGCGTCCCGGATGTGGGTCACCGAGTCCAGCAGCCCGCTGCTGGCGCCCGCCGGCGCCCGAAGCGGCACCGAGACGAGCAGCGCGGCGCCGTCTCGGGCCGGCACCACCGGGCCGACCTGGCCGCTGGCGTACTTCGCCAGCGCGGCGCGGTCCGCGGTGGCCTTGGCCCGGTCCGCCGCGGTGACCCCGCCGTCCCGGGCGTACACCACGACCGCCGCCACCGTGTCGTTGCCGGGGAACTGCTTGGCGAGCTCCACCGCCCGGGTGGACTCGGAGCCGGTCGGCAGCCAGGTGGAGGAGTCGTTGTTCTGTACGTCGCCGATCTTCGTCGCGAACTGCGCCGCGCCCCCGACCAGCACCACCCACACGGCCACCACCAGCCACTTCGTGATCCGCCCCGCCGGCAACCCGGCGAGCCGTTGCCATGCCCTCATGGCCACTCCTTCGGCTAGGACCTCGTCCGTCCCGCCGATCGTTCGGCGACGGCACCACCCGCGTCGTCGGGCCGCGGTCGGCATCGCCGGTACGCCCTCCGGCGCACCTCGGTCGGGGCGCGTACCGCGCCGGTCGTACCGTGCGGGTTGTACTGCCGGTCGTACCGCGCGCCGGTCGTAGTGCCGGTCGTACCGCGCGCCGGTCCGTAGTGGCCGGTCGTATCGCGCGCTGGTCGTACTGCGGGTCGTACCGCGCGCTGGTCGTACTGCCGGCCGTACCGCGCGCGCGCCGGTCCTACCGCGCGCTGGTCGTACCGCGGGTCGTACGGCGGGCCGGTCGTACTGCCGGTCGTACCGCGCGCCGGTCGTACTGCCGGCCGGACCGCGGGTGGTTGGCGTTAGGCGGTCCAGCCGGGGCGGACCAGGCCGGTCTCGTAGGCCATCACGACGAGCTGGGCGCGGTCGCGGGCGCCGAGCTTGATCATCGTGCGGGAGACGTGGGTCTTGGCGGTGGCCGGGCTGACCACGAGCTTCTCGGCGATCTCGTCGTTGGTGAGGCCGGCGGCGACCAGGGTCATCACCTCGCGCTCCCGGTCGGTCAGCGCGTTGAGCTGCGTGGCCGGCCGCGGCTTGGCGGCGCGGCTGGCGAACTCGGCGATCAGCCGGCGGGTGACCCCGGGGGAGAGCAGCCCGTCGCCGCCGGCCACCACCCGCACTCCGCGGATCAGCTCGACCGGCTCGGTGTCCTTCACCAGGAAGCCGCTGGCCCCCGAGCGCAGCGCCTCGAACACGTACTCGTCGATCTCGAACGTGGTCAGGATGATGACCCGCACGTCGGACATCCGCTGGTCGGCGGCGATCCGGGCGGTGGCCGCCAGGCCGTCCAGCCGGGGCATCCGGATGTCCATCAGCACCACGTCCGGCCGCAGGCTGCGGGCCATCGCGACCGCCTGGTCGCCGTCCGCCGCCTCGCCCACCACCTCGATGTCGGCCTGCGCGTCCAGCAGCGCACGGAAGCCGGCGCGCACGAGTGCCTGGTCGTCGGCGAGCAGTACCCGGATCACAGTGCCCCATCCTGCCCGGCCGGATCGGTCGGCACGGGCAGGCGCGCCTCGACCCGGAACCCACCGCCCGGCCGCGGCCCCGCGACCAGCGTCCCGCCGAGCGCCGCCGCCCGTTCCCGCATGCCGGGGATCCCGTTGCCCCCGCCGAGCCCGCCCGGTCCACCCGGTCCGTCCGGTCCGTCCGGTCCGCCCGGTCCGCCGGGTCCGTCCGGTCCGCCCGGTCCGCCCGGTCCGCTCGGTCCGCCCGGTCCGCGCGGTCCGCGGGGTCCGCCGGGTCCGTCGGGCCTGCCCGGTCCGTCGGGGGCGGCCGGTCCGTCGGGTCCGCCCGGTCCGTCGGGGGCGGCGGCCGGTCCGCTCGGTCCGCTCGGTCCGCCGGGTCCGCCCGGTCCGTCGGGGGCGCTCGATCCGCCGGGGGCGCTCGGTCCGCCGGGTCCGTCGGGGGCGGCCGGTCCGCCCGGTCCGCCGGGGGCGGCCGGTCCGCCTGGTCCGCCTGGTCCGCCTGGTCCGCCTGGTCCGCGGGGTCCGCCGGGTCCGCCGGGCGTCGGGGGCGGCCGGTCCGCTCGGTCCGCGGGGGGCGCCGGGGGTGCCCGGTCCGCCCGGTCCGGCCGGTTCGCCGGGTCCGCCGGCGGTGCCCGGTCCGCCGGGGGGGCCCTGGACGCGGGACCCGCCCGGGGACCCGGGCGGCCCGTCGTCGTCCACCCGCACGGTCAGCTCCCGCTCGCCGTACCGCAGGTGCACCGTCGCCCTCGCCGGCCCGGCATGCTTGCGCACGTTGGTCAGCGCCTCCTGCACGATCCGGAACGCGGCCAGGTCCACCGGCGCGGGTAGCGGGCGCTGCGTCCCGTCGATCTCGATCCGCACCTGTAGGCCGGCCACCCGGACCTGCCCGGCCAGCTCATCCAGCCCGGCCAGGCCCGCGGTCGGCCGGCGCGGCGCGTCCTCGTCCACCCCGCGCAGCATCCCCAGGGTGGAGCGCAGCTCGCGCAGGGTGTCCCGGCTGGCCTGCTTGATCGCGGTGAGCGCGGTCCGGGCCTGCTCAGGGTCGTCGTCCATCAGGTGCAGCGCCACCCCGGCCTGCACGTTGATGAGCGAGATGCTGTGCGCGATCACGTCGTGCAGCTCCCGGGCGATCTGCAGCCGTTCGTCGCTGGCCTGCCGGCGGCGTTCCTCCGCGCGGGACCGGACCACCTCGGCAGCGCGCTCCCGGGTCACCCGTGCGACCTCGCCGGCGACCAGCACCAGGCACATGACGGCCGCGACGGTGACCAGCGTCTGCCACGACGCGGTCGGCTTGCCCCGGAGGACCAGCAGCGCCCAGTGGCCGCCGTACAGCAGCCCCGCAACCAGCCACCCGGCCGTCCGATGCCCCCGGACCACCGCCGCCACCAGCGCGGCGATCGGGCTGAGCACGAACGGGCCCCACGTGTAGAGGAGCTGCATGTAGGCCAGGCTGACCGCTGCCACCGCCACCAGCGTCGCCACCGGGTGCCGCCGGCGGGCCAGCAGCGCGGCCGGACCGGCCAGCAGCAGCAGCACCCCGACGGCGTCCAGCGGCCGGCGGTTCAACTGGTCGTGCTGCGCCCCGAAGCTGCCGATCACCTGGATGACCGCGGCGATCATGGGCAGCACGAACACCGGCGCCCGCCCGCGGCCCCAAGGCGGCCCGCCATGTCGCCACGGCGGCCCGCCATGTGGCCAGGGCGGCCGGTTGTGCCGGCGCGGCGACCGCTCGTGCCCCCGCTGCGGCGCGTCCCACTGCGGCGGCCCGTCCCACTGCGGCCGGGTCTCCTCCACGGCGCGACGGTAGGCCACCGCCCCGGGCCGCGTCATCGACCCCGCGCGGGTGTCCGGCGTACCACCGCGGGAGTACGCCACCGGTCCGCAGTGCGCCGCGCGGCGCACCGCAGGATCCGCCGCCGATCCGATGCCGGCCACGGTGCCGCCGCCGCACGATCGTGCCATCGAACGAGGAGGCAGTCATGACAAGTACTGCAGACAACCCGACGGGCATCAGGGCATCGAACAGTGACCGGGAACGGGTGGCCAGCATCCTGCGAGCCGCCACCGCCGAGGGGCTGCTCACGCTGGCCGAGGCGGACGAGCGGCTGGCCGGCGCGTACGCCGCCACGTACCGGCACGAGTTGGAGCCGCTGACCGCGGACCTGCCCGACGCCGGCCGCCGGCTCTACGCGGCCAGCCCCGAGGGCACCGCGCAGCGCGAGCAGTTCCGGGCCGGCGCGCGCCAGGGCCTGATCCGGCACGCGGTCGTGGTGGCCGTGCTGGCCGCGGTGGCGATCTCCGTGTGGGCGGTCTCGGGGGCGCCGCACTTCTTCCCCGGGCCGATCATCTTCTTCGGATTGCTTACCCTGGTGCTGCACGCCCGCCGCGTCGGCTGGTCCTCCCGCGGCTGGTACGGGGGCCCCGGCTGGGCCGGCCGCGGCTGGTACGGCGGTCGGCCGTGGGGCCAGCGCGATGATGGCTGGCGATGACGGGGCCACCTGCCCGGAGTGCGCCGCGCCGACGCGGTGATCCTCGCCGAGGTGTGGCGGTCCTGACCGTTCGAACTCGGCGATGATCACCGTCGGCGGGTGGCAGGTGGTCCCGTCGCGGCGGCAGGGAGCCAGTCCGCGGCCGGTGCCTGTGATCGTCGCCGAGTTGGGGCGGTCGTGGGCAGGGCTTCTTGGCGACGATCATGGTGGGGACTGCGGGGGGGCCGGGTGCGGACGACCCGCGTCGCGTGTGGCGGGGTGGGCCAGTTACGGGCGGCAGCGCGGCAGGGGGCCAGTCCGCGGCCGGTGCCTGTGATCGTCGCGGGGTTGTGGCGGTCGTGGGCGTGGTTAGTCGGCGACGATCATGGTGGGGGGTTGTCGGGGGTGGCCGGGGTGCGGACGATCTGCGTCGGGTGTGGCGGGGGTGGGCCCGTCGCCGTGGCAGGGAGCCAGTTCGCGGTCGGATGCTGTGATCGTCGCCGAGTTGTGGCGGTCGTGGGCGGGGTTAGTCGGCGACGATCATCGTGGGGATCGTCGGGGCCGGGTGCGGACGATCGCCGCCGTCTGGTGTGGCGGGGTGGGCCGGTCGCGGGCGCAGGGGGGCCAGTCCACGGCGGGATCCGGTGATCGTCGCCGGGTTGTCGCGGTTGTGAGCGTGGTTTGTCGGCGACGATCACCGGGGGCGGCAAGGTCGGGGCGTGGCGGTGACCACTCCTCCGGGCTATAGCCCGGGGAGTTTCCGCGCCTCCGCGGTACGGTGTGACGGAACGGCGGAGCGGAGTCGGGCGGTCCGCGGAACGGGGTGTACGCGGTCGGACTTCGTGGGTGGGGTGGTCGTGTCGGACGTACGTCGTCTGGGTGGCACCCGTCTGGTCGGCCGGCAGCGCGAGATGGCGCGCATCCGTGCCTGCGTGGACGCGGTACGTGGCGGGGGCACTGGCGTGCTGGAACTGGTCGGGGACCCGGGGATCGGCAAGAGCCGGCTGCTGGGCGAGGCCGAGCAGGTGGCCGCCCAGGCCGGCCTGGCGGTGGTCACCGGCAGCGCGTCGCAGTTCGAGCGGGAGGTGCCGTTCGCGGTCTTCGCCCGGCTGTTCGAGGCGCTCGGCGGGTTCGCCGGCGAGGATGTCGGCACCCAGCCGGATGTGGAGCGGTTCCGGTTCTACCGCGAGGTACGCGACCGGCTCAGCGCCCAGCCGGGTGGCCGGGCGCTGCTCCTCGACGACCTGCACTGGGCCGACCGTGCGTCGCTGGAGCTGCTGCAGTTCCTGCTGCGGCATCCGCCGGCCGTGTCGCTGTTGGTTGCGGTGGCGTACCGGCCGCGCCAGGTGTCCGCGCGGGCGGCCGAGGTCTTCACCGCGGGCGGGTCGGCGCTGCTCCGGGAGCGGCTGGACCTGGCCCCGCTCGGGGTGACCGACATCGGCACGTTGGCCGGCATCGGAGGGGCGGAGGCGCGCCGGCTGCACGCGGCCAGCGGCGGCAACCCGTTCTACGCGTTGGCCCTGTCCGGCACGCCGTACCCGGCGGAGCCGATCCACCCGCCCGCCACCGACCGGATCCCGCCCGCGGTGGCGGCCGCGGTCCGCGCCGAGCTGTCCGCCGTACCACCCGCGGAGCTGGCCGTGCTGCGCGCCGCCGCGGTGGCCGGAGACCCGTTCGACCCGGCGCTGGTGGCCGCCCTGGTGGAGCGCCCGTTCGCCGAGGTGCTGGACGCGCTTGACGTGCTGGCCGAGCGCGACCTGGTCCGGGTGGAGCCGTCCGAGCCGGGCCGGCTGCGGCTGCGCCACCCGCTGCTGCGCAGCATCGCCTACCACGAGATCCGCCCCGGGCAGCGGCTCACCCTGCACGCCCGGGCGGCGGCCGCGCTGCTCGACCGCGGCGCGCATGTGGTCACCCGGGCCCCGCACCTGGCCCGTTCCGCACAGCCCGGCGACGCCGACGCGGCCCAGGCCCTGGTCGGCGCCGCCCGGCAGATCCTGCCCACCGCGCCGGACACCGCGGCGCGCTGGCTGCGCAAGGCGTTGCAGCTGATCCCGCACGGCGACCCTGACGGTGATCCGCACGGCGGCCCGCACGGCGGCCCTGACCGCGGGGCTAGCGGCGAGCCGGCCAGCTGCCCTGACGGCGGCCCGGACGGTGACCCGCACGGCGGCCCTCACGGTGATCCGCACGGCGGCTCTTACCGCGGGGCGGCCAGCGGCCCTGACGGCGGCCCGGACGGTGACCCGCACGGCGCCGCGGACGGCGGGGCGGGCGGCGGCCCGGACGGGGACCCGGGCGGCGGCCCGCGCGGCGCCGCTGAGGGCGGGGCGGGCGGCGGGTCGGCCAGCGGCCCTGACGGCGGCCCTGACGGTGACCCGGGCGGCGGCCCGCGCGGCGCCGCTGACGGCGAGCCGGGCGGCGGGCCTGACGGCGGGTCGGGCGGCGGGCCGGGCGGCGGCCGGGACCCGGCGGCGACCGGCGACCGGAACGAGCCCGAGCGGTGGCGGCTGATGGTGCTGCTGGCCGACGCCGAGGTCAGCTCCGGCCGGGTGGACGCCGGCCGCGCCGTGCTGCAGCAGCTCCTCGACCGGCTGCCGCCGGACGCCACCGAGCTGCGGCTGGAGGCGGTGATGCGCAGCGCGTTCGCCGACCGGCTGCTCGGCCGGTACCGGCAGGCCACAGCGCTGCTGTCCGGTGCGCTGGCCGGCGCCGGGGACGACGACGCCACCGTGCTGCTGGCGGTGGAGGCGGTCACCTGCAGCCTGCTGCGCTGCTCGGCAGACTCGCACGGGTACGCCGACCGGGCCATCAGCGCGGCCGCCGCGGTGGACAAGCCGGAGCTGGCCGCCGCGGCGTCGATCATCGTCGCGATGAACGGCGCGTTCCACGGCGACATCTCCGACGCGCTGGCCCGCCTGGACCAGGCCGCGCCGATCCTGGACGGCGCATACGACGAGGCGCTGTTCCGGCTGATGGACCCGCTGGAGCAGCTCGCCTGGGTGGAGCTGCTGCTGGAGCGCACCGCGGACGCGATCGGCCACTTCGACCGGGGCCTGGACATCTCCCGCCGGCACGGCCAGGTGCACATCACGCCGTACCTGCTGATCGGCCGCTGCCTGGCGCTCGCCCGGCGCGGGCTGATCGACGCCGCGCTGGAGTCTGCCGCGGACGCCGAAGAGGCCTCCCGGCTGATCGGCAGCGACACCATGCAGGCGATGGCGCTGGCGATGCGGGCCACCGCGCTGCTGTGGCGGGACGGCCCGGACGAGGCGCTGCGGGTGGCCGAGGCCGCGGTGCGCCGCAACGACCGCACCGGCAACGACTGGTGGGCCGCGGTGGCCCGGCGCATCCTGGCCCGCTGCCAGCTCGGGGTGGGCAACCCGGCGGCGGCCCGGCACACCCTGCTGGGCTCCGCGGCGGACCTCGACCTGCACGACGTCGAGGCCTGCGCGCATCCCATGTGGTTCGCCGCGCTGGCCGAGATCGAGGCGGCGCTCGGCGACTCCGCCGCGGCGACCCGGTGGCTGGTCAGGGCGGAGCAGGCGGCCGCCGCGGCGGGGCTGCGCGGGCAGCAGGCGTACGTCGCGGTCGCCGCGGCCCGGCTGGCGCTGGCGGCCGGCGACGACCGGCGGGCGCTGGCACTGGCGACCGACGCGGTCGCCGGCTTCGACCAGGTCGGCCACCCGCTGGATGCCGCCGTGGCCCGGTTGACCGCGGCCGGCGCGCTGGCCCGCGGCGGCCAGTGGCAGCAGGCCACATACCAGCTCACCGAGGCCAAGGCGGCGGCCGAGCGGGGCGGCGCGAGCTGGTTCCTGCAGCAGGTGGTTGGCATGCAGCGGCAGATCGCCAGCGGTGCCGGTCGCACCGACGCGCCGGCCAGCCCGGCCCGGCCGATCGAGCTGACCGCCCGGGAGTGGGAGATCTCCCGGCTGGTGGGCGAGGGGCTGTCCAACGTGCAGATCGCGTTCCGGCTGCACGTCACCCCGAAGACCGTCGAGGCTCACCTGACCCGGATCTACCGCAAGCTGGGGGTACGGTCCCGCAGCGGGCTGGCCAGGGCGGTGGCCGGGCTGGCACCCTGACGCGGGTTGCCCCCCGAAGGAATGTCGGGTCGTTGTGGGGTTTCCCCGACTGGTGCGCGGGTGCAGGCGGCCAGCAGACTCGAACACGCTTGCCGAGACGTGCAGGGCGCCGGTGTGCAGGGCGGTGCGGCGCCGGCGTTGTGGGGGTACGTCTCTGGGGAGCTTGACGGGCGGGTGTGGCGCTTCGGGGGGAACGCCGCACCCGCCTTCACATGTGCAGCCCGTCCTTCGACGTCTACAGGCTGACCGACGAGCGAATTCATCCGGCGCATCCTGTCGATCTGCCCGGGTCCCGGTCGACGTTGTTAGGGAAACTGTCGTGGGGTGGGCGTACGGTGCCCGAAAGCCACGAATCGGGAGGGCGCGATGAGTGAGGGCGCGATGAGTGACCGCGCGATGAGTGAGGGCGCGATGGGTGACCGCGCGATGAGTGAGACTGTGTTACTGGCGATCGGCACGCGGAAGGGCTTGTTCCTGGCGACCAGCCGGGACGGGCGGTCGAGCTGGGACATCACCGGGCCGCACCACTCCATGTCGGGGGTGTACGCGGTGGGCATCGACGCCCGCCGGGACCCGGTGCGGCTGCTGGCCGGGGTGACGAGCGAGCACTTCGGGCCGAGCGTCGCGACGAGCGACGACCTGGGCGCGACCTGGCAGGAGCCCGGCCGGGCGCCGATCGCGTTTCCCGACGGGGATGACACAGCGCTGGTGCGGGTATGGCAGTTCGCCCCGGGCACGGCGGACGAGCCGGACGTGGTGTACGCCGGGGTGGAGCCGTCCGCCCTGTTCCGTTCCACCGACGGCGGCGTGACGTATGAGCTGGTCCGCGGGCTCTGGGACCACCCGCACCGTGCGGAGTGGCAGCCAGGCTTCGGCGGGATGGCCATCCACACCGTGCTGGCGCACCCGCAGCGCACCGGTGAGGTGTTGGTCGCGATGTCCACCGGTGGGGTCTACCGCACCACCGACGGCGGTACGAGCTGGCAGGCGAGCAACACCGGGATCAAGGTGCGCTTCATGCCCGACCCGTACCCGGAGTTCGGGCAGTGCGTGCACAAGGTGGCCCGCCACCCCGACCGCCCGGACCAGTTCTTCGCCCAGAACCACCACGGGGTGTACCGCAGCGACGACGCGGGCGTGACATGGCAGTCGATCGCCGACGGGCTGCCCAGCGACTTCGGCTTCCCGATGGTGGTACACCCGCACCGGCCCGGCGTGATCTACAACTTCCCGCTGGTCGCCGACGTGGAGCGGTTCCCGCCCGAGGGTCGCTGCCGGGTGTTCCGCAGCGAGGACGCCGGCGACACCTGGGTCGCACTGGAGAAGGGCCTGCCGCATGACGGGTTCTGGTCGGCCGTCATGCGGGACGCGATGACCACTGACGACGCCGACCCGGCCGGGGTGTACTTCGGCAGCCGCTCCGGCGAGGTGTACGCCAGCCGGGACGAGGGCGAGTCATGGTACCCGGTGGTCGAGCACCTGCCCGACGTGCTCTGCGTCCGGGCCGCCGTGGTGAGGTGAGGCGGCCGTGAACGTGACCGTGCTGGTTCCCGGGGTGCTGCGCTCGGACGCGGGCGGCGCCTCGAAGCTGGACGTCGACGTGGAGGAGGGCGCCACCCTGGGCGCCCTCCTTGACCGGCTGGCCGCGCACCACCCGCTGCTCGACCGGCGGCTGCGCGACGAGCACGGGGTGCTCCGGCGGTACGTCAACCTGTACGTGGACGGCGAGGAGTGCCGCCGGCTGGCCGGCGCCGACACCGTGCTGCGCGGCGGCGCCGAGCTGCAGATCATCCCATCGGTGGCCGGCGGGTAGCGGCTACTTGACGTCGGTCTTGTTCTCCCCGACGTCGTAACCCGGGGCTCCCGGGGTGAGGACGACGCGGAAGACGTGCTCGCCCTGGGAGTAGCGCCCGATGCCGTTCACCACCGCCGGCTCGTACCCGCCGGGGGCGATCGAGCCGGAAGACGTCCAGGTGGTGACGTACTGGTCGTCGACGTAGATCTCGGCGGTCACCACGCCGGCCACCTGGCCGACGTTGTACGGCTCGAAGCTGACCTTGGTGCCCGCCTCGTGGTGCGCGTACGGGTGGTTCTCCGGGTTGTCGGCGTCGTCGGCGTCCACCCGCACGCCGTTGTTGCCGAACGCGAACTGCGTGGTGGCCGCGCCGGCGTCGCCCTGCCCGGTGCCGCTGTCCTGCCCGTACTGACCGTAGTCCTGGTCGCCGTACCCCTGCTGGTAGCCCTGCTCCCCGTACCCCTGCTGGTAGACCTGCTCCCCGTACCCGGCCTGGCTGTCCTGGTCGCCGTAACCGTCCCCGTATCCGGTCATCGGTTCCTCCCCTCGTGATGGCGCGTTCGGAGCACACGGTATGCAGCCGGACGGTGCAACGCAGCGGCGGACGGGGCAGGTTTTGCTGCCCTATCGGGCCGGGTGCCGGACTTATCATGTGCCGTCGCCGCCCGGAAAGCGGCGCGGCCATCTCAGGTGGCCATCACATTCGTGTAAGAGCCCTGACACTGTCCGGACCCGTTTCACACTGTGATCTGGAACTCATGACACGTGACCCCTGTCCGAAAAACCGAGATCCGCTCACGAAAGCTGCGCCGCCATGTGTGCCCACAAGCCAGCCTGCCCAGCGTCCAACGCATCCGACGCGCACGCCGCGCACGTGGTGGCAGCGCACCCCGAGCAGGGGTGGAGCCTGCTGTGCAACGGCGTGCTGCTCTTCGAGGATGGCGGCGAACTGCTGCCCAGCGGGGCGGTCATCGCACCGCCGCAAGTGCTGCCCACTGTGTGCCGGCGGTCAGCGGCGTAACGGGACCACCCGGCCCGCCGGCCGCCCCGGGCCGGTCAGCCGCGTAGCTGCAGGCCGAGCGCGTACCCGCCGAACGCCGCCACCAGCCCGGCCACCACGCTGGCCACGACGTTCGCCATCGCGTAGCGGCGGGCCCCGTCCTCGACCAGCCGGATGGTCTCGTACCCGAACGTGCTGTACGTGGTCAGCGCCCCGCAGAAGCCGGTACCCACCAGAGCCACCACGGCCGCCGGCGCCGCCGCCCCGGCGATCGCCCCCAGCGCAGCGCTGCCGACCACGTTCACCGCCAGCGTCCCCCACGGGAACACCGAGTCGTGCCGGCCCTGCACGAACCGGTCGGTCAGGTACCGCAGCGGCGCGCCGACCGCGGCGCCCAGCGCGACCAGCAGCACCGTCATGCGCCGCGCCCGACGTACCGGATCACCTCGACCGGATCGACCACCACCAGGCCCTCGGTGACCAACTCGTCCAGCTGCGGCAGGAACGCGCGGACCTTCTCCTCGGCGTCCACCATGACAACCGCCACCGGCAGGTCCTCCGACAGGGACAGGATCCGGGAGGTGTGGATGCGGCTGGACGCGCCGTAGCCCTCAATCCCGCGCAGCACCGTCGCCCCCGCCAGCCCGGCCGCGTGCGCCCGGTGCACGATCTCGTGGTACAGCGGCTTGTGGTGCCACACGTCGTCCTCGCCGATGAGGATGGTCAGCCGCAGCGCGTGCCCCTCGAGTCTCATTTACCCGCCTCCGCGCTCGCTGCGCTCCTCGCTCGTTCCTCGCTGCGATGCTCGCTCGCTGTCG
>WNGA01001303.1_pt1 | contig 60460 bp, 65 predicted proteins | sample 5400061 | NCBI WGS metagenome assembly WNGA01 (sample SAMN13153366, study PRJNA577476) | soil metagenome | isolation source: 100 cm soil or saprolite under grassland replicate 2 | place: USA:California | collected 2016-06-15
CTCCTCGCCGGGCTCACTACGCTGGGCCTCGTCGGCGTGTGCGCGGCCGTGGCCTGGCCGGACGGCTCGACGCTCGTTCCCGCACACGGTGGGCGGGCCTTCGGGGACGAGCGCTGGGCGCTGATCTTCCTCGGTTGCGAGATCGCCGCCTTCGGGGCCTATCTCGGAGGGCTGTACCTGATCGACCAGCGTCGGGAGCGGCTCGTCCTCGTCGCGTCGATCGCGGCGGCAATCCAGCTCGTCCCGCTCGGAGCGCCGTTGCTCCTCTCCACCGATGCCTGGACGTACTGGGACTACGGGCGGATCGCGGCCGTCCACGACGGCAACCCGTACGTGGACACTCCCCGGGACTTCCCACACGATCCCGCATACCGGCACGCCGGCCGGAGCTGGCGCGACTCGACGACCGTGTACGGGCCGGCGTTCACTCTCGCCTCGGAGCCGCTTGCCCTCGCCGACGGATCGTCCGCCGACGCGGCCGCCTGGACGTACAAGACGATCGCCGCAGCCGGGACGCTCGGGGCCGCGGCGCTCGCGGCCTTCCTCGCCCGCCGGAAGGCGTTCGCACTCGCGTTCGTGGGCTGGAACCCGCTGCTGGCGCTTCACCTCGCCGGAGGAGGCCACAACGACGCGTGGGTTGCCCTGCTCGTGATGGGCGCTCTCGCCCTGGGAGCGATCGGCCGGCGGTACTGGGCCGGCGCCGCATGGGCGGTCGCCGTGCTCGTCAAGTGGATCCCGTTGCTCTTCCTCCCGCTCCGGTACCTCGCTGCCCGGCATGACCGCCGCCAGGTCGGGCACCTCGGCTTCGCGCTTGCGGCGCTCGCTCTCGCCGCCGTCGCGACGTGGCAGTTCGGGATCCACTGGCTCGGCGCCTTCGGCCCCCTCGCTGCGAGCGCGAACAAGGAGACGAGCTTCGCGCTTCCCTACCGGATGCAGCAGCTCGGCCTGCCCGAGTGGTTCTCCCTCGCGGCCGTCCTGACCGCCTACGCGATGCTGTACCTCTGGCTCCTACGGGAGGCGCGGGAGGGCCGAGCCCGGCTCGGGCTCGCGGCGGGATTTCTCCTGGTCACGACGCCCTACCTGTGGCCGTGGTACCTCGTGTGGGTCATCCCGCTCGCCGCGGCCGAGGAGGACCGTGCCGCGCAGTGGCTCGCGCTCGGACTTTCGGCGTACCTGCTGGGGCAGACGATCCCGATCTAGCGGCGCCGGAAGAGCAGGATCCCGCTCTGGTGGAAGACGAGCTTCCACCGCGGGTCGCGGCGGAGGCGGGCGAGGCCGCCCGCGCCGAGCACGGGCGCGACCGCCTTGTCCTCGTAGCTGGGATGAAGGCGGTCGTAGGCGACCCAGGTGGCGTCCTGCAGAACGGGGAAGCTGAGGATGCGCGGGCGGGCGGAGAGATGAGCTCCGAGCGTGTTCGTCGCGCTCACGACGGCACTTGCCGGGATCAGCCGGAGGGCGCGGTCGGCGACACGGTCGTGGTGATCGACGTCGGTGCGCTCGGCCTGGAAGTCCGATCCGCCCGGGACGTAGCGCCAGAGCGGTATCGGGCCGAAGGCGTAATTTCCGGCGATCGCGGCTCCGACCGCTACGGCGGCGACGGCGAAGACCCTTTGGGGTGCATGGCGGCAGAGCCACGCCGCCCCGAGCACCGAGGCGGCGATGAGCCCGGGGATCTCACCGGCCGTGTAGTGGAAATGGATCGACGTCTGCGCCGGCGTTCTCGACAGCAAGTTCAGTGCCAGCTCGGGGAGGGCGACCAGCAGCGTGAGGGGAGAGAAGAGAAAGAGGCCCGCCAACGGGAGGCCGAGATCGAGGAGGTAGTGGACGCCTCGGTGGTCGAACACGATTTCGACCACCCGCAGCGGATGCGTGACGACCGTCCTGGTCACTCCTCCCGGCGAGCCACCGACGTCCTGGTAGCGACCGTAGAAGCTCGAGGCTCCCGGCTGGCGGAAGTGCGGGATGACGACACCGAGGATGAGCCCGGTCGCTGCCGTGCCGAGGACGGCGATCGCCGCGCCGGCGAGCCGGCGCCCGCGCGCGAGCGCATACCAGACTCCCATGGCGGCCACCACGAGCGGGATCTGCTCCTTGGTCGTGCACGCGAGCAGCGCGAAGATCGCGAAGGGGACGAGCCGGTCCTCGTCCAGGTACCAGAAGGCGAACAGCAGGAAGGGGCAGGCGAGCGAGACCGGGTGGAACTCGTTCAGGGTGAGCCACTGGACGGGCGGATAGAGCAGGTAGACGAGCGCGAATCCGAGCCCGGCCCGTTCCGAGCTCAGGTGCTTGCGGGCGAGCCAAAAGACGGGCAGCGCCCCGAGCGCGACCAGGATCGCCTGTGCGGTCAGCAGCAGGTCCGGGCTCGGCCACAACCTCCAGAGCGGCGCGAACGCCGCGAGGATCGGGTCGAAGTGCACGCCGAGCCGGGAGCCCTTGTGGCCGTGGAGGCCGGTCACCTGCAGGAAGTGGCCGTGCGCCGTCGCCCAGACGGCCTGCACCATGTTCCCCAGGTCGAAGCGGCCGGTCGAAAACGCCCGGTGGCGAAGGATCGACAGCACGGCGAATCCGGCCGCGTACGCTGCGATAGCTGTCCAGAGCAGCAGCTTGGCTGAGGCGACGGAGCGGGCCCGGGCGGCGGGGATTACCGCAGCAGCCGTTCCAGAATCGCTCGCCATCGTGCTCCCAGGACGGGCTCGCTTGCGTGTTCCTCGTAGGTCTTCCGGCCTGCCGACGCGATCTGTGTGCGCAACGCGCTGTCCGAAGCGACGGTGCGCATCGTATCGGCGAGGGCCTGGGGGTTACCGGCGGGAACGAGGAGAGCGTCCTCCCCGTTGGAGAGGAGCTCCCGAGCGGCCGGCGTGTCCGCCGTGATCACCGGCGCGCCGCAGGCCAGAGCTTGGAAGACCTTGTTCGGGATGACGCGCCCAGCTTTCGCCGTGGTTCCGAAGATGCCGAGTGCGCCGAGCGCTCGACGGTAGGCGGCCGGCAGCTCCTCATAGGGCTGCCATGTGCTCCAGTGCACGTTCGGCGGGCGGTCCCGCAGAACCGCATCGCTCTGGCCGCTCCCGACGATCTTGACGTCCAGCTCCGGGGCCAGGCGCGCCGCTTCGAGGATCGTGCCGACCCCGTGCAGCGGGATCAGCTTCCCCACGAAGAGGAACGCGCCGCCTGCCGACCAAGGCGGACGGAAGAGGCGATCCTCGGCTCCCACGAGGCAGGCCTCCACGCGATCGGGCGGGAGGGCGGCGAGGTCCGCGAGATAGGCCGCATTCGCCTCCGTGTCCGCGACCACGAGGTCGGCGGCTCGCAATGCCCGGCGGTCGATCCATCGGAGCGTACGAGCTGGAATCGATCGGGGGCCGAAGCGCCGCCGATCCCCGACGAGGGTGTCGTACAGCGAGACGAGCGGGTTGAAGACCACGGGCCTCCCGCGGGCCGTACGTCTCGCCGCGGGGAGATCGAGGTGCCCCGGATATCCGACGATGACGGCGTCGAAGTCGCCCGGGGTCCGCCGCATGAGCCGGGCTTCGGCCGCGAGCAGGCGAAGGCCGGCCGCCGGTCCCGAGGCCCACTTGTGCTCTTCATGCTCCCAAACCGGAGCGTGCCGCTCCTCCACCTCGACGCCCGCGGCGCGCAGGGACGAGACCACCTGGGCGTTGCGCGGGTATGTCCGCTCGTAGGTGCCGAAGTACAGGACCCGCACGCGCTAGCGCAGGATCTCTTCGACATGGCGCTCGGCGCGCTCGCGATCGCCTGCCCGCTCCTCGTGCTGGCTGGTCACCATCTCGCTGAGCAGGCCGAGGGAGAAGAACTGCATCCCGACCACCACGAGCAGGACGCCCAGGATCAGGAGCGGCCGCTCGCCGATCGACTCGCCCAGCGCCTTCAGCACCGTCAGGTACACGAGGATCCCGAATCCGGCCAAGCCGAGCACGAGACCGAGCCCTCCGAAGAGGTGCAGCGGCCGCTGGCGGTAGCGGCTGATGAACGACACCGAGAGGAGGTCGAGAAAGCCGCGCACGTAGCGCTCGACGCCGTAGCGCGAGCGGCCGTGGCTGCGCGGCCTGTGGTTGACCGGGATCTCGGCGATGCGGTAGCCGCGGTAGTGGGCGAGGACCGGGAGAAAGCGGTGGAGCTCGCCGTAGATCCGCAGGCCGTGGACGACCTCGGCACGATACGCCTTGAGACCGCAGTTCATGTCGTGCAGGCGCAGCCCGGACATCCTTCCGGCGACGACGTTGAAGATGCGAGAGAGGACGCGGCGTCTCCAGGGGTCCCGCCGCTCCTTCTTCCAGCCGGAGACGAGGTCGAAGCCTTCGTCCAGCTTCGCGAGCAGTCGCGGGATCTCGGCCGGGTCGTCCTGCAGGTCGCCGTCGATGGTGACGACGATCTCGCCGCTCGCCTGCGCGAAGCCGGCCATGAGCGCGGCGGACTTGCCGAAGTTGCGGCGCAGTCGCACGACCTGGACTTCGTCGTTGTGAGCATGGAGCCGAGTCAGCGCTGCGATCGTGCCGTCGATCGAGCCGTCGTCGACGAAGATGGCTTCCCAGGTACGGTCGAGCGGCTCCAGCGCGGAGCGAATCTCGTCGAGGAGCAGGGCGACGCTGCGCTCCTCGTCGTGAACCGGGATCACGACGGAAATCGAGGATTCTCGGACCACGTCCTCGGCGCTCGGCACGCCGGTAGCTTATGCCCGGCCGTGCAGGAACTGCTGTCGATCGACCAGGCTCTCGCCTTCATTCTCGAGCGCGCCAGGCCGCTTCCGGCCGAAGTGGTTCCGCTCGAGGAGGCCGTTGGACGGGTGACTGCCGAGGCGGCCTCGGCGCTGGTCGACCTCCCTCCGTTTCCGAGCTCGGCCATGGACGGGTTCGCCCTTCGGGCCGAGGACACGCCCGGGACGTTGCCGGTCGTCGGCCGCATTGCAGCGGGGCGGCCCGTCGGCCGGGAGCTCGGGGCGGGGGAGGCGATGGGCATCGCGACCGGAGGGGTCGTGCCTGCGGGAGCCGATGCCGTCATCCCGATCGAGTATGTTGTCGAACATGACAACACCATCGGAGTCGGCGATGCTGTTCGCGTGGGCGCCAACGTTCGTGCGCGCGGTGGAGACGTCCGCGCCGGGGAGGAGGTCGTGCCCGCTGGCGCGCGCATCGGCGCCGCCCAGGTGGGAGCCTTGGCGGCCGCGGGGGCCGCGGAGCTCTCGTGTGCCCGCCGCCCGCGCGCCGCCGTGCTCACGACCGGAACCGAGCTTCGCCCGCTCGGAGAGACCCTCCGAGACGGCGAGGTCTACGAGGCGAACGGAGTCATGCTGGCGGCTCAGCTGGGGTCGGCCGGGGCGGTCGTCGAGCGACTTCCCGCCGTCGAAGACGACGAGGCCGCACATCGCGCTGCGCTCGAGCGCGCGCTGTCCGTCGACGTCGTCGTCACGTCCGGGGGAGTCTCCGTCGGGCCGCACGATCTCGTCCGCAAGATCGAGGCGGAGCTCGGAGTCGAGGAGCTCTTCTGGGGCGTCGCGGTGAAGCCCGGCAAGCCGCTCTCCTTCGGCGTCCGAGGTCCGACGCTCGTCTTCGGGCTGCCGGGAAATCCGGTCTCCTCGCTCGTCGGCTTCGAGTTGTTCGTGCGGCCGGCCGTGCTCGCCCTTCAAGGGGCTCAGCGCCCCATGCCCGCGTTCAGGACCGGACGCCTCGCAGAGGCGGTGCGCCGGATCCCGACGCGCGACCAGCTCCTGCGCGCGCGTTCGGAGGACGTGGACGGAGCGGTGGACCTCCGAGTCCTCGTGGGGCAGGAGTCGCACATGATCGCGCGGGCCGCCTCGGCCGATGCCCTGGTGCTCGTGCCACGCGGCGAGGGCGACGTCGGTGCGGGCTCGGACGTTCGCTTCCTGGCGCTCGGCTAAGGCGCCTCAGCGCTGGGCGCGTGAACGGGATTCCTCGCGGGACGGTGTCTCGTGGTCCTTGGAACGAATCAAGAGGCGCTGGCCTATCGCCCGTCGAGCCCGGCGACCCCGCTCGGCTCGGCTGGGGTAGGGCGCATAGCGGCCTGTCGTCAGGGCGAGCAGCTGGCCTCCGACGGCGAGCCAGGCCAGGAAGATGAGCACGAGCGGGAGCGGGACGTAACCGAGCGAGACGAGCTCGGGGACGTACCAGAACACGTCCAGGCCGATGCCGAACCGGAGCGCCAGCGAGGCGAGCAGTAGCGAAGGGCCGGCGAAGCCCACGAGGAGGGTTAGAGCCTTCGTCCAGGCGGATCGGGCGCGGAGGTCGGGAAGCCAGAGCCACGCGTGAACCGACGGCAGGATGAAGACGAGCGCAAACGGGTTGACGGCCGCGACCAGCAAGGCGAGGACCGCGAGGACCAGCAGCGCGGCGGTGTGGCCCGCCAGAGACTCCTCGGCCGTGACAGGCCGGCGAGGAAGCAGCCGCTCGCGTGCGATGAGCCACGCCAGACCCGCCAGCGCGGTCAGTCCGGCCAGGCCGAGGACGGGCCAGTGCGTCACGGCACGACTGTCGGGATCGGGTGGCACCGCAGCGCCGCCCGGCCACACGCCCAGGAGTGCGAAGAGTCCGAAGACGCCTCCCACGAACCCCCAGAAGGCCAGCCTGCGCGCATAGCTCCGAAGGGCGGGAACGAGCTTGATTCTCCGCCGCCGGACGACGGCGAAGAGGTCGACGACGGCGACGAGGAAGGGAAGAAGGGCGGCGACGAGCACGAGTTCGATCGACCAGCCGGGCAGATACCTCGGGCCGAGGTAGACATAGCTCGACGTCCCGCTTGCCAGCTCGAGGCCCTGATCGAGAGAGCCCAGCAACGCCTGAGCCGACCGCCCGAGTTGGCTGAATCGGCGTCGGTCGAGGCGCCCCGGGGTGTCGGTCAGCGAGGAGACCGGCCGGTCACCGGCCGTGGTCAGCGTCACCGCGGGGATTCCGTGGCCGATGAAGGGTGCCTGCTCGTACAGGCTGAACGGGAACGCGAGGTCGAGAAGCTGCCCGATCACGGACGAGTGGGCGGCCGGCTTCCCCGTCTGCTCGCGGACGCGGTTAGCCGCCGTCTCGACGAAGGAGGCCGGGGGCGAGCGCGGGGCGTCGGCGGCGATCTGAAGGGTGGGGCGGCCTCGACCTCCGATCGAGTCCAGGTTGACCACCCCGAGCACGCGCGTCCGATAGGGGGAATGCATGGCGAACCGCTTCGCTCCGAGGCCTCCGAACGAGCCCCCGTCGGTAGAGAGGAAGATCACGCTGTGCGCGGGACTGACGTGCCTTCCCTCGGCGCCGCTGCGGGCAGTGATGTTTGCGTATGCGCGGGCAACCTCGACCAGGGTTGCGGTCCCGGAGGCGTTGTTGTTCGCGCCCGGCCCGACCCCCGTGTTGTCGCGGTGCGCCATCACCACGATCGCCTCCTGGGACCGCCCGGGAGCAACCGCCAGGATGTTCCGGAGGGGCACGCGTCCCCGTCCCGGAATTTCGGCCGAGAAGTAATCGGACTGGGTAGTAAAGCCCTCCTGTCGCAGCGCGTTGGTGAACCACTCGGCGGCGCCGATCGCTCCGTTCGTCCCCGGCCTCCGGTCCGGAAATGCCCGTGCCAGTGTCCCGGCCAGCTCGACCGCCGCGAGGGTGTTGAACGCGGGCGGAAGGGTCGGAGGGGGAAGCGGCGCCGCTTTGCGGACGCTGAAGGCCGCGATTAGAAGGGGTACGGCGACCAGCAGCCACGTGCCGCGGTAGGTGCGGGCGTTCACGGGACGCTCCAGCGAGCCGCGCCGCGGCCGCCGCCGGCCGGATCCGGACGGGAGCGACGCCATGCCCTGGCTATAGTAGGCGCGAAGCATCCCGCCTGCGCCCTGAAGGTCTCGCATGGCTGACTCCGCGACCATCCTCCTCGTCGACGACGAGGATGCAGTCCAGAAGCTCCTCACCTATCCGCTGGAACGCGACGGGTACCGAGTCGTCCCGGCGCTGGACGGAGAGGAGGCTCTCGCCCAGTTCGAGCGCGAGCGCGTCGATCTGGTCGTGCTCGACATCATGCTTCCGAAACTGGACGGTCTCGAGGTCTGCAAGCGCCTCCGCGCCAGGAGTCAGGTTCCGATCATCATGCTGACAGCGCGGGACGACGAGCTCGACAAGGTGGTCGGGCTCGAGCTCGGGGCGGACGACTACATCACGAAGCCGTTCTCGATCCGCGAGTTTCGCAGCCGTGTCCGCGCCCTTCTGCGGCGCGCGGCAGTCTCTCGGGCGGCCAAGGACGACGCCGAACGGCTCGGTGTCAGCGGTCTGGTCGTCGATCTCACTCGGCGCACCGTCGAAGTCGACGGGCTCTCGGCCGAGCTCACGTACGTCGAGTTCGAGATCTTGCGCGCGATGGCGGCCCATCCGGGCCGCGTGTACACGCGCCGCGCGCTGCTCGAGGCGGTCTGGGGAGACGCCGACTACCGCGACCCGCGCACGGTCGACGTCCACGTCCGCCACCTCCGGGAGAAGCTCGAGCGCGATCCGCGCAAGCCGGAGCTGATCCTGACCGTCCGGGGCGTCGGGTACCGCCTCCGCGAGGGATGAATCCGCTTCGCAGCGTCGGCGCACGCCTCAGCCTTGCGCTGTCGGTCCTCGTTCTCGGGGCACTCGGCATCGTCTATCTGCTGGTCGTGCCGTCGATCGAGCGGCGATTGATCGACACGAAGCTCTCGCAGCTGGCGCGGGCGGCTCCCAGCCAGGCGGGCCAGTACCGCGATCCGGGAACACTCGTGGCCAATTTTCTCGATGAGGCCGCGGCGAGCACGAATGCACGGGTCGTCCTCCTCACTCCCTCACTCACTCCGACGAGTCTCAGCGTGAGGGAGGACTCCTGCGGCGGCTGCAATTCGCGTGCCTCCAACGCGTTCCAGGATGATCGTGTCGCTCTGAGGGCTCTACAGAGCCGAAAGCTGACGCGCGGGACAGTGAGGCGCCACGGCGAGCGATACGCGGAAGCGGCCTATCCGGTGACGCCGGCCGGGCCAATCCTGCTTCTTACTGCCTCCCTCGCGCCTCAGTTGGAAACGGTCGATCTCCTGCAGCGGCGCATCTTGATCGCGGGGCTCGTAGCACTTCTTGCGGCGCTTGCGGTCGGCTACGGCGGTTCATGGGTGTTCGCGCGGCGGATCCGAAGGCTCGAGCGGGCCGCCGATCGCATCGCGGCCGGCCATTTCGACGAACCCATCGCTGATCGGAACGTGGACGAGCTCGGCGAGCTCGCTCGCAGCTTCGACCGCATGCGGATGCAGCTGGCGCAGCTCGACGACGCCCGCCGCGAGTTCATCGCCAACGCGTCCCACGAGCTCCGGACGCCGCTGTTCTCGCTCGGCGGCTTTCTCGAGCTGCTCGACGACGAGGACCTGGACGAGCCGACTAGGCGCGAATTCCTCGCAACCATGCGGGAACAGGTCGAACGCCTGTCCAAGCTCGCCACCGATCTCCTCGATCTTTCCCGCCTCGATGCCGGCCGGCTGCGCGTGGAGCAGCGACCGGTCGATCTGGCGTCTCTGGCTCAGGTGCTGGCCGAGGAGTTCAGTGCGGTGGCGAAGGCGACAGACCATCCGGTGGAGGTCGACGTCGAAGGGACTGACGGAGTGGGCGCGCTTGCCGATTCGGAACGCGTCCTCCAGATCGGGCGCGCTCTGGTCGAGAACGCCATCGTGCATACGCCGTCCGGAACCCGGGTCCGCATCCGCGCGTCTGCGGAGAACGGCGGGGCGCTCCTCCGGGTGGAGGACGAAGGGCCCGGCATCCCGGACGAGCACGCGGCGCGTGTCTTCGACCGCTTCTACCGCGTCGACGGGTCGCGTTCGTCGGGAAGCGGCCTCGGCCTCGCGATCGCGCGCGAACTGGCATGGCTCATGGACGGCTCCCTTGAGCTGGAAACGGAGGGGAAGCGGACGAGCTTTTGCTTGCTCCTCCCTTCCGTCGGCGAGGTGGGTGGGCGTGACGACTAACCCGTTTCCACATGGAACGACCCGCTCGTATCGCTTGTGACGAGACTCTTACCTTTTCATCGTGCTCCTCCCTGGAACGGTTCTCGGCGGGCTGTTGTCAATATAGACAACCGCTCGGACGGACTGAGTTACACGGAGCCTGCGGCGGGGAACGGGAGACCTTATGACCTTCCCTTCCCGCCGATCTTGGAGTACGGTCTTTCCATGGCCCCGGAGAGCGTCGTCCGCCTGACGATCCCGGCGAAGCCCGAGTACATCGCCCTCGGCCGGCTCGCGCTGGCCGGGATCTCGCGCGTGTACGCGCTTCCGGACGAGACGCTCGCCGATCTCAAGCTCGCCCTGACGGAGGCGTGCACGAACTCGGTCCGGCATGCCTACGAGAGCGCGAACGGTGGCACCGTCGAGATCGTGTACGAGCTTGAAGCCGACCGGCTCGCGATCGAGGTCGCAGACGACGGCGAGGGCTTCGCTGTCGAGGAGTTGACTGAGGCGGAGCCGCTGAGCGAGAGCGGGCTCGGGATCGCGATCATTCGAGCGCTCGCAGACGAGCTCGAGATCGAGCAGGGCGTGGACGGCACGGGCTCGCGCCTGCGTTTTGCCAAGAACCTCCCGGGCGAGAGCTAACCAACTATCCTGGCGCGCCGGGCGCCCAACCTCATGCTCCAGCTCGTCAACGTCGGACACAAGTCGCTGAACGATTACGCGACGATCGCGGCCCGCGGCCTCATGGAGGAGATCCGCAGGCTGGCGGAGCCGCTCGAGGGCAAGCGGATCGTCCACCTGTCCGCGACCGCCTTCGGCGGGGGCGTCGCCGAGATCAACTACACGCTCGTCCCGCTGATGCAGGACGCCGGCCTCGACGTCGAATGGCGCATCATCCACGGCCAGGAGGAGTTCTTCAACGTCACGAAGACGATCCACAACGCGCTGCAGGGAAACCCGCAGGGCCTCACGCCGGAAGAGGAGCAGATCTTTCGGCGGTACAACGAGCTGAACGCCGCCGAGCTCACGGACGAGTACGACTTCGTCATCGTCCACGACCCCCAGCCGGCGGCGCTCCGCGACTTCGTCGAAGAGTCGACCGGCCGCTGGATCTGGCGCTGCCACATCGACCTCTCGGCTCCGAACGAGGGCGTTCTCGAGTTCCTGCTCCCGTCGATTGCGCGGTACGACGCGATGGTCTTCCATCGCCCTCAATACGTCCCCCGCTCAGCCGGGCTGCCGCTGGCCTCGATCTGGCCGCCGGCGATCGATCCCCTGGCTCCGAAGAACATGGCGCTCTCGAGCGAGGACGCGTCCTACATCGTCGACCAGTTCGGGATCGACGTCAGCAGGCCGCTGATCACGCAGGTGTCGCGGTTCGACGCCTGGAAGGACCCGCTCGGCGTGATCGACGCCTACCGCGTGCTGAAGGAAGACCACCCGGACGTTCAGCTGGCCCTGGTCGGCTCGATGGCGCACGACGATCCGGAGGGCTGGGACTTCTACCAGCAGACCGTGGGCTATGCCGGCGGTGATCCCGACATCTACATCCTCTCCAACCTCAACAACGTCGGGGCCGTGGAGGTGAATGCCTTCCAGGTGCACTCGAGCGCGGTCCTCCAGAAGTCGATTCGGGAAGGCTTCGGGCTCACGGTCAGCGAGTCGCTGTGGAAGGCTCGGCCGACGGTTGCGGGCCGTGTGGGCGGCATCGTCGACCAGATCGAGGACGGCGTCACGGGGTGGCTGGTCGACTCGTCGGTCGAGTGCGCGGGCGCCTGCGCGGAGATTCTCTCTGACCCGGCTTCAGCGCGTGAGAGGGCGTTGAGGGGGAAGGAGAACGTGCGGCGGAGGTTCCTGACGCCGCGCCTGCTTCGCGACTGGCTCGTGCTCTTCAACCGCCTGCTCGGAAACGACACGGACGGCGCCGAAGTGATGACGGTCGCTGCGGCCTGATGGCAGGCGTGCGCAGAAAGCTCATCGTCGCCGCGAACCGGGCTCCGCTCTCGTACCGGAGGGACGACGACGGCAATCGAGTCGCGCGCCGCGGGGGAGGCGGGCTCGTGACGGCGCTTCGCAGCCTGGTCTCGTACCACGACGTCACCTGGGTGGCCAGCGCGATGACGGACGAGGACCGAGCCGTAGCCGAAGAAGCCGGCTGGGCTGCGATCGACGAGACGGCCGGCGACGGCTCCTCGTACAGGCTGCGATTCGTCGCGGCCGACCCGGCGGCGTACGACTGGCACTACAACGTCGTCTCCAACCCGACGCTCTGGTTCCTTCAGCACTACCTCTGGAACCTCGCGTACGAGCCGCGATTCGACCACAGCCTCTACAACGCGTGGGACGAGGGCTACGTGGTGGTCAACCGAGCCTTCGCCGAGGCGATCGCAGACGAGCTCGACCGTGATTCCGAGGCGACGGTATTTCTGCACGACTACCACCTGTATCTCGCGCCGCGCTTCGTTCGCGAGCTGTCCCCCGACGCGATGCTCGCCCACTTCATCCACATCCCCTGGCCGCAACGCGACCTGTGGGGAGTGCTTCCGGACCGGATCCGGCGCGAGCTGCACGAAGGCTTGCTGGGCAACGACATCGTCAGCTTCCACACGCGGCGATGGGCCCAGAACTTCAGACGCTCCTGTGCAGACATCCTCGGAGCCGAGCCCGTTCGCGAGGAGGGATCGCTTCTCTACGACGGGCGGCGCGTGCTCGTCCGCAGCCATCCGATCTCGGTCGACCCGGCCGAGTTCGACGAGCGTGCGCAGAGCGACCAGGTACTCGCACTCGAGCGGGAGATCGCCGAGCGCAGGCCCGAACGCCTCATCCTGCGCGTCGACCGGACCGATCTGTCGAAGAACATCATCCGCGGGTTCAGCGCGTTCGAGGCCTACCTCGAGGCTCACCCGGAGATGCACCGACGGGTAGGGATGCTGGCCCTTCTCGATCCGTCCCGTCAAGACATTCCGGACTATTCCGAGTACGTTGCGGCGATCCAACGGGCGGCTCGGGCGGTGAACGACCGCTTCCAGCAGGAGGGCTGGATCCCGATCGACCTGCAGATCCAGGACGACTTCCTGCGCTCGCTGGCGGCCTACAAGCAGTTCGACGTCCTGCTCGTGAACGCCATCTTCGACGGCCTCAACCTGGTCGCCAAGGAGGCTCCGCTCGTGAACCGCCGCGACGGCGTCCTGATCCTGTCCGAGAACGCGGGCGCCCACGAGGAGCTCGGGGAGTGGGCGCTGACGGTCAATCCGTTCGACGTCGCCGGCCAGGCCCAGGCGATTCACCAGGCGCTCGAGATGCCTGAAGTGGAGCGGAAGCGCAGGATCGAGGCAATTCGCGCCCATGTGCGTGAGCACGATCTGGCCGCCTGGATCGAGGCTCAGCTCGCCGACCTCGACCGCTGGGCGGGGGCGGTCCGCACCGCACCCGCGTAAGGTTTCAGCATGGCCGTGAAGCCTGCTCAGGGCGAGCCCCGCTCCGTCGCTTCTGCGACGGCCGAGCGGGGCCGAAGCGTTCGGGAGGCGGCTCTGGGCGCTGCTCCAGAGCGCTCTGGCCCGCGGCCAGCCGGCGCACTATCAGCGCACTTCGGTTTCACACACGCGCGTCTTTTCTCGTTACGCTCACCGCGTGGGGGAAACCGCGGGGGGTCCCCGGGGGTTTTGACTCGCACGCGCCCGCGTGCGGGAAACCATAGGGCCGCGTAGCGGGAAATGGCCGAGCTCTCCCACCTCGACGAGCAGGGCAGGGTCCGCATGGTCGACGTGGGCGGGAAGCCGCTCTCCCGCCGCCGCGCCACGGCGCGCGCAACGCTGACGATGGCGCCGGAGACCGCGAAGCGGCTGCGCGAGCTCCCCAAGGGTGACGCGCTCGCGACCGCGCAGCTGGCCGGAATCATGGCTGCGAAGCGAACCGCCGAGCTGATTCCACTCTGCCACCCGCTGCCGCTCTCGGTCGTGGAGGTCCAGCTCGAGTCCGGCGAGGACCGCGTCGTGATCACCGCCTCTGCGGAGACGACGGCTCAGACAGGCGTTGAGATGGAGGTGCTCGTTGCGGCCTCGGTGGCGGCGCTGACGCTCTACGACATGGCCAAGGCCGTGGACAAGGGCATGGCCGTGTCCGAGGTCCGGCTGGTCGAGAAGAGCAAGGAGCCAGCGTGAGGGCGGCTGTCCTGACCGTGTCGGACGGCGTGTCGGAAGGGAGCCGGCAGGACGCAAGCGGAGATCTCCTCGCGGAGTTGCTCTCGGGCGAGGGGTTCGAGGTGGAGCGACGAGTCGTTCCCGACGACCAGGACGCGATCGCCGATGCGATCGCCGCTCTCGCCGAGGAGGCCCAGCTAGTGCTGACGACGGGCGGGACCGGGCTTGGCCCGCGGGACGTCACGCCCGAGGCGACCTCGTCCGTGCTCGAGCGGGGAGCGCCTGGACTTGCAGAGGCCATTCGCGCCGATTCGATCGCCAAGACTCCGCACGGGCTTCTTTCGCGCGGTGTCGCAGGGATCCGCGACCGCACGCTGATCGTCAACCTGCCCGGATCTAGGGGAGGATGCCGGGACGGGTTCGCGGTCATGCAGCCGGCCCTGCGCCACGCGGTCGAGCTTCTGGCCGGCGAGCCCACGGAGCACCGGCAGACATGATCGAGGGCGCCCTCACCTATCCCAGGCGCTTCGCCTCGCTCGTCAAGATCGAGCACACCGTCTTCGCGCTGCCCTTCGCCTACGTGGGGGCACTGCTGGCCGTCGACGGCATTCCGAGCGCGCACGACCTGGTGTGGATCACCCTCGCGATGGTGGCCGCCCGCTCGCTCGCGATGGGCCTCAATCGCCTGATCGACGCCGGGATCGACGCCCGTAACCCGCGTACCGCGGCACGCGAGCTTCCCGCCGGCCTTCTGAAGTCCTGGCAGGTCTTGGTCTTCTGCCTGGCGGCGCTCGGCCTGTTCATCCTCGCCGTCTTCCAGCTCGACCCGATCGTGCGCTGGCTGTGGCCGATCCCGGTGGCCGGCTTCGTCGTCTACCCGTACCTGAAGCGGTGGACATGGTTGTCGCACCTCTGGCTCGGCGCGGTGGACGGCCTTGCTCCGCTCGGGGCCTGGGTGGCGATCACGGGGAAGCTCCCCTGGCAGGCGTGGGCGCTGGGCGCCGCCGTCGCGCTCTGGGTTGCCGGCTTCGACCTCTTTTACTCGCTCCTCGATGTGGAGGTCGATCGGCGTGAAGGGCTCCACTCCTGGGCGACGCAGTTTGGCGAGAGAGGGGTCTTCCGCGGCGCGCGCGCGTTTCACGCCGCGACGGTAGCCCTCCTGATCGCGGTGGGGCTCGGGCTTCCGGTCGGCGTCCTGTACTGGCTCGGAGTAGGAACCGTCGCCGCCCTGCTGCTGTACGAGCACTCCCTCATCGGGCCGGGCGATCTCAGGCGCCTCGACGCGGCCTTCTTCACGGTCAACGGAGTGATCAGCCTGGCCTTCTTCCTCTTCGTCCTCGGAGACTCGCTGTGATCACGGCCCGCGGTCTGGGTAAGCGCTTCGGCTCCAGGCGTGTCATCGACGGGCTCGACCTCGAGCTTCGGCGCGGCGGCTTCCTCGTGGTCACAGGCCCGAACGGCTCCGGAAAGACGACGCTGTTGCGACTGTGCGCGGGCCTCATCGCGCCGACGTCCGGCGAGCTCAACGTCGAGTGTGGACGCGGTCGGCTCGGCTTCGTCGCCCACGAACCACTGCTCTACCGAGAGCTGACGCCGCTAGAGAACCTCGATCTGTACGGACGGCTGTACCGCGTCCCCGAGCGGCGAGAGCGGATCGGCATGCTGCTCGAGCGCTTCGGTCTCTGGCGCGTCCGCAACGAACGGGCGGGAACGTTCTCCCGCGGCATGCTGCAGCGCCTCGCGCTCTGCCGCTCGCTCCTCCACGACCCCGACTTGCTGGTCCTCGACGAGCCCTTCAACGCGCTGGACACGGAGGGCGTGGACCTGCTCGCCGCACAGCTCGACGAGCTTCGCCCCTCGAAGACGTTCCTCGTCGCCACGCATGACCCAGCGAGCGTCGAGCCTCTCGCGACCTCGACGCTCGCCCTCCCATGAACAGGTATGTGAAGGACGTCTTCGCCCTCGCCCGCAAGGATCTCCTGCTCGAGCTACGCGCGAGGGACACCCTGCCGGCCATGCTGCTCTTCGTCGTCTCGGCGCTGGTCGTCTTCCACTTCGCGCTGCCGAGCGACAGCTCCGACCTGGCCGCCAAGGGCCTCCTCTGGGTGGCTCTGGTCTTTACCGCGCTGCTCGGGCTCGTTCGGGCCTTCGCCGCCGAGCGGGAGCAGGGCCTGCTCGACGGGCTCGTTCTCGCCCCCTGCGACCGCTCCGCCATCTGGCTTTCGAAGTCGCTTGCCATGCTCGCCTTCCTCGTCCTCGCCGAGGTGGTCGCGCTTCCCGCGTTCGCGATCCTCTACTCGGGAATCGACGGAACGGCGATCGCCGCTGTGGCGCTCGCGGACCTCGGCATCTGCACGGTGGGGACGCTGCTTGCTGCCATGGCCGCCGCGAGCCGGGCGCGAGAGCTGCTGCTTCCGCTGCTGTTCCTGCCCCTAGCCGTTCCGATCGTCGTCGGAGGCGTGGGCGCGAGCGTCGTGGAGAACGGGGGCCGCTACCTGGCTTTGCTGGCCGTGTACGACGCCATTTTTGCCATCATCTCCTGGGCTTCCTTTGAGTACGTGGTTACGGAATAACGCCCTCGGGGCGACCGCAGGGTCGGCCGCGGTTCTGGTGTCGGCCGCCGTAGCGCTGATCTTCTTCTGGGTTCCCGAGGACGCCGACCAGGGCTTCTCGCAGAAGATCTTCTACTTCCATGTGCCGATCGCCCTGTCAGCCTATCTCTGCTTCGGCTGGGCGGCCTGGAAAGCCCTCCTTCATCTGTGGAAGAGGACGCCGGGGGCAGACCTCGAGAGCTACGTCGGCGTGCACCTGGGCGTCATCTTCGGGGCGATGACATTGGTGACGGGCTCGATCTGGGCGAAAGCCTCGTGGGGCGTATGGTGGGCCTGGAGCTCGCAGCAGCTCGTGCTCTTCCTCGTGCTCTTCCTCTTCTACTGTGCCTACTTCATGCTCCGCTTCTCGGTCGAGCCCGGGCCTGCACGGGCGAACGTGTCTGCCGTCTACGCCCTGTTCGGGGTCGTGCTGATTCCAGTCAGCTTTCTCGCCATCAGACTGGCTGAGGACTTCATCCACCCGACCGTGTTCACGGAGCACGGGCCGCAGATGGCAGGCTCGATGTTCTTCACCTTCTGCGTTTCTTGGGCGGCCATGATCGCGCTCGCGGGGGCCCTGTACCAGCTCGAACTGACGGGGAAGCGCCTCGCGATCAGCCTGCGCGAGCTTCGGGAGGCGCTCGAGTGAGCGCGGGCGAGAAATACGTCGCGGGGGCGTATCTAGTCGTGTTCGCGGTCGTGCTCGCCTACGTCGTCATCATGGCGCTCAAGCTGGCTCGGCTCCAGCGGGAGGCTGCAGAGCTTGCCGCCCTCGCCAGGCGCCGGCGAGAGGAGCTCGTGCCCGAAGGCCATCGGGAGGCCGCCGAGATTGGCTGAGACTCTCTTCTGGGCCGCGTTCGGTGCCTACGCCGTGGCAGCGTGCGCCTACGCGGCCAGCTACCGCAAGCCGGGGCGGCTCGGGATGATCGCGACGTGGGCCGTCCGGCTCGGCTGGCTCCTCCAGACAGCCCTGCTCGGCCTCCAGGCGGCCGACGCCGGCGGCTTTCCCTGGGCGACGTGGGCCGGTTCCCTGAACTTGTTCGTCTGGCTCGTCGCCGGCGCATATCTGATCTGGGGCTGTCGCGTTCGCTACCGGCTCCTCGGTGTGCTCGTCACGCCTCTCGCCGCCGCGCTGCTGGCAATCGCATACGCCGGCGGAGGGACGACCGAGAGCCACACCACGCGCTACTCCGATCTCTTCCTCGCCCTCCATGTCGGCCTCGTGCTCGCCGCCTTCGCCGGCTTTACCCTCGCGGCTGCGCTGTCGACTCTCTATCTCTGGCAGGAGCGGCGGCTCAAGCGCCGTGAGGCGGGGATCCTTCGTCTTCGAGCGCCGTCGCTTGTCAAACTCGACGCGCTGGTGGGGAGGACGATCATGGTCGCCCTGCCGGCCCTGACGCTCGGGATCGTGGCCGGGCTCGTGCGGCTCGCGGGAAAGGGCGGGGGGTTCGACGTGCTGATGGCCGTCACGCTCGTGACCTGGGGCGTGTACGGCGGTTTCCTGTTCCTCCGGTACGAGGCGGGTTGGCACGGGCGCAAGGCCGCCTATCTCGCGCTCGCCGGTTTTGCCCTCGTCGTTGCCGTTCGGCTCGGTCTTCCGGCGGCCCACTTCTCATGAGTCTCGTCCTCGTCGGCACCTCTCATCGCCTCGCGCCGGTCGAGCTGCGGGAGCGTGTCGCGCTCCCGCAACGGGAGGCGGAGGAGCTTTCGGCCCGGCTGGCCGGGGACGATGCCGAGGCCGTCTGCCTCTCGACCTGCAACCGGACCGAGCTCTATCTCGTCCACGAGGACGCGGGCGAGGCCGAGCAGCGTGCGTCCGCCGCGCTCCTCGAGGTGGGCAGTCTGGGAGAACACGAGCTCTCGCCCGTCCTGTATCGGCTTCGCGACCAGGCCGCGGCGCTACATCTGTTCCGCGTTGCCGCGGGGCTCGACTCGCTCGTTCCCGGCGAAGGCGAGATTCTCGGGCAGGTGCGCGCTGCCGCAGCGGTCGGACGGACCGGCCCGATGCTCGACCGGCTCTTCCGACAGGCCTTGCACGCGGGGAAGACCGTCCGGGCCGAGACCGCGATCGGTGAAAGCCCTGCCTCCGTCTCTTCCGCGGCCGCCGCCCTTGCGCAGCAGGTCTTCGGAGAGCTCGGGGGCCGCTCGGTGCTTGTCGTCGGCGCGGGGAAGGTAGGCGAGCTCGCCGCCCGCAACCTGGTCTCGCGCGGCGCCTCAATCTCGGCGGTCGCCAATCGAAGCATCGAGCGGGGGGAGGAGCTGGCGGGGAGGTTCGGTGCGCGCTCACTCCCGCTCGAGAGGGTGGAAGACGAGCTCGGGAGCGCAGACGTGGTCGTCTCGTCCACCAGCTCGTCCGAGTTCGTGATCGAGAAGGATGTCGTGGCGCGGGCGCTCCCCGGCCGGCGGGGACGACCACTGTTCCTGATCGATCTCGCCGTGCCGCGCGACGTCGAGCCCGGTGTGCACGAGCTTCCCGGCTGTTACGTGTACGACATCGACGATCTCCAGACGGTCGTGTCGGAGAGCCTGGCCGGAAGACGGGGCGAAGCTGCGCGTGCCGAGAAGATCGCGTCGGAGGAAGCGGAGCGTTTCCGCGCCTGGCAGGCCTCGCTGGACGTCGTGCCGGCAATCGCTTCCCTGCACGCGCGCGCCGAGGAGATCCGTGCGCTCGAGCTGCGGCGGAATCAGGGCAGGCTGGAAGGGCTGTCCGAGCGGGAGCGCAGGGCGGTCGAGTCGCTCACCTCGCAGATCGTCAACAAGCTCCTGCATCTCCCTACAGTACGGCTGAAAGAAGCGGCCGCCGGAGCGGACGGCGGCGTGTACGCCGACACGGTCAGGCATCTGTTCGGGCTGGGCGACGGTGCTGCTGAGGATCGGGTCGAGGGGCAGTAGGCTCGCGCTGACCCAGGCCGAGCTGGCCGCGGAGCAGCTGAGGCGGCGCGGCCTGGAGATCACGCTCGTTCCCATCACGACCGCCGGCGACCGTGACCGGACGAAGCCTTTCGGCGAGATCGGCGCCCGCGGTGTGTTCGTGAAGGAGATCGAGGAGGCGCTGCTCGGAGGCCGCATCGACGTGGCGGTCCATTCGGCGAAGGACATGACCTCGAAGGATGCCGAGGGGCTCGTTGTGGGCGCATATCTGCGACGCGAGGATCCGCGCGACGCTTTGTGTGGAGTGGAGCGGTTGGGAGCCGGAATGCGGGTGGGGACGGCTTCCATCAGGCGGCGGGCTCAGCTTCTCGCGCTGGAGCCGTCCCTGAAGATCGAGCCGCTTCGGGGCAACATCGACACACGGCTGCGGAAGCGCCGAGAGCGCGGGCTCGACGCGGTCGTGCTCGCCTGCTGCGGGCTCGACCGGCTCGGCCTCGGCGGTGAGATCGGGCACCGTTTTTCACCCGAGGAGGTGCTTCCGGAGGCGGGGCAAGGCGCGCTGGCGCTGCAGGTCCGGGCGAGGGAGGAGCAGCTCGTCACCGCGGCCGACGACGCCGAGACGCGGCGGCGGGTCGAGGCGGAGCGTGCGTGCGTGTTCGCGATCGGCGGCGGCTGCCTGGCTCCGGTTGCTGCCCATCACGACGGAGAGAGGTTGACCGGGCTCGTCGCGGCCGAGGATGGGTCGTGGGTCGAGCGCCGGAGCGGCGACGATCCGGCCGCGCTGGCCGCCGAGCTCGCTGCGTTTGCGGAGGAGCGCGCCGGCTCGGTGGAGCGAACCGCGGAGGCAGGCGGGCCCGTGGCGAATTCCTGACAGCGTCGGCACCCATGCGCGACGAAGTTCCCGCTACCGTGATTACAGGGATTCGGGGAATCCCTTGGGGGTCGTTGCGGGCGGGATCGTCGAACGGCGACCTTCTCACCGGGTGAACGCCCTCAGATGAGGATCGTCGTCACGCGACCGAAGGGACGGGGCCAGGAGCTCGCGCGGCGTCTGCGCGAGCTCGGCCACGACGTAGAGCTCTGCCCCCTGATCGAGGTAGAGCCCACGGGTCCGCCCGAGGTCGACGTCGCCGGATACGAGTGGGTGATCGTCACCAGCCCGAACGGAGCCCGGGAACTGGCCGAGCGCATGCGCGGGCGACCCCGGAGGCTCGCGGCCATCGGCCCGGGTACCGCCGCGGCTCTCCGCGCACACGGGCTCGAGCCGGACCTGGTGCCCGCCGTCTCCACGCAGGAAGGGCTACTCGAAGAGCTGCCGCGCCCCGCTGGCTACGTCCTCTTTGCGGGCGCAGTCGGGGCTCGCACCCTTCTCGTCGAACAGCTGAACGCAGACTTCATCCCCTTGTACCGGATACGGGAGCTGCAACCGGAGTCCTTTCCCGAAGCAGATCTGGTTGTGCTCGCCTCTCCCTCGGCCGCCCGCATCACGCATGGGATCCCGCCCCAGGAGGTCCTGCAGGGAGCTCTTGTCCTCGCCAACACCGTCCCGTACATGCCTGGGGGGATACACCTGGCCGTGGTGGATCCCGGCGTCGGAACCTCCCGTAGGCCCCTGGCCCTTCGAGACGAAAGCGGGCGCTTGTACGTGGGGCCCGACAACGGCCTCCTCGTTCCTGCGGCCGACGCGATGGGCGGAATCGCCGAGGCGCACGAGATCGCCAACCCGGCCTACGCGCTCGAGGAGGTCTCGCGGACCTTTCACGGGCGCGATCTGTTCTCTCCGGCCGCCGCTCATCTCGCCCGCGGCGTCGCGCTGGGCGATCTCGGGCCTCCACTCGCGCCCGACACGCTCGTCCGCCTCGATCTCCCCACCCCGGACATCTCGCCGGAACGAATTCGGGCGATCGTGCTCTACGTGGACCGGTACGGGAACGTGCAGCTCAACCTGAACACAGACCATCTCGAGGAGGTTGGGATCGTTCCCGGCACGCAGGTGGAGATCGAGATCAGAGGCGAGCGCTACTTCGCCGTGGCGGCGCGAACATTCGCGGACGCTCGACCGGGCGACATCATCCTGTACGAGGACGCTTACGAGAACGTGGCCCTTGCGATCAGCCGCGGGAATGTCGCCGAGATGTTCGGCGCCCGCCCGGGCGATCGCGTCCAGATCCGCAGCGACTCCCTGTGAGCGTTCTCGAGGGTGCCGTCCAGCGGGCCGGACGCGCGTTCGCCCGCATGGTGACGAATGTCGTGACGCGCGTCCCCGCCCTGTGGCCGCTACTCCGCGGCCCGCTGCGTGCGCAGTTCGACCGGTTGGCCCCGCGCTGGGACAGGATGATCAGCGACGTCCACATGGCGCCGTACGACGCTGCGCTCGAGACGATCGATCCTGCTCCCCGCCGCGCGCTCGACCTCGGGACCGGGACGGGACTCGGGGCATTCGCCATCGCCCGCCGCTTTCCGGAGGCGGAGGTGGTCGGCGTCGACCTGGCCGAGCGCATGGTTGCCGAGGCCAGAGAGAACACGCCGGATGAGCTCTCCTCGCGCGTCCGGTTCGAAACCGCCGACGCAGCCCGGCTTCCCTATGCGGATGGCTTCTTCGACTTGGTTGCGCTCGGGAACATGATCCCCTTCTTCGACGAGCTCGCCCGCGTGGTCGCGCCGGGCGGGGCGGTGTTGCTTGCGTTCTCGGGGGGCGCAGGGACGCCGATCTACGTCGCGCCGGAACGGCTTCGTGATGAGCTCGGCCGGCGCGGATTCGCGGAATTTGCGGATTTTGCAGCCGGAAACGGGACCGCGCTGGTGACGCGCAAGGCCCGGCCGGGGTAGGGTCGGCTCACAAGGAGTTCGCGGCGCGGTAGCACCGGCCCGAACCCTTTGCGCCAGACGCTCGCAAGGGCGTCTGACGCATCTTTCGGCTTCGAGTGCACGGCTACACCCGGGTGCCGGGGCCGAGGTACCTCATTTGGTAGGGCGCGGCGGATCGCTCGCTCGGCCCGTCAGGTCGTCATGCGCGCTTGTCCGACCGTTCCGATTCGGCCTGTCGCTCCATCCGCTCGAGCCGCTGGTAGTAGTCGGGGAACTCCTTCATGTGCGCAAGTGCGATCTTGCCGGTGAGGATCGGGTCGTCCGCCGTCACGTCGGTTTGCGGGTCATGACTGCCGTGCTCGTACTCGACATCCATGCCGGCGCGAAACTGCTCGAGATCGAACCGGCTCCAGTCGACCCCAATCGCGTCGCCGACGCGACGGGCCTCCTCAATGCTCGTTCGACGGGATTCGCTCATTTCTCAGCTTCGCTCGCGGTGGTCGCTAGATCGGCTCCAGTCTGCCAGCTCTTCCTGATCGCCACCGTACAGATGGTGCTCCCGCCGCCCGCTGCCGTCAATGGAGAAGAGATCAGCGGCGACGGCGCGCCGTGATGGTGTTACGGAAGGTCGCTCGGTCTTCGGCAGGAAAGGCGAGGAGCCCTCGCTAGACTCGGGATACTGAGGCGAGGTAGCTCAGTCGGTAGAGCACACGGCTGAAAACCGTGGTGTCGCCGGTTCGATTCCGGCCCTCGCCATCCTCTGATGAGCTTTGACGTTGCCGCGGACGCATACGACCGGTTCATAGGCCGGTACTCGGTTCTGCTTGCTCCCCAGCTCGCCGATTTCGCGAAGGTCACCGCGGATCAACGGGTCCTCGACGTCGGCTGCGGCCCCGGCGCGCTGACGACCGAGCTGGTCGAGCGCCTGGGGCCGGAGGCGGTCGCGGCCGTTGACCCCTCGGAGCCGTTCGTCGCCGCAGCACGTGAGCGCCATCCGGGCGTTCGCGTGGAACGCGCGCCGGCGGAGCAGCTCCCCTTCGAAGACCATGCGTTCGACGCAGCCCTGGCGCAGCTCGTCGTCCATTTCATGGAAGACCCTGTTGCGGGCCTGCGGGAGATGGCGCGAGTGACCCGTGAGGGGTGCGTCGTTGCTGCGTGCGTGTGGGACCACGCCGGTGGTCGTAGCCCTCTCAGTCTGTTCTGGGACGCGGCGCACGAGCTCGACCCGGACGTCGAGGACGAGTCACACCTCGCGGGCGCGCGCGAGGGGCATCTCACGCAGCTGTTCGGAGAGGCCGGTCTGCGCGAGATCGAGGACAGCACGCTCTCGGTCAGTGTCGAGCACCCGAGCTTCGAGGAGTGGTGGGAGCCCTTCACGCTCGGGGTGGGCCCGGCTGGAGCGTACGCGGCCGGCCTCGATCCCGAGCGCCTGGCGCAGCTGCGGGAGCGGTGCCGCGAGCTGTTGCCTCAAGCGCCCTTCACGCTGACCGCGACCGTCTGGGCGGTGCAGGGTATCGCCTAGCTCCGTGTGCGACCATCCTCCGCATGCCCGCGCCGAAGGAACGCGAGCGGACGCTGCGCAAGATCCGCGAGCTCTGCCTCGCGCTGCCGGAGACGTCCGAGCGCCTCTCGCACGGCTCACCCACCTTCTTCGTGCGCGAGAAGCGCTCGTTCCTGACCGTCCTGACGGACCACCACGGCGACGGTCGCTTCGCGATCTGGTGCGCAGCACCGGAGGGGATGCAGCAGGCGCTCGTGGAGGCCGACCCGGAGAAGTTCTTCGTCCCGCCGTACGTCGGGCACCGCGGTTGGCTGGGGGCGCGGCTTGACCGCGGCCTCGACTGGAACGAGCTGGCAGGCATCATCGAGGACGCCTACGCCGAGGTTGCGCCTGCCGGCCTCGTCGATTCTCTGCAGCAGGGAGGCTGACCCGTTCGGCTCCCGGCGGAGCGCATCCCCTCGATTCCCGAGCCGGCCCGCGCGGTGCTTCGAAACGCGGTCTGGGCGTACGGGCGAGCGACGGCGCGCGCACGACCGCTGCCGGACTTCCTGATCCTCGGCGCCCAGAAGGCGGGCACCACCGCGCTGTACGCGTACCTGCGTTGGCATCCGCAGATCACCGGCCCCTCGTGGAAGGAGGTCAGCTACTTCGACCGGCACTACCGCCGAGGTGAGCGTTGGTACCGCGGTCATTTCCCCGTCCTGAAGCGGGACAGGCTGGTCGGCGAGGCGAGCCCAAGCTATGTCGTTCACCCGCTCGCCCCGCAGCGCGTGCATGCTCTTCTCCCAGAGGCACGGCTGATCGTTCTCGTGCGCAACCCGATCGACCGCGCCTACTCTCACTACCAGCACGAGGCGGCTCTGGAGCGTGAGCCTCTGACCTTCGAGCAGGCGATCGACGCCGAGGAGGAGCGCCTGCGCGGCGAGGTGGAGCGCATGACCTCCGACGCCGCCTACTTCAGCCATGCGTGGTGGAACTTCACCTATCTCGCCCGGGGGCGGTACGCGGAGCAGCTCGAGCGCTGGCTCGCCGTCTTCCCGCGTGAGCAGCTGCTCGTCGTCCCCGCCGGCGACCTCCGCGACCGCCCCGGGGAGACATACGCCCGCGTGCTGGAGTTCCTCGGTGCCGAGCGCCATCGGCTCAACTCGTATCCACGTATCTTCAGCCGCGAGTATCCGGACATGAGCCCTGAGACCCGCAGCCGCCTTGCCTCCTATTACGCCGAGCCGAACCGGCGGCTGTACGACCTGCTCGGCCGCGATCTGGGATGGAGCTGAAGCCCGTTGCGGTCATCGGCGCCGCGCTCGATCTCGGGGCGGGGCGGCGCGGCGTCGACATGGGACCGTCGGCGATCCGGTACGCGGGTCTCGAGGCGCGCCTTGCGAGGCTGGGGAGGAGGTGCGCCGACTGGGGGAACGTCGAGACGGCGGTGGCCGAAGCGACCTCGCTCGGGGACGAGCGTGTCCGCTTCCTGCAGGAGATCATGGCCGCCTGCGAGCGCATCGCGGCGCTCGTGGAGCGCGCCCTCGCCGAGGATCACTTCCCGCTCGTGCTCGGCGGCGATCACTCCGTCGCGCTCGGGACGCTCGGGGGCCTCGCGCGGGCGCGTGGCGCCGGCGGTGTCCTCTGGATCGACGCTCACGGGGATCTGAATCGACCGGAGACAAGTCCGAGCGGGAACGTGCACGGAATGCCGTTGGCCGCTGCGCTCGGCCTCGCAGGCTCCGAGTTCGAAAGCAACGCGTGGCCACTCCCGGCGGCTGATCCTGCACGCGTTGCGCTGGTCGGGACGCGAGAGCTGGACGACGGCGAGAAGGAGCTCATCCGCGACCTCGGCCCGCGCGTCTTCACCATGAGCGAGATCGACCGCGTGGGGATGGAGCCGGTCGTCCGGGAGGCGCTCGAGGTCGTTGCGGGGCCGAGCTTCGTCCACGTCAGCCTGGACATGGACGCGCTCGACCCCGAGATCGCGCCCGGGGTTGGGACACCGGTGCGTGGTGGGCTCTCCTTCCGGGAAGCCCACCTTGCGCTCGAGCTCGTTGCCGAGTCGGGGTTGGCCGGATCGCTCGAGGTGGTCGAGGTGAATCCGATCCTCGACCGCGAGAACGCGACGGCCGCGCTGGCGGTCGATCTTGTCGCGAGCGCGCTGGGCGCCCGGATCCTCTAGGCACACAACTGACACACCTCCCGCGCTTTACCGCTCTACGATGAACTGGACCCACCCACGGGAGGTCCCACCCCGGTGGGACCCTTGGATTAGGCGACCGCTTCGTGTAGCCGCGGCACAATCTCAGTGGGGTCGCCTTCGACGGCCACGTCGGCCCACTCGGCTTCGCCGGAGCCGACGGCCGCGACGACGGCCGCCTTGACGAAGCCGGAGAGCTCTTCGGGGTTTCCCTCGAGACCGACCGCGATCAGGAGCCTGGGCGCGACCGGGCGCCCGTAGAGGCCGACCCGAAGCCGCGGAGGAACATCAGCGTCATCGGTGCCGGCCACGACCACGCCCTCGGAGCCGTCGAGGTCGACCCCGGGCCCGGTCAGGACGACGACGTCGGCGGCATCGAGCTCCAGCCCCGACCGGTCTGCCGGCATCTCCTCCGCGAGCCCGAGCCGCGCCTCCGGAAGCCCGTCGAGATGGAAGTGCCGAATCTCGGCCGCGGCATTGTTGCGCGGCTCGAGCGGCTCGTACATCCGCGCCCGCACCGTGGCCAGCTGCGGCGTTGTTGCGCCCATGATCACCGAGACGATGTTCCCGCCGTAGGCCGGCTTCGTCTGGAGAAGCCGCCCTGCCTTAGCGATGTCGACCGCGACGCAGTCGCCGGTCATGCCGAGCTCGAGCTCACCCGCGATCCGCGGGCCGATGTCGCGCCCGAACGCGCTCGCCGGGATGAGGAGGACGTGCGGACGGTGGCGCTCGACAACCTGGCGCAGCGCGGCCGCCCACGGCTCCGGCTCATACCGACGGAGCTGGGCGTCGTCGACGTCGACGACCACTTCCGCCCCGTGGCGGACGGCCTCCTTCGTCGCGTCCTCGATCCCGTGCCCGGCGATCAGGGCGACGTTCTTCCCGCCCAGCTTGCCGGCGAGGTCTCTCCCGCGCCCGAGGAGCTCGAGCGAGTGCCGCGTCGGCTGTCCGTCCGCGAGCTCGACGAGCGTCCAGCAGTCGTAGAAGGCAGCCGGCTGTTCGGCAATGTGTCCGGGTTTGTCCCACGACGTCGCGGGAGCGGGCCGCTCGCCGAGAAGCGTGCGGATCTCTTCCACCGCCTCGTCTGCCGTCGCGACTCGCTTCCCCGCCCGCTCGGGCGTCACGTCGCGGACGGCCAGGACGCGCGTCGGCGACCCTGTCTGCCCGAAACGCTTGTCGTTCGGGCGCAGGTCGTCGACGAGATCCTGCGCCGTCAAGACGTCGATCTGCCCGTCCGCACCTCCCTGGGCCTCCGGCACGGCGTGCGCGACCGAGATCACGGCAGACGGCTCGAGCTCGAAGACCTGCTCGCCGGTGTCGGTCTCGCGTACGGCGCGAAACCGGCCGTCGAAGGCCTCGATTCGCGAGACGTTGGTCAGGTGCGGAACTCCGAGGAAGGCGGCGACCTCCGGCGGCACCTGCCAAGTCTCCGAGTCCACGGTCTTGCGGCCGCAAAGGACGAGGTCTGGGCCCTCCTTGCGAAGCGCCATCGCCAGCGTGCGGGAAGTGCCGAGCGTGTCTGCGACTGCGAAGACGCGGTCGGAGAGGTGGATCGCGCGCGCGGCGCCCATGGCCAGCGTCTCGCGCAGCGCCTCCTCGGCCTGAGGCGGCCCCATCGTCATTGACACGACCTCGCCGCCGAGCTCGACGGCCGTGGCCACGGCGGCGCGGTCGAACGGGTTGAGGACGAGCGGCACCCCTTCGCGCTTGAGGGTCTTCGTTTCCTCGTCGAACTCGATAGCAGTCGGGTGCGGGACCTGCTTGACGAGGCAGACGATCTTCACCTCTGTCAGCCTATCGGCCGCTGAGTTCTCAATGCTCGCGATCCTGTACGACATCCACGGGAACCTGCCCGCCCTGGAGAACGTCATCGACGACGCGCGCCGGGCGGGAGCTGACCGCTGGTTTCTCGGCGGGGACTACGGATCCTGGTCGCCGTGGCCGAAGGAGACGATCGACCGGTTACGGACCCTTCCCGACGCGACGTGGATTCGGGGCAACGGCGAGCGCTGGATCCGGGAGCCTCCCTGGGACCGGCCCGACGTGGCGGAATCCATCGCGAGCGGCCCGTCCGGCTACGGCGCGGAAGAGAGCTGGCTCTACTCGCTCCAGGAGCAGGCCGAGCTGGACGGCGTCCTGTACGTGCACGGCTGCCCGGTGCGGGACGACGAGAGCTTCCATCCGGAGGCGGGGCCGGAGGACCTGCCGCTGCTCGGCGGCGTCCGCGGCCGGACGATCGTCTTCGGCCACAGCCACCAGCAGTTTCGAAGACCGGCTTCGTTCGGTAACTACCTGATCAACCCGGGCAGCGTCGGCATGCCGCTCGACGGCGACGTCCGGGCCGCGTATGCAGTGCGCCGGGACGACGGGGAGTTCGATTTCCGCCGGGTCGAGTACGACGTCGAGAAGGCCGCGGCCGCCTACGAGCAGCTCGGCCCGCCGATCGGGGAGATGGCTGCCAAGCGCATCCGCAAGGGCTCGGACTAGCTCTCCGCTTCGTCGCCGGAGCCGCTCGGCTCGTAATAGCGGCGGCCCTTGAGCTCGTCCGGCAGGTAGTCGACCTCGAAGCCGGCCGGGTCGTCGTGGGGATAGACGTACCCCTTGCCCTTTCCCAGCCGCTTCTTCGCCAGCGGATGCCCCGCGCTCTGGAGCATCTGAGGCGGAGTCAGGTTGCCGTGCTCGCGCACGTCCTGCGTCGCCGACGACAGTGCCTTGTAGCTCGCGTTCGACTTCGGCGCCCGCGCGAGGTAGATGGCCGCCTGCGCCAGGTTGAGCCGGGCCTCCGGCAGGCCCACGTGCTCGACCGCTTGGGCCGCGGCGACCGCAACCACGAGCGCCTGCGGGTCGGCGTTGCCGATGTCCTCGGAGGCGAGCACGATCATGCGCCGAGCGATGAAGCGCGCGTCCTCGCCTGCCTCGAGCATCGCCGCGAGGTAGTAGACCGAGGCATCGGGATCCGAGCCACGCATCGACTTGATGAACGCGGAGATGAAGTCGTAGTGGGCATCACCCGTCTTGTCGTAGACGAGCGGCCGCTTGCGCGCCGCGTCCTCGACGTGGCGCTCCTCGAGCTCGACCTCCTCGGCGACTGCGGTCTGCTGCGAGAGCTCCAGGATGTTGAGCGCGGTGCGCGCGTCCCCGCCGGCCCGCCGCGCCATCAGCTCGACGAGCTGGTCCGGCACTTCCGCGCCCAGCTCGTCGGCGCCGCGGCGGACGACGACGGCGAGCTCCTCCTCCGACAAGGGCTGCAGCTGGTACGCCTGGCAGCGCGAGAGCAGCGCGGCGTTGACCTCGAAGTACGGGTTCTCGGTGGTCGATCCGATGAGGGTGATCAGCCCCTCCTCGACCGCGGGCAGAAGCGCGTCCTGCTGCGCCTTGTTGAACCGGTGCACCTCGTCCAGGAAGAGGATGGTGCGGTTTCCGCTCCCGCCGAGTCGGTCGCGCGCCCGTTGCATCACCGCCCGCACGTCGGCCACCGAAGCCGACACCGCCGACAGCTCCTCGAACTCGGCTCCCGTCCGCTCGGCCACGATCCGGGCCAGCGTCGTCTTGCCGCTGCCCGGCGGCCCGTACAGGATCATCGAGCCGACGCGGTCCTCCTCGATAGCGAGCCGCAGCGCGGACCGCGCCCCGAGGACGTGCTCCTGGCCGATGAACTCGTCCAGCTTCTTCGGCCGCATCCGTACCGCCAGCGGCGCCACCTCGGGCATCCGCTCCCGCGCAGCGTCGGCGAAGAGATCGCTCATGCAGGAAGTATGCTCCCGCGCATGGCGACCGACGTGCAGCCGCTCGTCTTGCGGGTCAACGTGATCTACCTGTACGTGAGCGACATGGAGCGCTCGCTCGCCTTCTACCGCGACCTGCTCGGCATCCCCTGCAAGGCGACGACCACTGGCAGGAGACCCGCTTCGAAGGCGGCCTTCGCTTTGCCCTGCACGAGGCTCACGAGGGCGTGGGCGAGCTCTCCTCCGGCACGGTCCACGTCGACTTCGAGGTGGCGGACATAGAAGAAGCCTCAGAGAAGCTGCGCGCCGCCGGCGTCGACGTCCGCGAGACCATGCGGGACGAGTGGGGCTCCGCGGTCGAGGTCATCGATCCGGACGGCTACGCCATCCAGCTCTTCCAACCACCGGCCAAGTGACGGTCGAGGACTACTCGCAGCCGGTCCTCCAAGGCAAGGGCGGGAGCGACTACGAGCGCTACCTGCGCACCGACGAGCTGCTCGCGCTGCAGAAGACGCCGGAGGAGTGGGCGCACCGGGACGAGCTGCTGTTCCAGACCGTCCACCAGTCCTCGGAGATCTGGCTCAAGCTCGCCTGGACCGAGGTCGAGGAAGCGACGCAGCTGCTCGGAGAGGGGGATCTCTCCGGAGCGATCCGTTTGCTGCGCCGCTCGGTCGACTCGATGAAGATCGTCCACTCGCTACTCGACATGCTCGAGCAGATGTCGCCGTGGGAGTACACGAAGTTCATCCGGCCCGTGCTGGGCCACGGCAGCGGCTTCGACTCGCCGGGCTTCAACGGCATCCGCCGGGTCTCGCCGCCGCTCGGCGACGCCTTCCACAAGCTGCGGCGCGACGCCGGGCTCTCGATCGTGGAGCTGTACCAGCGTGGACGAGAGTTCGAGGAGCTCTATCAGCTCGCCGAACTCCTGATCGAGTGGGACGAGCGCGTCACGCTGTGGCGCATGCGCCACTACAAGGTCGTCGCCCGGGTGATCGGCGACGAGATGGTGGGGACGCAGGGGACGCCGGTGGAGCTGCTCGGGGGGCTGATCAAGCACGAGCTCTACCCCGAGCTGTGGGACGCCCGCAACGAGCTGACCGAGCTCGCCAAGCGCGAAGAGTGACGCAGACCGCGAAGTCGTCGGAGACGTGGAGCTCCGCGCCCTGGGAGCAGGCCGCGCACATGCTCGCGCCGATCCAGTTCCATCTCGCCGAGGGCCTCGCTCCCCAGCCGGGGGAGCGCTCCGCCGTCGCGCGGGTTGCGCGCGTGTGCAAGCCGGGCGGTCGGCTCGGCTTCACCGCCTGGAAGCCCGAGACCGGGTTCTCTCCCGTGGCGGAGAAGTACCGCCCTCCGCCGGAGCCCGAGGCGGGCGACTCCGACGACTGGTCGAGAGAGGAGGACGTTCGCGACCTGCTCGGAGAGGCCTTCGAGCTCGAGTTCGAGCACACTGAGTGGCGGTTCGCGCCCGAGCCTGCCGAGACGCTCTGGGAGCGGCTCACCTTTGCGGTCGGGCCTTTCAAGGTGCTGGTGGAATCGCTCGACCCGGACGAGCGTGACCAGTTCCATCAGGAGTTCGTCAGCTGTGTCGACGGCTTTGGCGACAAGGGCGTGCCCGGCGACTACGTGCTCGTGCTGGGGAGGAGCCGATGAGCCTGCGCGACGAGGTCGTCGAGCTCCTGCAGGAGCTCATCCGCCTCGACACGGTCAATCCGCCCGGCAACGAGACCCGCGCAGCAGAGCTCCTCCGCAGCTACCTCGAAGACGCGGGCGTGCGGTGCGAGCTGTACGCGAAGTCACCGAAGCGCGCGAACCTCGTCGCCCGGATCCCCGGAACGGGCGGCGGGCCGCGCCTGCTTCTCCTCTCGCACACCGACACGGTGCTGGCAGACCCGCAGGAGTGGACAGTGGATCCCTGGGCGGCCGAGATCAAGGACGGCCACGTCTGGGGCCGCGGTGCGCTGGACATGAAGGGAGAGGTGGCGGCCAGCGCAGTGGCGATTGCCTCCCTCGCGCGCGAGGGATTCGAACCCGCCGGAGACCTCATCTTCGCCGCCTGCGCCGACGAGGAGGTGGGCGAGGGCGAACAGTTCGGCTTGCAGTGGCTCATCGAGGCGCACCCGGAGGCTGTAGAGGCCGAGTACTCGATCAACGAGGGGGCCGGCGACCGCGTCGAGCTGGCCGGGAGGGTGTTCTACCTCTGCTCTACGGCGGAGAAGCGAAGCTCGCCCTTCCGCCTGCGCGTGCGCGGGCGCAGCGGGCACGGGTCGATGCCCGGAATCGCCGACAACGCGCTTGTCAAGGCGGCGAAGCTGATCGAGCGGCTGGACGAGTTCCGGCCCGAGCGCGAGATCGGGCCCGAGCTGGAATCGATGCTCCAAGTCGTGCTGGGCGAGGTGCCGACGGCGGAGGAGGCGCTCGAACTGGCGCGCGCCGCCGACCCGCTCGCGGCCGAGATGGTGGAGCCGCTCTTCGCCATGACGGTTTCGCCCACCCAGATCACCGCCTCCGAGAAGCGCAACGTGATCCCCGGTGTGTGCGACGTGATCGTGGACTGTCGGCTGCTACCGGGGCAGAACCAGGAGGAGGCGAAGGAGGCGCTGCTCGACTTCCTCGGCGACGGCGACTACGAGTTCGAGTGGACCGAGGGCTACGGAGGGACGCGCTCCCCGCTCGAGACTGCGCTCTGGGACGCGGTCGCCTCCTTCGTCGAGCAGGCGGAGCCCGGCGCCCAGGCCGTCCCGTACTGCGTCCCCGGCTTCACGGACAGCCACTGGGTCCGGGAGCGGTTCGGCACCGTCGCCTACGGCTTCTTCCCCCTGAAGATGGATCCCATGCTGTCGGCGAGGCTCATCCACTCCGCCGACGAGCGGATCGCGATCGGGGACCTGGAGCTCGGTCTCGACTTCCTCCGCCACGTCTCGCAGGCGATCGGTTCCCAAAAACCGTCTAAGGTCTGAGGTCGTAGGATCCGCATGAGCATGAGAACACTCATCCTGGCGGTGCCTCTCGCCGCTGCCGTCCTCGCTGCCGCTGCCTGTGGAGGCGGCGGCGGAGGCAACGCGTCGAGCACGGCCGCGAGGACGGAGGCAACGGGTGGAGGCGGGACGACCACGGTCGCCGGCGAGGCGGCGAACGACCACGGCTCGAAGGACGTGTCCGGGGAGAGCGAGGTCAAGGTGGAGATGGACGACTTCTACTTCTCACCCACCGTCCTCACGGGCAAGCCCGGCGAGAAGATCACGCTCGAGCTCGAGAACGAAGGCAAAGTCGAGCACAACCTCACCATCGAGAGCGAGCACATCAATAAGGACGTCGAGGCGGGGAAGAGCGCGATGGTCGACGTGACCATCCCGCAATCGGGCACGGTCGCCTTCTACTGCAAGTACCACCGCAGCTCCGGCATGGCCGGCGGCCTCGCGGTCGCCTCCAGCGGCTACTAGAAGCGCCGGATTATCCTGTCTTCATGGCCGAGGAAAAGCTTCGGCTCGGAGGAATGGCGCTCTCGAATGGTGTGCTCGTGCATGGGCCGAGCGCCTGGGCCTGCGCGGTCCGGCTCGAGAGCGGAGAGCTGCGCGTCGCTTCCGGGCACAAGCGTCTCCGGGCCTCGAAGGTGGAGGAGCCGCTGCTGCGCGGGCCGGCACGGTTGTTCGAGGCGCTCGCTCTTCTGCCCGAGCTGAAGCGGAAGCTGCCGGAGGCCCGTCTCGCCTTCGAGCGGCGCCGCGTCCTCGGGACCATGCTCGCCTGCGCCGCCCCGGTGCGTGCGGTGCGGGAGTCGGCGCGGATCCGGCCGGTGCTGCGGGAGGCCTTGAGCGGACTGCTCGCGCTCGCCCCGGCGCTCGTCGCACTCCGCGGCTCGGAGCTCTCCGGCTACCACGGGGCGGAGCACGTGGCCATCGGGACCTACGAGCACGGGGAGGAGCGCGGCAAGGAGCACGAGCGCTGCGGCTCGCACCTGGTCGGACCGCTGCTGCTCACCACCGCGGTGGGGAACCTGCTCGCGGCGCGAGCGCCGGTCCATCTTCGGGGGCTCGCGCGCGGTCTGGCGGGCCTGGGGGCGCTCGCCGCCTCGACCGAGATCTTCGCGTGGATGGTTCGCCATCCGGACGCTCCGGTGTCGAGGGCGCTCGCCCGCCCCGGGCACGAGCTGCAGCACCGGCTCGCCACCGCAACGCCGACGCCGGAGCAGCTCGAGGTGGCCCAAACGGCGCTGCAGGAATGTCTGCGGCTTGAACATGACGCAGACAACTCGGGCTAGGCGCCTCCCGCCCGAGGTCTTCGACCTCCCCGTCGAGAAGATGCGGGAGGGCTACTACACCGACGTCTACTTCAACTACGCGCGCGACACGCTGCTCGCCGACGGGCGCGGCCCACGTGTCGTCATGCAGGTGTTCCAGAAGAAGCACGCCGTCCTGGGCGGGATGGACGAGGCGATTGCCATCCTCAAGCTTTGCTCGCACGACTGGGAGTCGCTGACCGTCCACGCGCTCTACGACGGGGACGAGACCTCGCCCTGGGAGACCGTGATGACGATCGAGGGCGACTACACGCTCTTCGCCCATCTCGAGACCTGCTACCTGGGCGTCCTCGCCCGCCGGACGCTGATCTCGACGAACGTGCGCAGGGTGGTCGAGGCCGCGAACGGGAAGCCGATCCTGTTCTTTCCGGCGCGACACGACCACCACCGCGTCCAGACCGGTGACGGCTACGCGGCTCATGTCGCGGGCGCGATCGGCGTCTCCACGGACGCGCAGGCGTCCTGGTGGGGCGGCACCGGGGTCGGCACCGTCCCGCACGCGTTGATCGCGGCCTACGGCGGGAACACCGTGCTCGCGGCGTCGAAGTTCGCCGAGTTCGCAGAGCCGGACGTAAACATCGTCGTCCTCGTCGACTTCGAGAACGATTCCGTGCGGACTTCCCTCGAGGTGGCGCGGGCGCTCGGCGACCGCCTCTGGGGCGTCCGCCTCGACACGTCCAGCACGCTCGTCGACCGCTCCCTCTGGGAAGAGATGGGGGAGTTCGACCCGCGCGGAGTGAACGAGCCGCTCGTGCGCAAGGTTCGGCAGGCGCTGGACGAGAACGGCTTCGAGCGGGTGAAGATCGTGGTCTCGGGCGGGTTCGACGCCGGGCGGATCCGGGAGTTCGAGCGCAGGGGGGTGCCCGTCGACTCCTACGGCGTCGGCTCGGCGCTCATCCGCGGCGAGAACGACTTTACTGCCGACGTGGTGCTCACGGACGGGCTGCCTTCGGGGAAGGTCGGGCGCTCGTTCAAGCCGAACCCCCGCCTCGAGCTCGTCGAGTAGCGGTGCCGTTCGACGTCCATCCGGTCACGCCTGAGCGCTGGGCCGACATGGTGGAGCTGTTCGAGCTGCGCGGGCCGCGCGGCGGACACCGGAATACGCCGGCCTACGGATGCTGGTGCATGTGGTGGAGAGACCGCACGCGCGAGCACGGCGAGGGAAAGAAGCGTGCGATGGGTGCGCTCGTCCGGAGCGGGCGGGAGCCCGGGCTGCTGGCCTACGAGGACGGCGCTCCCGTCGGGTGGATCTCCGTCGCGCCGATCGAGGAGCTCGCGGCCCTCATGCGTTCGCCGCAGTACCGCCCGCGCGACGGGAGCGAGGGCGTGTGGGCGATCGTGTGCTTCACCGTGGACAAGGAGGCGCGTGGCCGCGGTGTCAACGGGGTGCTTCTGGCGGCCGCCGTGGAGCACGCCTTCGCGCACGGCGCGGAGACAATCGAGGCCTATCCGCACGCGTCGAAGCGGGACGACTACATGGGCAACGTCGACCTCTTCCGCGCGCACGGGTTCGAGCCCGTGCGGGAGACATCGAAGCGCGTGGTGGTCAGACGAGAGCGCTGAGGCCGGGCCATTCCGCGAGCGGTTCGGTAGAGCGCACGACGTGCATGCCCGCGTCGGCGAAGCGCCGCACCGCCGCATCTGCCTCCTCCGTGTAGTCGACGACTCCCGGAACGACCACCGGAGACGTGCAGTCCTCGAGCAGGTACACCTTGCGCGCGAGCCGCTGCTCCTCGGCGTCGGGGTGGCGGAGTAGATCGTCGATCGTCCATGCGACGCAGTGACTCTTCGCCTGGCCGGCGATCACGACCGCGTCGAACGAGAGCAGCTTCCGTATAAGCGCTTCGTTCTTCTCACCCATCACCTCCGGTCCGAGAACGGAGTAGTGCTCGGCGCGCGGGTTGAAGCCCTTGATCTCGAAGCTCGGCTGGCTGCGACGGGCGACCGTGTGGAAAAAGATCGCCTCTTCCACGGCGGAGACCAGCGCGTGCCCGATCCCGCCCAGCATGGCGTGGTACGGCCAGATCGTCAGCTCGTATCTTCCGCCGGCGGCGAGTTGCCGCGTGTACTCGAGCACGTACTCGTCGTCGAGCCCGGGGACGTCCGGGTCGACCTTCCAGCGCCCCTGTTCGACATCCTCGGCCGAGACGAGCGTGTACGGCGGGGGATGGTTCCCGTCCTCGTCCACGAGGTAGAGGGCATGGAAGATCTGGACGGCCTGGTGCGTGTCCAGGGTGGGCACGATCTCCGTAATCGAGCCGAGATTCCTGTAAACAAATTCAGCAAGGCGGCGGTTGTCCTCGACCGCGCCGGGAACGAAGAGCTCGAAGCCGGGCGTACAGAAGGTGTTCTGGACGTCGACGCCGACGAGGCAGACGCGGAAGGAGTCGTGCACGGCGGGCGTCAGGTCGTGGGCGCGGCGCCACGCTTCGGCCTCGCGGGCGCGTTCCTCGTACGGAACCCGCCGGACTTCGGCGACTCTGTCCGGATCGAAGTGCGGGGGGACCGGAAGGTTCCCCATGGAGGGCTAGTCTAGGATCGAGACCCATGCAGGCGCGCGGAATCCACCATCTTGGGGTCGCCGTCGAAGACCTGGACGAAGCGCTCCAGACCTACGAAGACCTGTTCGGAGCGAGGATCGAGCAGCGGGAGACGATGCCCGAGCAGGGTGTCGAGGCCGCGGCCGTCCTCGTCGGAGACGGGCGCGTCGAGCTGCTTTCTTCGCTCGGCGCCGAGACGCCGGTGGGCAAGTTCCTCTCCAAGCGCGGCCCCGGAATGCACCACGTCGCGTACGAGGTCGCCGACCTTCCGGGAGCCCTTGCCGAGCTGGACGACCGGGCCGAGCTGATCGACAGGGAGCCGAAGCCCGGCCTGTACGGGATGCAGGTCGCCTTCGTGCATCCCGACTCGGTGCACGGCGTCCTGGTGGAGCTGGTGTCGGGATGAGCTCGATTGAGCATGTTCGGATCGAGATCGCGTTCATGGGCGGCCAGGCCGTATCCGTCCTCGTCGAGACGTCGACGGCAGACGCGCTGCAGGGAGCGCTCGAGACGGGCCACGACGGCGCCTTCACCATCGACGCCGAGGACGGCCGCTACATCCTTCCGGTCGACCGGATCGTGTACGTGAAGCGGTTTGCGCGCGAGAGTCGCGTCGGCTTCGGCGCGAGCTAGCGTTGTCACTGGAAGCGGGCATCGTCGGGCTCCCGCGGGCCGGGAAGACGACCCTCTTCAACGCCCTCACGCAGGCTGGAGCCGAGCCGCACCCCGGGACGGAGGCCCACGTCGGCATGGCTCCGATCGAGGACGAGCGCCTGGGGCAGGTGGCCGCCGTCATCGGCTCGCCGAAGCAGACGAACGCGGCGGCCCGAGTGGTAGACGTCGCCGGGACGAGCGCCGCCCAGCTCGGAGCGCTGCGGCAGGTGGACGCCCTGCTCGCCGTCCTGAACGGCTTCTCGCCGGGCGCCGAACCGGCCCGCGACCTCGCCGCTCTCGAGCTCGAGCTGCTCGTAGCCGATCGCGACCACGTCGAGCGCCGGCTGGAGCGGGTGCGGAAGGAGGCGAAGTCCGGGGATCCGGAGCTGCGCAACGAGGTCTCCGAGCTGGAGCGCGCGCTCCGGCATTTGGAGGAGGAGCGGCCGCTTCGTGAGCTCGAAGGCGACCTGCCCGGGGCGCTCGATCCGCTGACCACCAAGCCACTCGTGGTGGTGGAGAACGGGCCCGGTGGGATCGACGCGCAGCTCGAGGTCGAGTTGGCGGAGCTGCCGGAGGAGGAGGCAGCGGAGTTCCGCGACGGCCCTCCGGCGCTGAACGAGGTCGTCCGGCGGCTCTTCGACGCACTCGACCTGATCGTTTTCTTCACGGCGAACGAGAACGAGGCGCGGGCCTGGACGCTCCGGCGTGGAGGCACCGCTCTCGACGCCGCCGCAACGATCCACACGGACATCGCCCACGGCTTCGTCCGCTGCGAGGTGATCGGCTGGCAGGAGCTCGTGGAGTCCGGCTCGCGCCCGGAGGCGGCGAAGCGGGGGATCCAACGCTTGGAGGGAAAGACCTACGTCGTCGAGGACGGAGATGTCCTCAACATCCGCTTCACGAAATAGAGGCTAGGCCTTGGGGTAGCGATATCCGAAGCCGCGCACGGTCTCGATCAGCTCGGGCTTCGCGGGGTCTTGCTCGATCTTGCGGCGCACGTAGCCGATGTAGATTTTCACCGGGTCGCCGCTCGAGGAGTAGTTCGGGCCCCAGACGAGATCGATGAGCTGCACGCGCGAGAGCACCTGGCCGGCATGCTCGGTCAGGACGGCGAGCAGGCGGAACTCGAGCGGGGTCAGGGAGACCGGCTTCCCGCGCACCGTCACCTCGCGGGCGGCGAAGTCGATCGACACCGTGCCGTCGTCGAAGCGCTCCTTCGCCGGCTCCTTATCTCCCGAGCGCCGGAGCAGAGCCTCGATCCGGGCGGTCAGCTCCGCGGGGCTGAACGGCTTGCCGACGTAATCGTCCGCGCCTCCGCGCAGCCCGCGCACCCGCTCGACGTCGGTGTCGCGCGAGGTCAGCATGATCACCGGAACGTCGGAGACGTCGCGGATCAGCTCCAGCGTCTTCCACCCGTCCAGCTCCGGCATGACGACGTCGAGCAGGATGACGTCGGGATGCGTGTCGTACAGGCGCCGGAGGCCTTCGCGGCCGTCGCCGGCACAGGCGACGTGGTAGCCGCTGCGCTCGAGCCGATCCGTGACCGTCGAGCGGACGGTCTCGCTGTCGTCTATGAGAAGAACGGTCTTCTGGTCCACAATCCCTCGAAGAGAGGCGATTCTACAGCGCGGTTTCGGCTGTGAGCGTCTGCGATCGGCTCCCTTCGGGCGCGGTCAGAGAGTGTGCCCTTTGTATCGACGGAGGTTGCGGTCTCGGGCGGGGCTAGGTCAGAGCCTTGATCCTCGCCCGGCAGGCCGCGGCGATATCGCCCAAGTCGACCTGCGCGAGGAGAGCCTCGTGCCGGTCGTCCTCCGGGTCGAGCGTCCTGAGCGCGTGCTCGTATGCGCGAAGAGCCTCCGCGGCCTCGCCCAGCTCCTCGTACGCGCGTGCGAGGGTGAAGGCCGCGACGCTGAAGCTCGGATCGACGTAGAGCGCCCGGCGGAGGGACTCGGGCGCCGCCGCGCTCGCGCCCTCGGCCAGCTCGACCATCCCGCGCACGAAGTACGCCTCCGCGTTCAGCGGATCCTCCCGGAGGAGGGCGGAAGTGGTCTCGAGCGCTTCGGTTGCCCTGCCTTCGTCGGCGGCCCGCAGCGCGCTGGCGAGCAGCTCTGCGGGTGAAGCGGCCGGCCTCTCTTTTGTGGACGTCGGTGCCCCGGCCGCCGGAGCCGTCGCCTCCGCGAGTCGCTTCGACGCCCTCTGGAGGGAGTCGGCCGCGCCGAGGAGGAGCGTTCCCCGCGGCCGGAGCGCGCGCTCGAGCGCCCCGATCACGCGCTCGACGGTGGGCCCGTCGAAGTAGATGAGCACGTTTCGGCACACCACCAGGTCAAAGCGGGGCTCGCCCAGAGGGGGCACCGGGTCCCGCACGAGGTTGTGCCGCAGGAACCGAACGGGACGGCGCAGGCTCTCGCGCACGCTGAACGTCGTCCCGTCCCGGGTGAAGTAGCGTTCGAGCAGCGGGCGCTCGAGGCCCGCGACGGATCGGCGCCGGTACCGCCCCTCCTCTGCAGCCGACAGCGCCGCTTTCGAGATGTCGGTTCCGAGTACGTCCACGGGCGGCTCCTCGCCACCGAACGACTCGCGGGCGAGTAGCGCGAGCGAGTAGGCCTCCTCGCCGGTCGCGCATCCGGCCGCCCAGACGCGGACTCGATCGTCGTCCCTCTCCTGAGCCGCTCGAAGAAGGGCGCGCCAGTCGATTGCCTCGAGCTCGTGCGCGTTCCGCAGAAACGCCGTCTCCTGGATCGTGACCTCGTCGAGGAGCCGCTGGACGAGCTCTCGGCCGCGGACCGGGTCGGAGGCCAGCTCGAGAAATCCGCGTGCGTCCTCCCCGGGAGCCGCTCGCCGGATCGCCGCCTCGAGCGCCCGTCGTTGCGTGGGCTTGAGCGAGACTCCGCTCTCGAGGCGGACGAGCTCCGAGACCTGCTCGAGCGCCTCGCGTTGCTCCGTCACCGGGAAAGCGGCGCCCGTCGGAGCCGGAGCAGGAACGGGGCGACCTCGTCGATCGAAAGGACGTGTTCGGCGCCGCGTTCCGCGGCTGCCTTCGGCATTCCGAACACAACCGAGGTCTCGGCGTCCTGCGCGATCGTCAGCCCGCCGGCCCTGCGGACCGCCGCCACGCCCTCGGAGCCGTCCCGGCCCATGCCGGTCAGCACGACGGCGACGGCGTCGGGCCCGGCGCTCTCCGCGAGGCTCGCGAGCAAGATGTCCGCGGACGGCCGGTGCACGCCCTTTCCATGCGAGCGGTCGAGCCCGAGGCGGCCGGAAGGATGGAGGACGAGGTGCGCTCCCTCGGGCGCGACCCAGACGCCCGGAGCCGGCTCGGCGCCCTCTTCGGCCCGCCGGACAGGCAGCGGCACGACGCCGTCGAGCCAGCGGATGAGTCCGTCCGTGAAGCCCGCCGAGATGTGCTGGACGACGAGGATGGGAACCGGGAACGACCTGGGCATGGCTCTGAGGACGGTGGCGAGCGCGTTCGGCCCTCCTGTCGAGGCGCAAATCCCTATGACCGCCGCCGTCCGCGCGCCGTCTGTGCTCCGTTTCGGCGGCACGGCGATCTTGCTGCGGGGATGCCGGATCACGCGGACTCCGCTCAGGAGCTTGACCCGCCGGCGCAGGCCGGCCGCCGACTGGCCACCCGGCTCGGAGAGCTGGAGCGTTTCCTTGTGAAGCGCCTCGAGCGCGCCGGCCGCAAGCGCGGCGGCGACGTTCGCGGATTCCGGCCCCACGTGGGCGGAGAGCACGAGGATCGGCACGGGACTCGACGCCATGATCCGCTCCACCGCCTCCAGCCCGGAGATGCCCGGTAGCTCGAGGTCCATCGTGACGAGATCGGGATGGAGCGTCGGGAGCGCGGCGATGGCCTCCTCGGCCCGCCCGTAGACGCCCACGACCTCGATCTCGCCGTCGTGCTCGAGGGCGCGGGTCAGAGCCTCCGCGTACGTCGATGAGTCTTCGCAGACGAGGACGTGCCGCCGGCCGTTCTTCATGCGCCCAAGAGGTGCGCGACCTTCTCGAGCAGCGCCTGCTGGTCGAAGCTCCGCTTCGCCACGTACGCATCCGCGCCCGCGGCCATCCCGCGCCGCCGATCCTCGTCCTCGCCGCGGGTGGTGACGATGATCACCGGGAGCGCTGCGTGGCGGGAGTCGGCTCGGATCGCGCGCGTGAGCTCGAGGCCGTCGACGTCCGGCATCTCGATGTCGGTGACGACGAGAGCGATCTCCTCGTCCTCGGAGATGCGCTCGAGCGCCTCACGCCCTCCGCGCGCGGTCTCGACGCGGTAACCGGCCGCCTCCAGAATGCTCCGCTGCAGCTCCCGCACGGTGAAGGAGTCCTCCACGACGAGGATCTTCGGCGCAAGCGTGCGCTGGCGGACGAGCGGAAGCTCGCTCGGCGGCGGCGCCTTCCGTCCTCCGGGCCGGGCGAGAGCCGCGGGATCCAGGAGCAGCGCGATGCGCCCGTCTCCGAGGATGGCCGCGCCGAGGTATCCCTGGAGCCCGGCCAGGAGCGAGCCGAGGCTCTTGACGACGACCTCTTCCTCGCCGAGTAGCGAGTCGCACTGTGCGGCAACGCGGTGACCCGAGGCCGAGACGACCATGGCCGGGCCGTGGGCGGGCTCGGATGCGGCTGCGCCAACGAGGTCGGCGAGATCCGACAGGGGCAGGGACTCCCCGCGCAACTCGACGCTGCGGCGGCCGACGAGGGACAACGTCTCTTCCACCGCCACGGCCTCCTCGACCGCGGGAAGGGGGAGGCCGAAGATCTGTCCGCCGCGCTCGAGGAGGAGCACGTCCAGCAGAGCGAGAGTGAGGGGCAGGAGCAGCGTCACGCGCGTCCCCTTTCCCGGGAAGCTCTCGAGGTCCACGGTCCCGCCGAAGGCCTCCACCTCGGTCCGGACCGCGTGCAGGCCCACCCCTCGGCCCGAGAGTGCGGTCACGTCGCCGCTCGTGGAGAAGCCGGGAGCCGTGAGCATGTCGACCAGCGATTCGCCTTCCGCCAGTGCGCGGCGCATCACTTCTTTGGGCACGCCTTTCCCGTCGTCAGAGACGATCACAGCCACCATCCGGCCACGCTGCTCCGCCTTGAGCTCGACCGTGCCCTGTCTAGGCTTTCCCGCCCGTTCTCGTTCCTTCGGCGTCCCGATTCCGTGCGCAACCGCGTTCCGGAGCAGCTGGACGATTGCGTCGGAGAGGCCTTCGAGGATGACGCGGTCGAGCTCCGTCTCCGCGCCGGAGACGACCAGCTGGACGTCCGTGCCCTCGGCGGCGGCGATGTCGCGAACGGCGCGCGGGAAGGGGCCGGTGATGGACGCGAGTGGGAGCGTGCGCATCTCGATAGCGGTCTCCTGCAGCTCGCCGAGGAGCCGCTCGCCCGAGTCAAGCTCGTCCGAGAGCTCGAGGCTCTCCTCGATGTGCTCGACGCCGATTGTGTGCTCGAGGCGCCGGCGGTGAAGCACGGTCTCGCCGACGAGATCGAGCAGGCGGTCGAGTTTTTCCGCCGGGACCCTGATCGAGCGGCGCTCGACCACCGGCCTCGTGGCGGCCGAGGCGCCTGCCGCCGGTCGCGGGGTTTCGCGGCCGACCCGAGCGCGGCTGGCAGACAGCTCGTCGAGAAGGTCGGCGGTGCCGTCCCCGTGCCCTTCGACGTGGCGGCGCAGCGAGTCGGCGGCGCGGAGGAGTGGCTCCGCGAGATCCGTCGGGAACTCGCCGCTTTCCCTCAGGTCGTCGAGGACGTCCTCGAGGGCGTGGGCCAGCTCACGCACCTCGTCCAGCCCGAGCATGCCTGCGGCACCCTTGATCGTGTGGGCATCACGGAAGAGGGAGTCGACGGCATCGGGGGCCGCCCGGCCCGCCTCGAGCGCCAGCAGCGTGTCGACGATGTGGTCGAGGCGCTCGTTCGCCTCGTCGCGGAAGATCTCCAGGAACTCGGCGCCCGCAGCTTCGTCGGTCATGCCGCCACTTCCCGCTCGACGGCGGCGTACACGCTCTCGAGATCGACCACCCCGACGAGGTCTCCTTCGGCCAGGGCAGCGCCGGCCAGGAACTCCGAGTCGCTGTCGTGCACCGCACCCGGGAGTTCGCCGACGTCGAGCACTTGGTCGATGGCGAGCCCGGCGCGGCGTCCCTGGCTCTCGGTGATGACCAGCCGTGTGGGTGGCGGGTCGCGCTCGAGGCCGAAAACGGTGGCCAGGTCCACAACCGGGAGCACCTGACCGCGGAGGTTCCGGATGCCGAGCACCGCCGGAGGCGAGCCCGGGACTCGAGCAAGCGCGCCCATCTCGGCGACCTCGAGCACCTGCTCGACCGGGACGGCGTAGGTCTCGTCCCCCACGCGAAACCGCACGTGCACGCTCATTCGGCCACCTCGTCGGGACGCCCATCGGTGGCCATCCCGTAGCTCGCGAGCGTCCGCTCGAGCTCGGCCACGAGCTCGTCCACCCGCTCGGCGGTAAGCGCCCGCTCCGTCTGCTCCGCGGCGAGCTGGTCGGCGGCCTCGCGCACCTGGATCATCGCGGCCGCCACCTGGTCCGCGGCCGACTTCTGCTGCTGCGTGGCCAGGATCGACTCCTCCAGCATGTGGACGGTCGAGCTCATCAGCTCGCCGACGTCCCGAGCCTGACGCGTTCCCTGCTCGGTGGCCATGATGGTCGCGTTCGTCTCGTCCTGGACCGAGGTGATGATCTCGCGGATGGAGTCTGTCGAGCGGATCGAGCGCTCGGCCAGCTTCCTGACCTCGCTCGCGACGACCGCGAACCCGCGCCCCGCCTCGCCCGCCCGCGCGGCCTCGATGGCCGCGTTGAGGGCGAGCAGGTTCGTCTGCTCGCCGAGCTCGTTGATGAGCTCGAGGATCTCTCCGATCTTCTGAGAGCGCTCGCCCAGCGTCAGCGACCGCTCGGCGATCGCCTCGACCTTGGAGCGCATGTCCTGCATGGTCTCGCCCGTGCGCTCGGCGACCTCGCTGACGCGGCGCATGTTCTCAGCGAGCGAGGTCGCCGTGGCCGCGAGCTGCTCGATGGTGGCCGAGCTCTCCGCAACGGCCGAGGACTGCTCGGTCGTCGCCGACACGGCGTCCTTGGCGGCCGCGCGAAGCTCCACGACGACGTCCGCCAGGACCCCGGACGTCGAGCGGACGTGCTCCAGCAGCTCCTCGAGGTTCTGCTCGCGCTCGGACAGGTCGCGGACGGCCCGGTCGAGGCGGCGCTCCCGGTCGGCTACCTGTCCAATCAGGCGGAAGGCGTAGATGGTGAAGCCGAGCGCGCCGAGAAGGCTCAAGAACCCGGCGATCAGGCCGGCGACGAGCGCTTCGCGGCTCGCCTGCTGCGCGGCGGCGACCGCCGCGTCCGCGTGAAGCCGCTCGATCCTCGCGAGAGCCTGGAGCGGTGGAAGGACACTTCGGCTGGTCCGTCTCTGAAGCGCGAGAGCTCCGATGAGGCTCTCCCCGGACGTACCCGAAAGTGCCGGGCGGACATTGTCGTTGAAGTTGTCGATCGCATTCTCGTTCGCCTTGAGCGCGCGATCGCGGAGGACGGCCACCGCGGGGCTGGTGACGTCGAGCATCTGCAGCGTTCGCGTGAATTGCGCGTGCGCGACGGCAAGCTCCCGGAGCTCGTCGTTGCTCTGCTGGGTCGTGTAGGCGAAGATTGCGCCCTGCTCGTGCCAGAACGCTCCGACGGCGCGTTCCACGTTCCGTGCGTCGTCCTGTACGTCGCGCGCATGTCCGTAGCTGTCGACCGCCGCCTCGTACCTCCAGAGAGTGACTCCGATCGCCCCGGCGAGCAGGATGACGATGGCCGCGCTGGCGGTCGCGATCCGCCGTGCGGGCTCGACCGGAATCCGCTCCAGGATGCGCGCGCGAGCCCGGCGCCCGCGCGCCGCCTCCTCAACGGGTCCAGGGGCGCTCTCGCTCGTCATGCGACCTTCTTTCTTCGGGCCTGTTTCGGGGGTTCCTTCGGGCGGAGGGATTGCACAGTCATGCCTGCCTCAAGACGAAGTAGACCACGCGGCTGTGGCCGGGTCCGTTTGTTGTACATGACCAGGCTCGTGGCGTCGCGTTTTCGACACTTCCGAGCAGACGTTTTCAAGCTGGGTGGAAGATCTTCGAGTCCCCGATCTCGAGGTCGGGGTGGGAAAGAGCCCAGAGCTGTGCCGGAAGGCGGGCGGGCGCGATCCCGCCGTTGCTGGTCGCGACGGGGACTCTCACCTGGACGTCTCCCGTGGTGGCCGGAGCGTGCTCCGGGCCGGCCGGGTGACGATCAGCAGCTTCCGCCTCCCGCTTCGCAGGCCTGATCCTCGGCAGCCGCGCGAGCGCCCTCAGTCCGTCCGACGCAAACAGGCGTCCGGAGGCCAGCCCTCCTCCGCCTGTTTCTCAAAACATGGCGCGGACAGCATGCGCTTAGGAAAGCCGAGAGCACCGCGTCTCGCCGCCCTCAGTCCGTCCAAACAGGCCTGCAGAGGGCCATGCCCTCTTCGGCCTGTTTCTCCAAAGCTCGAATGACGCGGAGGGCGAGACGTTGAAGAGCCGAACGCCGCGTCACTCCGTCCGACTGGGTCATTACGTTGCGGGGTCCGCCGAAGCGAGGGCGGCCGACGGCAGGGGAAGGCCGGAAGCGATAATTCGGGAGGCGAAATGGCGTCCGTAGAGCACACAGAGATCGAAGAGCCGACGGCCTCGGAGCTGCAGAATGCCGTCGCCGAGGAAAGCGCCAAGGCCGGCGTCAAGCGCTACTTCACGATTCCGGGGCGCGACCCGTTCGAGGAGATCGAATGGGAGATCCGCGACGCCTTCATCCCGGGCAAGGACAAGCCGGCTTTCGAGCAGAAGGACGTCGAGTTCCCGAAGCACTGGTCGCAGACGGCCACGAACATCGTCACGCAGAAGTACTTCCGCGGGCGCATGAGCTCGCCCGAGCGCGAGCGGAGCGTCAAGCAGATGATCGGCCGCGTCGTCCAGACGGTCGGCTCCTGGGGCCGCCAGGGCGGCTACTTCGCGAACGAGGAAGAGGCCGGGACCTTCGAGGACGAGCTGAAGGCGATCCTCGTCAACCAGCTCGCCTCCTTCAACTCCCCCGTCTGGTTCAACGTGGGCTTCGAGGAGAAGCCGCAGTGCAGCGCGTGCTTCATCCTCTCCATCGACGACTCGATGGAGTCGATCCTCGACTGGATCCGGCGCGAGGGGATCATCTTCCGCGGCGGCTCCGGCTCGGGCGTCAACCTCTCAAAGCTGCGCTCGTCCAAGGAGCAGCTCTCGAAGGGCGGGTATGCCTCGGGCCCCGTCTCGTTCATGCGCGGCGCGGACGCGTCCGCCGGCACGATCAAGTCCGGGGGAAAGACGAGGCGGGCGGCCAAGATGGTTGTCCTCGACGTGGACCATCCGGACGTCGAGGAGTTCATCTGGTGCAAGGCCAAGGAGGAGCAGAAGGCGCGCGTGCTCGAGCAGGCGGGCTACGACATGTCGCTCGACTCGCCGGACTGGGCCTCCATCCAGTACCAGAACGCGAATAACTCCGTCCGCGTCACCGACGCCTTCATGGAGGCGGTCGAGGCGGACGCGGAGTGGAACCTCAACGCACGCACGGACGGAACGGTGCTCGACACGGTCGACGCGCGCGAGCTGCTGCGCCAGATGGCCGACGCCGCCTGGCAGTGCGCCGATCCCGGCGTTCAGTACGACACGACGATCAACGCCTGGCACACCTGCCCGAACTCCTCGCGCATCAACGCCTCCAACCCCTGCTCCGAGTACATGCACATCGACGACTCGGCGTGCAACCTCGCCTCGCTCAACCTGATGAAGTTCAGGCGCGAGGACGGGGAGTTCGACGTCGAGGCCTTCGAGCGCGCGGTCGACACGGTCTTCCTTGCGCAGGAGATCCTCGTCGGGTACTCCTCATACCCGACGCCTGAGATCGAGCGCAACGCGAAGGCGTACCGGCAGCTCGGGCTCGGCTACGCGAACCTGGGCGCCCTCCTGATGGCGCGCGGCTTCCCCTACGACTCGGACGAGGGCCGGGCGTACGCAGCTGCGATCACCGCTCTGATGACCGGACGCGCGTACCGCAAGTCGGCCGAGGTCGCGGCCCGCATGGGGCCGTTCGCCGGCTACCAGAAGAACGCGGCCGCGATGATCGGCGTGATCGCGAAGCACCGCGCCTCGGTGGGGAACATCGAGGACGCCGACTCGGTCCCCGACGACCTACTCGGTGCGTGCAGGCGGGCCTGGGACGAGGCCCTGAACCTGGGCGAGGTTCACGGCTACCGGAACGCCCAAGCGAGCGTGCTCGCGCCGACCGGGACGATCAGCTTCATGATGGATTGCGACACGACCGGCGTCGAGCCGGACTTCTCGCTCGTCAAGTCGAAGAAGCTCGTCGGGGGCGGCGAGATCACGATCGTGAACAAGACCGTGCCGATGGCGCTCGAGAAGCTCGGCCACGCGCCGAACGAGATCGACGAGATCGTCGCGTACGTGGACGAGCGGAACTCGGTCGTCGGCGCCCCGTTCCTCAAGGGCGAGCATTACCCGGTGTTCGACTGCGCGATCGGCGAGCGCGCGATCCACTACATGGGCCACGTGAAGATGATGGGCGCCGTCCAGCCGTTCATCTCGGGCGCGATCTCGAAGACGGTCAATCTGCCCGAGCAGGTCACGGTCAACGACGTCTCAGAGGTCTTCGTCGACGCGTGGAAGCTCGGCGTCAAGGCGATCGCGATCTACCGCGACAACTGCAAGGTCGCGCAGCCGCTCTCAGGGAAGGCCGAGGAGAACGCGACTCCGCCCGTGCCGCTGACGCAGCGTCGCCGGCTGCCCGAGGACAGGACGGAGGTCGGCCGCAAGTTCCAGGTCGGCGAGTACGAGGGCTACATCCACGTGGGCCTGTACGACGACGGCACCCCCGGCGACATCTTCGTAGACGTGGCCAAGGTCGGGACCACGCTCCAGGGCCTGATGAACTCGCTCATGATCTCCGTCTCGGTCGGGCTTCAATACGGCGTGCCGCTCGAGGTGTACGTCTCGAAGTACAGCCACATGCGCTTCGAGCCCGCCGGCCTGACGAATGACGCTGACATCCGCACGGCCAAGTCCATCGTCGACTACATCTTCCGCTGGATGGGGAAGAAGTTCCTCTCCCCCGACCAGCAGGAGGAGGCGGGGATCCTCTCGCCGGAGGTCAAGGCGCGGCTCGCGGAGCGCTATGCCAACGGCGACGACGTCGCGGTTGCGACGGCCGAGCCGGCGGATGCCGCCCCACCCGGGCAGACGGCGCTCTTCAACGCCTGGGAGGACGCGGTCGAGTGCTCGAAATGCGGCGGCCGGATGATCCGCACGGGCTCCTGCTACACCTGCCGCGACTGCGGCTCCAACACCGGTTGCAGCTAGGCGGAAGTCCTAGCTGTCGTAGGGCTGAGCGCGCCGCGAGGCGCGCTCGGTCGTTTCGGGCATAGGATCGCTCCGTGGACCGAGATGACGATGTGCGGAGTTCTTGCTTCGCTTCGCTAGATGTCCTGTGTGCGCAATTTGGACCGGACATCCCGTACAAACGTGGTCTCGATGCGGGGTTCACGTTTCGCGGATCACGCGTGCCTTTTCTGTCGTACATGAAAGGGATCCATCGAGCTGCCGCGCAGCGCGGGCCGGCCGCCCTGTCCATCCTCACCTCGTACAAGTCTCCATACGGCGACGAGGAAACGGAAGAAGGCGTTCGGTATGCATACCGCTCGGGATCCATTGACGGTGCTGACAATCGCGCTTTGCGCGCGGCTCGCGAGCTCCGAGTCCCGGTCGTCTATTTCGTCGGCACGCGTCCTTGGTGGTATCGACCTTTCTATCCGTGCTTCATTGTTGATGACGACCCAGTGGCCCGCCGCGTGCTCGTGACGAAGGGTGAGATGGTAGGTCACTTCGAGGAGCGGGAAGCCGTCCTGCCGGCGGATCCCGTTGATCGGGTCTATGAAACGCGCGAGATGCGAGTTCGAGTACACCAGGCCCGGTTTAGGGGCCGTGTCTTACCTGCGTACCACGACCAGTGTGCGATCTGTCGTTTAAAGGAGATTCGGCTGCTGGACGCGGCTCATATCCTCGCCGACGCTGAGCAGGGCGAGCCGGCAGTTAGGAATGGCTTGAGCCTCTGCAGCATCCATCACCGAGCATTCGACTCTGACCTCGTGGGTATCTCGCCCGAATATGAGGTTCACGTCGCCAGGGGTCTCCTTGAAGACAAGGATGGTCCGATGCTCGACCTGCTGAAGAGCGCCGAAGGGACTCGAATCGTGGTGCCGCGGCATGGTCCCTCCAAGCCGGACCGCGAATTGCTGGAGATCCGGTTCGAGAGGTTCGCGGCATGATCGGCGGGGCGCACGCGCTCATCTACTCCGAGGATGCGGAGGCCACGCGCGCGTTCTTCCGCGACGTGCTCGGGTGGGAGAACGTGGACGCGCACGACGGCTGGCTCATCTTCGCGCTGCCGCCGGCGGAGGTCGGCGTCCATCCTGCCGGCGAGACGTTCCCAAGCGGAACCCACCAACTGTTCCTTATGTGCGAGGACATCCAGCGGGCCGTGGCCGAGCTCACGGAGAAGGGCGCTGAGTTTGACGGCGAGATCGCTGACGAGGGATTCGGACTGATCACGCATCTGAGGGTTCCGGGAGCCGGCGAGATCGGCCTGTACCAGCCGAAGCACAAGAGCCCGCTCTCCGAGTTCCAGAGCGAATAGCGCGAACTCAGCAAGAACTGTCAGGCGCGCCGCCCGGCGCCTCGTGATGATGCCCGCATGACGACGACGGCGACACGCGACCGCCTCCGCTCGCTCATCGACGTACTTGTCGACAGCCTGGACGACCCGGCGCGGGGAGACGAGCTTGCGCAGCGGGCGTACCTGAGCCGTTTCCACGTCGACCGAGTGGTCGCGGCGGGCCTGGGGGAGGCTCCCGCAGCCTTCCGGCGGCGGCTTCTGCTGGAGCGCGCCGCGTACGAGCTGACGGCCCACAAGTCGTCCGTCATCGAGGCCGCGATCGGCGCGGGGTACTCGGCGTCGGAGGCGTTCTCACGCGCGTTCGCGCGCGCCTTCGGCGTCTCGCCGAGCCGGTTCGACGGGGATTTTCGGCTCGCGGCGCCGAACGGCGTCCATTTCCACCCACCCGGCGGCCTCCTCGTGCCCGCCGGCACAGAAAGGAGCAAGGCCATGGACCTGACCGACCGCATGCTCGAACACAATCGCTGGCTCACGCGGCGTCTGCTCGACGCGGCCTGCGAGCTTTCCGACGACGCGCTCGACCAATCGGTTCCGACTCCAACCGAGCCGCGGCACGCGTGGTTCGAGGAGGGCGACCCGACGCTGCGCTCGATGCTCGAGCGCGTCATCTACTCGAAGGAGATCTGGACGGCGGCCCTGGCCGGCCGCGACCAGCCGGAGAGGGGCGGCACCTCGATCGCGGAGCTGCTCGACCGACACGAGCGCTCGTCGACCGAGTTCGACGACCTCGTCCGCGACATCCGGGACCGCAAGGCCTGGGACACCGCATTCGTGGACGCGCTCTGCGACCCGCCCGAGACGTTCACGTTCGGTGGGATGGTGGCGCACGTCCTGACCTGGTCGGCCCACCGCCACAAGGTCATCGTCGGCGCCCTGCGCAACCACGGAGTCGATCTCGGCACCGGCGACCCGCTCGAGTGGGAGCGCCAGGCCGCGTAGACCAGACCTCAGTCCGGCGACCGGCCGGCGCCGGGCTTAGGTTGGAAGGACCTCCCAGCCGTACTCGACCACGTAGCCGTCCGGGTCGCGGAACTTGACGCTCACGTAGTCCGGCTCGTCCCACTCCTCGACGAGCTCGACACCGTCGTCGGCGAGCCGCTCGCGCATGGCCCGCACTTCATCAGGGCTCTGTGCCGAGAAGCCGAAATGGAAGAACCGCGGCATCGACGGCGGCACCTTCGCCGCTCCGAGCGCCAGCGAGAACCCGTCGGCGTTGTGCAGCATCAGGACACCGTCCTCGCGAGGCTTCGGCTCGGCTTCGAAGCCGAAGTACTTCGCGTAGAACGCCCGCGACCGCTCCTGGTCCTGGACGGCCAGGGCGAGATGCTTCAGCGGAGGCTGGGCCAAGAGCCTAGAGCGGGGCGAAGAGATCGACCTGGTTGTCGTCCGGATCGAGCACCGTCGCGTACCGCTGGCCCCAGAAGGCGTCGTACGGCTCGGCCTTCGACCGGAACCCGGCCTCGACGATCTCGGCATGCGCCTCGTCGACCTCCGACGGGGAGCCGCATTCGAATGCCAGCGAGATGGGATGGCCCCGCGGCTCCTCGTAATCCGAGTGGATCTGCTTCATGAGCTCGACGGTGTCCCACATCAGCCGCAGCCCATTCGGGAGCGTCACGTCGAGGTGGTCGCCCTCGGGCTCGGGGACGTCGACTCCGAGCAGGCGATAGAAGCGCGCGGCCTCCGCCATGTCCTTGGTGACGATCCCGATCGCTGCGAGCTCGGGCATGACCGCTGGCAGTTTAGGCCACGGGCTCGAGCGCCGGCTCGGTCGCTCGCAGGTCGCTCCGCTTCAGCACGAAGAACGTGGTGATGATCGACGCGGCTGCGAGCCCAGCGCCCACCCAGAAGGCGAGGCTGAAGCCGCTCGTCATCGCCTCGGGCCTCGGCGTTCCCTGCTTCAGCAGGTTGTCGATGCGCGTCGTGGACACGGTCGTCAGGATCGCCAGTCCGAGGGCCCCGCCGATCTGCTGCGACGTGTTGATCAGTCCGGACGCGAGACCCGCGTCACGCCCCGTGACCCCGGCGAGAGCGGCGATCGAGATCGGGACGAAGGAGAAGCCGAGCCCGACGCCGAGGATGACGAAGCCGGGGAAGAGGTCGCTCAGGTACGAGCCGTTGGGGGAAATCTGCGTGAAGTACACGAGCCCGCCGCCGACCATCGCCAGGCCGGCGACCAGCGTGGGCTTCACGCCGATGCGGGTCACGAGCGCCTGCGCCGCACCGGAGGCGACGACGGCCGTCAACGCGACCGCGAGGTAGCAGACGCCCGTCTTCAGCGCGGAGAAGCCGAGAACCTGCTGCATGTACAGCGAGAGCAGGAAGAACATCCCGAAGACCATCGTCCCGAGCCCGAAGCCGATGGTGTTCGCGCCGGTGAGGGTGCGGCGGCGGAAGATTCGCAGCGGCACGAGCGGCGAGCGGGACCTCTGCTCCCAGAGGAAGAAGGCGGCCATCAGGACCGCCGACCCGATCATCTCCAGGATGGTCTCCCAGGAGCTCCACCCGACCTGAGTCGTGCGCGTCAGCGCGTACACGAACAGCATCAGGCTCGCGGTGACCAGAAACGCGCCCTGGGCGTCGAAGTGCCGCATCAGCCCCTCCGCGCGGCTCTCCCGGACGAGCCGCGGGACGAATAGCAGCGCCACGAGGGCGATGGGCACGTTGACGAAGAAGATCCACTCCCAGCCCGCGAACTCGGTGAGGACGCCGCCCAGGATGACGCCGATCGCGGCGCCTGCCCCCGAGATGGCGCCCAGGATCCCGAGCGCTTTGTTCCGCTCGGGTCCTTCCTCGAAGGTGACGGAGGTGATGGAGAAGACGGACGGCGAGAGGATCGCGCCTGCGGCGCCCTGCGCCACGCGCGCTCCGATCAGCATCGCCGAGGAGGTGGAGAGGCCTGCGAGCAGCGACGTCACGGCGAACAGCGCCAGCCCCACCATGAAAATGCGCCTGCGGCCCAGCAGGTCGCCCAAGCGGCCGCCGAGGAGGAGGAAGCCGCCGAAGGTCAGCGCGTAGCCGCTGACGATCCACTGGAGGTTCTCCGTGGACGAGAAGTGAAGGTCCTTCTGAATCGACGGGAGGGCGACGTTCACGATCGCGATGTCGAGAACGACCATCAGGTAGGCCACGCTCAGAACGGCAAGGGCTTTCCAGCGCTTGGGATCGGCGGTCATGCTGTCCTCTCGTGGGGGGCCATGCCGCTTCTCAACGAACCGGCCGCTCAGATATTCCGGCTCGGGCGCTACGATAGCCGCCGCGATGCTGTCCTCGATCATCCTCTACCTGATCCCGGTCCTGATCCTCGGCGGGCTCCTCCTGCTCCTGCTCGTCTTCGGACTGCTCTCGCGCGTCAGCGGTGGGAAGTACGTCCGGCCCATCGCCAACTTCCTGATGAAGATCCCGTTTGCCGGAAACTGGCTGAAGAAGACCTCGCGGTCGGCGCTCGAGAAGCAGAACCCCGAGCTGGCGAGCGCGATCAACAAGCTCGAGCGCATGGGCGCCGCGCGCGATCCGATACGGGCGCAGAAGGCGATCAGCAGCCTTACGGCCGAGGAGCGCCGCGCGTATCTCGAGGCAGCCGGAGAGAAGGGGGTCGAGACGCAGGCGACCAACAGGGCTATGCGGCGCCAGATGGCGCGGCAGAAAAAGCGCTAGTTGGACACCTGAGGCGATGAGGGCGATCGGAATCGCCTCGGCGCTCTCCGCTTCGCTGGCGCTCACAGCCTGCGGATCCCCCAGCTACCCGTCGAAGACGTCGGTCGAAGGCCCGATCACGCAAGACGCCGACGGCGTCTGGATCTTCCAGCCCGCGGGCCGACCGAGAAGCGTCGTCGTTTTCCTCCACGGCCAGGGCGGGCCCGAGGAGACCACTCCCGTCAATCACCGCGCCTGGATCGACCACCTCGTCGAGCGCGGGAGCATCGTCGTGTATGCGCGCTACGAGCTCGCCTACGAGCGGGCAGCCCTCGTGCACGCCGTCGCGGGCGTACGGACGGCGGCCGAGCGCGTGGATCTCGACGGGCTTCCCGCGCTCGCGATCGGGTACTCGCGCGGAGCAGCGCTTGCGGTCGAGTACGGGGCAAAGGCGCCCGGAGCAAACGTCCCGGTCCCGGCGGCCGTCCTAAGCGTCTTTCCCTCGCCGCAGGGAGACCAGAGCACAGTCGTCGACCTGCGGACGCTTCCGCACCGGACGAAGGTCGTGTTCATGGTCGGGCAGGAGGACGATGTCGTCGGAGCGCAGGGTGTCCGGTTTTTCCTGCGCCGCCTGCTGGTCGCGGATTTTCCTCCGAGCCGGATCCGCCTGCGGAAGGTGCGCTCTCGCGGCGCGTTCGCCGCCGGCCATTTCGCACCCATGAGCACGAGCGCCGTGGCCCGGGCGGCGTTCTGGCACCCTGCCGACCGCCTGCTGCGCGAGCTCGAACGGTAGTTATCGCGCCTGTCGGCGCTTGAGCTCGGCGCGGACCACATGGGCGAGCCAGCGTGGGGCGTGCCGTCCCGACGTTGCAAGCGCCTCACGCAGCGCCGACGCGGCGTCCTCCCCGTGGATGCCCTCGCCGTGCCCGCACAGGATGTGACGCGGCTCCAAGCCGCCGAGCCGCTGTGGCGGCACGAGGCGGAGCAGCGGATGCACGGCTAGGCGCTCGCCCGGAGCCAGGAAGAGGGGGCCGGTTCCCACCGCGTCCGCGCAGACAAGGACGCGCTGCTCGGGCCACCACAGCGCGATCTCCTTCCAGAGGCGGTTGCGGGCGATCCGGACTGCGCGGAAGGGCTCTTGCGGAACTCCGTCGAAGGGCGTGACGTGCAGGGGGACGCCGAGGCGTTCGGCGAGCGTCGCACAGTCCCTCCCGTGCCGGTCGAGAAGCTGGACCACTCCCACGGGGTCGCCGAGGGCGTGGATGCGCTCCTCGACTCCCTCGCCCACGACCGCATCGAGTACCCAGACCTTCCCGTCCACCGAGACCGCGTGCGAGCAGCGCTCCATCCAGTCAGGCTCCGGTGCGATCCAGCCGAAGCCCCATTCCTGCTCGTCGCAGAAGCGGACGCGCATCAGGCTGCGCGGGCCGAGAGCCCCAGCCGTTCCTCCATCACCCGCGCCGCCTCGGGGTTGGAGTCGATCAGGACGTAGCAGCGCCCCAGCTCCGCGCAGGCGGCCCCAAGCGTCCCGGACCCGGCGAAGAAGTCGAGGCACCAGTCGCCGGGACGCGAGGAGGCCTGGACGATGCGGCGCAGGACACCGAGCGGCTTCTGAGTTGGATAGCCGGTCTTCTCCTTTCCGGTCGGCGAGACGATCGTGTGCCACCAGACGTCGGTCGGGAGCTTCCCGCGCGCAGCCTTCTCCGCCGTGACGAGCCCCGGGGCCATGTACGGCTCGCGGTCGACCGCCTCCGAATCGAAGTGGTAGCGCTTCCGGTCCTTCACGTACACCAGGATCGTGTCGTGCTTCGCCGGCCAACGGCGCTTCGCGCGCGCGCCGTAGTCGTAGGCCCAGACGATCTCGTTCAAGAAGCAGTCGCGGCCGAAGACGTCGTCCAAGAGGAGCTTGCACGCGTGCGCCTCGCGATAGTCCAGGTGGACGTAAAGGGTGCCGCTCTCGGTCAGCAGCCGGCGCGCCTCGCGCAGGCGCGGCTCGAGGAAGCCGAGGTAATCGTCGAAGGCGTCTCCGAAGGAAGCCTGGCTGCGGAGGATGGTTCTGTAGCGCCGCCCCTGGAAGCCGGTGCGGTCGCCGGCTTCGTCCCGAACTGTCTCCAGGGTGCGGCGCGTCCGCTCCCGGCCGGTGTTGAAGGGCGGATCGATGTAGATCAGCTGGAAGAGGGCGGAGGGGAGCTGCGGCAGGACGCCGGCGTTATCGCCGAGGTAGATCGAGTTCTCCACGAGAGCGAGCTTAGACTCGCCGTCTGATGCTCATCCTGGGATGCGGCAACTTCGGCGGGATCGGGTCGGCGCCCGAGCTGTTCGGTCAGGGCGAGTCCGAGGACGAGGCCTTCGCCATCATGGACGCCGCCTGGGAGGCCGGCATTCGCTGGTTCGACACCGCCGATGCCTACGGGGGCGGGCGCAGCGAGCAGGCCATCGGCCGCTGGATCGCTGCGACCGGCAACCGGCCGCGACTCACGACCAAGACTTTCAACGCGATGGACGCCGGGCACGATCACGGGCTCTCCGGCCCACGGATCGAGCGGCAATTCGAGTCCAGCCTCGACCGGCTGGGCGTCGCGCGCGTCGACCTCTACCTCGCGCACGAGTTCGACCCCGACACCCCGCTCGGAGAGACGTTCGAGTCCTTCGAGCGGCTCGTCGAGAGCGGCCGGGTCGGCGCCTACGGAGTGAGCAACTTCTCCGCCGCGCAGCTCGAGGCCGCCCTGCGGGTGGGTCGTCCGCGCGTCGTTCAGAACTCTTATTCCTTGCTCGAGCGTGGCGACGAGCAGGCCCTCCTGCCCCTGTGCGCCGAGCGCGGGATCGAGTACCAGGCCTTCAGCCCGCTCGCGGGCGGGTGGCTGACCGGCAAGTACCGGCGCGGCGAGCCGTATCCCCCGGGTTCCCGGATGGCGCTCCGTCCGGAGTCGTACAGACATCTCGAGGACGATCGCATCCACACGGGCCTCGACCGGCTGCGCGAGAGGGGCGATTCGGCGACGCTGGCACTTGCCTGGGTTCTCTCCAATCCGGACGTGAGCGCAATCGTGGTCGGGCCGCGGCGGCCGGAGCACCTGCGGCCCGCTCTCGACGCGCTGGATATCGATCTGTCTGCGAGCGAGCGCGACGAGATCACGTCATTCTTCGCCTGACGTGGCTGTACTCGTGCTCAACCAGGGCGAGGTCGAGGAACTACTCGACATGAAGGGGTGCATCGGCGCGATGGAGGGCGCGCTCGCGTCGCTTGCGCGGAGAGAGGTGGGCATGCCGCTCCGGTTCATCTTCGGCCCCGAGGGCGAGCCGAGCCTGATCGGCTTGATGCCGGCCCACCGGGGCGGCTCGGCGCCTCTGTATTCGCTCAAGACCGTGTGCGTCTTCCCCGACAACCCGAAGCGCGGACTGGACGCGCATCAGGGGATGGTGACGCTCTTCGACGGCGAGACGGGCGAGGTGCGGGCGCTCCTGAACGCGTCGGCGGTGACCGCGATCCGGACCGCCGCCGTCTCCGGAGTTGCGACGCGGCTGCTCGCCCGGCCGGACGCGCGCACGCTGGGAATCCTCGGCGCGGGTGTCCAGGCCCGTTCCCACGCCGAGGCGATGCGGGCCGTGCTCGACTTCGAGCGGGTTCTCCTCTACAGCCCGACTCGCGAGCACGCGCAGGCCTGCGCCGACGAAGTGGGCGCGGAGGTCGCGGACTCCGCCGAGGCCGTCGTGCGCGAGGCGGACGTGCTCGTGGCGGCGACCAACGCGAGCAAGCCGGTGCTCGAACGCTCGTGGCTGAGGCCCGGCACACACGTGAACTCCGTGGGAGGCCGCCCGCCTCGCATGACCGAGCTCGACTCTCAGACGATCGCGGACTCCGCCTTCTTCGTCGACCGCCGCGAGTCGACCCAGAACGAGGCCGGCGACTACTTGCGAGCGCTCGAGGAGGGCGCGATCGGCCCCGACCACATCCGCGCCGAGATCGGCGAGATCGTGATCGGGGCGAAGGAGGGGCGGCGCAGCGGCGACGAGATCACGGTCTTTCGCTCCATGGGCCTCGCGGTCGAGGACCTGGCGGCGGCCGAATACGTCGTCCGGCGCGCCCAAGAAGCCGGCATCGGCACCGCGGTCGAGTTTTGATCCCGCTCGGGGAGATCGAGCGGGCCCGCGAGACGATCGCCGGCGCCGCGGTGCGGACGCCGCTCGTGCGGCTCGAGGCTCCGCACGCCGAGATCTACCTCAAGCTCGAGAACCTGCAGCCGATCGGCTCGTTCAAGATCCGAGGAGCGGTCAATGCCGTGCGCCAGGCCCGGCCTGAGGAGATTGCCGCCGGGGTCGTCACGACGAGCGCGGGCAACATGGCCCAGGGCGTCGCCTGGGCGGCGCGCGAGGCGGGCGTCCCCTGCACGGTCATCGTCCCCGAGCACGCTCCGGACACGAAGGTGGCGGCGGTCGAGCGGCTCGGCGGAAAGGTCGTGAGGGTCTCGTTCGAGGAGTGGTGGAAGGCGCTCACCGAGTCGGGGATGGAAGGCGTCGAAGGGCGGTTCGTGCATCCGGTGGAGGACGAGCTGGTGATGGCCGGGAACGGGACGATCGGGCTCGAGCTGCTGGAGGAGCTGCCGGATCCGGACGTCGTCTTGATCCCTTTCGGAGGGGGCGGGCTGACCGTCGGCATCGCGAGCGCGGTGCGGGCCTTCCGGCCCGAGACGCGCGTCTATCCAGTCGAGCCCGAGACGGCCGCGCCACTGGCGGCTTCGCTCGCGGCGGGCTCGCCGCAGGAGGTCGATTACCAGCCCTCGTTCGTGGACGGAGCCGGCGCGCGCACGGTGCTACCGGGGATGTGGCCACGGGTGCGCGAGGTCGTGGACGGCTCGCTGGTGGCGTCGATCGAGGAGACGGCTGCGGCCGTCCGCCTGCTCGCCGAGCGGGCTCGTGTGGTCGCCGAAGGGGCGGGTGCACTGGGTGTGGCGGCTGCCGTGTCGGGGCAGGTCGACGCGCGCAAGATCGTGTGCATCGTCTCGGGCGGGAACATCGATTTCTCGGTGCTGGCGCCGATCCTCGCCGGGGAGAGTCCCGTGGGCGACGCGGCGCGCGTTTAGACCAAACCGGGCCGGGTACCCGCGACTTCCCCCTACGCGAAGGAGACGATCATGTCGTTGCTCTGGTTGCTCGTTCTCGCGCTGATCATCGTGGCAATCGCCGGAGGCGCTGCCGTGAGCAGCCTCCTCTGGTTGGTGCTCGTGGTTGCCCTGGTGGTCGCCGTGATCGCGCTGATGTCGGGCCGAGGAGCGGGCATGCGCACGGTCTGACCCCGATTCGGCACCGATTCGTCACATCTCGTCCCCCACGCGGCACAGTTTTCGAACTAGGCTGACCGCGTGGGGGAAACCTCGGGGGATCCCCGGGGTCTCATCTTTGCGGGGAGTTGGCTCCGCGGCTCAGTCGCGGAGCGTGCGCACGAGCGGGAGCCCGTACCACAGCCACACGAAGCCGCCGCCGACCAGCCCGGCGGCGAGGCCCGCCCAACCTACCGAGAAGTCGAGAACGGGACGATCAGCAGGAAGGCGAACAGCACCTGGACTCCGGGCAGCGCAACCCGCAGCTCGTTCAGGAGCTCGATCAACTCCCGGTCGAGGTCGTGCTCGCCGCGCTTCTCGCTCACCGAAAGAGATCCCTCTCTGCGGGCATGACGAGATCGGAACCGCGCCCCGTCCCCGCGACATCGATCCCGCGCACGACCGCCGCGGGGACGCGCGCCGTCTTCCCCATCACGAGCTCCGCGGCGCCCGCGATCTCATCGGCGACGGCGATGGTCGTCGCGTGAAGCTCGTAGCCGACTGGGTCGCGCTCGCCGCGAAGATCGAGGAGCGTCCTGACGCCGGCGGCTCCGATCGCCACGTCCGTCGTCCCCTGCCTCCACGCCCGGCCGAACGAGTCCGTCACCAGGACGCCGACCGAGCGGCCCGTCAGCTCCTCGATCCGCGCCCGCAACGCCTCTGCGGAGCCGTCCGGGTTGCGCGGCAGCACGACGACAGAGTCCCCCTCCGGAGCGTTGGACGCGTCCACTCCCGCGGAGGCGCACACGAAGCCGTGGCGCGTCTCCGCGATCACAAGCGGTGGCCGCAGCCGGACGATTCTCGCCGTCTCCCGCAGGATGACCTCGGTCTGGCGCGGATCGCGGTCGCCTGAGATCTCGGCCGCGTAACGTGAGGGCTCGACCGAGTCGAGCTTCACGACGCCGCCCTCGGACTTGGAGACGACCTTCTGTGCCACGACGACGACGTCGCCGTCCTCCAGCCCGCCGGCTCGCTCCGCCGCATCGGCAAGCAATTTCCCCAGATCATCTCCCTCCTTCACCTCGGGGATTCCCTCGAGCCCAAGGATCCGGATCTCCTTCACGGCAGCCCGGTGATGCGAATGCCGGCCCGAGCTCGATAGCGCTTGTTGACGTTGAGGATCACGGCCGTGAGCCCCTCGAGAGCCCGTGCGCTCGCGAGGGAGCCCGCGTCAAGCGCCCGGCCGGCAACCACCCTCTCGGAGAGCTCGAGAGCCACGGACTTCGCGCCGGGGTCGTCTCCACAGACGAGCGCGTCCTCGTCGGGAGGCTCGTCACCGCTCAGGGTGCCGGCCGCGACCGAGTGGAGGCCCGCGGCCACCGGGCCCGGGACGACCGCCGCGACCCGCTCGGCGATCGAGGCTTCCTCGGCGCCGGGCCGAGCCCCGTCTTCCCCGAAGCGCACTTCGCTCGCGACGCACAGGAGCGGGGTCGACCCGATAGCACGCGCAAGCGACTTCGCTGTCTGCACCGCGGCCTCTGCGTTGACGGCCAGGACGACGAGATCCGCGTTGCGGACG
>WNGA01002357.1_pt1 | contig 60386 bp, 58 predicted proteins | sample 5400061 | NCBI WGS metagenome assembly WNGA01 (sample SAMN13153366, study PRJNA577476) | soil metagenome | isolation source: 100 cm soil or saprolite under grassland replicate 2 | place: USA:California | collected 2016-06-15
GCGAATCGCGGCAATCGAGGAGGTGACCACGATGACGAGGCCATTTGTGCCGGTCGCAGCGTTGACGGTTGCGGCGATGACCGCGACGGGGGCCATACCTGCGAGGAGTCACAACGCGGTCCGAACAACCAGCGCGAGGCAGATTCGCAACCTCTCGCTCGAGTTCGTCGGCCAGTTCCAGAACTCACCGCCGGCCGTGACACCAGCGACGCACGTGCATTACGGCTACCTCTCTTACATCCGCGGCGTCTCCGTGTTCAGGGCTGTAGCGGCGAACGAGACAAGCGCGCTCTTCACGTTCTTCGCCGACGCAACGACCTTGCGGGTCATCTCCGACGGCCCGTTGCGCATCATCACGCGCGTCGGAAAGCTGACGATCTACCGCGATCCTTCGACGGACGGTAACTTCGCCAAGCCCGAAACGTTTCGTGACGGGCGGCCCATACTTGTCGCGAAGTTCAGGCAGCAGGTGGTGAACAACACCGTCACCAACGCGTTCACGACCTTCCACCAGGCCACGATCACCTCAGCGAGGGCCTTTACGGCCGGCCGAGGGAAGCTGCAGCTCGGTCGGGTCGGCCAGACGTTGAGAATCGCCTTCGGCGGCCAGGGAAACATGCCGGGGCCGCCGTCGGGTTACTTCGGCGGTTACGCGGTGAGCGGCTGAGGGGAGGGCGGCCGCCGCACGACGGCCACCCCCTCGCTCACTGGCTGAGCGTGAACTGGTAGCAGCCGCTCTCGAGCACGACGGCCGACGTCGCCGTGTCGATGACGCGGAAGTGAATGTCGAACTGCGTACCCAGCGGAACGGCGGCCAGGTCTCGGAACAGGTCCGCTCGACCGGTGCCCGCTTCGTCTGTCGTGATCGCTTGGGGAACGGGGCCTTGGCCGAGGGTCAGCCAGCTCGTTCCCATGCAGTCGTCGTTCACGTTCGAATCCGTCGCGCGCTGGAGGTAATAGGTGTGATTCGGGCCCAGGTCCCGTACCCAGGTGTCCAGCATGATGATCTTGTAGGCGTCCTTCGGCTGACGGAACTTCACCAATCCGAAGCCGTCTGCCGGTCCACCCGCGACCGGTCGCAAGACGACCTCGAGGTTGAAGTTCGGCGTCGCCGGACCCCACGGCGGGCCGACCGGGTCGGCCTGCGCGGCGGCGGCGGCCACCGTCGTCAGCGTCGCGACCACGGTGAGGAGCTTGAGCAAACGCATGGTCCCTCCTTTCATGAAGCCTTGGCCGCGAGCGTGACTCCCGCCGGTTACGACCGGGTTACGATCGAATGCGCGTGGAGTTTCGGATCCTCGGACCGCTCGAGGTGTCGCACGAGGGCCGGCCGGTCCGGATCCGCGGTGCGAAGGAACGCGCTCTGCTCGCCATTCTCCTGTTGCACGCGAACGAGCCGGTTTCGGTGGATCGGCTCATCGACGAGCTGTGGACCGATCGGCCGCCCATGACGGCGCGGAAATCGCTTCAGGTCCGCGTTGCGGGATTGCGGCGCGTTCTGCGCGACAGCATTGTGCTCACGCGCGGCGGGGGCTATGCGATCTCGCTTGCCGGCGACCAGCTCGATCTTCACCGGTTCGAACGGCTGCTTTGCGAGGGAAGAGAACTGCTCGCCGAGGGAGACCCGAGAGCCGCGGCGGGCGCACTGGACGAGGCGATTTCGCTCTGGCGCGGACCGGCGCTCGCAGACTTCGCCTATGAGTCGTTCGCGCAGCTAGAGATCGCGCGGCTCGAGGAACTTCGGTTGGCCGCGCTCGAGCTGCGGATCGATGCGCGACTCGCGTTGGGCCTCCACGCTCCTGTCGTCGCCGAACTGGAAGATCTCATCGCCGCGCATCCCTTGCGCGAGCGGCTGCGCGGACAACTGATGATCGCGCTCTACCGCGACGGCCGCCAGGCCGAAGCGCTGGACGTTTACAAGCGCATACGGAATCAGTTGGACGCCGAGCTCGGGATCGAGCCCGGTCCGGTCCTTCGGAGGCTTCAGCAGTCGATTCTCCAGCAGGAGTCATCGCTGGACCCGTCGGTGGCCATACCCGAGCGCTCGATCCTCGTCTCGCCACAGGATCCGCACGCGCTCGAGGTCCTGCTCGCACTCGCGGAGTCGCTGGCGAAGGCGCGGGGCCACGAGCTGATCCTCGCCCGGCTGATCGGGGAGGGCGGAGACGTGAGCGAAACCGCAGCGCTGCTGAATGAACATCGCCAGGCGTTGCTTGCCCGCGGCGTAGCCGCGCGCGCGATTACCTTCACGTCCAAATTCGCGGGCAATGACCTCGTTCGCATCGCGTTGCGACAAGACGTCGATCTGCTGCTTGTCGACGGCGATTCCGACCTGCGAAGAAGCCCCGTGCTCGCGACGGTGCTCGCCCGCGCACCGTGTGACGTCGCGGTGTACGTCGGTGGTGGTGATGATCCGCCGCACGACCGCCCCATCCTCGTCCTCTTCGCCGGCAGCGACCACGATTGGACCGCCGTCGAGGTCGGCGCCTGGATCGCAAGCGCGCGGGACCAGCCGCTGAGGCTGGCGGGGCCGGCGCAAGGCGCCGAACGAGACGCGAGTCGCGCCCTCGCTAGCGCCTCGCTCGCCGTCCAGCGCGTGCTCGGGATCACCGTTGAGCCGGTGCTCGTGACTCCGGCTGCGGCGGACGTGCTCGCCGCCGCAGCCGAAGCGGCGTTGGTCGTGGTCGGTCTTCCCGACCGGTGGACCGGGGAAGGTCTCGGGCCGGTGCGCAGCGCACTCGCCGCAGAGGCGCGGCCGCCCACCTTGTTCGTCCGTCGCGGTCTTCGCCCTGGAGGCCTCGCGCCGCGCGAGAGCCTTACACGCTTCACATGGACGCTGGGGCCGACGGGCTAGTAGAGGGGCCGGCCGCGTCGTACGCTTGAACGGTGTCGGTCGTCGAAGGCAACCGGATCGGAACCGAGCTCGCGGGCTACCGCATCGAGCACGTACTCGGACGCGGTGGGATGAGCGTGGTCTACCGCGCCCACGATCTGCGCCTGAAGCGCAAGGTGGCCCTGAAGCTGCTCGCGCCCGAGCTCGCGGAGGACGAACGGTTCCGCGAGCGCTTCCTGCGTGAGTCGCAGCTTGCGGCGTCGCTTGATCATCCGAACGTGGTGCCCGTTTACGAGGCGGGCGAGCTCGAAGGACTGCTCTACATCGCGATGCGCTATGTCCCCGGCACCGACCTGAAGGCGCTCCTGAGAGCAGACGGCGCGCTCGCCCCCGAACGCGCGCTCGCGTTCGTCACGCAAGTCGGCACCGCGCTCGACGCCGCACACGAACGAGGACTCGTGCATCGCGACGTGAAGCCGTCGAACGTTCTTCTCACCGGGCGTCCGGGCAAGGAGCATTGCTATCTCGCCGACTTCGGCCTCAGCACGAGCGCTTCGGATCGAAGCGTCGTTGCAGATCCGCGCCACGTCGTCGGGACGATCGACTACGTGGCGCCGGAGCAGATCCGAGACGGTGAGATCGACGGCCGCGCTGACGTGTACTCGCTCGCGTGTCTTCTCTATGAGTGTCTGACGGGAGACGTGCCGTTCCGTCGGCCGAGCGACGTCGCCGTGATCTACGCGCATCTCGAAGAGCCGGTGCCGAAAGCGAGCGAGCGGGGGACCGCGGTGAATGCAGAGCTCGACGCGGTCCTCGAGCGCGGTCTGGCGAAGGTCCCCGCCGAGCGCTGGCAGACGTGCGGCGCCCTCGTCGAGGCGGCGCGTTCCGCGCTTGGCACGGGAACTGCGACTCCGACCGTTCGGCGGCGCAGTAGGGTGCGGGCGCTTCCAGTCGCGGGCGCATGTGCAGCAGTTGTCGCGGCGGTACTTACGGTTCTACTGGGCGGAGGCGGAACGTCGATCGCGCGCGCGGATTCGCTCGTCCGCATCGATACCGGCAGTGCCGCGGCTGCCGGCGGTGTAGCGCTCGGCACGCAACCGACGGCCGTGACAGTTTGCGGGGGGAGCATCTGGGTGACGAGCCTTGCGGGGACGGTTACGGAGATCGATCCGAAGACGCTGGCTGCGCACACGATTCGAGTGCAGGGAACGCCCAGCGACGTCGCCAACGTCGGCGATCTCGCCGCCGTCGTCTCCGGTCCGCCCGAGCGGGTCACGATGGTCGACGCGGGCTTCGGGCAGATCAGCAATCTCGTCGAGATTCCCGGCGGTCGCGTGTCGGCGACCGCGGTTGCGTTCGGTCGGGATGTTTGGATCGCGAACCCGAGCGCCCGAACGCTGGACTTGCTCGACCCGCCGTACACCGGGATTGCGGGGACTGTGCGTTTGCCGGGCGCGCCGCGACTCGTCGCAGCCGGCGAAGGTGCAGTTTGGGTCGTCGGTGGCCGCACGGTGTGGCGAGTCGATCCGGGCTCTCGGCGAATCGTGGCCCGCATCCGTCTCCCATTCGCGCCCGCCGCGATCGACGCGGGGGGCGGCGGTGTTTGGTTGGTCGACCACTACGGCAACGCGGTCGTCCGGATCGATCCCGCGACGAGTCACCTCACGAAGAGGATCGTCGTTGGCACGGGACCCACTGCCGTCGCAGTCGGCGCAGACTCGATCTGGGTCGCGAACGGCGCGGATGGGACGGTCTCGCGCATCGATCCGAGCCGCAACGTGGTCGAGAAGACGATCCGCGTCGGCTCTGAGCCGATCGATCTCGTTGCGGGGTTGGGCGCGGTTTGGGTCGTCAGGCGAACGCACTGAAAACGTTGGACCGGCCCGTCGGCTAGCGAGTTCGGCTCGGTCGCGACGCAGATCGCGCTCCCTTAGACCCCGAGATCAGCGACTTCTTTCGCCCGGCTGTTCCAGGGCCTGGGGCCGCGGCCGCCAGCGCGCACGCCTTACCGGAGAACGCCATCTTGTATATATCGGGCCATGGTGACGCGCGGCGGAGCCGCGGCCGAGGTCGCGCCACGCGCGCACGCGCGGGCACGCGTCCGTTTCCGGCTGAGGCGATTGACTGAAGTGCTCGTCTTCGTCGGGGAGACGGTTCGCGGTTGGGCTCTCGGCCTGGGCGTGGCCACCGGTCTCGCAGTGCCGATCGGGATCGTCCTCGGCTCGAGCGACTTTGCTGCCAGCGCATTCCGGGTCCCGATCGAATTTCTGCGCCCGATCCCGTCGGCGGCGCTGATCCCTCTGCTCTTCCTCACCCTCGGGACAACGCTGAAGAGCGAGATCTTCCTCGCCGCGTTCGGTGCGTTCTGGCCGCTCCTCGTGCAGACGATGTACGGCGTGCGCGACGTCGACCCGCTCGCCATCGACACCGCGCGCTCGTTCGGCGTCGGGAGGTTCGAGCGGCTGTACCGGATCAAGTTCCCCAGTGCGGTCCCCTACATCGCGACGGGGTTGCGGATCTCCTCCAGCGTCTCGCTCATCCTTGCGTTCACAGCCGAGCTCTTCATGGGGACACCGGGGCTCGGCCAGAAGGTCAACTTCGCGCAGGCGTACGGGCTCGAGGCGCAGCTGTACGCCTACGCGCTCGCGACGGGCTTCCTCGGAGTCCTGATCCACCTGTTCTCGACCGGCGTCGAGCGCCGTGCGCTCAGGTGGCATCCGTCGCAGCGGCTAGGGACAGCATGAGCCGCCGCACCTACCAGGCGCTCAAGATCGGCGCGGAGATCGCGGTGCCGGTCGCGCTCCTCGCCGGCTGGCAGCTCTGGACGGCGCACGCGCAGTCGCCGAAGTTCCCGCGGCTCTCGACGATCCTCGTGGAGTTCAAGGACATGTGGCTCTTCTCGCAGTTCGGCACACATGTCGTGCCGAGCCTCGAGCGCATCGGCCTCGGGTTCGCGATCGCGGTCGTCGTCGGGATCGCGCTCGGCATCCCGCTCGGCCTCTCTCGCTGGGCCCGCCTGTGGGCGGTGCCGCACATCGAGTACTGGCGCGCCATCCCGCCGCCGGCGCTGCTGCCGATCTCGATCGTGCTGCTGCACTCGATCGGGAACGTGCAGAAGGTGTCCTTCATCGCGTTCTTCTGCCTCTTCCCGGTGCTGCTCAACACGATCGACGGTGTTCGCGGCATCGATCCGACGCTCACCGACACCGCCCGCTCGTACGGCCTCGGGACGCTCGAGCGCATCAGACGGATCGTGCTGCCGGCCGCGCTGCCGCAGATCGCTGCAGGGATGCGCAACAGCCTCTCGCTGGCCGTGATCATGATGGTGCTGTCCGAGTACTTCTCCAGCACGAGCGGCGTCGGCTACGTACTGCTGATCTCGAAGAACACGTTCCAGCTCGCGCCCATGTGGGCGGCCATCGTCCTGATCGGCCTGCTCGGCTACCTCCTCAACGTCCTCTTCATCCTCGCCGAGCGCCGGCTGCTCGCCTGGCACCGCGGTTGGCGCGCCGCGGCGACCGTGTAGGCGATGCTCGAGATCAAGAACCTCGGGAAGACGTACGGCACGGGTGGTGCGAAGGCGACGCACGCCATCGGCGACGTGTCCTTCGCCGTGGCGGACGGCGAGTTCGTCTGCGTCGTCGGGCCGTCCGGCTGCGGTAAGACGACGCTCCTCAAGTGCATCGCAGGTCTGCTGCGCCCGACGCGCGGCGAGGCGCTCGTGCGCGGTCGTCGCGTCGTCGGCCCGCCGGAGGAGCTCGCGCTCGTCTTCCAGGAGTACGGCCGGTCGCTGATGCCGTGGTCGATCGTACGGAACAACGTGGTCCTCCCGCTGCGGCACAAGAAGCTCTCGCGCGACGAGCGACGAAGGCTCGTCGGCGAGTCGCTCGAGGCCGTCGGGCTGACGCGCTTCGCCGACCACTATCCCTGGCAGCTGTCCGGCGGCATGCAGCAGCGCGTCGCGATTGCGCGCGCGCTCGCATACCAGCCGACGACGCTGCTGATGGACGAGCCGTTCGCATCGGTGGACGCGCAGACACGCGGGGATCTCGAGGATCTGATCCTGCGAGTCCGCGACGAGTACGGGATCACGATCCTGTTCGTGACGCACGACATCGACGAGTCGGTCTACCTCGCCGACCGCGTCGTCGTGCTGACGCCCGCGCCCACCGAGGTGAAGGAGATCGTGCCGGTCGACCTGCCCCGCCCGCGTGACCAGATTGCGACGAAGGAGCTGCCGGAGTTCGCGCATCTCCGCGCCCACGTATACCGGCTGATCAAGCGCGAGCAGGCGCCGGACGAGCCGATCGCGGAGGCGCCGGCCGAGGCTGTTCCACATACCGGGACGCCCGTCTAGGCGTTCGGACAGCAGGTGAGATAATCGCGCCCGAAGTCCGCGGCCCTGGCTTCGACCGCGGTCGGACGCGACTTGAAAGGACAGGGGAAATGATCCGGACTCGATTTCGTCGCCGACGGAGAGTGTCGGTCGGCGTCGTAGCGATCACGGTCGCCGCCGTCACGCTCTTCGGCGGGACCGCCTCCAGCGCCCCCGCCAGGGCTCTCGTCACGATCAATCTCAACACGCTCCCGATCGCGAACGGCTTTCCACTCGATCTCGGCATCAAGCATGGCTTCTTCCAGGCGCAGGGGATCGAGATCAGCAAGAAGACGCTGCAAAGCGGCAATGACATCGTTCTTGCGCTCGCGAACCACAACGGCGACATCGGCTACGTCGGCTGGGTGCCGGCAATGATCGCAAGTACGTCGGGAATCGCGATGAGCGCGGTCGCGGCAAGCGACGTCGAGGGCACGTCCGCGGCGGACAACTGGCAGAACATCATGGTCAAGGGAGACAGTTCGATCAGGACTCCGCGAGATCTCGCAGGTAAGACGATCGCCGTCAACGCGCTCAAGGGCGTCGGAGAAGTGATGATCAAGGCCGCTCTTCGGAAGGTCGGCGTGAATCCCGAGTCGGTGCGCCTCCTTGCAGTTCCCTTCCCCAACATGCGCTCCGCTCTGCGGAACGGGCAAGTCGACGCGTTCTGGGCCCCCGAACCTTTCGTTTCGCAGGCGCTGAACCTCGACGGGGCTCGCATTGTGATGGCCCCCGGGCCGGTGCTCGGGAAGTTCTGGCCGATCGGCGCGTACGTCGCGTTGAACTCCTGGACGAGGAGCAATCCCGCGCTCGCGCGGAAGTTCCGCGTCGCGATCAACCGGTCGCTCGCATACGCGCAGAGCCACCCAAACGAGATCCGCGAGATGCTCCCCGCCGGGACCCAGAACGTCCGGCTGCCGATCTGGACGCCGCTGATCGACCGTGCAAAGCTGCGCCAGCTCGCCCGATACACCAAAGACTTCGGCGTCATCACGAAGCTGCCGAATCTCACCCAACTTGTGCCGCGCAGCGTCACCGGCGGCAAGACGCTCCAGGGAACGATCACGACGAAGGCCATCAAGCTGCTGCTCGACGGCAAGACCGTCAAGGCGCTGCCCGAGGGCGAGTACACGTTCGTCGTGAGCGATAGGTCCAAGACGGCGAGCTACCGGCTGCGCGGCCCCGGCGTCAACAAGCGCACGCCGCTGAAGGGCACGGGTCGCTTTACGTGGACGCTCTCGCTGCGGCCCGGGAAGTACACGTACAGCTCGGGCGGGAATCCAGCCTTCGAGCGCACGTTCCGGGTCGTCTAGCGGGAACGCACACGCGTGCTCGCGAGGGCGCCGCGAGGCGCCCTCGCTCGTTTCATGGCGCGAACGTCTCCGTGGGCGCGATGGCGACGTCGAGCAGGAGCGGCTCCTCGCGCGACTCGAGCGTCGGCACTACCTGGTCGAGCGTCGCCAGCAGCTCATCGTGCGTCGCGATCCGCTGCGCCGGACACCCGAAGCCGCGCGCGACGGCGGCGACCTCCACTTCCTCGAAGCCTGGCCACGGGCTCGCGCCGCCCTGGCGTTCGGCGAGGCGGTCCATGATCGCGTAGCCGCCGTTCGAGAGGATCACGAAGACGACCCCGACGCGGTAGCGCGCCGCGCTCCACACCGCCTGGATCTGGTAGATCGACGATCCGTCGCCGACGACGGCGACGACGGGACGCTGCGGGAGCGCCATCCGCACTCCCGTCGCTGCGGGTAATCCGAAGCCGAGGCCGCCCATCGCCGCGCTGAGGAACCCGAGCGGCTCGCGCGCGAGCAGGCGCTGGTGGAGCTCCGGCCGGTCGACCGGCGCTTCCTCGACGACGACCGCATCGCGTGGGAGTCGCTCGGCCAGGGCGGCGAGCACGTGCCCGGCCCGCAGCGGCTCGCCGGGCGGCGGCGGTGCAGGAGCGGGCGGCGGGCGGTAGGGCTCGGGCGGGGCAGCGTTGCGCTGCGGGAGCCGTTCCGCCAGCTCTCGGCAAACGGCTGCGGGCGGGGCGAGCACCGCGAGGTCGGCAGGGCTTCGGTGCACCTCGTCCGCCAGGTCGCTCACGAGCGCGATCCGCGTCGCTGCCTTGGTGAAACGCCCGGCGGTGTACGGGGACTGGCGGAAGACGGGCGCGCCGACAACGAGGATCGCGTCGTGTGTCGCGAGCGTGTCGCGGAGCCGAGGTCGGTCGGCAGGCAAGACGCCGGCGAAGAGCGGGTGGTCCTGCGGGAAGCCGGCGCGCGCGCCGAATGACTCCTGGAAGACGGGCGCGCCGAGGCGCTCCGCGAGCTCGACCAGCGCCGCCCACGTCCGGGAATCGCCGGCCCCGGCGCCGACGACGAGCGCCGGCGATGCGGCCTCCTCCAGAAAGCGTGCAAGTGCGTCCAGCGCATCAGGGCCGGCGGCATCGGCGCGTCGCACCTCACCTGGCGATGCGTCCTCACGGTCCTCGTCGACGGCCGCCGCCCAGTCGTCCATCGGCACGATCACGATCGCGGGCCCGCGTCCGGTCGTGGCCTCGTGCCAGGCGCGGTCGATCGCGCCGGGCACGTCCTGCGCGCGCAGCGGCTGGTCGACCCACACGGGGTAGTCGCCGGCGAGACGCTCCAGCCTGCCCGTGAGGAACGGCTCGAAGACGAGGTGCCGGCGGTCCTGCTGGCCGACGACCACGACCAGCGGCGCGCGGTTGACGCGCGCGGTCGCGATCGCGCCGGCGGCGTTCCCGAGCCCCGCGGTCGTGTGCAGGATTGCGAGCGCCGGCTCCTCACGGCCGATCGCGAATCCGGTCGCGAGGCCGACGACGGACCCCTCGTGCAAAGAGAGCACGAACCGGAGGTCCTCGGGCAGGCCGGCGAGGAACGGGACCTCCGTCGAACCTGGATTGGAGAACAGGGTCGTGAGGCCGCGCCGGCGGAAGACGTCGAACGTGGCGTCGCGGACGGTCCGCGTCACGGACGAGGCGCTAGCCCCAGACTTCCTCGGCGATCTCGACGATCAGGCGCAGCTTCGCCCACTGCTCCTCGTGCGTGAGCTCGTTGCCCTCGACCGTGGACGAGAACCCGCACTGTGGCGAAAGGCAGAGCTGCTCGATCGGCGCGTACTCGGATGCCTCCTCGATGCGCCGCTTGAGCTCGTCCTTCGCTTCGAGCTCGCCGCGCTTCGTCGTCACCAGTCCGAGGACGACGTGCTTGTCGCCTTTCGGCAGGAAGCGCAGCGGCTCGAAGCCGCCCGAGCGCTCGTCGTCCCACTCCATGAAGAAGCCGTCGACCTGCAGCTCGTTCAACAGCGCCTCGGCGACGAAAGTCCAGCTGCCTTCGGCCGCCCAGGCCGAGCGGAAGTTGCCGCGGCAGGCGTGCGTGGTGACGCTCATGCCGGCGGGCCGGTCGGAGAGGGCCTCGTTGATGTGCTTGATGTAGTCGAGGTGTTGGCGCTCCGGGTCGCCGCCGATCGACGCGATGTAGTCCCGCTGATGCGGATCGTTCATGTACGCAAGGCTCGTGTCGTCGAACTGCAGGTACGTGCAGCCGAGCTCGCCGAGCCGGCGCACCTCGTCGCGGTACGCGGCCACCAGGTCGGCCCAGAACGAGTCGAGATCCGGATAGACGCGGCGATCGATCGCCGCTCTGCCGCCGCGGTAATGAACCATGCTCGGCGACGGGATCGTGAGCTTCGGAACGGCGCTCGTCACGGCCTGCTGCAGGAAGCGGAAGTCGTCGCCGAAGATCGTCTTCGAGACGCCGAGCTTGCCGTCGATATGCAGCGCGGCCGGCGTGAACTCGATGTCGCCCCGCTCGTTGTGGAACTTGACCTTGATCTCACCCGGCTCCTTCGTGATCCCGTCGAGCTGGTAGATGAAGTCCATGTGCCACGACGCGCGGCGGAACTCGCCGTCGGTCGCGGACTGCAGCCCCATCTCCTGCTGCTTCGCGACGATCTCGCGGATCGCGTCGTCCTCGATCCCGCGGAGGGCGCCTGCGTCGATGCGTCCCGCGGCGAAGTCGTCGCGCGCCTGCAACAGCTGAGGTGGGCGCAGCAGGCTGCCGACATGGTCGGCGCGAAACGGCGGGTTGGCCCTTCGCCCCGCCTGGTTTGCGGTCGCCGTCTCTTGGTGCATCAGACCGTCTCCTTTCCGCGGTAACCGACCTGTGCGGAGATTTCTGCTGCGGTCCGTCTCAGCGATCCGCTTAGACCCGCGACGAGATCTTGCATCGAAACCATCGAGCTGTGAACAGCGAGGTTGATCGCAGCCGTTACCTCGCCGCTGCCGTTGCGTACCGGCGCCGCGATCGACCGCAGCCCGTACGCGAGCTCCTCGTTGTTGATCGCGAGGCCGCGCTCGCGCACGCGCTCCAGCTCGACCTCGAGTGCACGCCGGTCGGTCAGGGTGTTCGGCCCGCGCCGCCCGAGGTGGATCTCGTCGAGCAGGGCGCCGCGCCGCTTCGTGGGGAGGAACGCCAGCAACACCTTGCCCATCGACGTGCAGTACGCCGGCAGTCGCGAGCCGACGTGCAGGTTGAGATCGATCTCGCGTTGCCCTGCGCGCGAGCTGCGGCAGCGCTCGACGTAGAGGATGTCCGTCCCTTCCAGGATCGCCATGTTCACGGTGAAGCCGGTCTCGTCGCTGAGCCGCTGGAGGTAGGGCGAGGAGATGACGCGCAGCTCCATCGAGTTGATCGCCGAGAAGCCGAGGTCGAGCACCCGCGGGCCGAGCCGGTACCTCCGCGAGGCCGGATCCTGCCGCAGATACCCGAGCCGCGTCAGCGTCGCCATGTAGCGATGCGTTGTGCTGCGGCTCAGGCCGACGGCGCGCGCGAGCTCGCTCACGCCGAGCGACGGCCGCGTCGGCGTGAACGCGGCGAGGATCCCGAGCCCGCGCTCGAGCGATTGTGAGAACCCAGCCTCGGTGGTCATGTCCTGAGTATTAGAACGCTGTCTTGACAGGCGAATCAAGGGCGGCGTACGGTCCGGTCTAATCGGCGCCGGGGCTCGGAACGGAGGTCTCGCTCGACGTCAACAGCATTCTCGTGGGGAGCGTGCGGTCCGCGAGGCGGACGCTGGGACCGCGATCAAGCCGTGCTCAGAATGACCTAACAAGGGAGATCGAGATGGCCACAGTTCAAAGCGACGTCGCAGAACGGAAGCAGTTCATCGCGGGGGAGTGGGTCGATGCGGAAGGCGGCGATGCGTTCGACGATCTCGATCCGTTCACGGGAGTTGTCGTGCTTCGCGTGCCGGCAGGTGGCCGGGATGACGCACGCAACGCCATCGACGCCGCGGCCGCCGCGTTCCCGGCGTGGTCGCAGACGCCGCCGGCGGAGCGCCAGCGCATCTTCCTGAAGGCCGCCGACCTGCTCGAAGCGAGAGGCGACGATGTCGTCTCCTGGCTCGCGCGCGAGACCGGGGCCACGTTCGGCTTCGGGATGTTCCAGCTCGGCTTCGTCGCCGGTCTCTTCCGCCAGGCGGCTGCGCTTGCATATGCGCCCGTCGGGCAGATCATTCCGTCCGACCTGGGCGCCTTTTCGATGGGACTGCGCCGTCCGGTCGGCGTGGTCGGCGCGATCGCGCCGTGGAACGCGGCGCTGATCCTGTCCGCACGTTCGATTGCGTCGCCGCTCGCGCTCGGCAACACGATCGTGCTGAAGCCCTCAGAGCTCTCGCCGTACATCGGCGGGCTCGTCTGGGGCGAGATCTTCGCCGAGGCCGGCCTGCCGGCCGGCGTGCTGAACGTCGTCACGCACGCTCCCGGCACCGCCGGTGAGATCGGCGACGAGCTCGTCGAGAGCCCGCACGTGCGGCGCATCAACTTCACCGGCTCCACCGCCGTCGGCCGCAAGCTCGCCGAGGCGGCGGGGCGGAACCTCAAGCGCGTCGTGCTCGAGCTCGGCGGCTACAACCCGCTGATCGTCCTCGCGGATGCGGACCTCGAGTTCGCCGTCAACGCATCGGCATTCGGCGCCTACCTGCACCAGGGCCAGATTTGCATGTCCGCGCGACGGATCGTCGTCGAGCGTCCGATCGCCGACGAGTTCATGCAGAAGCTCGCCGAGAAGACGAAGGGTCTGAAGGCGGGCGATCCGAGGGAGCACGACACGATCATCGGGCCGCTGATCAACGAGAGCGCCCTCGCGATGGTGAAGGCCCGCGTCGACGAGGCCGTGTCCAAGGGCGCGAAGGTGCTCGCGGGCGGGGAGGCGAGCGGGGCAGTGTATCGGGCGACGCTCCTCGCCGACGTGCCGGAGGACTCGGAGCTCGCGCGGAACGAGACTTTCGGTCCGGTCGCTGCGATCGAAGTCGTGGACAGCGCGGACGAGGCCGTCGAGCGTGCCAACGCAACCTCGTACGGTCTCGCGTCCGGGATCATCACGAGCGACGCCGACCGCGGCCTCGAGCTTGCCCAGCGGATCCAGGCGGGCATCGTCCACATCAACGACCAGCCCGTGGGCGACGAGCCCCAGATGCCCTTCGGCGGTGTGAAGGACAGCGGCTGGGGGCGCTTCGGGGGTACCGCGGCCATGGAGGAGTTCACGGAGTTGCACTGGATCACGGTCGGTAAGCCGCATCCGTTCCCCTTCTGAAGCATGGCCGAGATCGTCCCGCTGGCAACTGCGGTCGAGCAGCTCGTCCACGACGGCGACGTCGTCGCGCTCGAGGGATTCACCCACCTCATCCCGCATGCCGCGGGCCACGAGCTGATCCGGCGCGGGCGTCGTGACCTGACTCTGATCCGGATGACGCCGGACGTGGTCTACGACCAGCTGATCGGCATGGGGTGCGCGCGCAAGCTCGTGTTCTCCTGGGCCGGCAATCCCGGCGTCGGCTCGCTCTACCGGCTGCGAGACGCGGTCGAGCAGGGATGGCCGCGGCCGCTCGAGCTCGAGGAGCATTCACACGCCGGGATGGCCGCCGCCTACGCGGCGGGCGCCGCGAGTCTCCCGTTCGGAACCGTGCGCGGTTACGAGGAGAACGATCTCGCTGCGCGGACGAACGTCCGCCGGATCGCGTGCCCCTTCACGGGCGAGAGCCTCGCGGCGGTACCGGCTCATCGTCCGGACGTCGGCATCGTCCATGCCCAGCAGGCCGACCGCCGCGGCAACGTCCAGCTGTGGGGGATCACCGGCGTCCAGAAGGAGGCCGTCCTCGCGTCGGCGCGCAGCGTTGTGACGGTGGAAGAGATCGTGGAAGAACTCGAGCCCCGGCCGGGCGGCGTCGTGCTCCCGGGTTGGACCGTCGATGCGGTGTCGCTCGTCCCGGGCGGCGCGCACCCGTCGTATGCGCTCGGGTACTACGACCGCGACAACGAGTTCTACGTCCGCTGGGCCGAGATCAGTCGCGAGCGAGCCATGTTCAGGACCTGGATGCAGCGGCACGTGCTCGGCACCGACGACGTCGACGGGTACCACCGCAGCCTCGAGCAGGAGCGCGTTGTGGCATGAATCCGGCGCTGACCTACACGGCGGACGAGATGATGGCGGTGGCGGCCGCGCGCCGCCTCCGCGACGGCGACGTCTGCTTCGTCGGCATCGGCCTGCCGAGCGTCGCTGCGAATCTCGCCCGCGCGACGCATGCGCCGCACTGCGTGCTCATCTACGAGAGCGGAACAATTGGAGCAAAACCGACCGAGTTGCCGCTCTCGATCGGCGACGGCGAGCTTGCTGAGACGGCGGACGCGGTCGTCTCCGTGCCCGAGATGTTCGCGTACTGGCTTCAAGGCGGGCGCGTCGACATCGGCTTCCTCGGCGCCGCACAGATCGACCGTCGCGGGAACCTCAACAGCACGGTGATCGGCGACTATGAGCGACCGCGGGTCCGTCTACCGGGCGGCGGCGGTGCACCCGAGATCGCGACGTCCGTTGGGGAGGTTTTCGTGCTGCTCAAGCAGTCGCCGCGAACGTTCGTCGAGCGGCTCGACTTCAAAACGAGCGTCGGTGACCGGGTTCGCGTCGTCCTCACCGATCTCGGCGTCCTCGAGCCCGACGGCGACGGTGAGCTCACGCTCATGCACGTGCATCCAGGTATCGATCCGGAGCAGGCTCGGGAGGCCACGGCGTGGGATCTGCGAATCGCCGACGAGGTGGCGGTGAGCGCGGCGCCTACCGACGCCGAGTTGGCGGCACTGCGGGCGTTGAAGACGAAGGGGCGCGGCTGAGTGAGAGAAGATCCAGCCGTGACCGTCATCGAGGACATCGATCCGCCCCTCCTCTATCCCGACTACCGCTCGACGACCCTACGGGCGCCGAAGCGGCCGCTCGTGGTCCCGCCGGAGCGCTTCCGCGATCTCGAAAGCCCGGTCTACGGGCACGAGCATCTCGGCGAGCTCGACAACGATCTGACTCGACAGCACGCCGGCGAGCCGCAGGGCGAGCGAATCATCGTCACGGGGCGTCTGGTCGAGGAGAACGGCCGTCCGGTGCGGAATGCGCTCGTCGAGATCTGGCAGACGAACGCAGCCGGCCGCTACCGCCACGAGGGCGATGAGCACCCAGCGCCGCTCGATCCGAACTTCAGCGGCGCCGGCCGAACGCTTACCGACGCGGACGGTCGGTACGAGTTCGTCACTGTGAAGCCCGGCGCCTATCCATGGAAGAACCATCCGAACGCGTGGCGCCCCGCGCACATCCACTTTTCTGTGTTCGGCCGCGCATTCTCGAGCCGACTCGTGACGCAGATGTACTTCCCGGGCGACCCGCTGTTCGCCCACGATCCGATCTTCCAGTCCGTCCGCGATCCCAAAGCGCGCGAGCGGTTGGTCGCCCGGTTCGACCTCGAGCTGACGAGGCCGGACTGGGCGCTTGGCTACCGCTTCGACATCGTGTTGCGCGCGACCCCGTTCGAGTGATGCTCGGCCGCACCCCTTCGCAGACGGTCGGGCCGTTCTTCGCCATCGGGCTCTGCCGCGAGAAGCAGAGCGAGGTGGTCCCCGGCGGATCGGTGCGGATCGTCGGCCGCGTTCTGGACGGTGCGGATGAGCCCGTTCCGGACGCAGTCGTCGAACTTTGGCAACCGGGTGACGGCGGGACGGGCTGGGGCCGGTGCGGCACCGACGGCGAAGGCCGCTTCGAGTTCGTGACGGAGCGGCCGGCTGACGGTTACGCGGACCTGATGGTGTTCGCGCGCGGGCTGCTCAAGCACCTCGTCACGCGGTGTTACTTCGCCGACGTCGACGACGCCGTGCTGGCCGAGCTGGACCCCGCCGACCGCGCGGCATTGATCGCAAGGCGTGACGGCGACGCGCTGCGGTTCGACATTCACCTGCAAGGCGAACGGCAGACGGTGTTCTTTGCCGTTTGAGGGTTTGTTCGTCCCGCCGGCTCTGGGGCACGCGGTGTCGGACGAGGCCTGGCTGCGCGCGATGCTGGAGGCCGAGCGTGCCCTCGCCGCGGCCGAGGCGCGCGTCGGAGTTCTGACGCAGGCCGGTGCAGATGCAGTGCTTGCGGCGTGCGGCGGCCCATTCGACCTCGAGGAGCTCGTCGAGCGAGGCCGGCGTGTCGGAAATCCAGTGGAGCCACTCGTCCGCTCGCTGCGCGAGCGAGCGCCGCAGGCGCATTGGGGAGCGACGAGCCAGGACATCCTCGACACGGCGGCCGCGTTGATCGCCCGGGAGGCGACGGCACTGATCGCCCAGGACCTCGAAGGTGTCGCCGCGGCATGCGCGCAGCTCGCCGAAAGGCACCGAACGTCCGTGGCCGCCGGGCGGACGTTGCTGCAGCAGGCCGTGCCGACGACGTTTGGCCTCAAGGCCGCGAACTGGCTCGTCGGCGTCGTGCACTCGCGAGAACGTCTGCTCGCAGCGCGTCTCCCTGCGCAGCTCGGCGGCGCCGCCGGGACGCTCGCCGCCCTCGGCAACCGCGGGGTCGACGTCCTGCGCGCCTACGCGGAGGAGCTTGACCTCCCCGAGCCGGTCATTCCCTGGCACACCCGCCGGCTGCCGCTGGCGGAGCTCGGCGCGGCTCTCTCTGTCGCGGCCGGCTTCCTCGCGAAGATCGCGCTCGACCTGGTCTTGCTCGCGCAGACCGAGGTGGGGGAAGTGCGCGAGTCCGCCGACGGCGGCTCGTCGACCATGCCGCACAAACGCAATCCGGTCGGATCGACGCGCGCGCGGGCGTGCGCCCTTCGTGCGCAGGCGGCCGCCGGCGTGCTGCTGTCGGCGCTGTCGCAGGAGCACGAGCGCGCAGCCGGCGCATGGCACGCGGAGTGGGGCGCGCTCTCGGAAACGCTTGCTCTCACGGGCGCCGCCGCCGCCGGGATCCGCGAGGCGCTCGAGGGGCTCGAGGTCGACGCCGAGCGCATGCGTGCGAACATCCGTGAGGAGACGTTGTCCGAAGCCGAGCGATTCGGCATCGACGCCGCCAGCCCGGACGATTACCTCGGCAGCGCCGACGCATTCGTCGAGCGCGCGCTCGACTTCTATCGCGAGCGATGACGCTGCACCACCAGCTCGACGGAGACGGCGAGCGGGTCGTCGTCCTCTCCGGGTCGCTCGGGTCGACGCTCGAGATGTGGGAACCGCAACTGGCGGCGTTGACGCCGCGCTTTCGTGTCCTGCGCTACGACCATCCTGGGCACGGGCGCTCGCCGCTGCTGGAGACGCGCAGCGTCGACGCACTCACGCGCGAGGTCATAGCGATGCTCGACAAGCTCGGGCTAACGCGGGTCTCCTTCTGCGGGCTGTCGCTCGGCGGTGCGGTGGCGATGCGGCTCGCGCTCGACGCGCCGGATCGGGTCGAGCAGCTCGTGCTCTGCTCGACGTCCGCACGGTTCGGCACGCACGAGTTCTGGCAGGAGCGCGCCGACACGGTTCGGAGCCGCGGCGTCGAAGCCGTCGCCGGCGTGGTGCTCGAACGCTGGTTCACGCCGGAGTTCCGCCACGTGCGACGCTACCGCAAGATGCTGCTCTCGATTCCCGCGGAGGGCTATGCCCGCTGCTGCGAGGCCGTGCGCGACTGGGACGCCCGCGGCACACTCGGAGCCGTTCGGGCGCGCACGCTCGCAATCGCCGGACGCGACGACCCGTCGACACCGCCGATCGAGCTCGAGTCGATCGTGGCCGAGATTCCGGACGCGAACCTGCTCGTGCTCGACCGCGCGCGGCATCTGGTAAACGTCGAGCGCGCTCCATCGTTCAACGAGGCGGTGCTGGAGCACCTCGACGCATGAGCGACTCCACGCACGACCAGGGGATGAAGGTGCGGCGCGAGGTGCTCGGCGACGAGCATGTCGATCGCGCGATCGAGCGAACGACCGAGCACACCGCCGACTTCCAGGACTTCATCACGCGCTACGCATGGGGAGAGATCTGGACACGACCGGGCCTCGACCGGCGGACGCGCAGTTGCATCACGCTGACGGCCCTGGTCGCGCTCGGCCGCTTCGAGGAGCTGGAGCTGCACATCCGGGCCGCCCGGCGAAACGGGCTCACGCCGGAGGAGATCAAGGAAGTGCTGCTTCAGTGCGCCGTCTACTGCGGCGTGCCCGCGGCCAACAGCGCATTCGCCGTCTTCCAGCGCGTCCTCGACGACGTGCGGTGACGAAGGAGCGAACGCAGGTTGGCATCGTCGGCGGAGGGCCGGCGGGCCTTACGCTCGCGCGCTTGCTGGAGCTCGAGGGGATCGAGACCGTCGTGCTCGAGGACCGCAGTCGCGATTACGTCGAGCACCGCATCCGCGCCGGTGTCCTGGAGCAGCGGTCGGCGGACCTGCTCGTCGACGCCGGCGTCGGCGCACGCCTGCAGCGAGAAGGAATCGTCCACCACGGCATCGAGCTGCAGTTCGACGGAGAGCGTCACCGGATTCCGCTCAGCGAGCTCTCCGACGGGCGAACCATCGTCATCTACGGGCAGACGGAGATCGTCAAGGACCTGATCGCGGCCAGGCTCGAGAGCGGCCTGCCGCTGCTGTTCGAGGTCGAGGACGTCAGCGTCCACGAGCTCGACTCGGCGCGACCACTGATTCGCTATCGCTATCACGGCGACGAGCGAGAACTCGAATGCGACGTGATCGCCGGCTGCGACGGCTTCCACGGCATCTGCCGCCCGAGTATCCCGGGCGGCGTTCTGTCTTCGTTCTCGCGCGAGTACCCGTTTGGCTGGCTCGGCATCCTCGCTCAAGTAGCGCCGTCGAATGACGAGCTCGTGTACGCACACCACGAGCATGGCTTTGCGCTGTTGAGCCTGCGCTCGCCCGAGCTCAGCCGCCTCTATCTCCAGTGCGCGCCCGACGAGCCTCTCGAGGCGTGGCCCGACGAGCGAATTTGGGCTGAGCTGCAGGTTCGCCTCGGAGTCGGAGGCTGGGGACTCGCCGAGGGACCCATCCTGGAGAAGGGCGTAACCGGCATGCGCAGCTTCGTCGTCGAGCCGATGCAGTACGGACGGCTCTACCTCGCCGGCGACGCAGGCCACATCGTGCCGCCGACAGGCGCAAAAGGGCTCAATCTCGCGATCGGGGACGTGCGGCTGCTCGCGGAGGCGCTGATCAGCTGGTACCGGACGGGCACCGGCGAGCTGCTGGAGGCCTATTCGGCGAACTGCCTGCGACGAGTGTGGCGAGCAGAGCACTTCTCCTGGTGGATGACCTCGATGTTGCACCGGCTCCCGGGCGACGATCCCTTCGATCTAAAGCTGCAGCTGTCGCAACTGAGATACGTCGCGACCTCGGAAGCCGCGGCACGGAGCCTGGCCGAGAACTACGTCGGGTTTGACCGCGTGTAGCGTGGCCGCTGCGATTGGAGGCTGGCGCGTACCGCTACCTCGGTGAGCGCCGCATTTCCAGAAGTGAGGCTCAGATCGTGATGAACGTACTCGTGCCGGATCAGTCGCTCTAGATCGGCTAGACGATGGGAATCCCGGGGACCCAGGCGGCGCTGGCGTAGAGGATCCCGAAGACGAGTGCGAACAGCGCGAGCGGCATGGCCGCGATCCGCATGCGTGCACGTACGGGCCGCGTCCCCAGCAGCCAGCCCCAGGCGCCGGAGAGGAAGCTCATCGACAGCGCCGTTCCCCCGGCGAAGATCGCGAGGGCGGCGGTGGCCCAGATCTGGCTCCGAATCGACGCCAGCAGGAGCAGCGTCACAGCTGCGCTCCCCCCGACGCCGTGCGTAACGCCGATGAGAAAGGCCTGTAGAGGCGTCCGCGGCCGGATGTGCCCGTGGTCGTGGGCATGGACGGCTGCGTGCGCGTGGAAATGCGTGTGGCCGCTTCCGTCGTGCTCGTGTTCATGCGCGTGGTAGCCGCCGCGCCGCCAACGCAGGAGAAGCCGCACCGCTAGCAGAGCGATGATTGCGCCGATCGCCGTCTCTGCGACCCGTTGAGCAAGGACCGGGAGGACCGCGTGCGCCAGCACGACCGGCAGGCCGATGATGATCAGGGCGAGCGCGTGTCCGAGCCCCCAGAGTCCGCCGAGGCGCGCCGCCGCCCGACTCGGTTTCCCTTCGCCGCTCGCAACCAGCGTGGAAACGGCGACGAGATGGTCGGGGTCGGCAGCATGTCTCAGTCCAAGGAGAAGAGCGAACCCGAGCGCGACGTACGGGTTTGGACTATCCATTGAACCTTAGTGTAATCTGGCGGGCGTGAAGCCCGAGTCGGCCCTCGAGTCGTTCGAATCGAGGGAGTACGCGGCCGACTGGGTCGGAGAGGACATTCTCGCGGACCTGCTCGACCTGCCGCGGCGCCTCTCGGCGGCGCTCGTCGTCGACGCCGAGATCCCCGTCGAGCATGTCCTCGACATCGGCTCGGGGCATGGGCCGTACCTCGCGCTCTTCCTCCGCTCGTTCCCTGATGCGCGCGCAACGTGGGTCGATTCTTCCGAGGCGATGCGCGAACTCGCCCGCGAGCCCCTCGCCGAGTTCGGCGACCGCGTCGAGTACGTTCTCGCGGACGCGGAGCGGCTCGACGAGGCCCGGCTCGAGCAGGCCGACGTCGTCCTGACGTCGCGTGTCTTTCACCACTTTTCGCCCGAATCGCTGCAGCGCACGTACCGCGCCGTCCACGGCCTCGTCGTGCCGGCCGGGTTCTTCTTCAACCTCGATCACATCGGGCCCGCCGAGGGCTGGGAAGCGCGCTATCGCCGCATTCGTCCGCAGTTCACGGGACGGCGACAGCGTCCGCTGAAGCCACACCGACACGACTTCCCGCTCCAGCCGATTCCGGAGCACCTGCGCTGGATCGAAGACGCGGGCTTCGAGGCACCGGACGTTCCGTGGCGGACCCTCTACACGGCGCTCATCGCGGCGAGACGTCCAGCCTAGTCAGCGCTGCCCGTCGGGCGGGCAGCGCGAGCGCCAGGTACAGCGCGAACAATCCGAGCGGGACCACGCGGAACATCGTCGCGATCCCCCATGTGCCCGCCACGACTCCGCCGACCACCGGGAGTACGATCTTGCCAAGGTCGAGGCCCGCGTAGAGAAGCGCCGAGATGAGTCCGTGACGCCGATCGTCGGCGCCGACCGCCTCGAACGCATCCGCCGAGCCCGTAACGCGCAGTAACCCGCGCGACAGACCGGCGAGCGCGAACAGTGGAATCTGGAGCAGGAAGGAATGGATCAGCGATGGGATCAGGCACACAACGAGGGTGCCGATGAGGACGAGCGGCATCGTGAAGGCGGCGGGATCGATGCGCGAGAAGAGAGATCCGGATCCCAGGCGTGACGTTCCCGACGACCACGAACGGATGCTCGAGAGGGCTCCGATCTGGGTGATCGAGAGTCCGGCTGCAAGTGCGAGCAGCGGGTGAAACGTCTGCGTGAGCGCGTTGAGCCCGTTGATGAAGAACATGACGAGCACGCCGATCCAGACCTTGAGCGGCATACGCAGGAGCAGTCGCCACGCCCGCCCGTCGGTGACACGTGGCGCGCGCGGGTCGATCGCGAATGCCTTCGAGCGCCGGACGCGGCGAACCATCAGGAGCGCCGCCAGCAGCGGCGTCGCCGCGAGGAGGAAGAACGTCGCGCGCAGGCCGATCTGGTCGGCAGTCACGCCTCCGAGCACGCCACCGGCCATGCTCCCTAGAGCGGTGGCGCCGGCGAACCAGCCGATCGCAGAGGCCGTCGACGCGCCGTCGGGCGGTCGGCCGACGAGGAGCGCGAGCTGTGCGGTCGTTGCAATCGACCAGCCCAAGCCGTTCAGTGCGAGGAGCACGGCGAGCTGCACGGTCCCGTCGCCGAGGGGCAGCAGCGCATAGGCCGCGGCGCACACGGCCGCTCCCGTCAGAAGGAGCTTGTGTCCCCGGGCGGCGTTGTACGCAAGTCCGACCGGCAGACGGGCCGCCAGCGCCGCGGTGCCGTAGACACCGACGATCGCGCCGATCGTCGCGGTTCCCAGGTGCGCTTCGCGCGAGAGAAAGACCGGTACGAGCACTGATAGCGCGCTGTTGCCGGTGATGAGGAGGAAGACGGAGAGGTAGACCGGCGCCGCTGCGAGCAGCGGATGCGCGGGCCGATCGGGGTTACTCACCCGCCGGGATCAGCGAGCACGCGTCCTCGGGGAACGTCACCGTCACCTCGGTCGGCGCAGGAATCGAGATCGAGGGATTGCAGCGCGCGCGGATCTCTCGCGATCCGACGGAGATCACGTGATCGACGGACTCCCCGAGGAAGGCGCGTGCCTCTACTCGACCGGGCCAGCGGTTCGGCACGGTGCCGTTGGTCGGCTCCGCCGCGATTGCGATGTGCTCGGGCCGCGCCGAGACGACGACGGGCGCGCCGACTGCGAAGTCGCCGTCGGAGCGGACGCGGAGGTCTCCATCGCTCGTGTGGACGACGTAGACGCCGTTGTCACGTGTCTGCACGACTCCCTCGATGAAGTTCGACGTGCCGATGAAGTCAGCAACGAAGCGCGACTGAGGCGTCTCGTAGATCTCGCGCGGGCGTCCGACCTGCTCGATCTTCCCGTCACGCATGACGGCGACGCGGTTGGACATCGCGAGCGCCTCGACCTGGTCGTGAGTGACGTACACACCCGTGATCCCGAGCTCACGCTGCAGCCGTTTCAGCTCGAAGCGCATCTCCTCACGGAGCTTCGCGTCTAGGTTCGAGAGCGGCTCGTCGAGGAGCAGGACGGGTGGCTCGAGTACGAGCGCACGGGCCAGCGCAAGACGCTGCTGCTGACCTCCCGAGAGATCGGTGGCCTGGCGCGAAGCCAGATGCTGCAGTCGAACAGCGGCCAGGACCCGTTCGACACGTTCGCGAACGGCCGCGCGCGAAGGCCTCCGCCGCCGCGGAAGCACCTGTAGCGGGAAGGCCACGTTTTCGTAGACGTTCATGTGGGGCCAGATCGCGTACGACTGGAAGACCATTCCGAGTCCACGCGCGTTCGCCGGCACGCGAACTCGCTTTTCCGAGGAGAAGAAGACCTGGTCGCCAACCGTGATCTCGCCGCGATCGGGAGACTCGAGCCCGGCGATGCAGCGCAGTGTCGTCGTCTTGCCGCAGCCCGATGGCCCGAGCAGCGTGAAGAGCTCGCCGTCCTTGACGTCGAACGAGATGTCGTCGACGGCGAAGACGCGCCGCGCCGCCTCTCCGCGCGAGCCTGTGAACGTCTTCACGAGATTGCTGACCGCGAGCACCGCTAAGCCTCCCGCACGCCGATCTTCGCACCGAGCTTGTACGCGACGGTCACAAGGACGACGAGCCCGCCGACCATCATCATCCCAAGCGCGGCGAGCTCCGTGAAGGCCCCATTCTGGTACTGCTCCCAGATGACGATAGACAGGACCTGTCGCCCCGGCGTGTACAGCAGGATCGAGCTCGAGAGCTCGCGCACCGAGACGATGACGATGTAGATCCAGCCGGCGATCAGCCCCGGGGCGAGCAGCGGCAACACGACGCGCCGGAACGACTGGAACCAGCTCGCGCCGCTCGTCTGGGCCGATTCCTCCAGCTCGCGCCCGATCTGATACATCGACGTCGAGGCATAGCGCATTCCGTACGGCATGTAACGCGTCAGGTACGCGATGAACAGGATCCAGAGCGATCCGTAGATTCCGATGCTGAAGTCACGGTTGATTCGCAGGTAGACGAACAGGAGCGCGACTCCAAGCACGAGCCCTGGGATGACGAGCGGAAGGAAGGCAAGGTTGTCGACGAGCCAGCGCCCGGGTATGCGCGTCCGCACGACCATCCACGAAGCGACTGCCGTCAGGATCATGACCGTGCTCGCGGCGCCGAGCCCGAGGATGAGAGAATTCTTGAGCGCCGTGAGGATCAGGTCGTTGTGGATGACCTTGCCGTACATCTCGAGTGACATGTGCGAAAGCGTCTTGTGAGTCGGCGGGGAATAGAAGCGCTGCGTCGACATGTACGCGAGCATCAGCAGGGGCGCGATGACCGCGATCAGGAAGTAGACGGAGATGAAGAGAACGGCGGGGATGCGCCAGACGCCGAGCTGCATCGGCCTGGGGCGGAAACCCTTGCCCGTGACCGTCTCATATGCGCGCCCGCGCTTGCTGAGGCGCGCTTGCCAGAGGACGCCGAGCGCCGTCAGGAGCAGCAGCGACATCGCGTACGCGCCGGCCTTTCCGAAGGCCGGCGGTTTCTCGTTCAAGACCGTCCAGATCCGCGACGTGAAGACCCAGATCCGGCTGGGCAGGCCGAGAAGCGCCGGCACCTCGAACGACTCGAGCGCGCGCACGGCCATGATCAGGATGGCCGCGTACAGCGCGGGGAGGACGAGCGGTGCCGTGATGCGCCGAAAGACGGTCCGGAGCGAGGCGCCGCTCATGATCGCCGACTCCTCCAGCGCCGGGTCCATCGACCGAAATGCCGCGACCATGAGCAGGAATACGAGCGGTGAGAGGTGCAGCCCCTCCACCCAGATCATCCCGCCCCGACTGAGCACGTTGAAGGAGTGGCCCGTCACGGGCTCGACGATGTGCTTGTTGAGCACGCCGATATTCGGGTCTGCGAGGAAGATCCACGCGATCGTGTGCAGGATGCCGGGGATGATCAGCGGCACGAGCGATGCCGCGAACATAAGCGGTTTTCCCGGAACGTCGGTCCGCACGATCAGGTAGGCAAGGAGCGTGCCCAGGGCGACGGCGAACACCGTCGTGCCGAAGGCGAACACGAGCGAGTTCCACGCCATCTCGCCGAGACCGACGGTGCTGTATGCCTGCCGGAACGCCTCGACGCTCAGGCTGCCGTCTCGGACGAACGTCTCCCAGAGGAGGAAGCCGAGCGGGACGAGAGCCACATATGCGATGACCGAGACGACGAGGACCAGTACGAGCGTCTGGACCGAGAACACGCGCCGCCATGCGCCTGCCACGGGCCGGAGGCGCGTGGCGCTTGACGCGGTCGCGTTCAATCCTCTCCCCGACCGTCGCCGCCGTTACTGCTGCTGAGCGACCTCGGCCGGCTTCTCCGACCCGGCGGGGACGGCGTCGACGACGTAATCGGTGCCTTCCCCGATCTTGAGCTGGGTGGGGTGGCGCTCGATCTGGTGGAAGCGCATGTGCCGGACGAGTCCGGTGTCCTGAATCGCCAGATAGCGGGCTGCCTCCGTCTCGGAGGTGTTGAAGTGCTGATGCCACGCCCAGACGGGCGGCGAGAGCAACATCCCCTCGGACCAGTCGACGCGCTCCTCCGGCTCGCCTTCGTAGTTCATGATCGAGTAGCCCTCACCCTTGACGATGTAGAGGTAGGCCTCGGTTGTGTGCCGGTGGCGTACGGAGTTTCCTCCGGGGGGTAGCTCCGCCAGATGCGCAGAGAGCACACGATTCTCGGCGAGCTCGAACCAGAGGCCCTTGTTGTTGCGCCAGGGACGCTTGACGAGCTCCATCGTTCGGAGGTCGTCCGGCACGATGAGCCCGCGGATGGGCGGGTTCTCGCGATTGAACTCGTCGCGGGCCGCGATCTCCGAAGCGCCCGCGTTGTCCCGAACGAAAACCTGCTCCGGGATATCGATGTCTTCAGGCCACTCGCCCATTACTCCTCCTCTGATCGAAGCCGGCGCCGCGGCGCAAAGATAGCAAGTAAGGACTAACCATTGAACCCTACTCTGGTGGGACGGGGCTGACGACCGGGTCGAGCCCCGGCATCGTCTCTTCCTCGTCGGGATCCCGCTTGAGCGGGTCGATCGGATCGATCCCGGTTCCGACTTCCTCCGTCTCCTCCTGCGGTGTGTCGGGTCGCTCTTCCATCAGGTCGGGCGCTCGTCCTCTGGCCACTCGAAGCCGGAGAGGTCGAAGGCCTTCGCAAGGTCCTCGGGGCGCTCGTTGAAAAGGTCGAGCGGGTCCGCGAGCGCTCGCATCGTCTCGAGCACGCTCGCGAACATGTGCACGCGCACGAGGCGCGCCGGCTTGTTTGCATCGCTGTTGATGTGCTCGTGCCACAGGAAGTGATCGACGTTGATCATGTCGCCAGCTTCCCATTCGTACTCACGGCCGCCTTCCGGCTCGACGTCGATGTAGCTGCGGCCGTGGCCCTCGATGACGTACAGGAACGCCTCGCCCGGATGGCGATGCATCGTCTGCGCCTGTCCTGGCGCGAGCTGGAACATCGCGGCCGTAAGGCCTGAGGTCTTGTAACCGATCGCCTCGTCGACCAGGAAGGCAGTGCGGGAGCCGCGCGGTGTGTTTCGCATGGTGATGTCGTCATACGCGGTGTGCACGCGGGCGTGGGCAATCTCCTCTTGCAGCTTCGCGAGGCGTGTGACGCGCTTCGAATACGTGTCGCCGCCCCCGCGTTCGCGGGCGAATGAGGGCCGAGCGGTGAAGTCGACGCCGTTGGTCGCCTCCTCGAGGAGCGCCATGTTGATCGAGTTGAGCAGCGGTTCCGACGAGAAGCTGACGAAGCGCGCCGTGTTCTCGCCGTCGTTCCCGTGCCGGTGCCAGGTCCAGGCAGGCAGGTGGAGTGCGTCCCAGGCCCTCCACGCGATCCGCTCCGCGCCGATCTCGCTCCAGCCGCTGCCTTCGACCACAAAAAGAATCGCGTCCCAGGAGTGGCGGTGCGGCGTCGTCTGCGCTCCGGGATCGAGCTCGTGCGCGCCGGCGTCGTTCGTCCGCATCGCCGCGCCCTCATCCGAGCCGGCGTAGTAGGCGACGCGAACACCGGGCTCGCGCTCCCTGAAGTGCAGGTCGCTCGCGCGCAGCACCCCGGTCTTGCGCTGCTTCCGCCAGCTCTCGAGAAAGTCGGCTCGGCGCTTCTTCTGGACGTGATAGTGCGTCGTCTCTTCCGGGGCCTCTGTGCTCATCCCATGTCCTCCTCGATCCTCACTTGGGTTGACAGATGACGTCGACGAGCGCTGGTCGGCGCTCGTCGCCCACGATGCGTGCCGCGCGCGCAACGGCTGCGTGGATGTCCTCCGGATCCGTGACCGGACCTTCCGCCTGCCAACCGAGCGCGCGCGCCGCAGTGGCGAAATCAGGTGCGGGCTTGTCGATCTCCATCCCGATGTAGGTCCTCTCGACGGGCGTTCCCCGATGTCTGGCGATCCTCTCCTGGTGCTCCCAGTCGTTGTAGTAGGCGCGGTTGTTGAACATGACGACGAGGAGCGGTATCTGGTGATACGACGCGATCCAGAGGGCCCCGAGGTCGTACATGAGATCCCCGTCGGGCTGCAGGTCGACGACGAGCCGGGCGGAGTCCTTGTGCGCGAGGGCGACGCCGAGCGAGATCCCGATCTGCGTCGCGGTGCCGAGGCTGCGGCCCGGATGCCGGTACGGGCGGTCGAAGTCCCAGATCTTCGGCGCCCACTCCGCCGCGGTCCCCGCGGTGAGGACCCAGTCATGGTCCCTCACGGCTTCCCAGACCTCGGCCGCGAGTCTCGACGTCGAGACGGGAGCCGAGTCGGCCTCACGCTCCGCCTGGACTTTCCAAGCGTCCCACGTCTCGTTGTGCAGCTCCTCGAGGCGCGCGCGCCACGGGGCGGCGCGATTGGGCTGCTGCGGCGCCAGCTCGCGGCAGAGGTCGAGCAGCAGCGGGAGTGCGACCGAGGTGTCCGCCGTCACCTGAACGTCCGTCTCGTGCAGCTGTGCGAAGTCGTGCGACCACGCCGAGAGGCCGACCTCGTTGAAGCCGAGGTCGAGGACCTTCGCGTCGGGCGGGATCCGGCTTTCGATCGTCCGCGTGGTCTTGTCGAGCGTCTGTGTCGGTTTGCCCATGTCCTTCACGTCGAGGAACAGCACGCAGTCGCTCTCTTCGATCGCACCGGAGCCTGTGACGTTCAGGGGATGCCGGTTGGGGAAGTTGAGCCGCCAACCGGTGTCGACGACGCCGGCGCCGAGCAGTTCCGCGAGCTCCACGAGCTGGGCGAACGCGCCGGCTGCGCGGCCCGTATAGCCCGCGACGACCAGCGGTCGGTCCGAGCCGACGAGTAACTCGGCGAGCCGTCGCAGCGCACGCGGATCGGGCCCTATCGGCGCCGGGGTGCTCAGGCGCTCGAAGTTCGGGAGCTCCACGTCCGTCACTTCCGCCTCCTGGAGGCCCGCGTCGAGCGCGACGTACACGGGTCCTTGCGGCGCCGCGGTGGCGACCCTGTAGGCGCGCGCGATGCTTTCGGGCACGGAGCGTACGGAGTACGGCTGGTCGTCCCATTTCGTGTAGTCGCGGACGACGTTTCCCTGGACATTCGCCGTGTGGGTCCAGTCGATGTTCGGCCGACGGCGGTCGTATGCCATCGGGCCGGCCCCGCCGAAGACGACGACGGGCGCGCGGTCGATGTAGGCGTAGTAGATGCCCATTGTCCCCTGCAGCAGGCCGACGATGTCGTGCAGGATCACCGCCATCGGCTCGCCCGACGCCTTCGCGTACCCGTGCGCTACCGCGACTGCGATCTTCTCGTGGTTGCACGTGATCATCTCCGGCTTGTTGCCGCCGTAGTTGACGAGCGAGTCGTGCAGGCCGCGGAACGACGAGCCGGGATTGAGCGAGACATACCGAAAGCCGCACGCCTTGATCGCGTCGACCATCACGTCGGAGCCCCACCGCACCACGGCGGCGTAGTTTAAGGTCAAACCATTGAGCCGTAAGCTCGAACGCTTCGGTGTCGTCGGTTGCGGGCGCATGGGGAGTGCGATCGGCCGTCACCTGCTCGCCGCGGGCAAGCCGCTGGTGATCTATGACCCCGTGCCCGACGCCAGGCGGCCCCTCGTCGAAGGCGGCGCAATCGAAGCAACGAATCCAGGCGAGGTCGCTGCGAGCTCGGACCTCGTGCTGGTGGTCGTCATCGACGACGAGCAGGTGCTCGCCGTCGTGACCGATGCGCTGGAAGCGGCGCGCCCGGAAGCCGTCATCGCGGTTTGCGCGTCGGTCCGTCCCGACACGTGCCGCCGGCTCGCGGTCGAAGGTGGCGAACGCGGTGTGCACGTGGTCGACGCGGCGATGGTGCGAGGCGAACGCGGCGCCGAGGAGGGACGACTCGTTCTCTACTGCGGCGGCCCGGAGGAGATCGTCGACGCGATGCGCGCGGCCTGCGAGCCCTTCGCCGAGGCGGTCGTCCGTGTCGGCGACGTCGGCGCCGGCCAGGTCGCAAAGACGGCGAACAACATCCTGCTTTGGGCCTGTCTTCGCGCCGACCTCGAAGCGCAGCGACTCGCGCGAGCGCTCGGAGTCGAGCCGCGGACGTTACGCGAGGCGCTCGCGGTCGGCAGCGGCGCAAACCGTCCGCTCGCGGAGTGGGGACAGCAACGGCTTCGCTGGCCGCACAAGGATCTGGAAGTCGCGCTCGCGGTCGCCGAGGAAGCCGGCGTCGAGATGCCATTCGTCGAGCAGCTACCGGCGCTGATGGAGAAGATGACAGTCGAGGAGATGCACGAGCTCCTCTAGGCAGATGCTTGGAATCCTCAGAACGAACGTAAACGGAGCGAGCGGGTGGAAGCGGCCGCGCGGGCAAAGCCCGCGTGGCCGCTCTCCGGCGCCGCCGAGTCGGCGCCTCTAGGAATGCGGATCGCGATCACAGCCGACCACAACGGCGTCGCGTTGAAGGCGCGCCTGATCGGGTGGCTGGAGGCGCACGGGCACGAGGTCGACGATCGGGCGCCGCAAGTCGGCGACGAGGTCGTGGACTACCCACCGCTTTGCGAGGATGTCTGTCGCCGGGTGCTCGAGGGCCACGCGGACTACGCGATCGTCGTCGGCGGGAGCGGCTCGGGCGAGGCGATCGCGTGCAACAAGATCCGCGGGATTCGCGCCGGTCTGTGCCTCGACCTCTTCGTCACCGAGGTCGCGCGTGGCAACAACGACGCCAACGTGCTCGTGACGGGCGCCAAGGTCGTCAGTCCCGAGCTGGCCGAGCAGATCCTGGAAACCTGGTTCGCCACCTCCTTCAGAGGCGATCGCCACCAGAAACGCGTTGATCAGATAGCAGCGCTCGAGCGCGGCGAGTCGCTCATCTGACTGCGTCGAGGAACTGAAGCACCCTCGCCGGGGCCGACTCCTCGGTCTGCTCGTCGACCGGCACGTCCCAGTAGTCGGACTGGGACAGGCATTCCTCGAGGTATCTCGCCGCCGAGGTCGCGTGGGAGGCGTCCTGGCCGGGAACGACCAGAGCGGGAATCGCGAGCTGCATCAGGTCTTCGGGCTCCGCCCCGGGCACGGTGTCGCGATCGAACAACGTTCGTGCCATCTCGCTCACGAGGGTGCGATAGCGCTTGACGTCCCGCTGCGCGTACGCCTCGGCGAAGGCGTGGTCGATCCGGATGACGCTGACCCAGGGCCCGACGCGTGAATCCTGAGCGAAGGTCTCCTCGCCGCTCGTCGCCAGTGCGACGACCTGCTCGAGGCCGTGCTCATTGACGTAGGCGAGGTGCTCTGCGAAGCGAGCTCGCTGCGTCATCCGGTACCTCGGGCCGCCCGCGGGGGAGTAGAGCACCATGCTCGACACCCGTTCCGGGTGCGAGACCGCCAAAGCCGCGACGATCGAGCAGCCGATGCAGCCGCCCATGAGGTGCGCACGCTCGATCTCTAGGTGATCGAGGAGATCGTTGCCCTGTGCCGCGTAATCGGACCAGGCGATGCGCTCGACGCGGCCGCCTGACTGCCCGGACTCCCGCTTGTCGAACATGATGCAGGTGTACCGCTGCGTCAGGTGGTCGAGCAGGTTGAGCCGCTCGTAGACCCCGAACGTGTGCCAGTTCTCGATCGTCGCGTTGAAGCCACCTGGCGAGAACATCAGGAGCGGCGGCCCTGAACCGGCCACCTGGTAGCGCGTTGTGATCCCGTCCACGACCGTGGTCGGCATCAGCCGCCCTTGATCTGACGGCCGCTGCGCACGTCTTCCGCGTACGCGGTAAGTGCGTCATACGCGACCTGCGCGACGTTCGCGTACGCATCCGGCGGCTGGTCTAGCGCCGACGCGTCGTAGCCGATCACACGATGGATCATGCGCATGCGCCCGTCGAGCCACGGGCCTCCGCCGAGCCCGCCGATAACCGGAATCGACACCGCCTCGACCACCTTCGGCCCGGCGTCCGGCCCCGAGTGCATGAAGTCGAGCAGCGACGCCCCGGCCTCCTCCGAGCGCTGCGCCTGCGCGACGAGCTCGTCATGGCCCGCCGAGCCGCCGGAGAACTGCGCGAAGACGGGGATGCCGGCCGCGGCGATCGCCGCGACCGCGTCCGGGTCCTCGACCTTGATGATGTCAGCGCCTCCTTCTTCGACGAGCCGACGTGCGGCGCTCACGTCCACGGCGCCGGTTGGAAGGTCGCAGCTGACGAGCGCCCACTTCACGCCGCGGCGAACGGCCCGGCAGACGACGATCATCTCCTCCAGTGTCACGTTGAGCGGGTCGTCACGCCCCCAGAGGTTCACGCCGACGCTGTCCCCGACCGAGACGATGTCAGCGCCGGCTCGGTCGATGATGCGCGCGATCTGATAGTCCCAGGCGACGACGCCGACGATCTTCCGCCCCTCACGCTTCATCGCCTGAAGCGCAGGCAACGTGACCTTTTCCTCCACCGACGCGTCGCTGGCGATGCCTTTACGCCCTCAGAGCAGTGAGCACGGCGGCGACATCCTCTTCGTCGTCCGTGACCATGAGGTTCCGAGCGTACGGCCGGAGCGCTGACACGGCTGCGGCGACGTCGAGGTGCTCGCCGAGGATCAGGCCGGCCGTCATGATCCCGCGGTCGGCGCAGGTGCGCGCGATCGCGGACGCCGCGTCGGCGTCGGCGCCGGCGGTCGCGATCATGATCGCGACGTCGGCATCGGCGAGCTCCTCGGATAGCCGTCCATCGTCGGCGCGGAAGAAGCGCGCGCCACGCCAGGGTCTCTCCGCAACGCGATCAACGACTTTCGCTGCCTCGTCGTCGAGGGCGACGACCACCGCCGCCCGCCCGCCGATCGGCCTGTCGATTCGGAAACGCGCCTCGGCCGCCGTCGCTGCCATGGCGCAGCTGTTTCGGAGGATCGGACGCGTAGTCGCTGTCACACCGAGGCGTGCGCCAAGCCGGGGCGGGCTGCCAGGTCCTCGCGGCAGGACTCGATGAACGACTCCTCCCGCGGCAAGACGACCGCGACGGAGCGCACTCGGTGGTGCGCCGGGTCGACGCCGGGTGGCGTCACACCTTCGTCGCGCAGCGCCTCGACCGCCTTCCGAAGCTTCTGGCGCGCCTTGATGATGCCGGTGTCGGAAGAGACGAGCCGCTCCTTCGTCCGGTCGACGATCGGCCCCATGCTCTCCTGTAGCGACGCGTCCTGCTGGGCGATCCCTCGAATTCCGGAGAACGTCTCGCCGCGCTTCTGCGCCTCGCGGTCCATCAGGTAGTCGATGTCCTTGTTCTCCTGCGGCCGGTAAGTGCCCGGGATGTTTCGGCTGTGGACGCCGTGACCCTCCTTCATCGCTTGCCGCTCTTCCGGAGTCAGCGCACGGACCGGGTGGTAGTCGAACGTGTACACCCAGCAGTTCTCGTCGTCGATCGGAACCCAGAAGTGGCCGTGGACCGGGTGGTCTCCGCGCGGCGGGACGATCGTGAAGCTCGGCATCACCCACGGGGTGATGCGCCAGTAGTACTTGCCGTCCTCGGCGTTGCGGCGTGCGCCGACGAACAGTCCGCCGTCGTGCTCGGCGACCTCGAAGAACGGCCGCAGGTCGTTCAGGGTGTACTCGTTGCCCTTGGTGTCCTTGAAGAGCGCATCGCTCTTCAGACCGCCCGAGTGCAGCCAGGCGACGTGGCTGGAATCGATGCCCCCCTCGAGAGCCTGCAGCCAGTTGCTCTCCTGCCAGCGTTTGGACGTGAACGTCTGCTCGGGTGGAACCTGGGCGAACTCAAATTCCGGCAGCTCGGGACGCTGCTCGGGGTCACCCATGTAGGTCCAGAGGATGTCGCCGACCTTCACGAGCGGGTACGACGTGAGCTTGACCTTGCGGGCGAAATTGCTGTTCCGCGGAAGGCGATGAGCCGCTCGGACAGGATCTTGACGCGGACGGGGGGAGAATCATTCTCCGGCAGCTCCTCCGCGAGGAGGACCGGTAGCCAGTACTGCCGGAACAGATCGCCAGCCGGCGTCCCGGGCCCGGTCTGCGTCAGAAGCTCGTTGACCTCGGTCTTGAGCAACGGTCATACCATTCTGCCACACGCATCGTGCGTGCGATCTACTCGCGTGCTGCAGGCAACTGCTCGTCGAGGCGTGGGTACACGTGTCGCGCGTTCAGCTCGAATACCTTCCGCCTCTCCTCTTCAGGCAGCTCGAGTGCGTCGACGTAGCGCTTCGTGTCGTCCCAGTGGAAGCCGGTCTCCGGGTCGACGCCGCGGACGGCGCCGAGCATCTCAGAGGCGAAGAGGATGTTGTCGACGTCGATGACCCTGTGGAGGAGGTCGATGCCGGCGTGGTGGTACACACACGTGTCGAAGAAAACGTTCTTCATCACGTGCTCGTCGAGCGGAGGACGACCGAGCCGGTCGGCGAGACCGCGATAGCGGCCCCAGTGGTAGGGAACCGCTCCACCGCCGTGTGGGATCACGAACCGCAGCGTTGGGAACTCCCTGAAGAGATCACCCTCGACCAACTGCATGAACGCGCTCGTGTCCGCGTTGAGGTAGTGCGCACCGAGCGCGTGGAAGTTCGGGTTGCACGATGCCGACACATGGATCATGGCCGGGACGTCCAGCTCGATCATCGCCTCGTACATCGGAAACCAGTACTCGTCGGTCAGAGGCTTCGACGTCCAATGTCCGCCCGAAGGATCCGGGTTCAGATTGCAGCCGACGAAGCCGAGTTCTTCGACACAGCGGCGGAGCTCGGCGATCGAGTCCTCGAGCGACCCACCGGGCGTCTGCGGCAGCTGACAGGCACCCGTGAAGTGTTCGGGAAACAGGAGGACGACTCGATGGATCAGGTCGTTGCACGCCCGCGCCCACCCCCGTGCCGTGGCCGGGTCGGGAACATGGTGCTCCATGCTGGACGCCTGCGGCGAAAAGATCATCAGGTCGCCCCCGCGCTCGCGGAGCAGCTTCAACTGGTTGTTCTCGATGCTCTCGCGAATCTCGTCGTCGCTGATCTCGGCAGGTGCGGGCTCGGGCCGGCCCCGATCGGCGAGGCGGGCAAGCTGAGCGTCGCGGAATGCCTTGTGCGCGGCAGGAGTCGTCGTGTAGTGGCCGTGGCAATCGATGATCAATCGAGGTACCTGAGGCCCTTGTGCTCGAGCTGGTCGCGCATGTCCTGCACGTCGAGACTGATCTCTCCGGCCTGATAGCGCCGCCGCGAGACCGCCTCCTTCTCCTCTCGCACGCGGCAGGCTTCGAGCACTTGCGGTGCGCTCCGGCGAGGCACCACGACGACGCCGTCGTCGTCGGCGACGATCACGTCGCCGGGCTGAACCGACTGCCCGGCGCACACAACATCGGCGTTCACGTTGCCGAGTGACTCCTTGACCGTGCCCAGAGCGGAAACGCACCTCGACCAGACCGGAAACTCCATTCGCTTGAGCTCCGCAATGTCGCGGCAGCCCGCATCGATGACGGCTCCTCTGACGCCGCGTGCTTGCAACGCCGTGGCGAGCAGCTCGCCGAGGTACCCCGCCTCGGAAGGAGACGTCGGGGCGACAAGGAGCACGTCACCCTCCTGACATTGCTCGACGGCCACATGAATCATCCAGTTGTCGCCCGGGGGGACGCTGACCGTGACGGCACTTCCCGAGATGTGCGCGCCTGCGTAGATCGGCGAGATGTACGAGGCGAGCAGGCCGGTCCGCTCCTGCGCCTCGTGGACAGTCGCAACGCCGTGCTGCGCAAAATCGTCGACGACGGATCTATCAGCCCTGCTGATGTTCCGGACGACGACGCCTACTTCCACGGCAGCAGAGAGACATGGATTACGCCGTCCTCGAGTTCGCCTCCGACGGCCCTGATCGCGCGGTCCACGTCTTCCAGTCCGAACTCGTGGGTCGTAAGGCGGTCCAGCGGGAAGCGCTTTGACGCGAGCTGCGCGATCGCAAGTTCCACCGCGCGGTAGCTATGGCCGCGCGCGCTCTTGATGGTGATCGCCTTCTCCGTCAGCTTCTTGATCGGAAAGTCCGGGAACGCGGCGAGCTCGCCCTGAACGAGCAACACGCCGGCCCTGCGCTTGAGCGCGTCGATCCCGAGCAGGACCGGCGTTGTACCGGCACCGGCGGTGCAGTCGAGCACGACGTCGACGCCCTTGCCGTCGGTGATCTCCATCACGCGTGCAAGGGCGTCTTCGGCCTGCACGTCGATGACTTGGTCCGCGCCCAGTGCCGTCGCGAGCTCCAACCGCGCCGCATCTCGCGTGGTGCCGCTCACGATGATCAGCGAGGCGCCGGCCTGTCTGCATGCGACCACCTGCGACAGGCCCTGTTGGCCCGGGCCTTGGATCAGCACAGTGGACATGAAGCCCACGCCCGCGTCGTACAGCGCCCATTCGATGCCGTTCGAGAGCGGCGTGATGATGCCCGCCTCCGCGTCCGACACGTTGTCGGGCACCTTGTGCAGAACGGCGTTCCACGGGAGGTACATGTACTGCGCGAATCCGCCCCACAGGTGGTAGGGGTTCTCGCATGAGGTGTACCCGTACCGGCGTGCGTCGGGATTCGTCCGCCAGTCCGTCGCCTCACAATGGCGGTACTCGCCGAGGCGGCACCACTCGCACCGGTAGCAGGCGACGTAGTGCTCGACGAAGACGCGGTCTCCCTCCCGCAGGCCCTGGAACTCGACGAACCGGCGGCCGGCCTTGGCGATGACGCCGACGTTCTCGTGTCCCATGATGACCGGCGCCTCGATGACCGGCTTGGCGTACATCTTGACGTCGGTGCCGCAGATCCCAGCCACCTCGACCTTCAGCAGCGCGCCGTCGGCCGGGATCTCCGGCATGGGGAACTCGCGCAACTCGATCCGGCTCGGGCCGGTCCGCACCGCCGCCAGCACATGCTCGCCCATCAAGCCGAGCCTAACGGAAGGTATGAAGGACTAGCCATTCTGTATCGTCTCGTTCGGTGCAGCTCAAGACCGTCACGCGCACCCAGGGAAACAACGCGGCGCTCAAGGACGGAACGGTCGCCCCGCAAGGATTTGAGTTCGACTTCGAGGAAGTCCCGGTTCTCATACACGCGTTCCGACGAATGGTCCGCGAGCTCGAGTTCGACGTCTGCGAGATGGCGTTCACCACGTATCTCTGCGCGAAGGAGCACGGCAAGCGCTTCACCGCACTTCCGATCTTTCTGGTGCGAGGGTTCCATCACGGCGCGATCGTGGCCAACGGTGTCCGCGAGCCAAAGGAGCTCGAAGGCAAAGAGGTCGGCGTCAACCGCGGCTACACGGTCACGACGGGCGTGTGGGCGCGCGGCGTCCTCGCGGACGAGTATGGCGTCGACCTCGACCGCGTGACGTGGGTCCTTTCCGGTGACGAGCACGTGGCCGAGTACCGCCCTCCTGACAACGTCGTCCCAATGGAGCCCGGGAACGATCTCGCGGAGATGGTGGCCACGGGTGAGCTGGCTGCCGCGATCGGCGTCGAAGTCGATGACCCCGCCGTTGCTCCTCTGATCCCCGACGCGACGGAAGCAGGTTTCGATGCGTTGCGGCGGCGTGGCCACTATCCGATCAACCATCTGGTGGTTGTGAAGGACGAGCTACTCGAGGCGAACCCCGCATTGGCCACCAATGTCTTCAACGCGTTCGCGGAGGCGAAGAACATGTACGTCGAACGCCTCCGGAACGACACCATCGACGACCCGACAGCGACTGACCGAATGCACAAGCGCGTACTGGAAATCACCGGGGCGGACCCCCTTCCGTACGGCGTGGAGCCGAACCGCGCGATCATCGAAGAGCTCATCGACCACGCCGTGCGTCAGAAGATCCTTGACCGTCGGCCGGCCATCGAGGCCCTGTTTGCCGAGGACACGCTCGGGCTTACCGCCTAGATCGCGAGGGGTCTGTGGAGCCTCCAGCGGGCAAATGGTATAACCCTTAGCCGTCGGTGAGGACAGGCTCTAACTTCGGCGGCATCCGGCGGTCCAAGAGGCCGCAAGGGGTCATTTCTATGGGGAGGTTCGAGGTGACGATGCGTCCACGCATCCGCAGGTTCACGGTGGTCGGCTGCCTCGCGATCGCTGCTTCGGTGCTTTCGCTCGCAGCCGCCCAGTCGAGCGCTTCGGCGCCGACGAAAGATCCGAGGTCGGCGCTCACGCCGATCCTCAACCAGGTCAAGGGGCTCAAGCCGGCCGCACGTGAGCGGAAGCTGTACCAGCTCGCGCGCGCGGAGGGAACGCTCGAGTGGTACACGTCGATGAGCTCGCCGATCTCCGAGCCGGTTGAGAAGACGTTCGAGGCGAAGTACCCGGGCGTGCAGGTCAACCGCTATCGCGCTTCCAGCGAGGCGATTACCCAGCGAATCACGCAGGAGGCACGGGCGGGAACCGCGGGAGCCGACGTCGTCGAGACGAACGGCACCGAGATGCTGACCTACCAGAACGCGGGCAACATCTTGATCCCGTATACGACCTCGCCGTACCGGACGACGATTCCGAAGTTCGGACGGTTCGTGGGCTTCACCGCAGATCGGATCGAGCACTTCGTCGTCGTGTGGAACACGAACCTCGTCTCGTCGAGCGATCGCCCGAAGTCGTACGAGGACCTCGCGAACGACAAGTGGAAGGGCAAGATCGCGATGGAGCCAAGCGACGTCGACTGGTGGTACGGACTGTCGCGGTATCTGCGCGTGAAGGCGAAGTGGCCGCAGGCGCGCATCGACCGCATGTGGCGGGGCATGGCGCAGAACGCGCGGATCGTTGCCAGCCACACGACGCAGGTGAACCTGCTCGCGGCCGGCCAGTTCCCGGTCTGCGTGAGCTGCCACAGCCATTCGACGAAGGACCTGATCGAGAAGGGCGCGCCGCTTGCGTTCCGGCCGCTCGTCCAACCGGTCATGCAGCGGCCGCAGGGTGTCGGCGTCGTGCAAAGGCTTCGTCATCCTGCCGCGGCGTTGCTCTTCTACGACTGGCTGCTGACGAAGAGCGGCGGCCAGCGAGCGCTGCAGCAGAACCACGTCGATCCCGCCCGGCTGGACATGGTGGATCCTGCCTTCCGTAGCGCGAAGATCTGGAACATCAACATCAGGACCGTCGTCGCCCGATTCAACGCGCTGTCGAAGGAATACGACGAGCTGATGCGGCTCGGCAAGAAGGGCTAGCTCGCCGCATCGTTGGGTTCGCAAGAGGTCCGGCTCGTCCGGGCCTCTGCGTTCCTGGTCGCGTTAGCGTTCACGCATGAGCGAAGATCTACGCCGCACGGTCGCCCTCGGCTGCCGCATCCTCGGAGCGGAGAATCAGGGGGATCTCGTCTGGGGACACGTGTCTGCGCGGGATCCGGGCGGCCGCGGCGTCTGGATGAAGGCGGCGACCCTCGGTTTCGACGAGGTCGGGCCCGAGGACGTCGTCCTTGTCGATCGAGGCGGCGACGTGCTCGAGGGCGAGGGACGCCGCCACGCCGAGTATCCGATCCACACGGAGATCGTGGCCGCCGTTCCGACGGTCGCCGCGGTTGTGCACACTCATGCGCCGGCGGCCGTCGCGTTTGCCGCGCTCGACGTGCCGCTCCGGCCGATCTCGCATGAGGGCACGCTGTTCGTGCCGCCCGATATCGCGCGCTTCACCGAGACTGGCGACCTGATCCTCAGCTCAGAGCTCGGTGCCGACGTTGCGGCGACGCTCGGCGACCGGAACGCGCTCCTGCTCGTCAACCACGGCATCGTCACCGTCGGGCCCGACGTCGCGACCGCCGTGATGACGGCAGTCCTACTCGACCGGGCCTGCCGGATGCAGCTCGCGGCGATGGCCGCGGGCAAGCTGAGGCGCTGGTCGGACGACGCGGAAGCCTTGTCGAAGCGAGATCATTGCTATCGACCCGCGCTCATTCAGCAGGCCTGGGCGTACCTCAGCCGCCGCGTGCAGGCCGATCGGTCCGCCAGAGGCTGAGCAGGTCCGCCTCGCGCTCCTCGAGTCCCGTCCCCCGGAGGAGATGAGCCCCTAGCTCGCGACGTGCCGTTTGGGCGTCGCGGCGCTCGACGGCCTCCAGGATGCGCCCGTGCTCCTCGACGGTCGCGGCGAACGAGCGCTTGCGCGGCTCACGGACACGAACTGGATGCATCGAGAGGGTGCTGCGGAAGGACTGGGTCAAGCCCGTGATCGCGTGGTTGTGCGCGGCCTCGGCGAGGAGAGCGTGAAACTCCCAGGAGAGCTCGCGCGTGTAGGAGCCCGCCTTCAGCTCCCGGCGTGCGCGTTCGTCGAGCTCGCGCAGCGCGTCAAGATCCTCGTCCGTGGCGCGCGCGCAGGCAAGCGTCACCGTACCTAGTTCGACGATCAGCCGCGCCTCGACGACGTCGGCCGGGCCCGCAGCGGACATCAGCATCATGTCCGACATCGCCTGAGCCACAAGGGAGCCCGAGGGCGCGCGTACGAATGCTCCGCCGCGCGCGCCGACGCGGATCTCCACAAGCCCGGTGGCTTCGAGGGCGCGCAGCGCGTCGCGAACCGTTACCCGGCTGACACCGAACTGCGTGGCGAGCTCTCGCTCGGGTGGCAGACGCTCGCCCTGCTGCAGCCGGCCGCCGACGATCGCGGTCCGGATCTGATCGGCGATCGCAGACGACGCGCGCGTAACCGCAACGGGGACGAAAAGAGTCTCGACCTCTCGGCTTTCGTCCGATCGCTCCATGGCGCGAGTCTAGAGGCACAGAAGGAGGGCAGGATCAGCCGTCTTGTGCTGTCGCGCCCGCGACGGTTCCCGAAGGCGTCGCCGGCCTGTGTCGGCGCAACATCGCCGCGAGTGCGAAGTACACAGCCGGAAAGGCGCCGCTCACGATGAGGAAGGTTGCGCGCAGCCCGATCGTGTCCGCGCCCACGCCGCCCACGAGAGGGCCGAGGACCTTACCGAGGTCGAGACCGGCGAGGTAGACGCCGGATGCAGCTCCTCGCTTGGCGTCGAGCTCGCCTGCGGCGTCCATGACCAGTGCGGCGGACGCCACCCGCAGGAGACCGCGCGTCAGTCCGAGTGCCCCCCACGCCACGGCGAGGATGAGGAAGAGCTTGATCCCGCCGATCGCGGCGACCGAGAGCCCGGATGCGACCACCATCAGCGGCAGAGTCCGCTCGTACGAGACCCACCGGAAGAAGATTCCCGACAGGAAGCGGACCGCCGCTGCCGTCGCGCCGTGAATTCCCTGAAGCACGCCGATCTGCGTGAGCGATAGGCCGATGGCCAGACCGTAGATGGGGAAGAACGTCAGGACGACCCCGCTCACTAGGTTGATGTAGAGCGTCACGAAAAAAGCCAGCCACACGAGTGGAGCCAGTCCTCTGAACCCGTGCAGCCACGAGCGCCGCGCAACCTGCTCCGCTTCGTCTTCGAGTGTGACGGTAGGCACGGTGCCACGGAGGACGAACGACAGCAGCGCACCGGCACTGAGCGGAACGAGCGCGAGGAAGAGCATCGCGCGCCCGGGCCCGAGCGCATCTCCGAGCGAGCCGCCGAGAAACCCGGCGAGGGCGTATCCCGCACCGAGGCTCCCCGTGTACCAGCCCATCACCGAGCCGGCGTTGGTTCCCTCGGGCCGTCGCTCGATGAGGGCGGCCATGTTCGCGGTGGTCGCAACGGCGAATCCGACGCCGTCCAGGCCTATCCAGGTCGCGAGAAGCGCCGCATTGGATGTCTGGCTGATGAGGACGAAGGAGATCGACGAGAGCACGCAGCCCAACGCGATCAGCGGCCAGGCGCGCCGCGAGCGGTATAACGCGCCTGCCGGCAGCCGCGCTGCGAGAGACGTGATGCCGTAGATCGAGACCGCCGCGCCGATCATCACTGCGGCGACGTGTTGCGACTTCATGTACGGCGGGACGAGGAGGTTGAAGCTGCCCTCGCCGGTGGTCAGGACCGCAGACGCGACGTAGAGGGGGATGAGCGCGGCTCCGCCGCGCAGCCGCGGGCTCACCGCCCGTCTGTGCGGGGCCGGCGCGAACGAACTCTTTGCGCCGTCCGCCGGAGGTGCTCGGTCATGACCGTCCGGGCGGCGTCCGCGTCGCGGGCGCGCACGGCGTCGACGATCGCGCGGTGCTCGAGCGCGCCCGTGCTGCCCATCTCCGGCGCGACCCGCTTCGCCTCGCGGAGCGACCTCAGGAGCGGACCCTGGAACGACTCGCTGAACAAGGCGATCGCGGCATTGTGCGCGCACCGCGCGAGCCGCGTGTGGAACTCCGCCGACAGCGCCACGTCGTACGCACCTGCTGCAAGCGAGGCCTCGGCCCGGTCGCAGATCGCGTCCAGATCCTCGAGGTCCTCGTCCGTGCGCCGCTCGCACACGAGCGGCAGGAGGGCCAGCTCGAAGATCAGGCGGAGCTCGGTCACCTCTGACGGCGTGACCTCGGCGAGCATCAGCATGTGCGCCATTCCCTCGCCGACCAGCCGCGGCGCGGGAGCGGTCACGAATGCGCCGCCGCGCGCCCCCACGCGGACCTCGATCAGGCCGTACGCCTCGAGCATCCTCAGTGCGTCGCGAACGGAGACGCGGCTCACGCCGAGCTGCTTCGTCAGATCACGCTCGGAAGGGAGCTGATCGCCGGGGCTGAGCTGTCCTTCCTGGATCGCCCGCTTGACCTGCTCGACGATGTCCGCGGAGACTCGACCCGTGCTGACCGGTGTGAAGAGCTCCGGCATCGGTCGTATGGTAAGACATTATGGTACGGTCGCCGATCTAGCCGAGGAGGCGAGCATGAGCAAAGAGGGACGCGTCTTCCTGCGCGGGATGAGCTCCGAGCAGTACGGGCTGAAAGAGTTCCGTCGCGAACAGCTTGCCGCTCCTCGCGTCCGTGGTGACGACTTCGTCGCGGACGACGCGAAGGTCGGCCACTCCGGCGACTCGCAGGACTCGCGCACCTGGTGGCGCATCGGTCCCGGCGACGATCCCTTCGTGACGCAGAACATCCAGGTCCACTTCGTCGAGATCCCTGCCGGCAAGTCGAACCACGGTCATGGACACCAGAACGAGGCCGTGTTCTACATCCTGCAGGGCAAGGGGTACGAGATCCACGACGACCAGCGCTACGACTGGGACCGCGGCGACCTCGTCGTCGTGCACACGGACTCGGTGCACCGGCACTTCAACGACGGAGACGAGACCGCAAAGGCGCTCGTGATGAAGGCCAAGTCGACGTGGATGTACTTCGGCCTGATCCAGCAGGGCCGCAGCGGCCCCGTGGAGAACGACGATCGCTTCGGGCCGCGGGAGGAGTGGGGCCGCGTCTGGACTCCCGGCGCCGCGGAGAAGATCAAGGTCGTCAAGCCCTCGGAGACCGTCTGGGAGACGACGCGGGACGGGAAGGTCAGGGTGCTGTGCTCGAAGGACACGCCCAATGTTCGCGTCTTCAGCGTCGACGTCTACGAGCAGGAGATTCCTCCGCGGAGCCGCTCGGCGAAGCATCTCCACATGGCGGACGAGGTCGCGTACGTTCTAGCGGGGAGCGGCGAGAGCCTGCAATGGGAGGTCGAGGCCGAGATCGCGGAGAGGTATTACGCACGGGTGGCCACGGAGGGGACGCGGCACGACTTCACCGCCGACGACACCCTGTACGTTCCGCAGAACCACGTGCACCAGTACGTCAACCAGGGCGAGGAGCCGCTCGGACTGCTCATCGTCCAGAACCGGCTGATCAAGTACCTCGGCTACGACAACGTCGTCTACTTCGAAGACGCACCGGAGTTCGCCGGCACCCAGCAGACGGTCTCCGCGACCGCGTAGCGGCCCGGCCGACATAGGTGTCGGCGGCAGGGCCGTGCCGTGGAGCTGTGCCATCAGGCCCGCCGTGAGTTCAAGAATCGCCGACAGGGGGTAGGCATGGCGTTGCGCGTCCTTCGCCCGGCGCGCCCATGACTCGAAGGGGGCTTATGGTCAAGGGTCGCCGGCGAATCAAGAGCTTCGTGTTGCTGCTTTCTGTGGCAGCGGTCGTCGCCGTCTTGAACGCGATGCCGGCTGCGGGCGAGGGCGTCGCGCTCGAGCCGCCTCTTGCCGCCTCGAGCATACGTCGTCAGCATCGCGAACCCGACGTCACCGGTCGTCATCGCGATCCTGCCGCTCGGCCTGACTGGCAACGGCCGCGGCTCCGGTCACATCGCGAATTTCGTGAAGCCCGACTGCTCGCAGGCGTGGGTCGACGGAGGCAACCTGGTCGAGGTCGTCGATCTCACGATCCCGAGTGCACCGAGGTCGATCGGCAAGTTCGAGTCGGCCGCGTCCCTGAGCGACGCGTTCAAGGTGACGCACGACACCGAGCTCGACAGCACCGGCACGGGGTGGTCGGTGGGCGGCGGCGGCGCAGCGGGCTATCGCCTGACCGCCGATCCGCTCGCGCCTCAGCTGCTCGGGACGACCGGCACGGCCGGACGAAATCCCTCGCCCTACAACGACTTCATCCTCCACAACTCGCAGCGGCGCGGGAAGACGCTGCTGATCACGGAGGAGGACTACATCGATACCGACGAGGTTCCGCCTGGCGGCTGCCGCGGCCAGGGGAAGTTCGAGACCTGGGATCTCTCGCGGCTGAACAAGGGTGCGATCACACCCCTCGGCACGTGGGAGACGGAGTTGAACGGCATGTTCACCGGCGGAGCGGTCGACTCGAAGGCGCCGGTGACCGTCAACTGCTCGTCGCACTGGTTCGACGCCAAGGACGGCGTCGCGGCCGTCGGCTGGTACGAGCAGGGGGTCCGCTTTCTCGACTACCGCACGCCGACCGAGATCACCCAGGTCGGCTACTACATCCCGGCCAACGGGTCGACCTGGGCGGCGTACTGGTCGCCGACTGACCCGAACGGCGAGATCGTCTACACCGCCGACGCCTATCGCGGGGTCGACGTGCTCAAGATCGACGGCGGCGGCCTGAGCGGCAAGAAGGTGAAGGCACCGGTCCGCAACGAGTGGTTCGGCAGCCCGACCGCCGACTCCGCGTCGTTCGAGACGCACCCGGTCTACGGCTTCATGTGCCCGTTGCTGAAGCCGGACCTGGACACGCCGTAAACCACGACCGTCTCTGGAGGAGCGCCCGGGACGGGCCTCCCTCCAACCGGTCACCGAAGGCGACAGAGGATCTGCCGGCGGGAGGTGGATCGAGCGTCCTTGCTCGCTTCAAGGCCGCGCCCGCGGTGACCAGTGAGCAGTACGACGAGACCCTCCGCCGCCTCGAGGCGTTGGGCAACTGGCCGCGGGAGGGACTCGCCTACCACGTCGCTTTCCGTTCGGAGGGTAACTTCCGAGTCAGCGAGATCTGGGACTCGCGCGAGCAGTTCGACGCGTTCGGTGAGCGCCTCATGCCGGTGCTGAAGGACTTTGGCGTCGAGCTTTCGGGTGAGCCCGAGATGCTCGAGGTCCACAACATCATCAAGCGCTAAGACGATGCCGTAGCGAGCAAGGGCCCGAAGCAGTCCGGCCCTTGAGCGTTCCGTTGCTGCCAGGCATGCATGTCGCTCGGCTCGATCGTCGGAACAAGCTTGTCGCGAAAACTCACACCGATCGCCCGACCGGGCGGCCCGTGTCTTCGCGCCTGATGTCAGCGGTCTCCGGCGCCCGCTACGGCGCGCCGCGCGAGCTCGAGCGCCCCGAGCACGCCGGCGCGGTCGCCGAGCGCGGGTGGGACGATGTAGTCGTCGATCGCCTCGCCGAGCTCGGGCGCGTCGAAGTAGCCGGAGGCCAACACCTGCACACGGCTGCGGACGAGGGGTAGCAACGAGCGCTCGTTCATGACGCCGCCCCCAACGATGATTCTCTGGGGCGAGAGCGCGCAGATCACGTTCACGAGCCCGAGCGCCAGGTACTCGGCTTCGAGCAGCCACGCGCGCTCGTCGGTGATCTGCTCGGGCGGGCGACCCCAGCGCGCGCGGACGGCGTCGCCCGAGGCGAGCCCCTCGAAGCAGTCGCCGTGGTACGGGCAGACGCCGTCGAACGGGTCGCGGGCGCGATCGTGTGGGATCTGCATGTGCCCGAGCTCGGGGTGGAGGAGTCCGTGCATCAGATCTCCATTTGCCATCCCGCCGCCGCCGATCCCGGTGCCGACGGTGATGTAGCAGAACGTCTCGAGGCCGACTGCCGCGCCCCAGCGGTGCTCTCCCAGCGCGGCGGCGTTGACGTCGGTGTCGAACGCGAGGGGAAGGTCGAGTGCGGCGCTGAGCGCGGCGACGACTTCCGTGTCGGCCCAGCCGGGCTTCGGCGTCGTGGTGATCCGCCCCCATGTGGGCGAGGTCCGCTGGATGTCGATTGGTCCGAACGAGCCGATGCCGACGGCTGCCAGCCCGCCGTTGCGGTTAAAGAAGTCGACCGCGCGGGCGATCGTCTCCTCGGGGTGGGTGGTTGGGAACGTGACTGTTTGCGGGAGGTCGTCCGGTCCGGTGCCAATGGCGCAGACCCATTTCGTGCCGCCAGCCTCGATACCGCCGTAGATCATGAGGTCTCCGCGTGTTCTGCGGCGAGAGCGCCACTGGACTTGCGGACGATGAAGTCCGCGGGAAGCACGACGATGCGTCGCCGCTGGCCGACCCGGCCGCTGAGTCGGTCTAGAAGCAGCTGGGTTGCGATCGTCCCGAACGTCTCGGCGGGCTGGGCCATGACTGTGAGGAATGGGTAGAGGCGGGAGACGTGCTCGATGTCGTCGAAGCAGACGAGCGCAAGGTCGGTCGGGATCTCGAGGCCTTGTTGACGTGCGGCTTCGACAACGCCGACCACGGCAATGTTGTTGACGGCGAAGATCGCGGTCGGCGGGTCGGGAAGCGCCAGCAGGCGAAGGGTTGCCACGCAGGCGACGTCCGGATCGATCGTGCTCGACTCGGCGACGAGATCGGGATCGAATTCGACGCCGGCGCCCTCGAGTGCCTCCCGGTAGCCCTGGAGCCGGTCGCGTGCCGTCGACACGTCTGTCGTTTCGGTGATCATTCCGATTCGCCGGTGGCCGAGCCCGATCAGATGCTCGACGAGCTGGCGCGCGCCGGCGACGCTGTCCCCCTGGACGAGGTCGCCGTCGAAGCCGGTAATCGAGCGGTCGATCAGGACGAGGGGGACGTTGTTGCGAGTCAGGAGGCGGAGTTGCGGTCTCGAGCGGTCGCCGACGGGTGCGATCAGTACGCCGTCGACCTGGAACGCGACCATGTCCTCGAGGTAGCCGCGCTCGCGCTCGAGATCGCCTTGCGTGTCGCAGAGGATGACGTGATAGCCCGCGCGCCAGGCGACCTGTTCGACGCCGCGCACGACGAGGGTGAAGAACGGATTGGCGACGTCGGGCACGATCACTCCGAGGGAGCCCGTCTTACGCTGGATCAGGCCGCGCGCGAGACGGTTCGGCACGTACCCGAGCTTGGCGATCGACGCCTGCACGCGCCGGCGCGTATCAAGGCTGACGCGAGGGCTTCCATTGATCACGCGCGAGACGGTCATGGCCGAGACGCCGGCGTGGGTCGCAACGTCGTGAATCGTCACTCTCATGCTGTGTTACTCATAGCTGAGACAGCGGACAAATACCACACTAAGAGGGCAGCGCATTATCGCGGCAGCCTCCAACAGGGCCGGCTTGACAGGCGATTCAGGTCGTGTTATGGATAGCAGCCTCGCTGCGTTACCGCTACCACAAAAGTGACGCGTTGGCCCCCGCTGCCGGGGGTCACAACCCGATGAAGGGAGCAGAGATGCGTTTGTCCAGTTTGGCGCTGAGCCTGGGCAGCGTCGTGGTTCTCAGCCTCGCCGTGCTCGTTGGAGTCAGCAGTGCCCATTCGTCGGCGCGCGGAGGGCAGGTCACGCTCAAGATCGCGACCGTCAACAACGGCGACATGATCGTGATGCAGTCCCTCACTTCGACCTTCACGAAGAAGTACGGCATCAAGGTGAAGTACGTGACGCTGCCGGAGAACACCCTCCGGCAGAAGGTCACCTCTGACGTCGCGACCGGCGGTGGCCAGTTCGACATCGCGACGGTGGGGACGTACGAGGTGCCGATCTGGGCGAAGAACAAGTGGATCGTCAACCTGCAGCCTTATTTCTCGAAGCTGAGCCCGGCCGCGTCGAGCGCCTACGGCCTCAATGACGTGATTCAGAAAGTGAGGTTGGGCTTGTCGTACAAGAACAACCTCTACGCGCTGCCGTTCTACGGTGAGAGCTCGATGACGTACTACAACAAGAAGCTCTTCGCCGCGGCAGGGCTGAAGATGCCGCTGCATCCGACCTGGTCACAGGTCAAGTCGTTCGCCGCCAAGCTCCATAAGCCGTCGGCCAATCGGTACGGCATCTGCCTGCGTGCCCTCCCGGGTTGGGGCGAGTTCGGTGCGCCGCTGACCACGGTGATCAACACCTTCGGCGGCCAGTGGTTCAACCTCAAGTGGGAGCCGCAGCTGACCTCCCCGGCGACCAAGAAGGCCGTCAAGTTCTACGTCGATCTCGTCCGCAAGTATGGCGAGCCGGGCGCGACGAGCAGCGGCTTCACCGAATGCGAGACCGCGATGGCGCAGGGTAGGACGGCCATGTGGGTCGATGCCACCGTCGCCGCAGGCCAGCTGACCGACCCGAAGAAGTCAAAGGTTGCGAAGGACATCGGCTTCGCGTATGCCCCGACCGCGGTGACGCCGCGCGGATCGCACTGGCTGTGGGCGTGGTCGCTGGCGATCGAGTCGTCGAGCAAGAAGAAGGAGGCCGCGTTCAAGTTCCTGACCTGGGCGACGAGCAAGGGTTACATCAAGCTGGTCGCCGGCAAAAACGGCTGGGGCTCGGTTCCCCCCGGCACGCGCATCTCGACCTATAAGAATCCGAGCTACAAGAAGGCTGCTGGCGCGTTCGCGAGCATCGTCCTGAACTCGATGCTGACGGCCGACCCGACGCATCAGACGCTGCATCGGGTCCCCTACGTCGGCGTGCAGTTCGTCGGGATCCCGGAGTTCCAGAACATCGGGACGCTCGTGACCCAGAACCTAGCCGGGGCGGTGGCCGGCCACACAAGTGTGGATTCCGCGCTGAAGGTCTCCCAGAAGCAGGTCACTCGCATCATGAAGCAGGCCGGCTACTTGAAGTAGGGACGTCCACCGACGACGCCGGATGAGGGCGAACGCGCTTCGTTCGCCCTCATCTGAGCCGCCGAGAATCCATGATTCAGCTTTGCCGATGACCGCACGCTCAGCATCCATTGAGTCGCCGGTGGCGGAGCTCGGGGCGGGCCGCCTCGCGTTCCTGCGCTCGCCCGGCGTCTATCGCATCGGGCTTCTGCTGCCCGCGCTCGTCTACCTCGCGGTGATGACGCAGGCGCCGTTTCTGCTGACGCTCTGGTACAGCTTCCACAACTGGATCCTCACCTCGCCGGAGCTCGGGCACCGCTGGATCGGCCTCGACAACTTCCGCTACGAGCTGACCGAGGATCCGATCTTCCGCACGGCGATCTTCAACACGCTCGAGATCACTGTCGGCGTCGTGGGCGGCTCGCTTGTGCTCGGGCTCGGCTTCGCGCTCCTCCTGAACCGCTCCTTCCCCCTACGCGGCGTTGCCCGCGCGCTGATGATCGCGCCCTTCTTCGTCATGCCCACCGTGAACGCGGTCGTCCAGAAGAACCTCTTCCTGAACCCGATCTTCGGGCTCGTCAACTGGGTGACGACCTCGCTCGGCTTCCATCGGGTCGACTGGCTGGCCGTCCATCCAAAGCTCGGGATCATCTCGATGGCCGTCTGGCAGTGGGCCCCCTTCATGATGCTGATCCTGCTCGCCGGGTTGCAGGGGATCTCGGAAGAGATTCGTGAGGCCGCCCGCATCGACGGGGCGGGACCGATCACGGAGTTCCGCCGGATCACCTTGCCGCTGCTCGGCGCCTACATCGAGCTGGCGGTGCTGCTGGGAATGATCTACATCCTCCAGCTCTTCGGCGAGATCTTCGTCGCCACCCAGGGCGGCCCCGGGACGGAGACGACGACGATTCCCTATTACGTCTACCAGACGATCTCGCAGGCCAACGACGTCGGAACGTCCTCGGCGCAAGGCGTACTCGCGATCGTCTTCAGCGCGATCATCGCCGCGCTCTTGCTGAGATTGCTGACCCGGACGTTCAGACGCGGGCTGATCGCGTGATCGCTGTTCCCGAACGCGCTCTGCGGCGCGTGCAGAGCCGCTTGCCGTCGCCGCGGGGCGTTCGGCTGCAGCCCGCCGCTCTCGGCTTGAACCTGCTGACCTATGCGATCGCGTTGTTCGTCTTCTTCCCGATTCTCTGGACGGTTCTGACGGGGTTCAAGAGCGAGGCGGACGCCGCGGCGACCCCGCCGGTGTTCCTCTTCCACGCGACGCTCGACAACTTCCGGGCCGTGTTCGACGCCAACTATCTGAGCTATTTCAAGAACACGGTCTTGCTCAGCGGCGGCTCGACGTTGGTTGCGCTCGCTTTGGGCCTGCCTGCCGCCTACAGCTTCGCCTTTCACCCGTCCAAGAGAACGCCGAAGGTGCTCTCGTGGGTGCTCTCGACGAAGATGCTCCCCGCCGTGGGGGCGCTGATCCCGCTGATCGTCATCTACAAGCGGGTCGGCCTCTTCGACAGCCGACTGGGAATGATCCTGCTCTACGCGGCGTTCAACCTACCTCTCGTGATCTGGATGATGCGCTCGTTCTTCGCAGACCTGCCGAAGGAGATCCTCGAGGCCGCCATCGTCGACGGCGCCGGCTTCCTGAAGACCATGACGCGGATCGTTCTGCCGCTGACCGCTCCCGGTCTGGCGGCGACGGCGCTCCTGTCCCTCATCTTCAGCTGGAACGAGTTCCTGCTCGCCGTGAACCTGACGAGCGCGGACTCCGGCACGCTGCCCGTCTTCATCTCTGGCTTCATGACGAGCGAAGGATTGTTCTGGGCGAAGATGTCGGCCGCCTCGACGCTTGCCGTCGCGCCGGTGATCCTTGCCGGCTGGCTCGCTCAGCGATCGCTGGTCCGCGGACTCACCTTCGGAGCGGTGAAGTGAAGGCCGCCTACTACCAGGCGCGACGCGAGATCGACGTCCGCGAGACCTCCGACCCCGAGCCGGGGCTGAGTGACGTCCTCATCCGGGTCCGCGCCTGTGGCATCTGCGGCACCGACCAGCACATCTTCGACGGTGACTTCTTCCCGTCCTACCCGCTGATCGGCGGCCATGAGTTGGCTGGGGAAGTAGTCGCGCTCGGGCCTCGGGTGGAGACGGCGCTTCGTGCAGGCGACCGAGTCGCCGTCGACCCCTGCCTCTTTTGCGGCTCCTGCTTTTTCTGCCAGCGTGGCCAGGGAAACCACTGCCTGCGCTGGAACGCGATCGGTGTCACCCGCGACGGCGGCTTCGCCGACTACGTCGTCGCGCCCGCGGCGAATGTCTATCCGGTCGGCGAGATGGCCTCCGAGGTGGCCGCGTTCATCGAGCCGATCTCCTGCGTCGTGTACGGCCTGCAGCGCCTGCGGATCCCACTCGGTGCGAACGCGCTCATCTACGGCGCCGGTCCGATCGGGTTGCTCATGCTCCAGCTCGTCAGGCACGGGGGCGCGAGCAGCGTGGCGGTCGTCGATCTCAAGCAGGAAAAGCTCGATGTGGCGGGGTCGCTCGGCGCGCACGAGGTCGTGCCTGCCGGCCTGGCTGCCGACGCCGCGCTGCGCGAGATCTCGCCGCTCGGGTTCGACGTCGTCGTCGACTGCACCGGCGTCCCATCGGTCGTCGAGCACATGTTCACGCACGTCCGCAACAACGGAAAGCTCCTCTTCTTCGGGGTCAACCCCAGCGACGCGCGGGTCGCGATCAGCCCTTACGACGTGTACCGGAAGGATCTCGAGATCTACGGCTCCTTCTCACTTCGCTACACGTTCCACGACGCGCTGGCGCTGCTCCAGAGCGGAGCCGTCGACGTGAAGCCGTTGCTTTCCGACCGCCTCCCGATCGAGCGCTTCCCGGAGGCTCTCGAGCTGGCCGGTTCCGGCGAAGCATTCAAGGTGCAGATCCAGCCGCGGTGAAGATGGTGGCCGCGATCGAGAACCGGCCCGCCAACCTCGTCGCCGTGCTCCACGGCACGCGCGACGTTCGGCTCGAGACGCGCGGTCTCCCTGCCCTCGGGGAGCATGACGTTCTCGTCGAGGTGCGCTCGGTCGGGGTCTGCGGCTCAGACGTGCACTACTACGAGCACGGCAGGATCGGCTCGTTCGTCATCGAGCAGCCGCTCGTTCTCGGTCATGAGGTCTGTGGCGTCGTTGTCGATTGCGGCGCGCAGGCGCGAAAGCGCCACGCCGGTCAACGTGTCGCGCTCGAACCCGGGGTTCCGTGCGGCCGCTGCTCGGAGTGTCGCCATGGCAGCTACAACCTGTGCGGCGAGATTCGCTTCTACGCAACGCCACCGGTCGACGGAGCGTTCGCGCGTTACGTCGCGACCCACGAGGACTACGCCTTCCCGCTTCCCGACGAGCTGTCCGACGATGCGGGGGCGCTGCTCGAGCCCCTCTCGGTCGGGATCTGGGCGTGCCGGAAAGGAGGAGTCGGCCTCGGCAGCCGCGTGCTCGTAACCGGCGCCGGCCCGATCGGCAACCTGTCGATGCAGGCCGCTCGGGCCGCGGGAGCGACGACGGTGGCCGTCGCCGACGTCAATCTCGAGCGACTGGAGCGGGCCGCGCAGCTCGGAGCGACGCGGACGATCGACCTGAACGAGCGGCAATTGACGTCGCAAGACGGGCCGTTCGACGTGCTGCTCGAGTGCACCGGCGACGAGTCGCTGACCGGTCAGGCGATCCTCGCGCTCCGTCCCGCGGGAACTGCGGTTCTGGTTGGGATGGGGCCGGGCCTCGAAGCGCGGATCCCGGTCGCGGCGCTGCAAGCGCGAGAAATCACGCTCCTCGGCACCTTCCGCTACGCGAACACCTACCCCGCCGCGATCGCCCTTGCCGCATCGGGACGCGTCGACCTCGACGCCCTCGTCGACGCACGCTTCCCGCTCGAGGAGGTCGACCGGGCGCTCTCTGCCAACCGCGAGAACCCGCCCCTGATGAAGGTGATGGTCGACGTCGCCCCCCGACGCGGGCCGAAAGGAGCAGGTTTGGGCCGCGCCTGACTTTCAGGGAGTTCGTGTCAGTGACCCACGAAACCCAGCTTCTGTACGACGAGTGTGAGAGGGCACGGCTTCGCCGAAGCGCGCGTGGCGCCGAACGTGAAGGGGCGGCCACCCGCGGCAACCGCCCCGCCTACGCCCGGCGCGTTACCTGCCCGGGCAGGTCATGACATCCCTCATCTGGTGACTACGACGGGCAGCTCAGGTTCGGGTTGAACGGCGGGAAGAGGCCCGCGGGGTTGTCCGCCCACAGCCAGACGTGCAGGTCGTAGTGGATTGGCATCGTCGGATTGTGGCCCGGCATCGGCCCGTCGAACGGCTGACCGAAGAGCGACGGCCGGTCGGCATCTGTGGCGAGGTTCTGGTCGGCGTCGACCTTGAAGTACTCGACGCCGATCAGCTCGAGCTGCCCATTTGCGTTCGGCAGGTAGAGAATGATCTCGGGCTGCGTCGGATTGATTGCTGGATCCCCCATGAGCGTCGCGTTCACGGCGTGGATGCCCATCGCGCCGAGGCCGGGTGCCGCGACGCATGGCTCGCCCGCGATCGTGTAGCCGGCTGCCTGCGCCTGCTCAAACGCGTGGTAGCGGGCGGTCGCCGCCTTCAGGGCCTGGAGCTCGTCGGGTGGGGAGGCGGCCGCGGTCACGATCGCGACGAGCGCGACGAGCACGCCTGCGAGCGCGAGCGCTGTGAACTTCTTCATCACGACTCCTTTCGTAGGGATGGGAACGATCGTTGCGCGGCGGGCTCCGCGGTCGCGCCGGGGAGATCCCCGGTCTTGTCCCTGGAGTGAGCGCGCCCTACCCTTCGGATCGTGCTGGTCGGACGCGGCAACGAGCAGCGACGCATCGACGCTCTGCTCGACGTCGCGCGTGAGGGAATGAGCGCGGCGCTGGTGCTGGTCGGCGAGCCGGGGATTGGCAAGACGGCGCTTCTTGAGCACGCGGCTGCGAGCGCAGCCGGTTTCGGGATCCTCGGCGCCCGCGGCGTGCAGTCGGAGGCCGAGCTGGCGTTTGCGGCACTGCTCGAGCTCTGCCGGCCGATCCTCGACCGGCTCGAGCGGCTCGAGCCGAGACAGGTGGAAGCGCTCCGTGCGACGTTCGGGCTGTCGGAGGAGCAGGGCGCGACGCCGTTCGCGATCGGGGCGGCGACGCTCTCGCTGCTCGCCGCTGCCGCGGAGGAGCGTCCGCTCCTGCTCCTTGTCGACGATGCGCACTGGCTCGACCCGGCGTCCGCCGACGCGCTCGCGTTGGCCGTCCGGCGGCTGCGCGCGGACGCGGTCGTAGCGCTCTTCGCGACGCGCCCCGGCGAAGGACGCCCTTTCTCGGGACGCGAGCTGCCTGAGCTCGAGCTGGAGCGACTCGACGCCTCGTCCGCGGCCACGCTGCTCGACGGCGCACGCGAGGAGCTCAATGCCGTCGCACGAGCGCGGGTCCTCGATCTCGCGCACGGCAACCCGCTTGCGCTCCTCGAGCTCCCCCGACACCCTGAGGTGGCGGATATGCACGCGGAGCCGGTTCGAATCGGCAAGCAACTCGAGCAGGCCTTCCGCGCGCGCGCCGACACGCTCCCCGAGCCGACCCGCCGCGCGCTCGTCGTCGCCGCCGCCGCGAGCACGAGCGAACTCGGCGTCTTACGTACGGCGCTCGCGCGCCTCGAGCTCTCCCTCGAGGCGCTCGAGCCCGCCGAACCGGCCGGTCTCGTCTCGCTCGACGCGGCCGTGCTCAGCTTCCGACACCCGCTCGTCCGCTCCGCGCTCTATCACGCGACCGACCCACGCGAGCGGCGCCGCGCCCACGCTGCGCTCGCGGCGGCGCTTGAGGACGACGATCGCGGCGCCTGGCACCTCGCTGCCGCGGCGGTCGGACCTGACGTTCGCACGGCGGCCGCTCTCGAACGTGTCGCCGACACGGCGACCCGGCGCTCGGGGTTCGCGGCCGCGGCCGCCGCGTACGAGCGGGCGGCACGTCTGTCGGAACGGCCGGAAGACCGGCTGCGGCGCCTGAGCGCGGCGGCCGATGCCGCGTGGCTGGCGGGTCGGACCGCGCACGCACTGGCGCTGATCGAGGAGGCGCTCGCCCATGCCCGCCACGACACCCGCGGTGAACTCCTGCACCTGCGGGGGACAATCGAGCACTTTGCGGGCGACCCCGCCCGCGCCGCTGCGACGCTCGAAGAAGCTGCGGCTCTCGTGGCCCACTCCAATCGCCGCCTCGCGTGCCTGTCGTTGACGCAGGCGAGCGGATCGCTTCTCGCCTTGGGGGAGGTCACGCGCGCAGTCGCGCTGAGTGAGCGCCTGCTTGAGATTGGCGACCCTGACCAGCCGGACGAGTACCTTCTGACCTCGCTTTCGCGTGGCGCGGTTCTGTTGATGGACGGACGGCCTGAAGAGGGCCTCCCCTTCCTGCGGCGTGGCGCCGAAGCGATCGCAGAGCAGGAGCTGCTGTCGAGCAACCCGCGGAACCTACCGTGGGCGGCTTTGACCGCCTTCTGGCTTGGCGATGTGCAGTCGATGGCGTCCTACACTGCGACGGCGGCCCGCTGGGCGCGCGAGCACGCGGCGGTTGCGACGCTCGCGTTCGCGGCTCGTCTCCTCGCGCGGGCGCAGCTGATCACCGGCGAATGGCGTGCGGCGCGGGCGTCGCTGGCGGAGTCGCTCGACAGCGCGCGCATTTCCGGCCAGATGAACCAGCAGCTGGAGACGCTCGGCACGCTCGCGTGGCTCGACGCCGCGCAGGGACGCGCGGAGGAGTGCCGGCGCAATGTGAAGGAGGCTCGGGCGCTCGCCGACAGCGTTAACCTCCGCTGGCGCAACGACCTGCTGCGCGCGCTCGCCCTGCTCGAGCTCGGGGCCGGGGTCGTCGAGTCGTCGCCCCTCGAGCGTCTTCGCCGCACGCTCGGCGATCCGCCGCTACTGCGCGACACGCCGGCGAACGCAACCGCGCCCGAGTTCGTGGAAGCGCTCGTGCGCGCGGGCGACACCGACGCGGCGACTGCGCTGCTAGCGCCCTTCGCCGATGAGGCCGAGCGCGTCGGCCAGGCATTTCCGCAGGCTGTCGCCCACCGTTGCCGCGGGCTGCTCGCGCCCGAGGACTCGTACGAGCGCGAGTTCGAGCGCTCGCTCGAACTCCACGCCCTCGACGAGGACATTTTCGCGACTGCGCGCACCCGGCTGGCATACGGCGAGCGGCTGCGCCGGAGCGGCCGACGGATCGACGCGCGCGAGCAGCTGAATCGGGCGCTCGGTGTCTTCGAGCGTCTGGAGGCTGTGCCGTGGGCGGAGCGTGCGCGCAGCGAGCTACGCGCAACGGGCGAGCGCGTTCGCGCACGCGGGCCGGCGACGAGCGAGGAGCTGACGCCCCAGGAGCTCCAGGTGGCCGTGCTCGTCGCCGAGGGCAAGACGAACCGCGAGGTCGGCGCGCAGCTCTTCCTTAGTCCGAAGACGATCGAGTGGCACCTCGGCCACGTCTACCGAAAGCTCGGCATTCGGTCGCGGACGGAGCTCACACGCACCCTCGGCGCACAACAACCCGTCTCTGCGGGGGCCGCCGGCGCGCGGCGTTCTCGAGACTAGTTGCGCGAGGCAGGGCTGCGCATTTCGGCGGTACCCGCTTACGGGGACGAGGCGAGCTCATGAAGCCGCTCGATCGCTTCGGCTGTGGTCATGATCTCGGCGAACTCGCCGTCGAGGCTGGCGAGGGCTGTCTGATGCATCGTTTCGGCGTCGAAGCCGCCGCGGGCATGTGTGGCGGTGGCATCGGCGACGAACCATGTCTCGAAGCCGAGGTCGTCGGCCATCCGGGCTGTCGTCGAACAGCAGTGGTCGGTTGTGAGCCCGGCGACGACGAGCTTTTCGGCCCCGGCTGCGCGTAGACGCTCTTCCAGGTTGGTGCCGATGAAGGCGCTGTTCACTCGCTTCTCGACGACCGCCTCGCCCGGTAGCGGTTCCGCCTCGGGCTTGAACTCGAACGCGGTTGTGCCGCGGCGGAAGAGCCCGTCCGGCGAGGCGCTCTCGTGGCGCACGTGGACGACGGGCGCGCCCGCGGCGCGCCAGGCGGCCAACAGTCCGCCGACGCGCGTCTCGGCATCTGGATTGTTGCGCTCTTCCCACGCTGGGTCGTCGAAGGCGCGCTGTACGTCGATCACGAGCAGGGTCGGCAGCGGCATCCTTGCAGGGTACGCGCCGCGCGTCGGTCGGCGTGCCGTGCGTGCAGTGGCGGAAATCAGGTTGCGACATCCTCGAAGGTCGCATCAGGAGCGTGCGAATCGCTCGAGCGTGTCGAGCATCTCGTTCTTCATGGTCTCGCTTCCGGTATGCCCTGAGTCGGCGATGACCACGAGCCGCGCGTCGGGCCACGCTCGGGCCAGCTCCCAGGCGGTCCGAAGAGGCGAACCCATGTCGAGGCGACCGTGGATCAGTACGCCTGAGATGCGGGCGAGGCGGTCGGCGTCGCGGAGCAGCGCGCCCTCTTCGAGCCAGGCTGCGTGGGAGAAATAATGTGCGCAGATCCGTACCAACGCAAGCCGAGCGGCCGGGGGACGGGAGCTGTACGCCTTGGGTGTGCCATGTGGTTCCTGCGAAATAACCGCGTCTTCCCACGCCAGCCAGTCGGCCGCGGCCTTGCCGCGAACGTTGGCGTCTGGGTCCTCCATCAGGCGCGCGTACGCCGCGACGAGGTCGCCGTCGCGCTCGGCCACCGGGACACCGGCGCGAAACCGCTCCCACTCCTCCGGGAAGAAGCGGCCTACGCCCTCGTAGAGCCAGTCGATTTCAGACCGCCGGCTCATCGTCACGCCCAGGATGACGATCTCCGACACGCGCTCCGGATGGCGCTCGGCGTAGGCGAGGATCAGCGTCGATCCCCACGATCCTCCGTACAGCAGCCACTGCTCGATCCCGAGCTGTTCGCGCAGTCGTTCCATGTCTGCGAGCAAATGCTCGGTGGTGTTCACGCTCATGTCGGCGGCCGGATCGCTCGCGTGCGGCGTGCTCCGTCCACAGCCTCGCTGGTCGAAGAGAACGACCCGGTAGCGATCCGGATCGAAGTACCGACGTCTGCTCGGCCCGCATCCGGATCCCGGCCCGCCATGAACGACCAGCGCGGCCTTGCCGTCCGGATTGCCGCAGGTCTCCCAGTAGACGTGGTTGCCGTCGCCCACCTCAAGCATTCCGTGGTCGTACGGCTCGATCGGCGGATACGGCTCGGCCACGTCGCAAGTCCCTCGTTCACCCATGAACGAGCTCTGCGACGTTACCCAAGCGCCGGTGACTGGCTAGCCGCGCACCGGGCTTCGGAATCACAGGACGGCGGCCATCTCTTCGGCTTTGGGGAAGAGGCCGAAGATGCCGCCGGTGTGCACAAAGACGATGCGGTCGCCGAGGCTGCGCGGGTGCCGCTCGAGCTCGCGCGTCATGCCGTAGAAGGCTTTGCCGGTGTACACCGGATCGAGCAGGAGCGCCTCGGTGCGCGCAACGTCGGCGATCAGGCGCAGTTCCTTGGGGGCGCGACTGCGCGTAGCCGCGGCCCACGTAGCCGTCGATGATCTCGATCTCGTCGCTGGAGAAGGCGAGCCCGAGGCCGAAACGCCGGATCGTCTCCTCGACGATCTCGCCGATCGTGCGCACGAAGTAGTCGCGGTCCTCACTCACGTTGATGCCGACGACGCGCCAGGGCAACCGCATCAGTTTCACGCCGAGGATCAAGCCGGCTCCGGTGCCTCCCGAGCCCGCGGCGTAGACCAGGGTGGCGCCGCCCGACGGCAGCTCGCGCTGAAGCTCCTCGGCGCAGCGCACGTAGCCCCAGGCGCCGAGGGCGTTCGAGCCGCCCTCGGGCACCGCGTATGGATGCTGGCCTCGGGCGCGCAGCTCGTCGGCAATGCGAGAGAACATTAGGTCACGCTCGGCGTACTCGGTCGGCGTCACCCAGCACACCTCGGCGCCCACCAGCCGGTCGAGCAGCAGGTTGCCCTCGACCGGCGGTGGGTTCGACGCGTCCGGCACGCGCAACAGCAGCACGCTGTCCATGCCCAGCTTGCGCGCCGCGATGGCGGTTGCGCGACAGTGGTTGGACTGGGCGCCGCCGCAGGTGATCACAGTGTCGGCCTTCTCTGCCTTCGCCTCCGCGAGCAGGAACTCGAGCTTGCGCACCTTGTTGCCGGTAAGCGGGGCGCCGGTGAGGTCGTCACGCTTGACCAGCAGTTCGAGCCCGTGGCGCCGAGACAGGTGCGGCAGCGGCTCGACGGGGGTGGGGGTGAGCGCGAGGGGGATGCGATCGGGGTACGGGAGCACGCGAGAATCTTGGCGGACATTGGACCACGCGCCGCTTGCGCTGCTCCGACGTGCGCAGGCACCACCGGGCTGAGGTTCGTGAGGGAGTCCGTGGGCTCCCTCACGCGTTTAGGCCGCGAGGGCCGCTTGTTCACCGGGCGCGTCCGCGTCCGGCTCGGGCCAGCTCGCGCTCTCCTCGTCGGAGTCGAGCTGGAGGTCTCGTGCCCTGATGAGGACGAGCGAGAGGGCGGCGCCGATGAAGGCCGCGACTCCGCCGATCAGGAAGATGTCGTTCAGTCCGGAGAGGAAGGCCTCGTGGGCGGCGTTGGCGAGGAACACCTGCGCCTCCGGCGGTGCTGATGCGATCGCCGCCTCGGCGTTCCCCGAGGAGACTGCGGGTGCAAGCTCCGCTGCGTGCCCCTGCAGTGCCGGCGGACCGCTAGCGAGGAGATGGCCGAGCTTGGACTCGATCCACCCCTGGAAGACGGCGCCGAGAGCAGCAACACCGACCGCGACTCCGACTTGGCGGAAGGTGTTGTTGATCGCCGCTCCCGTTGCCGCTCTGGCTGCGGGCACGACGCCGATCGCCGCCTCGGCGACCGTCGGGTTGACGAGGCCGATGCCCGCGCCCGTGAGGAGGAGCCCGGAGAGGAGCGCCGTCCAGTCGGAGTGGACATCCAGGCCGCCTGCGAGGAGCAGCCCAGTTCCTGCCAGCGCGAGGCCGACACCGATTAGCGCCCGAAGCGGCACGCGTTCCGAGAGCTTCGCGGCAAGCGGCGAGAAGACGAAGGCCATGACTGTGATCGGAAGCAGCCGTAGCCCAGCCCCTAGCGGGGAGTACCCGAGGACGTTCTGGAGATAGAGGACGATGTAGAGGAGCATTGAGAAGACGGAGGCGGCCGCCGCGAAGGAGGCAAGCGACGCCCCGGTGAAGGCGGGGACGCGGAAGAGCCGGAGATCGAGCATCGGGCTCTTTGCTCGGAGCTCGATCGCGGCGAAAGCCGCGAGCAGCACGGCACCACCCGCGAGGCTGCCGACGATCTCGGGGCTCGACCAGCCTTCGCCGTTGCCGCGGAGGACGCCGAAGATGAGCAGGAAGAGCGCGGCCGAGAAGGTGCTGAGCCCGGCCCAGTCGAGCCGTCCCGGGCTTGGATCGCGCGCCTCGCGAAGCCGCGTGAGCGCGAGGGCGATCGTCAGGGCGCCGATCGGCACGTTGACGAAGAAGATCCACTGCCAGCCGAGGGAGTCGACGAGTGCGCCGCCGACGAGCGGCCCACGGCGACGCCCATGCCCACGGTCGCTCCCCAGATCCCGAGCGCCGTCTTGCGCTCGCGGGGCGCGAACTCCTGCGCGATCAGGGCGAGCACGGTTCCGAACATTGCGGCTCCGCCGATTCCCTGGAGCCCGCGGGCGAG